>Ga0097691_1000689_pt1 | contig 27866 bp, 19 predicted proteins | sample NGESurdeep072012_8_FD_72858 | JGI IMG/M metagenome (GOLD analysis project Ga0097691, IMG submission 72858) | Arctic peat soil microbial communities from Barrow, Alaska - NGEE Surface sample 210-1 deep-072012 | ecosystem: Environmental > Terrestrial > Soil > Wetlands > Peat ... | reverse complement strand
TGACGGGCAGGGTGACCCCTGCACCCAGTATTAAGGCCGCCCGCCGTTGGCGGGCGCGGCCCCTGCCAACGGCTTAATACTGCGCTGCCGTCGCCACGGCCAGGGGTGACCCCTGCACCCGATGCTAAGAAAAGATGCGGGCTTCGCCCTCTTAGAAGGGTTAGGGGCGGAAAGGGCGTTGTTCTCGATGCGATAAACAGCGCTTTGGCGGATTTGCGCTTGAACCTGACCCAAGCACGCGCAATGCTGGGAGTGCATCATGGCGAGTAACGTTTCCCGCGAAAAACTTCTCTTCTATGCGGCCGCCGGCGCGCTTGGCGGCTTCGCCGCGTGGGGGCTCTCGGAGCCAATTCTCGGCATCCGCTGGGTTTATGGCCGCGATATCCTGTTCGGTGCGTTGATCGGCGCACTGATTAGCGCGTTTCTCGCCTCGATCGAAACGCTCAGCGTAGGCCAGTTGCGTCAGGCGGCGCGCAGATTCGTGGTCGGTGGAGCTATCGGCGCGGCGGGCGGAGCGCTGGGATTGATCGTCGGCGAATTTGCGTTCGACATCCTGGGCGGCCTCAACGGCCGAATTCTGGGATGGAGCGTGCTCGGAATCGCGGTCGGACTCGGCGTTGGATCGGCGTCGGGATCGGCGGCGCGGCGGCGCAATGGCGCGATAGGCGGCTTGCTCGGCGGCGCGCTCGGCGGATTCTTTTACCAGAGCCTGACGAGCACGTTTCCGCAAGCGTTCGGACGAGCGATCGCGATCATCATCCTCGGCGCGCTGATCGGATTCTTCATCGGGCTGGTCGGCGAGTTGCTCAAGCGCGGCTGGCTGATGGTCGTGCGCAGCCAGAGCCGCAACGCGCGCGAGGGCCGCGAATATCCCCTGCTCAAGGGCGTGACGATTATCGGCCGCGCCGAGGAAAGCGACATCGGACTGTTCGGCGATCAGACGGTGCTCGGCAATCATGCGATCATCCGGCGCGAGGGCAAGAATTTCATCATCAATCCGACCGGCGGGCAGATATTCGTCAATCGACAGTCGGTGGCGGGCCGCTATGCGCTCAAGAGCGGCGATCGTCTCGAGGTGGGTGGCACGCTGTTTCTCTTCCGCGATCGGGCCCAGGCGGCGAATCGATAAGAGGCGAAGCCTGATCGTGGCGAGCATCCACACCTGCCGAATCGCGCTTCTCGTCACGATCGTTTCGACCTTCACCTCGATGCTCTCGGGATGTGCGACCGTCGGCGGCGGTGCGCCCGCTACGACCTCGGTCCAGACGCTCGAGTACTACCCGTACCAGGTCAAGGGATACCAAAACAGTTATCCCAGAAAGACCATCCTGATCCTGATGTCGGCCGACGCGCGCGCCGGGACCGGCGACAGCGCGCCGCTCAATGGCAATCCGGCGATCGGAGTCATCACCGATCAATCCGGCAACATTACGCAGCGCCTGTACAGCCCCCCGCTCGGCCCGATCCTGCAGCAAGCGATCGGGCGCGCGGCCGATGAGGCGGGTTTGAGCGCGTCGTCGTCCACTGATGTCGCCTACAAACCGGGAGTCAAGAACACCGCCGAGTATGTGCTCGAGAGCAAGATTCGGCGATGCTGGGTAAAAAAGTACCGCGGCGCCAACGGCCAGTACGGCCCTGTCTGGCGGACTACAGCCGATTTGGCTCTCGACGTCTCGATCTACAAGCCGCCGTTCAGCGTCCCGTTCTGGACCGGGAGCGCTGACGAAACCTACTACGACCCGCCGGTCGGCTCGTTCGGTCTCGGTTCCGAGGACGAAGCGGGCATCTACGACGAGCCGGGGCAGGTATTGTCGGTCGCGCTGACGCGCTCGGTGGCGGCGATCTTCCAGCGCCAGGACTTGCGCAATCTGATGCTCGAAGACGACATCAAATCCCGTTAGGCGCTGACCTCGGGTCCGTCAAGGATGATGACCGGGGCGAATCCCCCGCCTGGCGTGCGGAAGTTGGTGGTTTGCCCCTGGTACAGGCGCGCCGCCGCCAGGATCGTGGAGCCTGCATAGGTGTAAAGTCGTACATCCATCTTGCGGACCTGCGGATCGCCCTCGACTTGAACCCGCCGCTCGCTCGGGGCGGCGAAGGCCTGGGCGACGTAATCACCCTGCAAGATGTCCGCCCACACGGTTCGTGTGAGCTTGTCTCCGCGGTAGACGGCCTTGCCGGCATGGCCCGCCGCCGGCTTGAAGAAGAGCGATTTGCGCTCGGCCCAGAGCGCCGCGGCGTTGTCGGGCGTGACAAGTCTGGCGCGCGGAAGGCGCGCGAGCGTGTCGCGCAGTCCTTGTTCGACGCCGAGCGCTTCGAGCCACGCAGGATCGGACAACAGGGCCAGATTGCGCTTGTTCGCCAGGAGCGCGTGGTTGCGCGGGTTAGGCGTCACGACCACCGCGTCGGCCAGATAGGCCTCCCGGATCGATCCGACCGCCGGGCTTTCGAACCCAAAGTCCACCAGCCGATTGTAAACCAGATCGATCGGCAGCTCGCCGAGCATGAGACGGTCCCGCCAATACCGCAGACTGTTCGGATCAGCGATCACCGCTTCCACGCCGTGGCGCTGGAAGAAGGCCTGCGCCAGCAGGAACTCCGGGTAGAGGAACTGGTGTTGGGGCGCATCGTCAACGATTGCGATTACGCGCGGGCGACCGGCGCGGCGTTGGAGGCGCCACTCCGCTTCGCACATGTTCCAGACCGCGTCTTCGAACCCGGCCGGCGGCTGCGGCGCGAGCGCTTGCACCTCGGGGCAGCAAGCGACCCAAGCCTGCGCAAGGATCGCGTTCAGGAAGGCTCCGCCGGCGTTGGTGTTCACCTCGATAAGCTTGGGTCCGTTCGGCGTCAGGTGAAAGTCGTAGCCCATGAACGCGCCACGCGGCCCAAAATCGATCCTTGCAATTTCTGGCGCCCACGCCAGTACTTCGGCCTGGAACGTTTTGAGCTCGCCGACCGCTTCGACGGCCTGCGCGACCTCGCCCATCGCGATCAGATCCGCCTGCGAGAGGAAGACCGGCGCGTTGGAGAAGAGATGAGCGCGGTCCCGGGCCAATACCTCGCCGGAGACGATGCCCGCCGTTGTTTGCTCCACGGCGCGCCAGACACGCGCCGGATCGACATCGATACAAAAACATTCCTGATTGAGCCGGCCCTCCAGCGTGAGCCGATCGCGCGTCGAGGATGCGGGCGCATTGGTCATGGGAAAATCCCGTTAATCTCGATCTGTCTGAACACGGCGCGTAAATCTCCTTCGGGCAGACCCCGGTTTAGGCGCTTCGTCGCCTGGAGAAGGCCGGCAACGAAACGCCCCGGCAGCACTCGTTTGAAATGAATTCCAGCATTTCGTTCAGCGCCTCGAAACTGGCTCGGCAGCACACCGAGCGGCCTTCCTTTTCCTGGGTCACCATGCCCGCCTCCACCAGTTCGCGAAGGTGAAACGCAACCGTGGACATCGGCCGATCCAGCGCATCCCGAATCTGTCCGATGGTCATCCCGCCACGACCCGCTCGGACGAGCTGGTGGAATATCCGCAGACGTTGTTCGTGGCCCAGACTGGCAAGTTTGAGAGAGGTCGCCACAAAATCCATAAATAACCATACGACTAGTTTAATAGGAGCATCAGCGGCTGTCTGGTGCGCAACCGACTTTGACTTGCGCAATCTGAGGTTCGAAGACGACATCAAATCCCGTTGGGCGCGCGGTTCGAGGCGCGGTCTTTGAACAATCGGCGGGGTTGGAATAGCTTAGGTCGAGCGCCGGATAGTCAAATGCCGAGGCATGCGCGGGAAAATCCTTTTCGGTTCCCGCCGCCCGACCGCAAATCCGGATCGCATCGTCATCTGCCAAGAGGAAGCACGATGGAAATCGGATTCGTTGGTCTGGGCAAAATGGGCATGAACATGGTCGAGCGGCTGCGGCGCGACAACCATCAGATTGTCGCCTTCGATCTCGACGATGCGAAACTCAAAGAAGTTTCAACGTTCGGCGCCGACGGCGTCAATTCGCTCAAAGATATGGTCGCCAAGCTCGCGCCGCCGCGGGGCGTGTGGGTGATGGTGCCGGCTGGCGATCCCACCGACAGCACGATTAACCAACTGGCCGAATTGCTCGAGCCGGGCGACGCGATCATCGATGGCGGCAACACCAACTTTCACGATGACATCCGCCGCGCTGCCGTACTCGCCGGCATGAAGCTGCATCACGTGGATGCCGGCACCAGCGGCGGCATCTGGGGACTCAAGCTTGGCTACTGCCTGATGATCGGCGGCGAAGTTGACATCTTCAGGCGCTACGAACCGATTTTCAAAACGCTGGCTCCTCCCGGCGGCTACGACCACGTCGGCGGCCACGGCGGAGGCCATTACGTGAAGATGGTCCACAACGGCATCGAGTACGGCCTGATGCAGGCGTACGCGGAGGGTTTCGAGGCGATGCACAAGTCGGAGTACAAGCTCGACTTGCCCAAGATCGCAAACCTGTGGGGACAGGGCAGCGTCGTGCGATCATGGCTGCTGGAGCTTACGGCCGACGCGCTGCGAAAGGATCCGGGCCTCGAGCAAATCAGGGGCTACGTCGAGGATTCGGGCGAGGGCCGCTGGGCGGTGCAGGACGCAATCGACAAGAACATCTCGATGCCGATAATCACCATGGCGCTGTTCACGCGCTTCCGCTCGCGTGCTGACAAGGGCGAAGGCACCTTCGGCGAGAAATTGCTCGCCGCGCTGCGCGACGAGTTTGGCGGACACGGCGTCGTCAAGGAGTAGAGCGCGAGAGGGTTAAGCTATTTATGGCCGCGCCTGCGAACAGGGCCGTCGATCTCAATCACCCCGTCAAGGAACGCCATCACTACGATCCATGCATCCTGGTGATCTTCGGCGGCGCCGGCGACTTGAGCCATCGCAAGCTGATTCCCGCGTTGTACAATCTCTTGCTCGACGGCGAATTGCCCGACAAGTTCGCGATCCTCGGTTTCTCGATGGAGGATCTCGACGACGAGAAGTATCGCGCGTTCGCGCTCAGCGGCATCGAACAATTCTCGCGCCGCCCGGTCGAGAACGAACACTGGGCGAAGTTAGCCCCCTTGCTCCATTTCAATCGTGGCTCGTTCAGCGAGGCCGCCGATTATCAGAACCTGCACAAGCGATGCGAGGCGCTGGATGCCGAGTTCGGTACCGAAGGCAATCGTGTCTTCTACTTTGCGATTCCGCCGGCTTTCATCGACACCTGTTCGGAGGGATTGACCGCCGCGGGAATGATTCATCCGCATGAGAAGGGGCATCCGTTCACGCGCGTGGTAGTCGAAAAACCGATCGGCTCCGATCTCGCCAGCGCGTCGGAGATCAACGCCGAGCTCGCGCGCCATTTCGACGAAAGCCAGATTTTCAGAATCGACCATTACCTCGGCAAGGAAACCGTCGAGAACCTGATGGTGTTGCGCTTCGCCAACGCGATCCTCGAACCCATATGGACGGCGCGATTCGTTGACCATGTCCAGATTACCGTCGCCGAGGCCGAGGGCGTCGGCACGCGCGCCGCCTACTACGATCGCGCCGGGGCGCTGCGCGACATGGTGCAGAGCCATCTGCTGCAAACGCTTTGCATGATCGCGACCGAGCCGCCCAACACCACCGGCGCCGAGTCGATGCGCGACGCAAAGCTCGACGTACTGCGCGCGCTGCGCCCGCTCGGCGACGAGGATATCGAAAAATGGGTCGTGCGCGGCCAGTACGGCGAGGGCCTGATCGGCGGCATGCCGGTCGCGGCCTACCGCGCCGAGGAGCAGGTCGCGCCGGATTCGCAAGTCGAGACCTTTGTCGCGCTGCGATGCTGGATCGATAACTGGCGATGGGCCGGCGTGCCGTTCTACCTGCGCACCGGCAAACGGATGCCCAAGCGCTCGAGCGAAATCGCGATCTACTTCAACAGCGTGCCCCGAATCCTGTATAACTCAAACCCACGCGCTCCATTGGCGCCCAATATGCTGACCATCAGGATTCAACCCGACGAAGGCCTCGCGCTCCATATCATGTCGAAGGTGCCCGGCTCGCAGACCCGCCTCCAGCAGGTCAAAGTTGATTTTCACTACGTGACTTCCACCCCGGAAGCGTACGAGACCATGCTCAACGACGTGATCGTTGGCGACCAGACGCTCTTCATGCGGCGGGATACGGTCAAAGAAGCGTGGACGTTTGTGCAACCGGTGCTGGATGCCTGGGGCCAGTCGCCCATGGATCCCCCAATCTACGCTGCGGGTTCGTGGGGCCCGCTCGAGGCCGCCCTGATGATCGCGGCTGACGGGCGCACTTGGCGAACGCTCTAGCAGGAGAACCCCATCAACGTGTGCAATTTGTCGAGAAGGGATTGCAGATGAGCGCCGGCATTACTCTCGCGCGTCATATCAAGACCAAAAGCGCGACTGCGCTGCCGGTCGCGGACCTCGCTCTCATAATGGAGCGCATCGAGCTCATCGCCACGCGCATCACGCGGGAGCTGGCGCTCGCGAGCCACGGCGGGCTCGGCTACACCGGCGAAACCAACGTGCACGGCGAAAAGGTCAAGAAGCTCGACGAGTGGGGCAACCAAGTTTTCCTCGACGCATTCGAGCATGGATCCCCGGTATGTAGTCTCATATCCGAGGAAATGGACGAGCCGCATCATTACTCATCCGATTGCCGCGAGAATAGCTACTGCGTACTCTACGATCCTATCGATGGGTCATCTAATACCGACGTAAACGGTTCGCTCGGCACTATCTTCGCCGTCAAGAAACGCGCGCCCGGGCACCGGACCGGAATCGACGACATCCTCGTCCCCGGAAGTCACCAGGTCATCGCGGGATACATCCTGTACGGGCCGGCCGCGCAGCTTGTGTATAGCGCCGGCGCCGGCGTCGATATCTTCACGCTCGATCGAACTCTCGGTGAGTTCATTCTCTGGAAAGAGAACGTGAAGATGCCACCGCACGGGACTACCTATGCGGTCAATCAGGGCAACGTGGGGAAGTGGCACGACGGAGCGCGCAAGTTCGTCGCGCATATTACCAGTCGCAAAGACAAACGCACTAGCTACTCACTTCGATATTGCGGTGCATTCGCCGCCGATTTCCATCGATGCCTGCTCGAGGGCGGAATATTTATGTATCCCGCCGAGGTTGCTGAAGGCGGCAAGGCCAGGGGGAAACTGCGCCTGATGTACGAGCTCGCGCCGCTCTCGATGCTCGCGGAGCAGGCCGGCGGCCGCGGCTCGACCGGCAAGCGGCGAATCCTCGACATCGCTGCCACCGCGATCCACGAGCGGCATCCGATTTATATCGGCAGCGCCGAGGAAGTCGCGCTCGCCGAGTCGTTCAACGTCGAAGGCTAGAACCGGATCGGGGTTCCTATGGATGGCCTCATCCTGGCCGGCGATGTCGGTGGAACCAAAACCCATCTCGGTCTCTTCAACCAATCCGCAGGAACACTCGAAATTGTGCGCGAGCGCCGCTACCCGACCTCGCAGTTCGACAGCCTCGAGGCGGCCTGCGCGGATTTCCTCGGCCCAACCGCGGCGGCGAATGCCGTCTGCCTCGGCGTGCCGGGTCCAATAATCGACGGCCGCGCCCACGCCACCAACGTTGCATGGCAACTCTCCAGCGTCTCACTGTCGCGCGCGCTAAACGGCGTCCCGGTTCGCTTGATTAACGATCTGACGGCGATGGCCTACGGCATGGTTCATCCGAAACCCGTCGAGTTTGCGGTTCTGCATCGCTCGGAAAATCCGCCCGAACACGGCAATATCGCGGTGCTTGCTGCGGGAACCGGTCTGGGCGAATCGGCGCTGGTTTGGGAGGATGGCAAATACTACGCGGTCGCATCCGAAGGCGGGCACTGCGATTTCGCGCCGCACGGCGCGGAACAGATCGAGCTGCTGCGGTTCGTCGCGGGCGAATTCGGACACGCCAGCTACGAGCGCGTCCTCTCGGGTCCGGGACTCTGGAATATCTATCGTTTCCTACGGCGTGAGAGCCGGGCCGAAGAGCCCGCGTGGCTGAGCGGACAAATCGCCGCGGGCGATCCGTCCGCTGCGATAAGCGAGGCGGCGCTTAAGGGACGCGACCCGGTTTGCGTTCACGCGCTGGCCATGTTTTGCGATATTTACGGTTCCGAAGCCGCCAACCTGGCGCTCAAAGTCCTGGCGCTGGGCGGTGTCTTTCTGGGCGGAGGGATCGCGCCGAAAATTTTGCCGATGCTCACCGACGGCGCGTTCGTGCGAGGATTCTTGTCCAAAGGCCGGCTGAACGAGATCCTGAAACGGATCGAGGTCCGCGTATCGCTGAATCCAGCCGTCGGCCTGCTCGGCGCGGCCCACTATGCGGCCGCGATGTTGTGATATAGGAATGCAATCTGCAATGACAATCCCGATCGGAGACAGAGGTATATGACCAAGCGAGTTAGAGAGATTCTTGGCTATTACGATTCCGAAAACGCCGGCGTGCGCAGCAACCTGGCCCGGATGCTCAACCATGGCAAGCTCGCGGGCACAGGCAAATTCGTAATCCTGCCCGTGGACCAGGGCTTCGAGCATGGCCCGGCGCGAAGCTTCGCGGTCAATCCGCCCGCCTATGACCCGCGCTATCACTTTCAGCTCGCCATCGATGCGGGATGCAATGCATACGCGGCGCCGCTCGGATTTCTCGAGGCGGGCGCGGCCGAGTACGCCGGCGAGATTCCGCTCATCCTGAAGGCCAACAATCACGACGTTCTCAACGAGGAAAAAGATCCCGCGCTCGCCGTGACCGCCAGCGTGAAGGACGCTCTGCGCCTGGGATGCGCCGCGATTGGACTCACGATCTATCCGGGCTCGACGCAGGAGAAGTCGATGTACCAGGAGGCGCGTGAAATCGGCGAAGAGGCCAGGGCCAATGGACTGCCGCTGGTCCTATGGTCGTACCCGCGCGGCTCCGGCGTCAGCAAGCAGGGCGAGACCGCGATCGACGTCGTCGCGTACGCGGCGCAAATCGCGGCGCAACTCGGTGCGAATATGATCAAGGTCAAGCCGCCCACCGCTTTTATCGAACTGGCCGAGGCCAAAAAAGCATACGACGCCAACAAGGTTCCGCTCGAGCCGTTCTCGGCGCGAATCAAGCACGTCATCCAGTCGGCCTTCGACGGCCGGCGAATCGTGATTTTCTCGGGCGGCGCCAAGGAGACCGACGAGACGCTGCTCAATACCGTCCGCGGGATCCACGCCGGCGGCGGTTACGGCTCGATCATCGGCCGCAACAGCTTTCAGCGTCCGAAGCCCGAAGCGATCGCGCTGCTCGGCAAGGTCATCGACATTTACAAAAGCTGATCAGGCAGCCGTCCAGGCGCGTGACGGTGCCAGTGAAAAAGTGAGAAAGTGAAAAAGTGAAAAAGTGAAAAAATGAAAAAGTGAAAAAATGAAGTACAGCGAGTACCGGCATCTTCTGTTCGAGCGCAACGACGACGGCATCCTGCTCATCACAATCAATCGTCCCGAGGTTCTCAACGCCACCAACAGCCGCCTCCACTTCGAGTTGAGCCGCGTGTGGCTCGACGTTGCCGACGACGACGAAACCAACGTCGTAGTGGTTACCGGCGCAGGGCGCGCGTTTTCAGCGGGCGGCGACCTCGACATGATTCAGCAGATGACGGCGAGCGCGGCCAACGTAGGCAAGGCCTGGAAGGAAGCCGGCGACATCGTCTACAACATGATCAATCTCGACAAGCCAATCATCTCCGCGATCAACGGCGTCGCCGTCGGCGCGGGATTGGCGGTCGCGTTCATGGCGGACATCAGCATCGCGTCGGAGGCGATGCGCATCACCGACGGACATTTGCGCCTTGGCGTCGCGGCCGGAGATCATGCGGTGATCATCTGGCCGCTGCTGTGCGGCATGGCCAAGGCGAAGTACTACCTGATGACGGCGGAGTTCATCGACGGCAAGGAGGCCGAGCGCATCGGGCTGGTGAGCCTGTGCGTTCCCGCCGACCAGCTGATGGACAAGGCGATGGAAGTCGCGCGCAAGCTCGCGCGCGGTCCGCAACAGGCGGTGAGATTCACTAAACGCTCGCTCAACAATTGGCTGCGGGTGGCCGGCCCTGCGTTCGACGCATCGCTGGCGCTCGAGATGATGGGATTTTTCGGCGCCGATTTGACCGAGGGCGTCGCCGCCTTGCAGGAAAAACGCCAACCGTCCTTCCCGGGATTCGCCAAGCCCAAGCGCTAGGCGGCGCCAAGCCCCAAAGGACCGTTTATCCCGCTCCCGGGCCCGCGAAGGCGCCCTTGGAAAAGGATTTCGGACCTCTGTTGATGAGACGTGCATTTTGAAATACTCTGCATCGTTTGAAACAACCCTAACCTGAGCGGGGAAGAAAATGCTGATGAAGAAGTTTGCGCTTGTGGCGGCCTCGGCGATGCTCGTGACAATCGTTGCGTTTGTGGCCAGTGCACGACCGGCCTAGCGGCGCTGCCCCTGCTCAGCGAACGAGTCGCCGTCGGTGTAGTATGCAGCTGAGGGTTCGGCTGCGATGGTTCGGCTGCACTACGCTAATCGCTTAGAAAATCTGATCGCGCCGCTCGCCGCCGCGATTCGCGCGCGCCAGCAGAGCCACCCGCTGCAACGCATCCCCGTGATCGTTCCGAATCGCGCGATCGAGGAGTTCGTGAAGCTTCGCGTCGCGGAGCAAACCGGCGTAGCCGCGAACCTCGATTTTCCTTTTCTGCGCCGCTTCCTCGCCGACAAGCTCCGCGCCGCAGACCCGACCCTGCGAATCGTCGAGTTCGAACAGCTCCAGGTAATGCTCTTCGAATGTATACGCCGAGGCGCCGTCCGCGATGATCGCGAGCTCGCCGCGGTCCGCGACTACATCGCCGGCGGATCGGGTGACGAGGCCGATCAGGAGCGTCGTACGATGGAACTCGCGGGCCACATCGCGCGGCTGTTCCGCGAGTACTCGATTTCGCGGCGCGCGATGATTCGGCGGTGGCACGCCGGCCAGCTGCTCGACGCCGCGCCGTTCGAAGAAGCGGAGCGATGGCAGCGGCGGCTCTGGGATGCGCTCTTCGACGCCGAAGGCGGGCTGCGGCCGGATTGGTCAGCCAATCAGACGCTGAAGTGGATGCTGTTGCCGGACGCGTTTGACGCGGCCGACAAGGCGCGACTGAAGAGCGTCCTTCCCGACGAGGTCTTCGTGTTCGGGCTCGCGTATGCCGGCCCGGCGTTCATCGAAATCTTCGCGCGCCTCGGCCAGCTCATCACTTTGTCGGTGTTCGCGATCAATCCCTGCCAGGAATTCTGGGAGGACGTCGACGATGCGCGCGCGGCCGAGCGCCTCAGGCTCGTGCATCGCGGTGCCAAGCTGGAAGCTGCCTCGGACGACCCTGAAGATCCATTTGGCCTTGAATCCGGCGGCGACAACCCCGCGCTCAGGCTCTGGGGGCGGCCGGGCCGCGAGTATGTGCGGATGCTCAACGAGCTTGCGGAATGCGACTTCGAGTCGCACTTTACCCATCCAGCCGCCGACGGCGCGCCGACCATCCTCAGGTCGCTGCAGGAAAGCATCCTGGTGCGCGAGGGCGACCGCGCACCGATGCAGCCAGGCGACTCGCCGGCCGACGAGGGCAGCGTCCGCATCCTCGCTTGCCCCGGAATCCGTCGCGAAGTCGAAATAGTTGCAAACGAAATCTGGTCGATCGTTCGGAGCGGCGACCGCGCCGTGGATTGTGGCGGCGCACCGCCCCTTCGATTCCACGAAATTGGCGTGCTGATTCCCGACTCGTCGTGCGACGCTTACCTCCCGCATATCAAGAGTGTGTTCGCCGAGCAGCGCGACCTTCCGGTCGAAATCACCACCCATAGCGCCGCAGAGATGAGCCGCGTTGCTGAGGCGATTGAGCTGCTGCTTCAACTGCCGCTCGGCCGCTTAGCGCGCACCGAGGTGGTTCGCGTCCTGACTCATCCGGCGATCGCAGGCGACGATCCCGAGCTCGAGCCCCAGCTATGCTCCACATGGGCGCGCGACCTCGGAGTCTTCTTTGGCGCCGATGAGGAAGCGACCGCTGCCGGTTACCTCCCGACGGATATGGGGCACTGGGACCAGGCGCTCAAGCGGATGGCACTCGGCGTCTTCATGACCGGCGAGCCCAGCGGCGATTCGCGCGCTTTCGAAGCGCCGGGCGCTCATGCTTATCGTCCTTTCGAAATCGGCGAGGAGCGGATTCCAGGCGCGCTCCGGATGGTCCGGACCGCGCGGTCGCTTATCGCCGACGTGATCGATCTCCGCTCGCGCCGGATGCGCCTAGAGGAATGGGCGCGCGCGATGAGCGCGATGGTCGCGGTGTACATCAAGGCGCCCGACGCAATCGGTGAGCGAGTGCGCGACCGTTGCCTAACTGCCATCGAAACGATCGCGACCGCTGGCATCGCGAGCGAACCGGTCGGCTATGAAGTCGCCGCCGAGCTTGCGCTCGCGCGAATCGCGGACCCCGAGACATATCAGGCGGGATTTTCTGGCCGCGGCGTCGCGGCGGGAGCGCTCTCCGCGCTGCGCGCGATTCCGTTTCGGGTCGTATTCGTACTGGGCCTGGGCGAGACTTCGTTTCCCGAGCGCGATCGGCACGACCGGCTTGATCTCAGACGCGCCAGGCGGCGGGCCGGCGACGTAAGTCCGACCGAGCGCGATCGCTACCTGTTTCTCGATTCGATTCTGGCTGCGCGCGACCGCCTCTACCTTTCGTATGTCGCGCGCGACGCACGCACCGGTGACCGGCTCGAGCCGTCGTCAACTATCCGAGAGCTCGAATTCATGATGCACGGGTACCTTGACAAGACGACGCTTGCTGGGCTCACGACAAAACACCGAGTTAGCCGCTACGACGTCGAGTATTTCCCCGACCTGATTGCGAAAACGAAACGCGCTTCGACCTTGGGTGCGGGAACGGAACGCGATTCGACCCTGTCCGTGAGCCTCGATCCCGAGGCGAGGCGGGGCGCGCGGATGGCTGCGCTGCGCGCCGATCTTGCTGGCCAAATTCCAGTTCCGCTTCCAAGTCGCCGCGACCGGCCGCTGCTCCTGGAGCGGCTCGACTCAAGCGTCGCGCAGCGGCTGCGAAAAACATTGAACCTCGAGACGCCGGCGGGGGCGGACGCGCTGCGAAACCTTCCGCGCGACGAGATCCGTCTTTCGTTCGCTGCGCTCCGGAAGTTCCTTGAGTGTCCTCTGCAAGGTGCGGCGCGATACGCGCTAGGGATGCTCGAAGACGACGACCCCGATGACGAGGACGACGAGCCGCTCCTACAGTCGAGGCTCGACCGCGCGATACTGCTCCGCGAAGTGTTTGCGCGCGGGCACGGCGATCGTGCGGCGATGTCGGCTGAGTACGAGCGTACTTTCGCGATTCAGCAGACCAGCGGGAAGGCACCCGCAGGGCCGTTTGCGACCTCCGCGCGCGACGCAAATATCGCGATGCTCGATCGATGGGTCGTGCAGGCGCAGGCGTCAGGCGCGATCGATCTCGCGCAGTTTCACGACCTCCGGTTCGGGCCCGCGAATGAATTCGCGCATTCGGATCTGGTTCTCGATCCGATTCTGCTCGAGGTTCCACTTCCGGCGCCCAGTGGCGGCACCACGCTCCAGCGCGTGAGTCTTCACGGCAGCGTCAAACGAGTATCGCCCGCACGCGACGTTGCGCTTCATCCGGTGCTCGGAAAGATGCCGAAACTTCGTGATTTCATTCGGCTCGCGATTTCGGCGGTCGCGTTGGCCGCCGCCGGTGAATGGCGCAAGGGCGAGTTCCGCGGCGTAACGCTGGCCGGCGACGACGCCGACCGCGCGAAGCGGGAACGAACTTTGCCTCCGATGTCACAGGACGCCGCGCGCGCTTATCTCGCGACCCTCGTCGCCGATTTGCTCTCCCGGGAGAATCACTATTTTTTCCCAGTCGAGGCGGCGGAAAAAGTCCACCAGCTAATCAGGACCGGCGCTGAGGGGCGCCGCCTGATCGCGAGCGTCGAGGATGTTCGCGACAACGAGAACATCGACTGCGGATCGGACTACGGTCCGGTGCGGAATGCGCGATGGTTCGATCCGCCGTCGGAGCTGGAGGCGCGCGAAATTGTCCGACGGCGCTTCGACCCGATCAGCGCGATCTTCGGCAATTAGACGACGCGTGAAGAATTGTGGCTGAAATGAAATACATCCGGCCGGCCATCCTGCGCCGGATTCCGCGCGACAACCACGCGGTAATCGAGGCGAGCGCGGGAACCGGCAAGACGCACACCCTTGAACATCTGTTCGTGGACCTGTTGCTGAGCGGCGAATGCACCATCGAGCAGATTCTCGTGATGACCTTCACCGAGAAGGCGACCGCCGAGTTGCGCGAGCGGATCCGCTCGGTTCTCGACCGTCTGATCACCGGGGACGCGGAGGCCGAACGACCTGGCGACGACGTCGTGCGAGTCGACGATGTGGGCCACGAACGGATCATTAACGCGTTGTTCTCGTTCTCGCGCGCGCCGATCTTCACGATTCACGGCTTCTGCCGCCGCATGCTCGGCGACCTAGCGTTCGACAGTGGAATGCGCTTCATCGTCGACGTCGCACCCGGCATGAAACTTTTTCACGAAGCGTTCCGCACCGTACTTCGCGAGCATCTGGCAGTCGACGAAGATGCGGTAGTGCTGCTTGGCCAATGGCTCGACGATCGTGACGCGGTGAGACTCGAGACCCTGCTGTATCAGGCATATCGCAACCGCTACCTCGCGACCGGCGCTTCCGCGCGCAACCGTACCGCGGTCGAGGACCTGGCTGCGTCGTTCGACGCGAGATCGCTCATGCAGGACTACGCCAGGGCAGCGCTTAAGCTCAAGTCGCGCGACGCGGCGCTCGCCAGTATCGAGTCGCTGGCGTGCATCATGGCGGGCGCGCGCGGCTCGACCGACAACCTGCGCCGGAGTCTCGCCCAATTTGACTTCGGCCCGCTCCTGAAGCCCAAGGGCGTTGGGGAGAAGAAGATGCCCACGTTTCGCGGCGCGATGACGGCGCAGACCTTGGCGTTCCTGGAGGTTGCGGAGCGCGCGCAAATTGCGAGTTCGCTCGAGGTGCAAATCGCGGACACATTCCTGCCACGAATCGCCGCGCGGCTCGACCGCGATAAGCGCGAACGTGGCGCGATCGATTACGACGACATGCTCGCATGGGTGTGGGGCGCGCTCGAGAGTCCACGCGGCGGTGCGCTGGTCGCGGCGCTTCGCGAGCGCTACCGCTATGCGATCGTCGACGAGTTTCAGGACACCGACGATCTCCAGTGGCAAATTCTCCGCCGCATATTTATCACCGGCGCGCGGCCGCCTTACCTCTACGTAATCGGCGATCCGAAGCAGGCAATCTATGCATTTCGCGGCGCTGACGTGTTCACTTATCGGCAAGCGCGCGAAGAGCTTGCGGCGTTCGGTCCGTCTGTGCCGCTGGTCGAAAATTTCCGTTCGACTGCCGACATGATTACCGCGAGCAATGTCATCCTCGATCAGAGCGCCGCGCCCCCATTCTTCAGCGGAGAGATCCGCTACGACAATCCCGTCAAGTGCGGACGCGACGACCTTCGCGCGCTTGATGCCGGCGGGAAGCCGATCCGGCCGGTGACACTAATGCTGCTCAACGAAAACCTTGTTTCGGCGTCGGAAGCGCGTTCCGCACTGGGACGTTATATCGCGGCAACTATCCATAGGCTGCTCTCCGAGCCGGCCCAAGAAATTACAATGCAGGGCGTCGAGAACGGCCCGCGTGCGGTCGGCGCCGAGGAGATTTTCATCCTGACTCGCACCGGTCTCGAAAGCCTCGAGATAGGAAAATACCTTCGCGAGGTGGGCGTGCCGTTCGCCTTCTACAAGCAGGAGGGACTGTTCCAGGCTGGCGAGGCCGCGGACATCCTCGACGTGCTGCGCGCGATCGAGGAGCCCGGCGATCGCTCGCGGCGCCTGAAGGCGTGGGCTACGCCGTTCTTCGCGGTGCCGCTGCGCGAGCTTGCCCAGCTCGACGAAATCGACGCGGCGCATCCGCTGAGCGAGCGGCTGCGCGAGTGGAATGCTCTCGCGGAGGTCGAGCGCTTCGCCGAGCTGTTCGATCGGATGCTTCATCAGAGCGGGCTCGTCGACCGCGAACTGTTCATGTCCGACAGCGGCCGGGAACTCACGAACTATCTGCACGTCTTCGAGATCCTGCTCGAAGACGCGCACGGCGGCCGGCTGTCGCTCGCCGAGATAGTCGAATTGCTGGACGACTACGTCCGCGGGCTAGCGGTTCCCGCTCGCGAGGACCCCGATGTGCAGCGTCTCGAGAGTGAGCGCAAGGCCGTACAGGTGATGACGGTGCACAAGAGTAAGGGACTGGAAGCAGACGTCATTTTCCTCTTCGGCGGCGCGTATCGAATCAACAATCTGAACCCTGTGGCAGTTTTTCACGAGGGCTTGGAGCGGCGGGTCGCGATTGGCAAGACTGCGAGGGACGCGGTGAGCGATCGTCTCGAGTGCGAGCAGGCAGAAGAGGATCAGCGGCTCCTTTACGTAGCGATTACCCGCGCGCGCGTGAAACTTTACTTGCCTTTGTTTCCCGAGGGCTCAACCAAGGCAACAGTCAGCGGATACTACCGTCATCTCAACGACCGCTTGCTGGCTCTGGAAGCAGAACGAAGCCGCAATCAAATTTACGATCACAATTTCCAGGTCGACAAACTTAGATTGGCGAAGCCCGCCGACCGCGACGAGGAAGGAATCGCGAACGCGTTTCTTGCGTGGGTGCCTCCGGAGAATCTGTTGAGAGATGAAGACGCCGCGCTCGAGTCCGAGTTGAGGCAAATTCGGCGCCGCCGCGCTCCGCTGTTAGTCCGCTCGTACACGTCGCTACAGAAGTTCCGGCCCAACGCGGACCCTTTCGGCCTCGAACCCGAAGACTTCAAGAGCGACGACGATGACGCCAGCCAGGCCGCCGAAGCAGCCGACCTGCCGGGCGGCCGCAGCGTGGGAATTTTTTTGCACGAAGTGATCGAGAAGCTCGACTTCGCCACGCTCGACGCTTCTCCCGCCCTCGCAGCGTGGAAGGCGCGCGACGATGTTCACGAGCTCATCGACGCCGCGATGCGGCGGCATCAGGTGCTGGACATGCGATGGTACGATCGCGCCGCCGAGATCGTTTTTAACACGCTGCGCGCGCCGATCGCCGTCGAGAGCGTGGTCCGAATCGACGGCCTCTACAAATGTCCGAATGTGCGCGAGATGGAGTTCGTCTACCCGATTCCGGAACTGCATCATCCACTGCTCGCAAAGAGCCATGATGGCGCGTGGACGGTTGAGCGCGGATACCTCAAGGGCTTCGTCGACCTGGTTTTCGAGCATAACGGACTCGTCTACTTCGCCGACTGGAAGAGCGACCTGCTCGACTCGTACGATCGCGCTGCAGTCGAGGAGCACGTGAAGAAGCATTACGAACTCCAGGCGCAGATTTATTCGATCGGCGTGATGCGGCTGCTCGGCATCAGGAACGAGCGCGAATACCGTGCCCGCTTCGGCGGCCTGCTGTACCTGTTCATCCGCGGGATCGGCGCTGGCGGCTCCAGCGATCGCGGCGTGTACTTCCATCGACCGCGATGGCCCGAACTAGTGGCGTCCGAGCTTGTGTTGATCCGCGTGGTTCCGGCGCTGGAGGGACGGCCGTGAAGCCACACTATGCGCAGCTGGGCATGGAGACTGCCTTGCGGCGCTTCGAGGCCGAATCCGACCCGGCGCTCAATCCGACCCACTTCGAGCGCCGCATCCGTGCTCTGGAAGCAGCTGCGAGCGCACTCAATCTCGATCGCGACGCGGTTCACGTCGCCGCAGAGATCGCAGCGCTCGAGCCCGCGCTGGATGACGAGCGGCGTTTTGCGCTGATCGTATTGATCGTCATCGCGCTCGCTGCACTAGCAGCAGGCAGCACCCGGTTTCCGGTGACGGGAGAAGTGGCGCGTGACCCCATGCGGCGGATGTTGGGTGGCCTGCTGGGCGACGTGCCAGCTGAAGATGGTCCGGACGCGATGGCGGCGGCGATTGAGAATCTGCTCGAATCGCGCGCTGCCGATGCCGTCATCGGGCGGCGCAGCGACGACTACAAGCCGATCCTCTATCTTCGCCCGTTCATTTACCATCAGAGAATTCACGATGCGGAAGCGAAGCTTGCGGAGCGGCTCAAGAGTCTAGCAAATCCTGAAGATGCCGAACCGGTCAGCGACGACGACGTGAATCGCGCAGTCGCGGACGTTCTTGCACGTCCGAGCGTCGCGAACGGCCGCGCAATGGAACTGTCGTCCGAGCAGCGCGACGCCGTCACGGCTGCGGCGCGGTCGCATCTCACTGTCATCTCCGGCGGCCCCGGCACCGGTAAGACGACGATCGTGGTGGCAATTCTCCGCGTGCTGGCCCGACTTGGCGTGCGCCCCGAACAGTTCGCGCTCGGGGCACCAACCGGCAAGGCGGCATACCGGATGGGCGAATGCGTACGCCTCGGACTCGCGCAGGTGGCCGCGTGCGGCGAAGCCGACGAGACACTGATGGCTGCATGCCCGGAGCCGTCCACGCTTCATCGCCTGCTCGGCTACTCGCCGGCGAGCGGACGCTTCCGGCACCATCACAACAACTGCCTTTCCGCGTCGGTCGTGATCGTCGATGAAAGCTCGATGCTCGACCTCGCGCTGATGGAGCGGCTCGCGGGCGCGGTCCGGCCCGGCGCGAGGCTCGTCGTGCTCGGTGACGCGAATCAGCTTCCGTCGGTGGCGGCGGGCGCGGTGTTCCGCGAATTGGCGCCGCGCGAGCAGAACGGACGCGCCGCGCGAGCGACGCTCTCCGGCATCGGCGTTCGGCTGGTGCGCAACTATCGCACGGAGAGCGAGCGCGCCGCGGGAGGCGCGATCACCGCTACGGCCCGCGCGATCAATGCGGGCGACACCGCCGTGATTAACTTCGACCCGGGCCGTGACGCTCCTTCAGTCGCGCTCCGGGCTTCATCCGCAGAGCTCATGTTCGAAGGGGTCGAGTTCCTCCGCATCGAAACGGCACGCGGCCTCGGGCCGTTTCTCGATCGATGGTATGCGGAGCAAATCGCGGGCGGCGACGAAATCGCGGAACTCATAGGCCGCGTCTACAACGAGACGCACGACGGATTCGGCGAGACCGACCGCCAGTGCCTCAGACGCCTGTTCGAGCATCGCGCGCGCTCGCGAATCCTTTGCGTGACGCGCGTATTTGACACCGGGGCCGAGACGATCAACGAACGATTGCATCGACGCGCAGCCGCGCGCGCCGGCGGCGAGGCTGCAGGGAATTCATTCGCGGATTCTCTCCTGGTTGGCGAGCCCCTGATGGTGCTGCGCAACGACTACGATCGGATGCTGTTCAACGGCGACCAGGGACTCCTGCTCAAGGTCCTCCGTGCGGACGACAGCCACGAAGCCGCGATGGCGGTGTTTCCGCGCGGCGGAGGCTTTGCGGTTTTTCCCCTCGACGTCCTCGCCGACGTAGTCGAACTCTGCTACGCGAGCACGGTGCACAAGGCGCAGGGTTCGGAGTTCGATTCGGTCGCTATCGTGCTTCCCGAGAAAGACCTGCCGATTCTCACGCGCGAGATTCTCTACACGGCAGTGACGCGGAGCCGCAATTCGGTCGTGATGCTGGGAACCGGGGAACTCATGCGCGCGGCCATCACGCGTCCCACCGAGCGCTTCTCAGGTCTCGGCGATGCGCTCGCAAAATTCGCCGGTTGAATGCGGGCGCGGCCGTTATTTCGAACTCGATCAGCTTGAGCACGGCGCCGTGGATGAAGTCGCCGGACACCTGAGAGCGCCGGAGAGATAATCCCTCATAGAGCCGCATCCGATTTTCCTGGTGGAAATAGCTTTTTGGTGTATCGGTACGGGGCGCGGGAACTGGCTGCGAACGCCGGGAGCGATGAATCCCGGCCAGCACATCGTGTGGTACGAACCGCTGCACGTCGGTGACATCATCACGATGAAGCAAAAAACGGATACGACGTCGGCGTAGCGCGCGACCAGCACTGCGGGCAATCCTGTCGTGACACGCCGCGGCGGACCGGTGAGCAGCGGCGTGTAATGCCGGTAAGGGTCGGTAATGAACGACGTGTGTGTGGCGAATTACTGATTTCCCCAGAATCAGTAATTCGCCACACACAGGTCAAATAATGATCTTCGCACCGATAACGGCTGCACAGACAGGAACCGTGCCAATGCAGGTTTTAAGGAAGTGTTGCAACTTTCAAAACGGTGACGGAGGAGGCCCCGAGAGGAACTGGGCGGCGAGGTCTCAGGCAGGCAGATCGAACAGCTGGTCGATGAACTGATTCTGTTTGCGAACATCAGCGTCGCTGACCCACCGCGCCTGCCTGTGTGTGGCGAATTACTGATTTCCCCAGAATCAGCAATTCGCCACACACAGGCGAAAGGCTACGTAGATGGATACCAGATCAAAACGCGCCGTCCTGAGCTTGGAGCGTGGACCCTCAATGATCGCGAAATGATCAAGGCGATTGGCCGTTTCGTCGACTTGGTAACTTCCTTTGGAGACCGCATCAACGCACTCTATTTCGTGTCGAATACCGATTTCGATTCTGTTACCCCAGAAAACCGCAACGACAAACGACGCAGCCGGTGCCCGGGATTATTTTTGGAACACCTTCGCGACCGCAAATCGTGCGCCGATATTGCTGAACCGTTTTCGCGCAGTTTTACCAACCTACAAGCCGAGTGCGGATGTGATGCCGATCAGCTACTGAACACGCTGAAGCGTGTGTTCCTCGTGCGCGGCCCTTCACGAGGCGAGTTCGATGCCGTACTTTCGCACGAGCATTTGGCTCGGCTGCCCGAGTGTCAGAGGTTAAGCGCCACCGAATTGGACGTTTACCGAGACGAGTTAGTCGCGAAGGTTCATCGCGCGTCATCTCTTCATGTGACTGATCCGCGTCGCCATCTCTGGCCCGTAATCGGCGGTGACGATCCGGATCCGGCATTGCTCGGCAAGCGTCTAGCGGTAGAAGTTTTTGCCATCCCAGATTCACGGGAACGGCAGACTCCACAATTCTCTTTCCACGGTGAGCCAAACTTAAGTTTGGGTGGCTCGCGCTCGCCCTCTGTGCTCGAGCAGAAACTTGATCGCGGTGGCCTAATCGACCAGCTGCCAGGCATACGGAGACTTGAGCTGGAAGCGGAGCGCAATTTACTCGAGGACGTACAGCGAAGGCCAGAAGAATACCCTCAGTTGCAGACGCAAGTCGAGCAGATGGTCCTGCAAGCGTGCGGTGAGGCGCACCTGCGTGCCCGTCTCGGCGACTCCAGTTATGGACCAAAGATGCTGATTGACGTGCAGGATAGACTCCGAACGCTCGCCAATGAGCATCCAGGAATGGTTGGATACCATCCATATGAATGCTTGCTCGGGGTCGCTGCGCTGCTTACAAGCGAGTGCCTCGTCTGGTGGAGCGAGCGTTTTCCAGTTGAGCGCGAGTCCACATAGTGAGCCGCGAAGGAAATTACTGAGAAATATGAGCTTACTTCTAGTACACGCAGTGGCCAACATTGAAAAGCTGGACAACCCGCATCTTGGAAGGTTGCTGGTTCTTCTTCGTAGCGCTGATAGGCGGAAGACGTCACCATCTACCCGAAAGAAAACCATCGAAGGCATAACTAAATTGGCAAAAATGGACTTTCTGCTCCGCTATCCGACCTGCCTAGAACGTGTGCTTCGCTGGATCGGCAGAGAGCCGGCTGATGCGAAGGTTCAATTGCGCGAACGCACATCCATCGAGGCAAAAATGATTCGGTTCCGCTATGGTCCTTGGGATGCTCGTTATCGCCGTTGGCTTAGCTTACTGCACGCGCGAGGACTAATTAGGCTCAGCGTTGATGGCAACACAGTTAACATTGGATTGACGGATCAAGGTCGCCGGATCGCGGACAGCTTCTGCCAGCAACCATCTTTTGCGGACCTTGTAGATCGAGCTGATGTCATCGCAAAAGCGGTCGGTGGAGTTTCCGGAACAGCACTCAAGAATATCGTATACGACGCACTTCCTGAAATCATAGATATGAAGTGGGGCGAACAAATATTGCTGTAGGCACTGTATAGGAACCAGTCGTGAAATTTCATCTCAATTCGTTGCGGCTTGCGCTCAAGGGCGGTGATCAGTCGATAGCGTTTGATGATGTGACCTACTTTTGGGGTCAGATGGGAGCTGGGAAAACCAGCGTAGCTCGTCTGATCGACTATTGCTTGGGTGCCGATATAAACCTCACTCCCGCACTGCAGAACGAGTTTGTTGCTGCAACTCTGGACCTTACGCTCAAGCGCGGGAATCTCGTGCTCGAACGGGGTCGCGATTCGGATCAGGTCATTGTGGTGGGTGAGGCAGACGCAGCCTTTGGTCCCTTCCAGCTTAGCATTCCAGCGCGTGATTCAGCGGGACCAGTAATACCGCAGACTGAAGTCGAGGTACTGTCTGACTTGATCTTCTGGATGTCAGGGATCATACCGCCGCGCGTGCGTAGGAGTAAGAAAGCTCGAGACAGCCCCAGAGAGCGACTCTCGATTCGTGACCTCCTTTGGTACTGCTATCTGGACCAAGATGAGATGGATAGCACGTTCTTTAGTCTCGAAGACGAAGCTGTCTTCTATAAGAGGCTGAAGAGTCGGGATGTGCTGCGATTTGTGATCGGCTTCCACGACGAGCACATAGCAGAGATCGAAGCCGCGTTAGACCAGCTCAGGGCGAGCGCATCGCGCGATCATCAATGATTGAGGGGATGCTCCGCGCCCTGAAGGAAGTAGGTGTGGAGTCTGAAACGCAGATAGAGGAACGCGTGCGAAAGTCCGGAGAACGTGCCGAAGGCCTGAAAGCTGAAATCGAAACACTCAGGCAGCAGACTAGTGCGCGACACGTTAGTCACGCGGCCGATCAACTTAGAGCGAGAGGGCGCGGACTTGCCGAGCAAATCGGTGAGTTAAACGCGGCTGTCTCTGAGGTTTCCCGAGCCCTGGATCGAGACCAAAGGCATCTAAATGAAATTGAAATGCTGTCGTTAAGGTTTCGCCGTTCGGCTTCGGCTCGAGGGATTCTTTCTGGCGTCGATTTCCAAAGCTGCCCGCGCTGTGCGCAGCTATTGCCTCAGCGCGCAAATGGCGAATGTCCCGTGTGTGGACAAGCGGAGCAAGTCGACGTGGGCGATCCAACCGAAGAGGCCGTCGTCGATCGCGATATCAGAGTGAGGGCAGCCGAGTTGAGGGAAATTCTAACACGCCAGAAGGAAAGCCTGGACCGTATGCACCGCGAGCGGATCGAGCTTGAGGCCACTAAACCCGGATTTCCATTTTACAAGTGTACTACTAATTTGGTAAGACCTTGCAAAGCCCTTGACAGACGTGGGTTTGGACGCGATCAGGGGCGGTGCGGAGGTGGAGTGGCGGTGGGTGAGGCACAAAATCAGCCCTTTCAGCTGTCTTTCAATAGCTCGTTGAAGGTCGATTTCCAAGGTTCACGGGTGACCTCGGACGGTGGCTTGGTCCTGGTGCGGGAGTTAGACGAACGTTTGGGCTTCGGGGAACTTATCGAACGGCACTTGGTTGACGCGCGCGGAAAGAACACCCAGCTACCTCTGGCCGACCTGCTGCGGCAGTCGGTATACAGCCGACTGGCGGGCTACGAGGATGTCAACGACGCCGAGCGGCTGTCGCAAGACCCGGCCTTCCGGCTGATTGGCTCCAAGAAAGTCTGGGAGCGTGGAGCAGCGTTGACCTCCCGCTTACAGTCATTCGAGACGGAACTGCTGACGCAAGAAGACAACCTCGCGGGTCTGGCCGCGCTCAATCGACAGTTAGTCGCCAAGGCCGAAGCTATCGATTCGCCGCATCGGGTAGTGCTGGACATGGACAGCACTGAGATCCCGGTTTACGGCGAGCAGGAGCAGAGCGCCTACAACGGGCACTTCGAGTCCACCTGCTATCATCCCTTGCTACTGTTCAATCGCGAAGGCGACTGCCTCGCCGCCAAGCTGCGCCCCGGCAACGTTTCCAGCGCCGAAGGCTGGGAGGAACTGCTGCTGCCGGAGATCGAGCGCCAACAGGAGCGGGGCAAGGAAGTGGTCTTCCGCGCCGACGCGGCCTTCGCCAAGCCCAAGCTCTACGCAGCACTGGAAGAGCGCGACGTGAAGTACGCTATCCGGCTTCCCGCTAACGATATTCTGGAGCGAGATATTACGGAGTTGTTGACCCGGCCAGTGGGAAGGCCTAGCTACAAACCGCTGGTCCGCTACAAGAGCTTTCTCTATCAGGCGGCGAGTTGGAAGATGGTCCGGCGAGTGGTAGCGAAGGTGGAGTTCCACTTCGGAGAGTTGTTCCCCCGCGTCGGTTTCATCGTGACCAATCTTGGGACTTCAAGTCGGGCGGTGGTGCGCTTCTACAACAAGCGCGGCACGGCAGAACAATGGATAAAGGAAGGCAAGCAGGCGGTGAAGATGACGCGGCTGAGCTGCCACCGCTTCCGGGCCAACGAGGTCCGGCTGTGGCTGAGCGTGATCGCGTACAATCTCGGCAATCTGTGGCGGCGACTGGCGCTGCCGACGCGGGTCGTTACCTGGTCGCTGACCAGCCTGCAGCAGCGGTTGGTGAAAACCGGCGGGCGGTTGATCAAGCACGCACGTTACTACTGGCTTCTGCTGGCTGAGAGCCATCTGACGCGGCGGCTGTTTGCCGGCATGCTGCGGAAGATCGCGGCGCTGCCGTCGCCGGCGGGATAAGGCGAGCGCAGCGCGGAGCAGATTTCGATGACGACGCTAGGGCGCAGGGAAAAGTGTCTGCGGAACCGTTCGGGAAAAGGGCATCTCCGGGCGTTGCGTGCCCACCAGATGCGAAACCGGCCCCTCCCGGCGCCGCTGGAAACACCGTGGACCCAAAACCGGCCAAACCCTTGCAGAGGAAGGCCGTTCGGTGTATGCGGCGAGTTGGAATCGGAGAGTCAAAACGGAAATCCCGGCTAAAGCGAGGATCGACCAAGAACTAAACGACGCAGCGCGGCAGTACGATTCTGCTTATCTCTCAACGGTACTCGGCAAGGAACGAGAACGTGCCGCATTGTTGCAGTCGATTAGTAGTTTAAATTCTCTTATGCTCCTTCCTCGATCTGTTGATGCGCAAAAACGAAGTCTCTTCGAGCTGGTCGCAAAGGAGCAGGGACTGAGAGCAGAACTAAGAGAGGCGCGAAAATCTTCCGAGAGTGACCTGACTAATGTTGATAGGTTAAAAGCGTACTTTCTAGACTGTTTGGTACGGGCTGCGGTTCCTGGAATAACCACACAAGATAGGGTGGAGCTGTCGCCGGAGAATTTTTTCCCGAAGGTTTACGGACCCGATCCGCAAGATCGCGCGGTAACGTCTTTCGCGACCCTCAGCAGCGGCGGTAAGAAAACTCTGTTCAAATCCTGCTTCGCAATCGCCGTCCACCGACTAGCCGTGAAGTTGCGCGCTCCGCTTCCGGACGTTCTGATACTTGATTCTCCGATGAAGAATATCAGCGAGCGCGAGAATCGCGAGCATTTCGAAGAATTCTATCGTATGGTCTACGAGCTAAAAGCAAGCGAACTGACGGACACTCAATTCGTACTGATTGATAAGGAGTTTGCTCCGCCGGCAGGCATCAATATCCGTGTCCACGATCGACAGTTGTCCTAGTTTTTAGGACGGTTCGCGAACGCCTCGTCGAACGCCTTCTCCAGTTCAACATTGGTCTCGCGGATCTTATCGACTACGCTCTTTGCCCAATCAAAATATTGCTGTTTTCGCTCCAGGGGCCACCGGGCTGGAGGATCCTCGACGATATCTCTCAGATTACAGACCTTGTCGGCTATCTTGACGATTCTCGCGCGGGGAGAAAGCGATGAAGCGTGTTCCACCCGTCGGCGCTTCCGCTCTTCCTTGGGCAAGCTCTTGTCGTCGGTGAGTTCGGCCACCAACTGTGAAATTTGCGGCCCGAACTCCGCCTCGAGTTCCTCAAACGTGGCAGCGGTGTCTTCGACCGTATCGTGGAGAAGCGCCGCCGCGATTATTTCCGGGTCGTGGATATTTCCCGTGCGGACCAGCAAATCCGCCAGCGCGATCGGATGGTTGATGTACGGAATCGGCTTGGAGCCTTTTCGGACCTGATGACGATGCTTGAATGCTGCGAACGACAGGACCTTCAACGATAGATTTGCATCGAGTTGTGCCATTCCAATACCTATTTTACCCTAAATTATCCGGAAGTCCCAATCCACGTTAAAAACGAAGTTCATCACCTGTTTCACATTAGCTTTTTCGGTTCAAAGCGAATCGATTCGATATCAACGTTGATCGTCAAACGCTCATGCTCGGGCCAAGTTCCGGGAGACACCAGCGGCGCGCCGAGCCGAGATGGATTAACTTGAAAAGTCCGGCGCTCTCGCTTCGTGCTGGCCGATTGGACGACATTGGTCGATTACAGTTGATCGATTTTCTCCCAAGGCATGGAGCTGTCTGCGAAATGTCCCCACCGAGCTAATTCAATGAGTGTGTCGGGAAGACTGAACCGCTCCCCACTACGAGCGAGGCTCAGGTCAACCATCTCGGTCAACACGCCTGAGGCGCTTAGTTCGCCTTTTTCTGTCAGTAGCTGAAGCACGCGCGCCGCGCGGTCTCCTGGAAACCATCCGAGAGTGACCCGGGCTTCTTCAGCCAAACCGAGTCTGACCGCCAGTTTTGCAAGTCGGCGCGCATGAAGCCCGCCCGCCCGATCAGCCTTAAAGAAGTCCTTGCCGGACCATGCGCCGCCCCCGATCGCTACACGCGGTCCATACGCATCGACGACGAGTTTTTTTCCGGAGAGCCCATTGTCGCCCTCAGGTCCGCCAACATCGAAAGCGCCGGCGCCGTTGACGGTCAATGCATCCGGGAGCTTGGACGACAGACCTGGAACGATAGATGCGAGCCGGCACATTTCTTCCTCGATGGTCAGGCGCACCGCGCGGTGTAGTGCGACATCGTCTGCTTGTTCACGCTGTTGAAGAGAGCAGCTGAAGCCTTCGAGCGACCAGGTCGTACCTTCCTCGCGAACGAAGACGATGACCTTTCCGTCGGGGCCGAGAGAGAGATTGGGCCGCTCGGTTCTTAGACGGTGCAGGCGCTGCGCTAGCTTGCGAACGACCCAATGCTCGACCGGAAGATAGTTCGTCTGCGGGAGATTGATCGCGTAGCCGATGCAGATCGCCTGATCGTCGGAGAGCTCTCGGAACTCTGCCTCACCCTCCTCTAGAGAGCCGAGGCATAGCCGGTTATCGACCTCGATTTCCTCCGCTGCGGGATACCAGCCATCGCCATATCCCGCCGAACGATAGATGTCCCTGACAATTCCATCGACATTTATGTCATTCGCGTTGCAACACGCGATGCGTCCCGTAACGACAGCACGGTTGCGATGGACAGCGACTTCGACCCCAACGAGGGCTCGTAGTTCGTGACGGATCGCCTCGGCCACGAGTGCGTCAGCAATGGAGTCGCAGAGCTTGTCCGGGTGACCTGGAAAAACATACTCGGCGGGTACGATGCGTAAAGTCATACTCAATCTCCAATGGTTAGGCGTGCTGTGAAATCAGCGACTTCGGCGAGATCGCTCGTGTTCGTCGTAGAGCCGAGCCAGGCGACGGCTATTTTTGCAGCCGAGAGGGTGTGCCGGTGTTGCCCGGAGGGTTTTCCAACCCAACCGTCAGTCACGATCAATGCGCGACGAACACGATTGGCCTCCATGTGATCGGCGACGCAGGCGATG
>Ga0097691_1000688_pt1 | contig 27866 bp, 27 predicted proteins | sample NGESurdeep072012_8_FD_72858 | JGI IMG/M metagenome (GOLD analysis project Ga0097691, IMG submission 72858) | Arctic peat soil microbial communities from Barrow, Alaska - NGEE Surface sample 210-1 deep-072012 | ecosystem: Environmental > Terrestrial > Soil > Wetlands > Peat ... | reverse complement strand
TCTGCCCGGTGAACTGCTTCTACACCACGGCGGACGCGGTGGTGCTGCACTCCAAGGACCTGTGCATCGGCTGCGGCTATTGCTTCTACGCCTGCCCGTTCGGGGCGCCGCAATATCCCAAGGTCGGCAATTTCGGTTCGCGCGGCAAGATGGACAAGTGCACCTTCTGCGCCGGCGGCCCGGAAGAAGACAACAGCAAGGAAGAGTACGAGAAATACGGCTCGAACCGCCTCGCCGAAGGCAAGCTGCCGCTATGCGCCGAGATGTGCTCGACCAAGTCGCTGCTCGCCGGTGACAGCGACGTCATCGCCCAGATCTACAAGGAGCGTGTGGCCAAGCGCGGCTACGGCTCCGGCGCCTGGGGCTGGCAGACCGCCTATCGCGAGTCGATCGCAACCTGATCAATGCCGGCGGCGTGGCGCGAACAGTGCGCACCGCCGGTTTCGACAACAAGAAATTTTGAGTCAAAGGAGAGGATGCCATGGCGAAGTTTTTAGCGCAGATCCGCTTCATCGCCGGCGCTCTAGCGCTTGCATTCATTGTCGCGACGGCGGCGCCAGTTTCGGCGCAGCAGCCAAGCTCGGTCAATCCGACCGCCAGCGTCGTAAAGGAGCAGACGCTGCTCAATGAGCTCAGCAAGCTCCAGGGTCGCGGCACAATTCCGGACGTGAAGTCCTATGTGCTCGAGCAGCCGGCCGGCCGCGCGTGGCGCGAATACCGTACCGTCACGCTGCAATGGATCGGCGGCATTGCCATTCTCGGCATCCTGGCGCTGCTGACGATCTACTATTTGTGGCACGGGACCATGCGCATCGAGAGCGGACGGTCGGGGCGAAAGATTCTTCGGTTTAACGTGTTCGAGCGTTTCGTGCACTGGCTGACCGGCGTCGCCTTCGTCATCCTCGGCATCACCGGCCTCAACATGACCTTTGGCCGTAGCCTGATTTTGCCATGGCTGGGCGCGTCGGCGTTCAGCGAATGGTCGGAATGGGCGAAGTTTTCGCATAATTATATCAGCTTCGCCTTCACCACCGGCGTCGTGCTGATGTTCCTGATGTGGGTTGCGCGCAACCTGCCGACCCAGGCTGACGTTGCATGGTTCAAGTCCGGCGGCGGCATGTTTGGCGGTGAAGAGCCGCCTGCCCACAAGTTCAATGGCGGCGAAAAACTGATCTTCTGGATCTCCATGCTCGGCGGCGGAGCGGTCGCCGTGACCGGCTATATCCTGCTATTCCCGTTCTACGGCACCACCGTTTCCGGCATGGAACTGGCTCAGGTCGTGCACAGCACCGTTGCGCTGCTCTACGTCGCCGCCATGTTCGTCCACTTCTATATGGGCACGATCGGGGTGGAGGGCGCTTTCGAGGCGATGGCCGACGGCACCGTCGACGTCAACTGGGCCAAGGAGCGCCATAGGCTCTGGTATGAAGAGGAAACGCAGCCCAGCGCCGCCCAGGGCCAGGCGATGCGGCCCGCCGAATAACCGGCCTTCTCCATCGGTGATAAAAAACGCTCGGCCTCGCGGTCGGGCGTTTTGCTATAAGGGGGCCATGCGTATCATCGGTCTCGCCGGCTGGAGCGGGTCGGGCAAAACCACGCTGATTAAGAAGCTTATCCCGCGCCTGATCGCGCGCGGCATAGCTGTGTCCACGCTCAAGCATGCCCATCACGGCTTCGACCTCGACCAGCCCGGCAAGGATTCCTTCTTCCACCGCACCGCCGGCGCCACCGAGGTGATCATCTCGTCGGCCAAACGCTGGGCCATCCTGCATGAGCTGCGCGAGCAGCCGGAATGGGATTTGGCCGCTTTGGTCGGCAAGATGTCGCCGGTCGATCTGGTGCTGGTCGAAGGCTTCAAGCGCGATGCCTTTCCCAAGCTAGAGATCCACCGCATCGCCAACGGCAAGCCGCTGATCCACCCGGAAGACCCGCACATCGTCGCGGTGGCCTCCGACAGCGCGCTGCCGGCCGCCCAAGTCCCGGTGGTCGATCTCAACGATATCGAGGCGATCGCCGATCTGCTGCTCAAGCATGCGGTGCCCATCTAATGGCGCAACTGACCGACGACTGTTTCGCATTTTCCGGTCCGCTGCTGCCGCTGAGCGAGATGGAGCGGCTGATCGGCGAGCGCGTCGCGCCGGTTTCCGAAACCGAACGCGTACCGTTGCGCGGCGCGCGCGGCCGCGTCGCCGCCGCGGACGTGAAGGCGCCGCTCAATCTGCCGCCGTTCGATAATTCAGCGGTCGACGGCTATGCCGTGCGCCACGCCGATTTGAGCGCTGATGGCGACAGCAAGCTTGCCATCGCCGGCCGGCTGACCGCCGGCGCGCGGGCGGATATCGCGCTCAAGCCGGGCCAAGCCGTCCGGATTTTCACCGGCGCGGCGATGCCGGCGGGCGCCGATACCGTGTTCATGCAGGAAGACGTGACGGTGGACGGCGATCATGTGATCGTGCCGAAGGGCTTGAAGCTCGGCGCCAATCGGCGGCTGGCCGGCGAGGACGTGCCCGCTGGCCAGGTGGCGCTGCCGGTCGGCACCGTGCTGGAGCCGCAGCACATCGCGCTCGCCGCCGCGCTCGGCATCGCCGACATCGAGGTTCACCGCCGGCTGAAAGTGGCGATCTTCTCCACCGGCGACGAGGTGGTGGAACCCGGATCGCCGCGCGCGGGTGCCGCGATCTATGACGCCAACCGTTATCTGCTGAGCGAGTTGCTGGAGCGGCTCGGCGCCGTGGTCACCGATCTCGGCATTCTGCCCGACGACCCCGATGCGCTGACGCGCGCGCTGCAAGCGGCGGCCGCCGGCCACGATCTGGTGGTCACCTCGGGCGGCGTCTCCACCGGCGAAGCCGATCATGTGCGCAGTGCGGTCGAGCGCATCGGCAGCCTGGTGTTCTGGCGCGTCGCCATCAAGCCGGGCCGGCCGGTGGCGATGGGCGTGATCCGCGGCGCCGCCGGGCAGGGTGCCGCTTTCGTCGGCCTGCCGGGCAATCCGGTGGCGGTGTTCGTGACCTTCGTGCGGGTGGTCAAGCCGCTGCTGCGGCGGCTGGCCGGCGCACGGCCGCACAGCCTGCTGCCGCTGCCGGTACGTGCCGCCTTCGCCTACCGAAAAAAGAAAGACCGCCGCGAGTATGTGCGGGTGGCGCTGCGGCGCGCGGCCGACGGCGAACTCGAGGCGGTCAAACATCCGCAGGACGGCGCCGGCATTCTGACGTCGCTGACGGAAACCGATGGACTGCTGGAATTTCTCGAGGATGTGACGGCGATCGAGCCGGGCACCCGCGTCGGGTTCCTGTCCTACGCGGCGCTTATTGGCTGATAATTTAGCGCATGATCCCGAAAAGTGGGAACCGGTTTTCGGATAAGATCATACGCAAGAAAAAAAGCTCAGGCGCTGAGCCGCACGGCTGTGGTAGTGAAGGCCTTGTCGGCCGACTCTTGGATGCTGCTGAGCACGACCCCGCCGATCACCGCGATGATGATGGCCGCCACGCAGGCGACGATGAATGTTTTCATGGAATTGGTTCCTGTCCCAGACGCCCTATAGCTTACGACTATACCAGATATGGAACCGGAGCGAGCGCGGTCAAGATACGATGCGTTTCATCCGCCTGAATGCTGCAGCGCAATGCGCATCGCGCGCTCGGCGTCTTCGGGCGTGTTGACGTTGAGGAACGGGTCGACCGGCTCAGCCGGCCAATCGGCGACCGCGACGCCGTGCCGTGCCGTCCAGACCTCGATCTTGCGCAGGCCCTCGTCGATCAGGGCCTTGCGCAGGCTCTCGCGTAGCGCCAGTGGCCATAGGCCCACCACCGGATGGCGCCATTCGCCGGAGCGGGCGCAGGCGAGCCCCACGCCGGCGCCCAGCTTGCGGCGGGCCTGGTGCAGGCGTTCCACCAGATCGTCCGGCAGGAACGGACAGTCGCCCGGCACGCTGAGCAGCCACTCGATGCCGTTTTCCTGCGCCGCCAGCCAATCGAGCCCGGCGAGGATGCCGGCGAGCGGACCCACGAAGCCCGGCACGTTGTCGGGCACGACGGTCAAGCCGGTATCGGCGAAGCGCTCGGGGTCGCCATTGGCGTTGATGATGATGCCGCTGCATTGCGCCGACAGGCAAGCCAGAACGCGGTCGAGGATCGACACGCCGCCGATCTCGATGCGCGCCTTGTCGCCGCCGCCCATGCGGCGCGCCAGCCCGCCGGCGAGCACGAGGCCGAGAGTGGGGGGGATGGGATTATCCATTGTCATTCCGGGGCGCGAGCCAACGGGTCCGCGCGAAGCGCGGCCCGATGATAAACTCCGCGAACGAGCCCGGAATCCAGGGGCTGCAAGCACCGTGCGCGGTAGCTCTGGATTCCGGGTTCGCGCCTCCGGCGCGCCCCGGAATGACAGAAAAATTCACTCATCATGCACGGCGGCCTTGCGCCGGTGCTTGCTGCTTTCCTCTTCGACGAAGGCGAGGTCCTGATCAAACACGATGCGGTCCTCGCCGGCGAGCGCGACGAAGCGCTTGCCGCGCGCGCGCCCGATCAGCGTCAAATTCGCCTTGCGCGCCAGCTCGACGCCCCAGGCGGTGAAGCCGGAGCGCGAGATCAGGATCGGAATGCCCATGCGCACGCACTTGATCACCATTTCCGAAGTCAGCCGCCCGGTGGTGTAGAAAATCTTGTCGGCGGCTTTCACCTTCTCCTTGAACATCCAACCGGCGATCTTGTCGACCGCGTTGTGGCGGCCGACGTCTTCCATATAGACCAGCGGCCGGTCTTCCTTCGCCAGCACGCAGCCGTGGATGGCGCCGGCTTCGAGATATAGCGAGGGCGTGGTGTTGATCTCGTGCGTCAGCTTGTAGAGCCAGGACGTGCGCAAGATCGCCTTCGGCAGCGAGACGTTTTCCAGCGCCTCCATCAGGTCGCCGAACACGGTGCCCTGCGCGCAGCCGGAGGTCTGCACTTTCTTCTTGAGCTTCTTCTCGTAATTGGTCTTGCGCTTGGTGCGCACCACCACGACGCTGAGTTCCTCGTCGTAATCGACGCCGGTCACCACGTCGTCGGGCAACAGCATGTTCTGGTTGAGCAGATAGCCGGTCGCCAAGTATTCCGGGTAATCGCCGATGGTCATGGCGGTGACGATTTCCTGGGAATTGAGGAAGATCGTCAGCGCGCGCTCGACCGTGACCGAGGTCTCGATTCTGGCGCCGGTCTGGTCGATGCCGCTGACGCGCTCGGTCAGCCGCGGATCGAGCGGGTTGGGCCGGATGATGTAAGTGTCGGTTTTCTTGTCCATGGCGCGACTATAGCAGAAATCTTGCCGTCCTTTGAAATCTGCCCACTTTAGGTGGGCAGCGCCGATGCATTTGTCCATGTCTGGCGCGGCAAAAATCGCCTGTCCTGTTCCCAAGCGCCATGCGGCCATCATAAGATGTTCGCAACGACATCACGCCATAAAGCCACGGGGAGACGCCATCAATGCTGCGCGGAACCAAGGATCTCATGCTGCCGACCACCATCACCGGCTCGCTGCCGCGGCCGAGCTGGTACACGCAAAATCTCGGGGCGCGCAGTTTCCTCGACGCCATGGTGAACAACCAGTTCCGCGAGCAATATGTCGACACCGTCGGCATCTATCTGCACGAGCAGGAAATGGCCGGCCTCGACATCGTCACCGACGGCGACGCGCATTTTGACTCGGACGTCGGCGGCCAGAGCTGGACCAACTATCCGCCCCGCCACATGGGCGGCTTCGACAAAAATCCGCAGCCGACTCCGGCCGGCAAGGGCGGCCTGATGTTTCCGCCCGGCCATATCCTGCACGACTATCTGGAATCGCGCGTCATGCCGGGCATCAATGGCCCGGTCAGCCGCGGCGACCTGCAATACGCCGCCATGTGGAAGGTGGCGCAGCGCATGACCAAGAAGCCGGTCAAGTTCGGCACCATCGGTCCCGAGCTGGTCGCCTTCGCGGTGCAGGACAAGCACTACAAATCGATCAAGGACCGCATTCTGGCGGTCACCGACGCCCTGAACGCGGAACTGTACGACCTCGCCGATGCCGGCTGCCCGGTCATCCAGTTCGAGGAGCCGCAAATCCATCTGCTGGCGGTGCGCAATATCGTCGACGACGTGATCAACCCGGCGTTCAGCCTCGAGGTGTTCAATCGTACCGTGAAGGGCCTGCGCGCCAAGACCGAAGTGTGGTGCCACACCTGCTGGGGCAATCCATCGCAGCAGCGGATGTTCAAGGAAGTGCAGAGCTACAAGAACGCGCTGGAGACGCTGAACAAGGTCGATGCCGACGTGATCACCTTCGAATCGGTCAGCGCCGGCGGCGCCGATCTGGAAGCCATCGGCAAGATCATCACCGAGAAGAAGATTGCCATCGGCGTCATCGACCATCACTCGCTGCAGGTCGAGCGGCCGGATGAAATCGCCGAGCACATCCGCCGCGCGCTCAAATACATTCCGGCCGAGCGGCTGGTGATCTCGTCCGACTGCGGCATGGGTCGCGAGGGCATGAGCCGCCGCCACGCCTATTACAAGATCGTCTCCTTGGTGCTCGGCACCAACATGGTGCGCAAGGAGCTCGGCCTGCCGCAGGCTGAATGTCTGGCCGCCGACCCGCGCTATTCGCTGGTGGTGCCGAGCGCCTGACGCGCCCAGCAGCGTTACCAAAGACTGAACGCGCACGGGGCAATTTCTCCGTACGCTTTGGCGCGCCTTCAATGAATTTGTGTTTATTGTGGCGTTGGGATGAGCCAGAAAGCTTTGCTGATGAAACCGCAGAACATTGTGATTGCGCTTGCGCTCATTGCCGGTGCCGCAAGTCTCTCCGCGCTGGCGCAATGGCCCGCGATCTCCGAACAGCAGGCGGCGCCCGCCGAATTCGATTTCACGGTGCTGCACCGGCAGGCCAGCGACGCACTCGACAACCTCCGCCAGTCGCAGCAACGCCAAGCCCAGATGAGCCCTGCCGTCTTCTGATCCCATCCGGCCGCGGAAGGGCAGCAGCGCGTTCTAGCACTTACTTCGCCACCGCCTTCCGGCACGCTTCCCACACCTTGGCGGGCGTCGCCGGCATGTCCATGTGATCGGCGGCGCCGTTCGGGATCGCGTGCGAGATCGCGTTCATCACCGCGGCGATCGCCGCCGTGGTGCCGGCCTCGCCGGTGCCCTTGACGCCGAGCGCGTTACTCGTGGCCGGAACCGAGTGCGCCGCTTCGCGCAGCTCGATCGGCATGGTGTGCGCATGCGGCATGCCGTAGTCCATGAACGAACCGGTCACCAATTGCCCGCTCACCGGATCATAGACCGCGTTCTCCACCAGCGCTTGGCCGAGCCCCTGCGCGATCGAGCCCTGCACCTGGCCTGCGACGACGATGGGATCGAGGATGTTTCCGCAATCGTCCACCGCGGTATAGGTGACGATATCGACCGCGCCGGTGTCGGGATCGATCTCCACCTCGGCGATGTGGCAGCCGTTGGGAAACGTCAGCGGCGTGTCAAGCTTGCCCTTGGTGTCGAGGCTTTCCGGGATCTCGCCGCGCGCCGCCATGTCCTTGGCGCGCTTGGCGGTCTCGAACAGCGAAATCTTGCGGTCGGTGCCGACCACCTCGAAGCTCCCCTGGCGGTACTGGATGTCGGACTCGGACGCTTCCAGTAGCGCCGACGCGACTTTCTTTCCCTTCGCCAGCATCAAGTCGGCCGTGTACACGATGGCGTTGCCCACGCACATGGCCGAGCGCGAGCCGACCGAGGCGAAGCCGGTCAGACCCATATTGGTGTCTCCATGCTGGTGCTCGATCTTGCGCGGATCGATGCCGAGATGCTGGCCGAGCAGCCGCCCGAACACGGTGGCGTGGCTTTGGCCGGTCGATTGCACGTTGCAGCCGAGGATCAGTTTGTCTTCGCCGGGAAAAGCGACCGAAGCCGTCTCCGTCGGCAGCGCGCCGGCGTGCTCCAGCATGCAGGATACGCCGATGCCGCGATATTTCTTGCGCCGGGCCGCTGCGCGCTTGCGCTTGTTGAAATTGTCGTAGTCGGCGAGCGCGAGCGCCTGCTCGACGATCCCGGGGAAATCGCCGCTGTCATAGGTGTTCATCGGCGTCTTGAACGGCATCGCCGACGGCGGAATAAGATTCTTTTTGCGCAGGCGCACCGGATCGATGCCGGTGATGCGCGCGGCTTCCTCGACCACGCGCTCGAGTGCGTAGTTTGCCTCCGGGCGGCCGGCGCCGCGATAGGGGCCGATCGGGATCCGGTTGCTGAAATAACAGGCCGCCGACACGTCGATCTTCGGGATCCGGTACATGCCGGGCAGGCAGCGCGCGAAATTATTGGTGTTGAGGCCGATACCGGCGGCGCTCACATAGGCGCCCTGGTTGCACAGGTGCCGCACGCGTAGGGCCAGGAACTTGCCCTTGTCGTCGAGCGCCAGCTCGACATGCGAGACGGTGTCGCGCGCCTGGATGTCGGTGACGAAGGCTTCCGAGCGGGTCGATTGCCAGCGTACCGGTCGGCCGAGCTTGCGCGCCGCGACCAGCAGCGCCGGATATTCCGGATAAATCGTGGTCTTCATGCCGAAGGCGCCGCCGACGTCTTCGGTGATCAAGCGCAGCTTGTCGTTCGGCACACCCATAATGGCGGCGCCCATGCCGCGCAGCGAATCGGCGCCCTGCGAGCAGGCGTACAGCGTGTAGCTCTCGGTCGTGGCATCGTAGACGCCGGTGGCGCCGCGCGTTTCCAGCGAGGCTACCACCATGCGCTGATTGGTGACACTGATGCGCGCCACATGGGTTGCCTTGGCGATGATATCGGACACGTCGCGTTCGTTCTGCGCGTCGGCCAGCGGCCCTGGCCAGTCGATGCACAGGTTACCGGGCGCTTCCGCATAGAGCTGCGTCTTGCCCTTCATCGCCGTTTCCAGGTCGACCACCGCCGGCAATTCCTCGTAGTCGACCTGCACGAGCTCGGCGGCGTCCTGCGCCGCCGCTCGTGTTTCCGCCACCACCATCGCCACCGGATCGCCGCCATGCATCACTTTGTCGCCCGCGAGCGAGGGGCGGAACGGCATCGCCATCTTGGCGCCGCCGCGGCCCACCACCGGCGGATGCCGCGATACGCTGCCAACGCCAGCTGCCTTCATGTCTTCGGCGGTGAGCACGGCGAGCACTTGTTTGGCCGCGCGCGCCGCCTCGGTTTTCACCGACAGAACGCGGGCATGGGCGTGCGGCGAGCGCACGAAGGCGGCATAGGCCTGGTTCGGCAGCCGCGGGTCGTCCATGAAGCGGCCATTGCCGCGCACCAGGGCGTCGTCCTCGACGCGGGGCTCGTGCTTGCTGCGGGCAGGGCTGGTCATGGGGGATCCGAAAAATGTGGCTTGTGGGGGCTCATTTATAACCGATAGATCGAAGGCGGACAGGGGCTTGCGTCCGCTGCAAGGCTGCGGCACTGAGGCGCTCCCCACCGGCGGCTCCGAGGCAGCTTTTCAGAGGACGAAATGAGCAAAGTGCGCACCATCGATACCCACACCCATATCCTGACCCAGGAAACCGCCGCCCTGCTGCGCAAGGCCGCGCCCAAGGTTCCGGTGACCATCACGCCCGACGACGCGGAGTCCGCCGCGCTGGACGTCGGCGGGGTGCTCTACCGGCCATTCCCGACCGGCGGCTTCGACATCGCTCGCCGCCTGCGCGACATGGATGCGGCGGGCGTCGACGTGCAGGTGCTCTCGGCCACGCCGCAGACCTATCTCTACAACCAGGACGCCGCACTGACCGTCGTCACCGCCGCCATCCAGAATGACCAGATGGCGAAGCACATCGCCGCCCATCCCACGCGCTTCATGGGGATCGCCACTCTGCCGATGCAGGCGCCCGAGCGCGCCGCCGACGAGCTCCGGCGCGCCATGAACAAGCTCGGCCTGCGCGGCGCCATGATCGGCTCGCATGTCTACGAAAAGAACCTGGACGATCCGAGCTTCGCGCCGCTGTGGGCGACCGCCGAGGAACTCGGCGCCTTCATGTTCATCCACCCGGTCAACGTCGCCGGCGCCGACCGGTTGAAGTCTTATTACCTCGGCAATCTGATCGGCAATCCGCTCGACACCACCATTGCCGCGGCTTGTCTCTATTTCGGCGGCGTGATGGACCGGCATCCGAAATTGAAGATCATGCTGGCCCATGGCGGCGGCTTCACGCCCTATCAGGCGGCGCGCTGGGAGCACGGCTGGAAGGTGCGCCCCGAGCCGAAGAAGAATGTGCCGGCGCAGCCGAAGAACATCGCCGGGCGGTACCTGTACGACACCATCCTGCATTCCGCCAAAACGTTGGAAATGATGATCGCCCTGGTCGGCAGCGACCACGTGCTGCTCGGCAGCGACTACCCCTACGACATGGCCATGCTCGATTGCGTCGCCCACGTGCGATCTTTGAAAATCTCCGATGCCGACAAGGCCACCATCCTGGGCGGCCGCGCCGAAGCCTTGTTGTCGGGGAAGCCGGCATGAACGTGCAGGCCGCGCCCAAGACCGGCCGCATTCCGACCGCGGCCGTCACCGGCCTGATCGTCGACGCCATGATGAAATGCGGTGTGCCGGCCGCCGATGCCGGCAAGATCGCCGAGCTGATGCTGGAGGCCGATCTTACCGGCGCCGATGCGCACGGCGTGTTCCGCCTACCGCAATATGTGCAGCGGCTGAAATTGGGATCGACCAACGCGCGTCCCAACATCAAAGTCACGCGCAGCGCGCCGGCGACCGCGCTGGTCGACGGCGACAACGGCATGGGCCATCTGGTGGTCGCGCGCACGGCGGAAACCGCCATCGAGCTGGCGCGCGAATGCGGCGTGGCCTGGGTCGGCTGCCGCATGTCGGGCCATGCCGGCGCGGCCGGCGTCTATGCGGCGCTGCCGCTGAAAGCCGACATGATCGGCATCTATTCAGCGGTCGCCAACGCCAACCACATGCCGCTTGCCGGCGGCGCCGAACCGCTGCTCGGCACCAATCCGCTGGCGATCGCGATCCCGGCCGGGCAAGAGCCGTCCGTGGTGCTCGATATCGCGACCTCGATCGTGTCCTACGGCACCATCAAGAATCATAAGTTGTTGAACCGACCGCTGCACGCCGACTGGATGATCGATCCGAAAACCGGCGCGGCAGTCACCGATCCGCAAAAAAGCGCCGAGGCGCTGCTGCTGCCGATGGGCGGCTACAAGGGCGCCGGCCTCGCGCTGATTCTCGGCCTGCTCGCCGGCACGCTCAATGGTGCGCTGTTCGGCCGCGATTGCGTTGATTTCAATGCCGACCCTGGCACCGTCACCAATACCGGCCAGTTCGTGCTGGCGCTCGATCCCAGCCGCTTCCAGCCGCTCGCGCAGTTCAAGGCGGAAGTCGACCGCCACATTCGGAGTTTACGCACGTCCAAGACGCTGCCGGGCGAGACCGTGCGGTTGCCCGGCGAGCAGCGCGCGCAGCGCCGCGCCGATCGCTTGGCCAACGGCCTCGCTTTGCCGGGCGAATTGCTGGTGCAGCTCGACAAGCTGGCCGCGGAGCTTGCGATCAAGCCGCTGCGGGAGCGCTAGGGCGCGAACCCGTCGACACGGTTACGGATTGCTGGTGCGACGCCGCTTCCAATTTCCGGGACGGGTCCGATCACATATCCGCCGTATTTTTCATGCTAATACGTGTAAATCATCCACATCTGTCGCCATCGTGACGCGGTCGCCGAGGCTATCGGCGCGACAAAAATCGACTAAGGAAAATGATGAATTGGCTCAAAAAGAAATTGTCCTATCTTGCACTTGTTTTGTGCTGCGGCGGCGTCATGTCCGCAATTCACAGTAATAATGTGTCCAGCGAAAATTCCTACGATCGAATTCAAGCCGGTCAGTGGGTTGTTGCTTCGATGTATTGGGAAGACAAACTGGTTTCGACCGGCAAGACGTTCAATCCGATCGGATGGCATGCGGCGCACAAGACATTGCCGATCGGGACATTGATCCGAGTGTCAAATCCCAAGAACAGCAGATCGATCAATGTAACGATCAATGACCGTGGGCCGTTTACGCCAGATCGAGAGCTGGATCTAAGTCTCGGGGCGGGGGCATTATTGGGATTCCAAGGGCTGGGCACTGTCTATATGGAAGTGTTATCGATCCCACCGATAAAAAACAATCAACGGCCTGTCGTGGAAAGTTTGTTTGCAGTGAACGACGCCAACGCCAACTGTGTGGGCCAGGTGGCATGTTAGCCTAATGTTGGCCTTCGCGCGCCGCTGCATTTGAATCTCGCGCACGGGCAAAACGGAGCTACGCCGCCGCCTTCACATCATCCGGATCGAGCGGCAGTTTCACCGGCTGCTTGCGCTTGGCGGATAAATCCAAAGCCTTGGTCAGCATCAGATTGCGGTGCGCTTCTTCCACCGTCGCTGCCGCCGTCGGCAGGCCCATGGCTATGCGGTTGAGCCAGCTATCGGTTTCCAACGCCATCGGTCCGCGCAGTTCGCCGAGCGCCATGTCGCCGGGCGGATAGCTGCCCATGAAATCCACCAGCCGCGAGGCGTCGGGGTTGTAGCCCTCCGACTGCGGCTTCGACACCGCCAGCACGATATCGCGGTGGGTGTCGTCGATGGTGAGCACGCCGGTGGTGCCGACGATGCCGACCTCGAGCGAATAGACCGCCGCCGGCCAGTTGACCGGCAGCGCCCAGGAAATATTGAGGTGATAGACGGTGCCGTCATCGAACATGATCATGCCGGCGGTGGCGTCGATGCCCTGGTAGAGCGGCCCCAGCACCTTATCGATCGAGCGCGCATAGACCTCGACCGGGGTCTTGCCTTCGAGACACCACATGCAGATGTCGAGCGCATGCGTGCCGGAAATCACCATCGGCGAGATCGACGCTGGGTTGTCGGTGCGCTTGTAATTGTCGATCGCCACCAGCCGGTTCATGAAGGCGCGCGAGGTCACCAGCGTGACGTCGCCGAGCGCGCCGGTGCGGCATTTTTCCTTGGCCGCCAGCCACCGCCTACGGAAGCGCTGGGTATAGCCGACCACGGCGTCGAGTTTGGCGTCCTTGATCGCCTTGAGCACACGCGCGGATTCGGCGAGATTGGTGGCGAGCGGCTTCTCGATCAGCATCGGAATGCCGCGCTCGACCGCCGCCATGATCGGATCGACGTGCAGGTGCTCGTCGGTGGCGATGATGGCGCAGGTCACTTCCGGGCGCTTGAGCAATTCGACGTGGCTTTGCGTGACGAAATCGGCGCTTATTTTGGAGCCGACTTCGCCGGCGCGATTCGGGTTCTTCTCGGCCAGCCCGATCCACTCGACCGCCGGATGGCGCGCCGCCACCTCGCCGCGGAACAGGCCGACGCGGCCGCCGCCGATGATGGCGAGGCCGATGCCCTTGGCAGACTTCTTCATGCTGGATTGGCTCCTGACCGGTTCTTTTCCTTGAATTCCGCGATTCCCGAAATCGTCTCGTTGGTCAGCGGCAGGTCGACCGGCTCGTTGCGGTAGGCCGACAGATCGGCGGCGCTGTAGGTTTCCATCACCCGGCGCGCGCTCTCCGGCGTAACCATCACCGGCGTGTCGCGGATGCAGGCTTCCAGGAAGTGGATGGTTTCCGGCCCCATGCCGCCGGCGAACACTTCGCCGACCTGCTCGCCCGGCATGGTCGACATCGGGAACACCTGGCCGTTCGTCATGGTGTTGAGCCAGTTGTCGCGTTGGGTGTCGTCGAGCACCAGCGCGCCTTCGGTGCCGGTAATCTCGATCCAGGTCGAGCAGTAGTTCGGATAGCTCGGTGGGAAATTCCAGCCGCCGCCGATCATTACCACCACGCCGTTGTCCATGGTGACGGTGGTGAACATGACGTCATGCGAACCGTTAACCGGCTTCATGTAGCCGTAGGCGCCCTGGCTGTAGACGCGCACCGGCTTGGCCGGCTCCAACAGCCAGAACACGAAATCGAGGTCGTGGGTGCTCTCCATCACCACCGGCGACAGCCGCACGCGGCCGGCGATCTTCTTGCCGAGGCTGCGCGACAGGTTGCGGCTGACCAGCACCGAGACCACGTTGCCGAGCGTGCCGTCGATGATCTTCTTCTTGGCGTAAGCGATCTTCGGATTGAAGCGCTGCGAATAGCCGATGGTGAATTTCAACCCGTTGCGCTTGGCCAGTTGAATGAGCTCGTCGGCTTCCCACAGATCGAGCGCGATCGGCTTTTCCAGCATCACGTTCTTGCCGGATTTAAGACAGTCGCGGCAGATCGGATAGTGGTTCGTTTCCGGCGTGGTCGAGATGTAGACCACCGAAATATTCGGATTGTTGATGATGTCCTGGTAATCGAGCGTCGCGGTCGCCGGCTTATAGAGCGCCTTCACCTCGGCCAGCCGGTCGGGCCGGATCTCGCACAGGTGCAGTTTGTCGACCAGCGCCGTGCGCGACAGCGTTTCCGCCCGCGTGCCGCCGACCCAGCCGACGCCGATCACCGCGACTTCAACTCGTTTCACCGGACGTCATCCTTCAGTTTCTATCGTTGATTTGCCGCAGCCGGCTGGCCGCGCGGCGGCACACTAGCTTAGGCGCGAAGTGACTGGAAGGGCATGGATTTCAGCCCGCGAAAGCGGGCAGGCCCACGCCGAACACCTGAGCGGCGAACCGCGGGTAGACCTCGGCGAGCTGCGGCGCCACCGTCTCGCGCATGAGCTTGAGTGTGGCGGGCGAGGGCGGCGGCGTTTCCGGCACCGTGGCCGGCTTGTCGAAATCGAAGCCGGTGTTCTCGATCACCTCCGCGACCGTGTGGCCGGGATGCACGCTTGTTAGCCGGAAGCGGCCATTGGCAAACGAGAACAGGCAACGGTTGGTGACCAGCGCGATTGGCCCGCCCGGGCGATAGACGTTCTTCTCGCTGGCGCCCGGCGCGCTGATGAAATCGACTTGTCGCACCAACGTGCGGCGCGAATGCTCGACCCGAAACAGGATCACCTTCGGCACCACGTAATAGAGATAGGCCGAGCCGAACGAGCCGGGGAAGCGCACCTTCGGATGTGCGTAGTCGCCGGTTGAGACCAGATTGACGTTGCCCGCGCCGTCGATCTGTCCGCCGGAAAGAAAGAACACGTCGATGCGGCCTTGCCCGGCGCAGTCGAACAATTCGCGCGCGCCATCGGTGAAGAAATTATGCTTGCGGCTTTGCAGCAGCGACACGTAGGGGCGGCCCAAGCCTTGTAACTTGCCGTGTTCGCGCGCCAATAGCGCGGCAGTCGCCGGGATCGGCGAAGCATTCCCTACGGCAACATGCCGCACGTCGCCGATCAGCCGCGCGATCACATCGGCGAGCAGTTCTTCGTCGCGGAAAGTTTGTTCGGCGTTCATGCGCGGACTGCTTCTTCCTGCTCCTTCCCCCCTTGTGGGGGAGGGTTGGGGAGGGGGGTAAGATGCACACACCGCATTTGCTGCTTACCCCCCACCCTGTCCCTCCCCCACAAGGGGGGAGGGAACGCAAAACAACTCACACCGCTCTCTTCTCATACACATACCGCATGAGATAATCCGCGAATCCTTCCGGAGTCGCCGCCATGCGGGCATATTCCGCCAGATGCTCGGCGTCGGCGGCGTAATAATCAGGCAGCGGCAGCGGCCAGGCGCCGCGCTCGGCCACCGCGATGCTCTCGACATAGAAGCCCGGCAGCGTGCCGGCGGCAAGCACGGGATCGTCGAGCAGATTGCCGTCGTGAATCTTCTCGACCGTCACGATGGTCTTGTCCGCCGCATGCGCCATGGTGGCGAGTTCGCGTTGGCGGCCGATCCAGACATTGCCGAAGCGGTCGGCCATCGGCGCATGCAGCAGCGCCACGTCCGGCTTAATCGCCGGCAGCAGCACGATCGGATCACTGTTGGCAAACGGGCTGTCGATCACCTTCCAGTCGTCGCGGTATTTCAAGACGTCAGATCCGATCAGCCCGCGCAGCGGCATGAACGGCACGCCCTTTTCCGCCGCCTGCAACGCGGCATGCAGCGCCGGGCAGGTGGCGTCCATCATCTTGATCGCGCCCGAAATCACCGCGGCGGTAAAGCGCGGCGCCGGGCCGAACTCGCCCAGGCTCACCGCGGAAGTCTCCAGCGTGGCGACGCAAGCAGCACCGATCAGCAAATCCGCCTGCAGGCTGGAGGTCGGCAGCGCCACCAGATGAAGCCGCTTGACGCCGCGGCGGATCAGTGCGCGGGTCGCCGCCATCGGCACGCCCGAGACCTCGCGCGGCACCACCAGCATGCAGCCGTCGGTTATGGCTGCCAGCGCGTCGTCGAGGGATTTCGCCGCTTGAAACATGTCTAACTGTCTCATTCTTGTGCTTGCCAGGTCCACTGGATTTTGCGACAGCGCATGATCCCGAAAAGTGGGAACCGGTTTTCGGATAAGATCATGCGCAAGCAAGATGTTAGGCAGGGCACGGATTAAGACCGTATGGATCAGACTCTTATGACCCTGCAAGACAGACTGCGCGCCAAACGCTTTGTGATCACCGCGGAAGTCACGCCGCCGGTGTCGGCCGACCGCAATGAGTTGCTCGCTAAGGCGCTACCGCTCAAGGGCCTGGCCGACGCGGTGAATATCACTGATGGCGCCGGCGCGCGTCCGCATCTCGGCGCGGTGACGGCGGCGGCCATGCTGGTGCAGGCCGGGATCGAGCCGGTCCTGCAGCTCACCTGCCGCGACCGCAACCGCATCGCCTTGCAGAGCGATCTGCTCAGCGCCGCCGCCTCGGGCGTGCATAACTTGTTAATGCTGCGCGGCGACGACCCCAGTGCCGGCGACCAGCCCGACGCCAAGCCGGTGTTCGATCTCGATCCGCGTTCGCTGTTGCAGACGGCGCGCCGGTTGCGCGACACCGGCGAACTGCCGTCCGGCCGCAAGGTGACCGGCCGCGCCGATTTCTTCCTCGGCGCTGCCGACAATCCGATTGACCCAAAGCCCGGCTGGGAGCCGAAAGGGCTGCAAGCCAAGATCGACGCCGGCGCGCAATTCGTGCAGACGCAGTTTTGCATGGATGCCGGCGTGGTCCGCCGCTACATGGCGCGGCTAACCGAGCACGGCATCGCCGACAAGCTGTCGCTTATCGTCGGCATCGCGCCGCTGCGCTCGGCCAAATCGGCGCGCTGGATCAAGGAAAAGCTGTTCGGCGCGACCATTCCCGACGCCATCGTCGAACGCATGGAGGCTGCCTCCGATCCGGCGGCGGAAGGCTGCCGCATCTGTCTCGATCTGGTTGCCGAGCTCGCCGGCATCCCGCATGTCGCCGGCGTCCACATCATGGCGCCCGGCAACGAATCCGCCGTGCCGGAAATCATCAAGGCGGCGCGCGACGGCGTTAAGCGGCTGGCGGTGGTGTAATTTGAGCTGTCGTCCCCGCGAAAGCGGGGACGACAGTGAAAATTTCAACGCACGCTGAGTTTGCAAACGTCCTTGTGCATAAAATTGATGGTAAGATAGCCGGGGAGAACAAACGCTAAAGGGCCGCGCAAAAGGCTCGTGAGACAGGGAGGACCCGCATTATGACCATCGCCCGCACCCGGCCCATTGCGCTCGCCGCCATTTTGGCCGCCGCAACGATCGGCCTGCTGTCGCAACCGGCCGCCGCACAGGAAAAGGTATGGAAGCACGGCCTGCTCAACGCCAAGGCCGACGCCGGCATCTTCTTGATGGTGTCGACGCGCGATTTTGCCGCCAAGCAGGGCCTCAAGCTCGAGATTTCGCAGTTCAAGGATGACCAGATCGCGCTCAAGGCGTTGATCGCCGGCGAGGTCGACAGCTTCGAGGGCGGGCCACAAGGCGTGTTCGCAGCCGATTCCAAGGGCGCCGATGCGAAAATCCTCGGCTGCCACTGGATCGTGGTGCCGCACGGCATCTACGCCAAGCAGAACATTGCCAAGATCGCGGACCTGAAGGGCAAGTCGATCGCAGTCTCGGCGCCCAATTCCATGCCCGACATGCTGGCCCGTTCGGCGTTGGCGAAATTCGGCGTGTCGGATACCGACGTCAAGCTGGCCGCCATCGGCAGCGACCACGACCGCTACCAGGCGCTCATCGGCGGCATCGTCGATGCCGCGGTGGTGTCGAACGAATATCAGCCGGTGGCACCGAAGAATATCCATCTGCTGGTCGCCGGCCGCGACGCCGTGCCGAATTTCCTGCGCGTCTGCATTATCTCTACCGCCAAGAAGCTGGCCGAGCGCGGCGACGACGCGGTCAAGTTTCTTACCGCCGAAATGAACGCGCTGCGTTTCGCGCTTTCGAATCGGGACGCCACTGTCGCATTGACCCGCGAAATCATACACGCCAAGCCCGACGACCCGCGCCCGGCTTTCGTGTATGACGACGCGATCGAGCACAAGGCGGTCGATCCGACTTTGCCGCTACCGGCCGAGAAGATCCAATGGATCCAAGAGCAAATGGTGAAGTCCGGCAAGCTCCCCAAACCGCTCGACATCAAAATCGTGACCGCGCCGGACTATCGCGAGAAGGCGCTCAATCTGGTCGGCAAGTGATTGAGCGCAGCGCATGATCCCGAAAAGTGGGAACCGGTTTTCGGATAAGATCGTGCGCAAACGAAAAAGTAACCGGAGACCCGCATGGGTGAGGTGAGTTTCGTCGACGTATCCAAGCGCTTCAGCTTGCGCGTGGACGGCGAGCTGCATCACGTGCAGGCGCTCGAGCGCGTCAGCTTCACCGTGCGCGACGGCGAGATCGTGGCGCTGATCGGGCCGAGCGGCTGCGGCAAGACCACGGCCTTGCGCGTCGCCATGGGGCTCGATCCGGCGAACGGCGGGCGCGTCACCGTGGACGGCCGCGAGGTGCACGGCTGCGGCCACGACCGCGGCATGGTGTTCCAGCACGCCGAACTGCTGCCCTGGCTGTCCGCCATGCAGAACGTCATGTTCGGGCTGGAGATGAAGGGCATGCGCGGCGCGCTTTTGCGCGAGACCGCCAAAAAATATCTCGACCTGGTAGGCCTCGCCGATTCGCATAACCGCCGCCCGCATCAGCTCTCCGGCGGCATGAAGCAGCGCGTCGGCATCGCCCGCGCGCTCGCCATCGACCCATCCGTGCTGCTGATGGACGAGCCGTTCGGCGCGCTCGACGCGCAGACGCGCGAATCCATGCAGGCCGAGCTTCTGGAAATCCACGCCCGCACCAGGAAGACCATCCTGTTCGTCACCCACGACCTCGACGAAGCGGTGCTGATCGCCGATCGCATCGTCGTCATGATAAACGGCCACGTGCAGGAAATCGTGGAGGTGCCGCTCAAGCGTCCTCGCCCCGATCTCGCCATTGTGCGCGGCAGCCCCGAATTCGCCGAAACCCGCTACAAGGTCTGGCGCATGCTGCATGATGCGCCGGCGGTGCATTAAACAATCATGGTCGAGATCGCCAACATAGAAAACAAGACCGCTGCGCCCGCGGGCGCTGATGCGGGCGAGCGGCGCCCGCTGCCGCGCTGGGCGATCACGCTCGCCTCGGTCGTCGGCCTGCTGGTGCTATGGGAGATTTTTGGCCGCCAGATCAATCCGGTGTTCGGCTCTTATCCGTCGGCGATCGCGGTGGCGTTCTGGGAGCTGCTGCTCAGCGGGGAATTGTGGTCGGCGCTGCTCGAGAGCCTGCAACCCTTCTTCGTCGGCTATGGGCTGGCCATCGTGATCGGCGTTCCGGTCGGCCTCATCGTCGGCCGCTTCCGCACGGCGGAGGCGGCGTTCGGCATCTACATCACCGCCGGTTACGCAATGCCACTGGTCGCGTTGGTGCCGCTTTTAATTTTGTGGCTGGGCCTCGGCTTCAAGGTCAAGGTCGCGGTGGTGTTCCTGATGTCGCTATTCCCGATCTGCATCAACACCTGGCTCGGCGTCACCGCGGTGCCGAAGACGCTGATCGAAGTCGGCAAGTCGTTCGTGGCGCCCAATTTCGTCATCCTGCGCCGCATCATCCTGCCGGCGACTCTGCCCTACATCATGGCCGGCATCCGCCTGGCGGTCGGCCGCGCGGTGGTGGCGATGGTGATCGCGGAATTCTTCACCACCATCTCGGGGCTGGGCGCGGTGATCATCAATTCCGCCAATAATTTCGACACCGCCACCATGTTCGTGCCGATCATCATCCTGATGCTGATGGCGGTCGGTCTGAACGGGCTGATCGGCTGGGTCGAACACCGCGTGGCGCCCTGGCAGGCGGAAATCGCCGGGCGGGATCGCGAGTAGTCAAACCAGCGCGCGCACCGCCGCGAACAGGTCGCGCACCTGCCGCTCCGAAATATTCCGGGTGATGAACACCACGCGGCTTTGCCGGTTGCCGTCGGGCCAGCTCGTCAGCTCGACCGGCGGATGTGCGAGGTGCTGCACGAATTGCACCACCACCGGGCCGCTGCAGCCTTCCACGTCGAGGAAGCCCTTCACGCGCAACAGATCCGATCCGCGTAATGCCATCAGCGTGTCCATGGCTTTGGCGAAGGCCGGCCACGGCATCGGCTGGTCTTGCGTGATCACGAAACTGCCGATGCCGTCCGAGTGAGCGGCCTCGGCCACGAAGGCGTTGCGCTGATCGTTGGCCGGTTCGGTCAGCCGGCTGGGATCGAGCTCGCCGTTCACCGCTTCCAATATCTCGGCGCCCGGATTGAGCGCCCGCAGTTGCGCGGCGAGCGCGGCGGCGGCGCCTTCGCCGGCGATGTCGGTCTTGGTCACCACCAGCCGGTCGGCCAGGATCACCTGTTTGCGCGCCTCCGACGACCAGCCGAGCGTATCGCCGCCGGTTTCCGCGTCGACCACGGTGACTACCGCCTCGACATGGAACAGCTCACCCAGCGCGCGGTCGGTGGCAAAAGTTTGCAGGATCGGTGACGGATCGGCCAGCCCGCTGGTCTCGATCACGATGCGCTTGAAGTCAGGTAATTCGCCGCGCTCGCGCTCCACCACCAGGCGGCGCAGGGCTAGCTGTAGATCGCTGCGCGCGATGCAGCATAGGCAGCCATTGCCGAGCAGCACGGTTTCGTCGGCGCTTGATCGTACGAGAACGTCGTCGATGCCGGTGGCGCCGAATTCGTTGACCACCACCGCGGTGCCTTTCCCCTCCGGTGTGCCAAGAAATCTACGCAGCAGCGTAGTCTTGCCGGCGCCCAGGAAGCCGGTGATCACGGTCACCGGAATGCGATGGCCCTGCTCGCGCTTGAGCCGGCGCCCGAACATCCCAGCGGCCGGCGAGGGGAAGAGCTCGTTCATGGCTCACTTTATCTCGCCCCGCATTGCGGGGCGAGGGAAGATCAAAAATCCATCTCCAGCGTGTACAGCCCGCCGCTGAAGCGATCCATGGTGTAAACGATCTGGCGCTCGTCCACATACACGTCGTTGAGCTGAATGGCGCCGACCGGTGAGCCCTTCGGCGCCGGCGGAACGAAGGCGGCGACTTCCTTGGGCTGATACGGATTGGAAATATCATAGGCACGCAGGCCGCCGTTGAAGAAAGTGCCGAGCACGATCTGGTCGGACTTCCAGGCGGTCGGCACCGGGGTATTCTCATGGATGTTGTGCGCGCCGAAACGGCCGCCGCGATTGGCATAGGCGTCGACCGGCGGCAGCGGGCAGGTGGCGATCGAGATCGGACGCGTCTCGTCGCGCATGTCCAGCAGCCAGATCAGCTTCGGCCAGTCCTTGGCGCTGTTCTCGGTCGACTCGTCGGTGACCAGCATGAGATTTCGATCGAACAGCGGCACCGCCGTGTGCATGAAGCCAGTATAGGGCGGCGAATTGGTCCAGTGCGAGATCACCTTCGGATTGGCCTTGTCCTTGATGTCCATCACGAACATGCCGCCGTCGATGTAGCAGAGGTAGAGCCGGTCCGGCCGGTCCGGATAGACGTTGGTGTTGTGCGCGCGGTAGCCCTTGTCGAGCGGGTGGCGCGGCGGCGGCGCGACGTTATCGGTGGCGCTGGTGCCCGGCATCCACCAGCGGCCGACTTCGACCGGCTTGGACGGATTGCGCACGTCGATGCAGCGGTAGAACTGGTCGTCGAGCGGATGGCTCGGCTTGAAGTCAGGCGCACCTGACGCCATGTGGACGTATTCGCCGTCGCAGAACCACAATTGATGCACGCCGCGCGAGGTCGCGCCCGAGCAGTCGAAGAACGAAATCGAGCGCGGCTTCTCCGGCACCGACACGTCGAACAGCTCCAGGCCGGCCGGCTGCTGTCCGGTTTTCTGCGTCTGATAGGCCACCGCCAGGATATCGCCGGTCATTTCCAGCGAATTCGAGCGCATGTGCGCCTGCGGCAGCGCGGTCTGCACCACCACCTTCGGATGGCGTGGATCGGACACATCGACCCCGGTGAAATTCTTCGGCGCGCTCTCATGCGCCAGCCAGATGATGCGGCGGCCGTCCTTGGCGATCTGCACCGCCATGCCTTCGCCCATGCCGCCGAAGCCGCCAAGATCGTTCTGCGCGAGCAGCTTGAAATTCCAGGTGATGGGTTCCCCGGTCTGGGTAAGCGGATTGCTTGCGGCGGGCATTCAGGTCTCCGGTGCTGGCGGTTGTCGTGGAAAGGCCGGCGCGGGCGCGCCGGCCTCGCGGTGGGTTGAAAACGCGTTAGGCGCTGGCCTGCTTGAGGAATTCCTCGCGCAAGGCCTTGTTCCAGTCGGGGATTGCCTTGATCTTCTTTTCCTTGAGCAGGATTTCCGCCTGCTTCTGCATATAGGGCTTGATGTCGGCCGGCCAGCCGGGAGCGACCTCGACGCACGCGATCGCCTTGGCGAAGGTGTCGGGCGCCATCTTGTAGCCCTTCGAGGTGTAGAACGAGTAGATCGTGTCGGCGACCTTTTTCGGTTGCTCCTTGAAGTCCTTCGCCACGTCGAGCCATGCCTTGAGATAGGCGACCACGGTGGCCGGGCTCTTCTCCACGAATTCGGGCGTGGCCGCCATGAACACCGGCAGCTTGTCGAAGCTGTAGAAGTCCACCAGCGTATTGGCGAGGCCGTCGGCTTCCGCGATCGCGTTGTAGGGCTCGACATTGACCATGGCGTCCACGGTCTTGGCCGCCATGGCGGCCACCATGTTGTTCACATCCATGCGGATTTCCTGGTAGTCGCCCTTGTGCAGGCCGGCGCCGGCCGCGATCTGGTCGACGAAGATGTTGCCGGTGGACGAACCGCTCTGGTTGGCGACGTTCTTGCCGCGCAGCTGCTCGACCTTGGTGATGCCGAGATCCTTGCGCGCCATCACGCGCGCGGTCTTGCCGACATATTCGATCATGGCAATGGCGACCAGGCCGCCTTTGTCGCTGCCGATGGCAAATGAAGGTCCGGCATAGGTGCCCATGTCGACCTGGCGCGCCACCATCTGCTGCATGGTGAGGTTGCCCGACGGCACCGCGAATTCCTCGAACTTGACGCCGTGCTTCTCCAGCAAGCCGGAGCGCAGCAGGTAGTAGGTCGGCATGCCCCACATGTTGGTCTGGTAGCCCTGCCGCACCGTCTCCAGCGCCGCGCTGGCGCCGCGCACGCCGAACCCCGCCGCCAGCACGCCGGCGCCGGTGGCCGCCAGCGCATGGCGCCGGGTGATTCCCTTTTGCAGAAGTGCCATGCTCATCCTCCCTCTATTTACTTGCGCATGATCTTATCCGAAAACCGGTTCCCATCCCGGATCAAGTCCGGGACAGGCTTTTTCGGGATCATGCGACTGTTTTTAACTTCCCGTTGACCGCCGATTTTTCCGTCTCGCTCGGGTTCGCGTCATGGCCGAGATAGCGCAACAATTCCTTCTGGCATTCGACGAATTCGACGCTGAGCGGGTCGCGCGGGCGCGGCAGCGGAATCTTGATCACGGCTTTAACCGTTCCGGGATGCGGCGTCATCACCACCACGCGATCCGCCAGATAGACCGCTTCCGCGACATTGTGCGTTACATAAATCACTGTCTTGCGGGTTTCCCGCCACACCTCCGCGAGCAGCCGCTGCATCTCGTCGCGCGTCAGCGCGTCGAGCGCCGCGAACGGCTCGTCCATCAACAGCACCGCCGGATTGTACGCCAGCGCGCGGGCGATGGCGACCCGCTGCTGCATGCCGCCGGACAGGTGATGCGGGAACGAGCCGGTGAACTTCTCCAGCTTGACCAGCCGCAACTGCTCGCGCGCGATGGTTTCGCGCTCCTGCTTGGGAACGCCCTTCATTTCCAGCCCGAACGAGACATTGCCGAGCGCGGTGCGCCAGGGGAACAGCTGGGCGAAATCCTGAAACACCACGCCGCGGTCCATGCCGTGGCCGGTGACCGCCTTGCCGCCGATGCGGATTTCGCCCGAGGCCGGCGCCAGGAATCCGGCGATCATGTTGAGCAAGGTCGATTTGCCGCAGCCGGACGGGCCGACGATGCAGAGGAACTCCGAGGCGTCGATGTTGAAGCTGACGTCCTTGACGCCGGGCACCTTGCCGCCGGGCGTGTCGTAGGTGAGCGTCACGTCGCGAATTTCAATCGGGAGCATTCTTTGTTTCCGCCTTTAGCCTTTTGTCTTTCTTGCGGCGTTATAGAGCGCCGGGCGTTTCTCGCGGAACGCGGCAAATCCTTCCGCGGCCTCGTCCGATTGACGTTTGGCGGCATGACTTTCGATCAGGGCGCTGAACGCCGCGTCGTCGAGATGGCTCCAGGCCGAGCGCAACGCGCAGATCTTGGTCTGGGCGACGGCCTGCGGCCCATTGGTCAGCAGCTCATCGACGATGCGCTCGCCGGCGGCTTCCAACTCGGCCAGCGGCACGATCTCGTGCACCAGCCCGATGCGGTGGGCCTCCTTGGCGTCGAAGCGTTCGCCGGTGAGCGCATAGCGCCGCACCTGGCGCAGGCCGATGGCGTCGTTGAGCTGCGGGATGATGATAGTGCCGGCGACCCCGATGCGCACTTCGGCGATCGAGAACTTTGCGTTATCGGCGGCGATCACGATGTCGCAGGCGGCAACGATGCCGGTGCCGCCGCCGAAGCAGGCGCCTTGCACCAGCGCAACCGTTGGCACGGGCAGCAGATTGAGCCGCTGCACCGCTTGCGCGGTCATGCGCGAGGCGCGCAAGTTTTCTTGCGGCGACGAGCGCCGCACCGCGTCGAGCCAATTGATGTCGGCGCCGGCCTGAAAATTGCGTCCCTTGCCGGCGATCACCACCGCGCGCAAGGATTTTCCACCGAGTGCGTCGTACGCCTTCAGCAGCGCGGCGATCATGTCGCCGTTATAGGCGTTGTAGACCTCGGGACGATTGAGGGTGACGCGCGCGACGCCGCGCTCGTCGACGCTCCAGAGCACCGGATCGGTCGCAGACACTTCACTCATCCGTTTTATCCCTTGGCCGTGCGCGTCATGCCCCAGCGCAACACCGTCGCGCGCTCGAGCGAACCGAACACCACGCGCTCGAACACGAAGCCGATGCCGCCGATGACGACCAACGAGGCCAGCATGATGTCGGTGTTGAGGAATTCCTTGGCGTCGAAGATCACCCAGCCGAGCCCCCAGTCGGAGGCCGCGATCATTTCGGCGCCCACCACCGCGATCCACGCGCGCAAAAATGCTTGCCGCATGCCGGTGATGATGAAGGGCGAGGCGCCGGGAATGATCACCTTCCAGAATAGCGAATTCTCGTCGGCGCCCATGGCGCCTGCCGCGCGCAACCAGATCGGATTGACCGAGCGCACCCCCGACCAGGTGTTGAACAGCATCGGGAAGGTGGCGGCGTAGAACACGATCAGGATCGTGGTCAGATTGCCGATGCCGAACCAGAGCATGAACAGCGGCACCAGCGCGAACGAGGGGATCGGCATCAGCGCGCTCACCAGCGGCAGGCAAAAGTGCTCGATGCGCCGGAAGCGCGCCATCAGGATGCCGAGCGGCAGGCCGACCACCACGGCGAGCGAGAATCCGAACATCACCCGGTACAGCGTGAAGGCGGCGTGCTCGATGATGCTGCCGTCGGCGAGCATCGCGAACAAAGTATGCGCGATGATCGGCAGCGTCGGCAGCAGCGCCGGCGCGAAATAGCCGCTGCGCGCCGCCGCCTCGTAGACCGCCGCCGCCGCGGCCAGCGTGATGGCGGCGCGCACGAGCGAGCGGATGGTTTGTCCGTTCTCGGTCATGAGGTGATCATTCCCCAGCGCACGACGGTGTAGTGCTCGATCTTCTCGAATACGAATTTCTCCAGCGTCAGACCGATGATGCCGATCACCGCGATGCCCGCCATCATGACGTCGGTGTTGAGGAATTCGCGCGCGCCGAAGATCAGCCAGCCGAGGCCCCAGGGCACGGCGGCGAGCATCTCCACCGCGACCAGAATACGCCAGGCCTGCGCCAGGCCGAGCCGCAGGCCGGTCAGGATGTAGGGCAGCGCACCCGGCAGGATCACGTGGCTGAACAGCCGCCGGTCGTCGGCGCCCATGGATTGCGCCGAGCGCACCCAGATTTCCTTCACCGCCTTCACCCCGGTCCAACTATTGAAGATGATCGGAAACGCCGCCACGAAGCCGACCAGCAGCACGGCGGAGAAGTTGCCGAGCCCGAACCAAAGCAAAAACAGCGGCGCATAGGCGAGGCCGGGGATCGGCGCGCAGATGCTCACCAGCGGCAGGAAGATGTCCTCGGCCCGGCGCGAGCGCCCCATCAGCACGCCGATGGTCACGCCGAACACCGCGGCGAGCGTGAAGCCGGAGAGCAGGCGGATCACGGTCTCGATGGCGTGATGCGGAAGGATGCCGGAGACCGTGAGCTCGACGAAGGACAGCGCCACTTCCTCCAGCGTCGGAAACAGCCGGTGCGGGAACACGCCGGCCCAGGCGACGATCTCCCAGAGGGTGCCGACCACCGCGAACGGAAACGCATTGCGCGCGATTCCGCGCCAGCGCTCGCGGCCGGCGCTCGCCGGCCGTTGCGGCGCGCCTGCCACTTCTATGGTGGTGACGGCATCCTGCATCGCGGCGCTGAAAACTCCTCCCGTTGCCGCTGGCGCCGGCCCCTTGGCGGGGGCCTTCGAGCGGCGGCCTTAATCGACCGGCCTTTTTTGCGTCCTTGCGGGGCAGGATAATGCCCATTCAACCGGTACCACAAGCATGCGCGGCGTCGGGATCAGGCCCACCGGGCCGGCATGCGTGGGCAACGGTTTCACGCTGGCGAATTGTGTCCAGACCGGCTAAACGCCCGGCACGGCCGGGGTGCCGCGGCAGGGTTTTAACGGGAGTTTCGTGATGTCGAAGAATGCACCAAAGATCGGCTGGATCGGGGTCGGCCGCATGGGCACGCCGATGGCCGAGCGCCTGCTTAAGGCCGGCCATGATGTGACGATCTGGAACCGTACCCGCGCCAAGGCCGAGCCGTTGGCCGCCAAAGGCGGCAAAATCGTCGACAAGCCGGTCGATCTCGCCGGTTGCGACGTGGTGTTCGCTATCGTCTCCACCGGCAAGGACGTCGAACAAGTCGTCTTCGGCAAAGATGGCCTGCTCAGCGGCGCCAAGAAGCCGAAGATGCTGGTCGATTGCTCGTCGATCTCGGTCGAGGAATCCGCCGCCATCCGCAAGCGGCTGACCGAACGCGGCGTAAGCTTCCTGGCCGCGCCGGTATCCGGCAACGCCAAGGTGATCAAGGCCGGCAAACTGTCGTCCGTGGTGTCGGGTCCCGAGGCCGACGCCAAAGTGGCGATGCCGCTGATCGAGGTGTTCGCGCCGCAGGGTGTATCCTACGTGGGCGACGGCGAGCTCGCGCGCATCTGCAAGATCGCGCACAACGTCATGCTCGGGGTGGTGATCGAGAACCTGATCGAGATCACGCTGCTCGCCAACAAGATGGGCGTGCCGCGCCACGCCTTCCTCGCCTTCATG
>Ga0097691_1000687_pt1 | contig 27886 bp, 27 predicted proteins | sample NGESurdeep072012_8_FD_72858 | JGI IMG/M metagenome (GOLD analysis project Ga0097691, IMG submission 72858) | Arctic peat soil microbial communities from Barrow, Alaska - NGEE Surface sample 210-1 deep-072012 | ecosystem: Environmental > Terrestrial > Soil > Wetlands > Peat ... | reverse complement strand
CTGGATGACACCAAGACCTGGCCAGAAGACGTGTTCCCGCTGCGGCCGGTCGGCATGATGACGCTGGACCGCAACGTCACCAGCCACCACGACGAGAACGAGCAGGCCGCGTTCGGCACCGGCGTCCTCGTCGACGGCATCGACTTCTCCGACGACAAGATGCTGGTCGGACGCACCTTTTCTTACAGCGACACGCAGCGCTACCGAGTCGGACCCAACTACCAGCAGCTGTCGGTGAACCGGCCGCGCGAGGACGTCGAGGTCCGCACGAACCAGACCGGTGGGCCGATGTCCTACGGTCGCGACCAGGTCGGGACCAACCCGCACATCAACTTCGAGCCCTCCGGCGTGGCCGGGTTGGTCGAAGCCACGCCGACTGGGCCGGCGTATGAGCCCTACGTCGGCGGGTCGGTGGGGCGAGCCGCGATCGAGCGGAAGAACCCCTACGGCCAGGTCGGCAAGCGCTACCGGGACGAGATGGAGGACTGGGAGCGGGACGACCTGATCCTGAACTTGGTCACCCTGCTGGGCCAGACCGAGAAGGGCATCCAGGAGCGGATGGTCTGGCACTTCCGGCATTGCGACGAGGACTACGGCCGCGGGTCGCCGACGGCCTGGGGTTGAGCCTGGGCACGCTGCCGGACTTCTCGGCGGAGTTCGCCGAGCGGAGCTAGCGCGGATAGCGGGCGCACTCCGCGACGGCTCGGCTCAGCCGATCGTCACCGCGCGCGTGCCGGCATCCCAGCGCAGCGTGCCTCCCTGGAAGTCGCTGGCCCGACCACCGGGAACGGCGTACTCGCTGGAGACCGGGAAGCCCAGCCCGGAGTTCTCCCAGCCCATCGCCGCCCAGGCGGCGCGGATGTCGCCGTGCACCTCGTGCGCACCGGTGTCCGGGGACCAGTAGACCGAGCCGCCCTCGAAGTGATTGAACCGCCCGAACTTGTACGGCGTACCGAGCTCGTTGGTCACCGGGAAGCCCAGCAGCGAGGTCTCCCAGCCCATCCCGGCCCAGGCGTCGCGGATGGCGCCGTGTACCTCGTGCGCGTCGGTCTGCGGAGTCCAGTAGATCGAGCCACCCTGGAAGTGGTTGAACCGCCCGCGTCCGCCCGGGGTGCCGAGCTCGTCGGTCACCGGATAGCCAAGCACGGTGCGCTCCCAGCCCATGGCGGCCCACAGACCTCGGATCGCGCCGTGGGTCTCCCAGGCCCCCGTGCCCGGGGTCCAGTAGATCGACCCGTTGCGGTAGTGCACGAACCGGCCGACCCCATCCGGCGTTGCGAGCTCGCCGGTCACCGGTGCGCCGAGAACGGACGACGGACCGCCGAGCGCGGCGTAGTGCTGCCCGATGGCGCCGACTGGCGGCGGTGGTGGCGGTGTCCCGAAGCTGGCCGGGGCCGGGTACCGTCCGACCAGGTAGGCGCCGGTCCAGATGGCTTCCTGGCGGACCACGTCGCCGGTATGGGTCGCTGCGATCATCATGTTGTTCCCGGCGTAGATGCCATCGTGGTAGATGTACCCGGTGTCGTCGTAGAAGAAGATGACGTCACCGGGCTGCTTCGCATCCTGCGCCAGGTGTTGGCTCGCGGCGTACTGGTCGACGGTGAAGTGCGGCAGCCCTATCCCGAATCGGCCGAAGACGACCATGACCAGGCCGGAGCAGTCGAACGTGTTTGGACCGGCGGCGCCCCACTCGTAGGGGGCGCCGTAGTGGGTGGCGGCCTCGGCCACGACCGCGTCGCCAAAGCTGCCGGCGCGCGCGGGGGACGCCGGCAGCGAGGCCAGCGCGCTGGCCAACAGCAGGACGAGGACGACGGTGGCGGCCCAAACACGCCGGGACAGTCGATAGGCGGGCACGATGACTCCGAGGCCGCACCGACCGAACGCCGGCGACCTACTGGCTTCGACGCTCGATTTGGCGCGGCTGAAGGGTGAAGCCCCGAACTTCACCCTGTTGGCCGTAGGGTGCCCCGGGCCGACCTTGAGCCGCTGATCTCACCTCCGCCTCGCCACGGGCCGAGGCACTGCCGCCGATGGGTCATCCTGTGCTGCGACGCGACGGATCAGGCGGGAGTACGACATGCAGCAGCTGACCGGGCTGGACGCCGCTTTCCTGGCGATGGAAACGCCGGCGGTGTACGGGCACGTCGGCAGCGTGTGCGTGCTCGACCCGACCACCGCGCCCGAGCCGTTGACCCTGCCTCGGCTGCAGCAGGTGGTGCTCTCGCGCCTACACCTCATCCCGCCGTTTCGCCGCCGGTTGGTGGAGGTGCCGCTCGGACTCGACCAGCCCTACTGGATAGAGGACCCGGACTTCGACATCGAGTACCACGTCCGGGAACTGGCGCTGCCGGCCCCCGGCGACGACCGCCAGTTGACCGAGCAGGCGGCCCGGTTGCACTCCCGGCCGCTGGACCGGACCCGGCCGTTGTGGGAGCTGTACCTGATCGGGGGTCTGGCCGGTGGCCGGGTGGCGGTCTATACCAAGGTGCACCACGCCGCTATCGACGGTGTGTCCGGCAACGACCTGCTCGCCGCGCTGCTGGACCGATCGCCGCAGGGCCGCGACCTGCCTCCGGCACCACCATGGACCTGCGACGAGGTGCCCGGGTCGCTGGCGCTGCTGGCCCGCAGCGCGGTAGCGCTGACCGGCCAGCCACTTCGCGCCGCACGGATGTCGGCGGGGCTGCTGCGGTCGCTGCCGGCGCTGGCCGCTCTCCCGGCGCGGCCCCGGCTGCCCGTGATCGAGCCGGTGATCGACCGGCTGTTCGGCTCTCATGACGACGTCGTGCTGCCCTCGCCGCGGCTGCGGGCTCCGGCCACGCCGTTCAACCGGTCTATCTCGCCGCATCGGCGATGGGCGTTCCGTCAGCTGTCGATGGCGGAGGTGAAGGTGATCCGCTCGGCGCGCGAGCTGACGGTGAATGACATCGTGATGGCGCTGTGCGCAGGTGCGCTGCGCCGTTGGCTCGTCGACCACGACGCGCTGCCGGAGCAGCCGCTGGTGGCCTCAGTGCCGGTTTCCGTCCGAGCCGAGACCGAGCAGGGGGCGCTGGGCAACCGGGTGTCGGCGATGCTGGCCACCCTGCCGACGCACGTCGCCGACCCGATGGAGCGGCTGCGCTCAACGCACGAGGCGATGCGGGCGGCCAAGGAGCAGCACGGAGCCCTGCCGGCCGCCCTGCTCGCCGACGTGACGCAGTTCGCCATGCCGGCCCTGGCCGGACAGGCGGCGCGGCTGTCCGCCCGGCTGCGCCTGGTGGAGCGGATCAACCCGTTCAACCTGATCATCTCGAACGTACCCGGCCCCAACGTGCCGCTCTACTACGCCGGCGCCGAGCTGTTGGCGTACTACCCGCTGTCCGCGATCGTCGACGGGCAGGGACTCAACATCACTGTGTTCAGCTACCGCGGCTCGTTGTTCTTCGGCTTGATCGCCGACCGGGACCTGGTGCCCGACCTCGAGCGGATGGCGACCTACGTGGTCGAGGAGCTGGCGTTGCTCAAAGACGCCGTCGTCGGGACCTCGATTGCCGCGCCACCAGCGCGCGCGCCGCGTCGTCGTACCCCGCGGAAGGCTCCACCCTCGCGCTGAGCGACCCAGTCCGACGTCACCCGACCGGGCCCGGCCGGCTCAGCTCGCCTGGCGCCAGCTCGCCCGGGTCAGCTCGGGAATAGCTCGCGGTCGGCACTTGGGTCGACCCCGGCGGCTGCCGAGACACACCGGACAGGGACAGGGCCGACCTTCGGCCCGTCGACCGGATGGGCAAGCGGCCTCGTGTCACGCCCATCCGCCCCCCGGGCAGCCGGCACAACTACGCCGGCCGAGGAGACCGCATGCACGGCACTACCCGCGCGCGCCCCACTTACAGGGATGCCAGCAACGTCCGCGCCCGGACCGGCATAAGCCGTCGCCGACCCGCTCGCGGCTTGGCTGCACTCGCCCTGCTTGCCGGCGCCGGTGCAGCCGTACCGGCGATGGCAAGCTCCGCCGTGGCGGCCGGCTCGCCGGCGTCCAGCTCGGCGGTGCTACCCGGGCCGAGCGACGGCCTGCAGGTGCACGATCGCATGATGCCGGCGACCAGCCCGGACGCGGTGCACCACGATGCGCCGACGGGCGGCGGCCAGAGTTGGGATGCCGCGACCGGCCCGGTCCAGTACGGCCCGGACGTCTCGTCCTGGCAGCACCCGAACGGCGCGGCCATCAACTGGGGCGCCGTCGCGGGCAGCGGCCAAGCCTTTGCGATCGTCAAGGCGACGGAATCCGGCTACACCAACCCCTACCTGGGCAAGGACATCGCCAACGCCCATGCCGCCGGGCTCACGGTCGGCGCCTACGCCTACGCCCGGCCGCAGTACGACGCCACCGCACAGGCGGACGCATTCGTCCAGGCGATCGGGTCCCTGCCGGCGCCGTCGCTGCCGCCGATCCTCGACCTAGAGGAGGCCGGCGGCCTGGCCCCGGGTGACCTCATCGGCTGGACACACACGTTCCTCGACCGCGTTCAGGGCAGAACCGGGATCACACCGATGATCTACAGCGGTCCGTGGTTCTGGTCCTCGGCGATGGCCAACAACACCGGCTTCTCGGCGTACCCGTTGTGGGAGGCCTCCTACACGACGGCGAGTGCCCCGCAGCACATGGCCAGCTGGCCGACGTACCGGCTCTGGCAGTTCACGGCCAGCGCGTCGATCCCCGGGATCGCTGGGGGTGTCGACCAGAGCCGCTTCATCGGCACCGCTGATCAGCTGGCGGTCAGCCCGGGGGCCATCGGGGTGCACTATGGCGAGCTCGGTGGCTCTGCTGGGTTTCTTGGTGCGCAGCAAGGCGGGGAGCAGACCGCCCCCGACGGAGTTGGCCGGTTCACGCAGTACCAGTACGGAGCCATCTACTGGACGCCGGCCACCGGCGCGCACGAGGTGCACGGTAGAATCTGGGCGGAGTGGGCCGCCACCGGCTGGGAGACCGGACCCACCGGCTACCCGGTGACCGACGAGATGACCACCCCGGACGGGGTCGGGCGCTTCAACCACTTCAGCAAGGACGGGAGCATCTACTGGACGGCGGCCACCGGCGCGCATGAGGTTCACGGGGCCATCCGCACCGCGTGGGCGGCCGCCGGCTGGGAGACAGGCCGGGTGGGCTATCCGGTCACCGCTGAGTACGCCGTGCCCGATGGGCGGGCATCGGACTTCCAGCACGGCCGGATCAGCTGGAATGCGAGCAGCGGGCTGACCGCGGTGACGTATTCCTGAGGGTGGCCGAAGCGCTGGTTGATCAGCGCTTCGAGCGGGCGAGTCGGTCGAGTCGGGCGAGTCGGGCGAGTCGGTCGAGTGCGGCGACGATCGACGGTCGCCAGGACGCGCGGGCAAGACGGCGAGCACCCGGGCACTACCCACGCCTTGACTTGCGTCCGTGCGGCGTCCGAGGGGGACTTGGCCACGCAAACGCGAGCACCCTCGCGAGGAACGGGTGCTCATGCAGTCGAAGGTAGCCAGCTTGCGGGGGAGAGGTCAACGTTCGGCAGGTGGGCCGAGCCCGCTCTGGGAGTTCGCCGGATGGCCGCCCTGCCCGGGCACGATCGGGGACGACGAACTGCGGCGCATCGCCGAACTGTCGCACCAATACGCCGAACTGCACGGCGGGCAGGGCCTCAGCCTCGCCGATGCATCCGTGATCGCTGTGGCCGAGCACCGAGGCATCCGCGAGATCGCCACCCTCGACGTCACCGACTTCAGCCTCGTCCGCCCGCGCCACGTCCCGCACTTCCTCCTGCTGCCGTAGCAACCGCCGGCGGACCACGACCGCTGCAGACCTCAGGAACGCCGTATGTTGTCCGTCGTGGTCAAGGGGAAGCAGCCGACCAGTTCCGAGCGGGCGAGGCCGGTGTACGGGCCGGAACCGTGGCAGACCGTGGCCGGCGTGGTCTGGTCGTGGTGGGATCTGTGGTTAGCGGTGGTGTGCGTCGTGGATCATGGCGGCGACTGGGACGCGCTGGACGCCGCCCTCGCGGGTGGGGGCGGGCCGAGTCGATCCGGTCAGGAAGCGAGGTGGAGCCATCTGCTCGACCTCACCCAGCGTCTGGCAGAGGCCGGGCTTACCGCGGCCGAACTGGTCGGCGAACTGGCCACCGATCGTGCGCTACGGACCAGGGCCCGAACCAAGGTGCTGCGGTCGACGCTGTACGGCCGCGACCTGACACCGGCGATGAGCAACCCGCCCTCGGCGCGGGTGACGCACCGGGCCTTGTTCGGGTCGTGGCCGCAGTTCCCCCGAACACCCCAGCCCTGGTACGAGCAGCTTGCCGCCCGGTTCCCGGTGCTCGACCGGTACGCCTTCGACGGCCTGGCCGCTCAGAAGTTCGCCTACCGGATCGGTGCCGCGGTCTCCAGGCTCGGCTCTCGGGTCACCACGGCGGCCGAGGCATTGGCGCTACGCCGGGGTGCGCTGACGTTCTACTACCAGGTGATGGAAGGCTGTGACGATTCCTACGGCGGCGTTGGTGACGTCATCCAGGAGGCGGTCATCGACTACGTCCGTACGGACTGGCGCGCCGCAGGCGTGCGCCCCGAGGTGTTCTGGCGGGATCTGCTGGAGTGGGCCGTCCTCGCCTCCAACTACGGCCTGCTGGGCCGGGACGAGTCGCTGTTCCTGCGCAAGGCAGGCGTGCCTCGGGAACTCGACCTGGTCGAGCAGATCCTGGCCGAACTGACCATCGGCTACACCGCGGCCCGGATGTCCTGGCACGCCGGGCAGGCCCTCCAACTGCATGCCCAGGCCGTCGCCACAGCCGGTGCCCTCCACCGGTTCATGCCGGTGGCCGAACTGCTGGGGTCCGGCAGTTGGGTTGCGCTGGAGGCGATGGTCGCCGTTACGGTCCGGCGCCATCGGCCTGATCTGGGCATCGCCGTCCTCGACGCCGCTGATGTCCCCGGCTTCCACCAGGGGTGGGTGCAGCGTCGGCGCGCCGAACTCGCCGGCCAGAGCGGGCAGGTCACCACCGCGGCGAGCTCGGGCGGCCGCTGAGCATCGACCGGTAGCGTGTCGGCGATGGAACGGATGAACCGGGAGCAGTTCTACGCCGCGATGGCCGGCCTGGACGAGGACCGGCTCCGCAAGGCCCTGTGGATGCTGTACTGGCGCTCGGCCGGACCGGTGCGGCAACGCATCGAGGCTGAACTCGCCCCCGAGCCGGCCAAGCCCCGCACCCGCGAGACAGGCTCCGAGGTCGACCCGGACGCAGTGCTGGACCAGGCGCAGCAGTTCGTCGCGCTGGCCCGTGCCGGCTCCTACCTGGCCGGGGATCGCCGAGTGAGCCCCAAGGAACGCACCCGGTGGCGGTTCACGTTCCGGCGCCTGGTCGCCGACGCACGGCAGGCGTTGCAGGCCGACGACATCCGCCCCGGGGTCACCGCGGCCACGGCGATGATCGACCTGGCGTGCGAGGTGCACGACTACGACTACTTCCGCTCCGAGGACCCGGTGGAGGCGGCCGGGGTCGTCGTGTCCGACGAGGTCGGGGTGCTCTGGCAGCGCATGCGGGACGTCAACGGGTTCCCGGCCTTCGCCGCAGCTGCCGCCCGACAATTCGTCCGATGGGAAGCGCCCTACGGGTGGACCCGGGGCGGCTACGGCCGGGTCAGCGAGAAGGAGACCACGCTGACCACCGTGCTGACCCGGATGCTGCCGGTACCGGATGCCTGGACCACCTTCACCACCTGCTACCTGACCGCGCTGGACGAGGCCGCGACCACTCCGGCCCGGCACCTGGCGTCCTGGCGCTCGACCGAGTACGGGCTGGCCCACCGAGCGCGGGCCATGGCCGGGTGGCATGCCCTGCTGCTGGACCGGTTCGCCGGGACCGACGACGAGCAACTGCTCGACCGCATCGGCACCAGCGCGGGCCTCGGCGGGCCGGAACTGACCTTCTTCCAGGCCCAGCTCGCCCACCGCCGCGGCGACAACGACACCGCCCGCCGCCTGGTCCACGACGGCCTAGCCAAGCTCCCCGGCCACGACGGATTCATCCGGTTCGCCCAGGACCTCGGCGCCCGGTGCCACCATGGACCAGACGGATCGCCGAGGAACGGTCCAGGCTGACATCCTGACGTCCCGGCCCCGACTCGAGCCAGGGCTTCCGTCGCAGCGTGGCCCATCGATCGCCGATGGACCGTCCGGGAGCGGGCACTCACCAGCACCCACCCCCTCCACCTCGCCCCCGACCTTTTCCTCCCCCTCCCCTGCGAGGAACGCAGGTGCCGCCGCCCGGTGCTCGACGGTCACCGACCCCGGTCCCGCCCATGAAGCCCTCGTGACGCAACCGGGCAGCGCTCGGTGGGACGTGCTGCGAGCGGATGTTCAGCAACGCGGTGAACCGCACAGCAGGTCCTCGATCAACCGGGGCAGGTGGATCGCCACTGGGCCGCGAGCCTGAGGTCGGCGTCGCGTACGTCGAAGCGTGCCGGGTCGAACGCGGCAGGGGAGGACAGCCCGAGCCATTCGAGCATGTCCTCGTGGCCGGGGGCGGAGGGGTCGGCCAGGGTCCGGCGCAGCAGCTCGTACCCGGGAATCCCGCCGCAGTCCTCGGGTGGGCAGACTCCTTCCCCGCTGATGCAGCGTGGGTAGCGGGAGTCCGCGTGGGCGGCGGTCGTCGCCTCCACCGTCACCTGGTGTTCCCAGTCGTCCCCGAAGTCGTAGAGGTACTCCAGGACGGTCCCGGTTCCTGCGACCTCGTCAAGGCGGACGCGATCCTCCGGGGCCAGGTCCAGGTCGGTGCCGGGCGGCCCGTACCGGACCTCGCCGATGGAGAACTGGTGCAGATGGCCGTTCTGCCAACCCATCGCAGCCTGGATGACGGTGTGCAGCTCCACCAGGGGGCAGGCCGCCGGAACGAGCACCCGACGCCAGATGACGGGATCGGCGCTGTCTACCAGTTCGATCTGCAGCTGCAGCGCCGGTTCGCCCTGCGCCGGACCGCCGTGGGCACGGCGCACCGCCCACCGACCCAGCGCGGTCACCGGCACCATGCCGGCCCGCCGCTCCTCACGGTCCAGGGCCGGGTTCACGGCGAGCAGCCCCGTCTCGGCGAGCAACTCGACGGTGAACCAGACGTCGCGATGCAGGCAGCGCCGCCACCCGTCCAACTGCTGGTCGGTGAGATCCTCCGTACGGTACAGCGGAGACAGCGTTGTCCACAGGTGGTCGGCAACCGCTCCGGCGTCAACGCGTTCGGGTCAACGTCCATCGCCGTCAGCAGCGCCTCGACTCCGGTGACGAAGTCGTCGTACGGGATCGACCTCCCCCACCCCGAGGGGCACACTGCAGGACCGAGCTCGCCGAGCACCTCGACCATGCGGGCGAGCAGCTCCAGGGGCCGGTCCGGCAGCCCGGCGCGTTTCTTGACCGCCACGAGATAGTTGCCCCGGCGACGCACCAGGCCGACCGCCCGCGCCCACTCCAGGACGACGAAGAGCCCCCTCTACTCCTCACTGCTTTTGGTCCGGAACGCCGGAACGCCGGAACGTCCGATCCCCGATCACTGGGTCGACGACGTCGCCCGTCCCTAGCCGCTCCACCAGCATGCGGGCGTCCGCCATGGTCAGCCTGCCGGTCTGGGTCAGCTTGCGCCCGGTGCGCGGAGAGTTGGGACCCACCGGGTGAACCCGACGAGCCGGACCAGCCAGACCGACTCGGCGGCTGCCTTCCCCAACCCGCTCTGGTCCCGGGCCGTCACCACGGCTCCACCTCGTCCTCGTCGTCGCCCTGGCCGTCCTCGTCGTCGCGCCGACCATGTAGTGCCCAGACGCGAGCGTGGCGTTGACCTTGTCCAACAGGAAGGGCCTGGTCACGATCGGGTCGGCGATCGGGTGCCCGTCGTCGTCCGGAAGCATCAGGTACTCCAGCGGACAGTCCCCGGCGAAGGCCACGCAGCGCAGCGTGGGCTGCCCGGGCTCGATCCGGACCAGTCTCTCCAGCACGACGTCGTGTTCCCAGCAGGCGCCCAGGTCGTAGGCATAGGCGAACTTGCGCATCCCGGCGGCGAACAGGCGGCCCAGCCGAGCGCCGTCCTCGCCGTCGGCCGCCTCCAGCGGGTAGAGGGGGTCGGTGAACCTGCGCCCGCCGACCTCGAAGACTTGCAGGTGGTCCCGCCCCACCGGAACAGCACGGCGATCGTCCAGGCCAGCGTGCCCCACGACCGCGGGCAAGGACGAACCGACCCGGCCCTCCGGCGAACGCCCACTATCGGCTCACCACGACGCCGTCGTCCTCGCCCTGGGTGGCGGTCAACACCGCTGCCCACACCAGCACCCAGCCGGCCACCACCGAACACCCGCCATACCTCTACATCCGCGAGGACGAACTCCTCACCGACCTACACGCCTGCGTGCCGCACGGTCAGAAACACGATCCACGCGAGCTCGCCGCCCTGCTTCGCCAGCACAAGATCACGATCAGCTGAGACCACACCACGCGGTCACTGACACCGCCGTAGACCCCAAGAACTGACCACCGACGCCATCAGCCGCCCAGCGCGAAACCCCGGGCCCGAGTCATGGGGTAACCGTGTGTCCGAGGGGGGACTTGAACCCCCATGCCCTTTTGGGGCACTAGCACCTCAAGCTAGCGCGTCTGCCTATTCCGCCACCCGGACCGGGTGCTGGGGACCGCCGGAGTACGGCGGGTCACCGGCGTCCACTCTACCCAACGGCCACCCTCGGCCACGGCGGCCGGCGACGACCGGCCGCGCCTCAGCTTCACCCGCCTACGGCATCGCGGTACGGCGTGTCGGCGGCCAAATCGATGCCTGCGGCGGGTGAAGTCATGCCAGAGGCGGTGCTTCACCCGGCTACGGCATCGCCGGCTGCGCAGCCGAGTCGGCCGTGCGCGCCGTAGCCTCGGCCTCGCACCGCCGGGACGCGATCACTCGCCGGAAGGAGCCGCTCATGACCACGCCAGGCACCGCCGCCACCACGCCAGGCACCGCCGCTGACGAGGTCGTCGATCTGTGCCGCGATCTGATCCGGTTCCAGACTGCCAACCCCACCCATCACGAGCGACCCGCCGCGGAGTACGTCGCCGGCAAGCTCGCCGAGGTCGGCTTGGAGCCGACGGTGCTGGAGTCCGAGCCCGGCCGGACCAGCGTGGTGGCCCGCCTCGCCGGGAGCGACTCGGCCCGCGCGCCGCTGCTGATCCATGGCCACCTCGACGTCGTACCCGCCGATGCCGCGGACTGGACCGTCGACCCGTTCGCCGGGGAGATCCGCGACGGTTGCTTGTGGGGCCGCGGCGCGGTGGACATGAAGGACATGGTCGCGATGACGCTCGCCGTCGTCCGCGACTACCGGCGCAGCGGCCGGAGGCCGGCGCGCGACGTGGTCCTGGCTTTAGTCGCCGACGAGGAGGCCGGCGGCGGCCTGGGAGCGCACTGGCTGGTGGAGCACCACCCGGAGCTGTTCGCCGACTGCACCGAGGCGATCGGCGAGGTCGGCGGCTTCAGCCTGACCGTCAGCGACGACGTGCGGCTCTACCTGATCCAGACCGCCGAGAAGGGCATGGCCTGGATGCGGCTGACCACGCGCGGCCGCGCCGGCCACGGCAGCATGGTCAACGACGACAACGCGGTCACCACGCTGGCCGAGGCGGTCGCCCGGTTGGGTCGCCACCGCTTCCCGATTCAGGTGACCAAGACGGTACGGCGCTTCCTCGACGAGCTCTCCGACGCGCTCGGCGTCGAGCTCGACCCCGACGACCTGGAGGCATGCGTCGGCAAGCTGGGCTCGATGGCGCGGATCATCGGGGCCACGCTGCGCAACACCGCGAACCCGACGATGCTCGACGCCGGCTACCAGGTGAACGTCATCCCGCAGACCGCCACCGCGCAGGTGGACGGCCGGTTCCTGCCCGGCTTCGACGCGGCCTTCGACGCCGAGCTGGACGAGGTGCTCGGCCCAGACGTCGTCCGCGAGTGGATCCACCACGGCATCGCGCTGGAGACCGAGTTCGAGGGCTCGCTGGTGGACGCGATGTGCGCCGCGCTCAGGGCTGAGGACGCCGGCGCCCGGCCGGTGCCCTACACGATGTCCGGCGGCACCGACGCGAAGTCGTTCTCCACGCTCGGCATGCGCTGCTTCGGCTTCTCGCCGCTACGGTTGCCGGCCGACCTGGACTTCGCCGGCATGTTCCACGGCGTGGACGAACGGGTGCCGCTGGACTCGTTGGCCTTCGGGACCCGGGTGCTGGACCGGTTCCTGGACAGCGCCTGAGCCGGACGCGGTACGCCGGTCAGCTCGGCAAAGCGGGGCTGAAGCGCCGCCGCCGGCGCCGCAGCAGGGCCGTGCGCCGGCCGTCCGGGAACAACCGCAGCCGGTCGAGTTCCCATTCGCCGTACTCGGCGTGAATCGTCAGCACGCTGCGCGCGGTGTCCCGGTCGGTGCCCCGGGGAAAGGACAGCGGCCGGTACTCGTAGTCCAGTAGGCGGGACTCACCCATGCCGTCATTGTGGGCGACAGGTGGGCGACAGGGTGGGCGACAGGGTCGGCCGGTGGGCGGACCATCAGGTCACGGGTCGACCAGCTGCAGCTGGCCGAGCGCCGGGCTGGCGACGAACACTCGGCCGGTGCCGGGGTCAACGGCCACCGCGTCCGGCTGGCGCACGGTGGGCAGCCGAGCGACCACCCGGGGCGCTGGGTCGCCGAGGTCGACCCCGGCCACCTCGTTGGTGGCGGTCAGCGTCACCCAGGCAATGTCACGGGCGGGGTCGTAGGCCACGGCGTACGGCGTACCGGGCAGCGGCAGCCGCTGGCTCAGCGTCAGCCGGGGCAGGGTTTGGAAGATCACCAGCTGGTTGCCGCCGGTGTCCACGACGACCAACCGGTCCCGTCGATCGGTGACCAGGTGCGTCGGACGCTCCCCGGCCGGCGCGCTGGCTGTCTTGCGCAACGTCGTGGGGTCGTAGACGTCCAGGTCGCCGGTGCGTGAGTCCAGTACGGCGACCTGGTTGCCCACCGGGCTCATCGCCGCCGGAAGGCCGAAACCGCTGAGCGTGCCGACCAGCCGCTCGCTGTCGATGACGGCCACGGCGCCACTTCTGGCGCCAGCGGCGAGGAGCCGACCGGCTGCGGCGGCGGCGGTGGCCGGAGCGCTGCCGGCCGCGGTCCGCGACACCAGGTCCCCGGATGGCAGTGCGATCTGGAGCAGTCCGTCGGCGTCCTGGGTGGGCACGAGCAGCGGTCCGCCGGCCGCGGCCAGGGCCAGCTGGCCCGGGTTGCCCTGCAGCGGCAGGCGGCTCACCACCGCGCCGGTGCGGCCGTCGAGCAGCAGCAGCCGGCCGGGGTCGTGGGTGCCGACGACCACCAGCCCGGTGCGCTGGTCCGCGACCAGGCCGCCGGCCAGCCGGGGAACGTCGACCACCGTCCCGGCCGGCGTCGCGGTCAACGCCGGAGCGGTGGCGGGGACGGCCGGCTCCTGACCGGGCGGTCCGGCCGACCCGCCGCAGCCGGTGCCGAGGGCGACAACCAGCAGCGCCGCGGCGGCGGCGGACGACCGACGCCGGCTCACGGTTGGAAGTCGACGAGCTGGGCGCGCTCGAAGCTGTTGTTGGGGTCGAGCACGACCTGATGGCGGGGGCGAAGCTCGGTCAGGCTGGCCTGCAGCGTGCGGCACTGCGGGGTGGCGGTCTTGTAGCCGGCCGCCCAGATCAGCCAGACCTGATGTCCGGCGGCGCGCCGGTTCAGCTCGTCGGCAAACGTGGGCACCGACGCCGACTGGTTGCGCTGCCCGTAGTCGACCCAGTCGACCCGCTCCGCGCTGCCCATGGTGGGAAACACGACCTGATCACCGAACCCGGGCAGCAGCCGGTGCACCGCCGGCCCGAGCTGGTCCGGGCAGAACGCCACGACGTCGCCCGGTTCGGCCTGGGCCGCCAGCAGCTTGGCGAACCGACCCGCCTGGGTGCGACTGTCGTGGGTCTGGGCCAGGCCGTTGAGCAGGCCGAGAACTACCACCAGCGCCAGCACCCCGTGCCGCCGCGCCGGTGCGGCGAAGCACTGGATGCCCACGGCCAGGACCAGCAGGAACGGTACGAACGCCACCATGGTGTAGCGCAGCGAGAAGGCCTGGTTGGCCAGGATGCCGGCCGCGATCGGCAACGCCAGGATCCCGAGGAACAGCCCGGCAAGCCCGCGCCCGGGGCGCTGGCCCCGCAGGTCAAGCACGATCTGCCGGTCGGCACCGGCCCGGCCGCAAACCCCGAGCAGCAGCAGCGCCAGCACCGCCAGGGTCAGCACCCGGCCGGCCGCATCGCCGCGACCGGCCCAGCCGAAGATGGTGTTGATGAAGTCGGCGAGCGACGCACCGCCGCCCCACGGCGTACCGGTGTGCTGGAGCTGGTAGCGGAACGACGGCAGCCACGGCACCAGGAACAGCCCGCTGGCCGCCGCGGCGCCGAGCGCGAACCAGTGCCGGCGCTGGCGGCGGCGGAGGGCGGCGGTCAGCTGCCACAGCCCGAGCGCTGCCACGCCGTACAGGCCCCAGTAGTGGGTGAGCAGCAGCAGACCGCAGCTGGTGGTCAGCGCTAGCACCGACCAGGCCGTCCGGCGGTCGTCGTCGAGGACCCGGGTCAATGCCAGCCCGGCCAGCGTGGTCAGCAGCCCGACCAGCGCGTACATCCGGGTCTCGGTGGCGTAGCGCAGCGCGAACGGCGAGCTGGCCAGCAGCAGCACGGCCGCCACGGCGGCGCGTCGGCCGATGGTACGGCGGGCGAGTGCGTAGAACGGCGGCAGCGTGGCCACGCTGATCACGCCCGACAACGCTCGGACGGCAATGTTGTCGCCGGTCCCGAACCAGCCCATCCAGTAGTGCAGCAGCAAGTAGTACAGCGGCGGCGAGCCGTCCTGGCGCAGCGCGGCGAACAGGCCGGGCAGGGGCAGGCGGGCGATCGCCACGCTCTGCGCCTCGTCCAGCCACAGGTGGGTATGGGCGACGAAGCGCAGCACCACGCCGGCCAGCAGAGCGGATACCGCAGCCGCGCCGAGCAGCTGGGTTGCGACCCGACGGCTGAGCCGCAGCCGCGGAGGGCGGCGGGTGGGCCGTTCGGAGCCGAGCCGAACCGGCGACCGCACCGAGGGCGGCGTCAAGGCCGACTGATCGGGCGGTTCCGCGGGGGGCGCCGAGGTGACTGAGTCCGCCATAGGTCCGCCATTCTGCCGGGCGGTCTGATCAGGCCTGCCGCGGGTCGGCCTTCGGAGTGTTGCCGCCGCTCCCGAGCCCGCGGTCGCTCGCACCTCAAGCCGGCTCGTCGACCAGAAACAGTCGACACCACGCGTCGGCCAGCCAGGCGGCAAAGCGGTCGCGGGTCCACCGGCGCTCGCAAACGAGCAGGACGTAGTACTCCGGGGAGTTCATGCTCCAGACGACGTCGGCGATGGTTTCTGCGTCAAGATCTGGGCGGACCTCCCTGGTTGCCAGGAGATTCCCGGCGAACTCACGCATGTTGCGCGCGCGCCGCAAGCTGATTTCTTGCCGGACGCGAGCCAGGTCGGGGGCTTGCGCGGCCGCGTCGCGAAAGACGACGTACAGCGGGGCCATCCGTTCGTTGATCAAGGCCACGGCAGCGGCGTACGTCTCGATCTTGCCCCGGGCGGTGGGCTCGGCTGCGATCCGCCGTACGTAGTCCCGCTGCTCGGGCGGGATGGCCTGGTCGGAACCCGAGATCGCGGTCTCCATCAACTGCCGGAAGAGCACCGGCTTCGGTCCGATGGCGGCGTAGATCGTGTCCACCGCGACGCCGGCTTGGCCGGCGATCCGAGCGATCGTGGTCGCCGCATACCCCTGCTCGGCGAACAGCCCACGGGCGGCCTCCAGGATCGCCCGCCGGGTTTCGTCGGCCTGCCCCTGGCGCAGCGGTGATGAGTACCGACGAGCCTTGACCGTCTCTCGCATACGTCGTATCTTACCCCTATACATCCGAAGCTACTTCGGACTAACTTGTGGGAGGTCACCGTGGCTGCACAGCTCGAGGATCAGGTCGTTGTCCGCAACTCTGGCGCTGGGCCGGCGACATGGGTGATGGGAGGGCTGTTCGAGCGGCTGGCTGCTGGGGACGAGACCGATGGAGTCCTCGGGGTCTCGGTGGTGACGCAGCCCCCCGGCACGGCCACCCCGCTGCACGTGCACACCCACGAGGCGGAGGCCTTCTACCTGCTCGAGGGAGACCTCACCTACCGCGCCGGCGAGCAGACGCACCGGCTCACCACCGGGTCCTTCATCTACCTGCCGCGCGGTGTGCCACACGCCTTTCGGGTGACCGGAGACGGCCCCGTCCGCTTCCTCGGTCTGGTGGTCCCGGGCGGGCTGATGCGGCTGTACGACGAGGTAGGCATACCAGCCCGCGAACGCCGGTTGCCCGGGGCCGATGGTCAGTCCCTGGCTGACGAAGTTCAGCGCTGGAACGAGGTGGCCCCCCGCTTCGGCCTGCGGGTCGTGGGGCCTCCCATCCCGGCGGAATCCTGAGCACCGCGGGTTCGGTCAGCCGATCGCCGTCCGCAGCAACGCCGTCAGCCGGGTACGACGCGGCCGCGCGCCCACCTCCCGCACCGCCCGAACCAGCGCCGGCCCGGCCGCGTGCACGATGGACAGGTGCCGCTGAGCCCGGGTGAGCGCCGTGTAGACCAGCGGCCGGGACAGCAGGCCGCCGGCCTCGGGCGGGAGTACGGCGACGACCGCCGGCCACTCCGAGCCTTGGGCCCGGTGCACCGTCACCGCCCAGCCAAGCCGCAGGTCGGCCAGGTTGCGCGGCGGCACGGTGACCGGGCCGGCGCCGGCGAAGGTCACCACCAGCCCGGCGTCCGTGGTGCTGCTGACCACGCCGACCTCGCCGTTGGCGTAGCCGGCGTCGAGATGGTTGGCGGTCGCGACCACCCGGTCACCGACGTCGAACCCGCCGACCTCGCCGTCGCCAGGGTTGAGCATCGCCTTGAGCGCGGCGTTCAGCGCGACAGTGCCGGCAGGGCCGCGATGCACCGGCGTCACCACCTGGACGTCCTCGGCCGGGATGCCCAGCGCGCGCGGGATCGAGTCGGTGACCAACTGGACGGTACGCCGGGCAGCGCTCGCGCCGTCGGCAGCCGGGACCACCACGACCTCCCGGTCGGGGGAGTCCACCGGCGGCAGCGTGCCGTCGCGCACGGCCGTCGCCAGCCGAGCGATCGCGCCACCTTCGGCCTGCCGGTACAGCGTGCGCAGCTCGGTCACCGGCAGCGCGCCGGAGTCCACCAGGTCCCCGAGCACCCGGCCCGGGCCGATGGACGGCAGCTGTGCCGGATCTCCGACCAGCAGCAGGTGGGTGCCCTCGGCGCAGGCGGCGACCAGTGCCGCCGCCAGCTCGACGTCGAGCATGGAGGTCTCGTCCACCACGACCAGGTCCTCGTCCAGCGGCCAGTCCGCGCCGCGGGCGAACTGTCCGGTGGTGCCCTGCGCGCCCAACAGCCGGTGCAGGGTCTGCGCCGGCGCCCCGGTGATCTCCTCCAGGCGCTTGGCGGCCCGACCGGTCGGCGCGGTCAGCGCGATGGCGAGGTCCCGCTCGCGGGCGGCCTGGACGACCGCGGTCACCGTGCGGCTCTTGCCGGTGCCCGGGCCGCCGACCAGCAGGCTGACTCCCGACGTACCGACGATGGTGGCAGCGGCCCGCTGGGCGTCGTCCAGCCCGAGGGCCGCGGCCGGTTCCGCGCCCTTGGCCCAGGCCCGGGCGGTCCGGCGCAGCCGCGCCAGTCCCGCGGCCACCGTCTGCTCGGCGTGCGAGTACCGGGCCAGCCCCAGCTCCCCGGTGGGCGGGAAGGCGACCACCCGACCCTCGGCCAGCGCTGCCGACACCGCAGCCGCTGGGTCCCCGATCCCCTCCCCGGCGACAGCGGCCCGCACGGTGGCCGTCGGCATCGTGGTGTGCCCGTCACGAGCCGCTCGGGTGAGCACGTGGGCCACGATGGCCCGGCCGCGCCGGACGTCCCCGCGGTCGGCCTGCTCCCGCAGCAGCGAGATCGCCAGCCGGTCGGCGTCGACCAACCGCACCTCTGCCACATCGAGCAGCCGCCACGGGTCCGCCCGCAGCCGCTGCGCCGCCTGCGGTCCGAGCTCGTCGAGGACGGCCCGGGCGGTCCGCGCCGGCACGTCGGCAGGTGCCAACAGCGCCACCACGGCGTAGGCGTCGGCCGCCCCGGCGAAGGCTGTGACGAGGCGATCCGCCCGGGCCGCGGACACGCTGGGCAGGCCGGCCAGCCGGTCTGCGGTGACCGTCTCCGGCGACACCACGCCGGCCTCGGCCAACCGCTGGGCCAGGGTGCGCCCGAGCCCGGGCCACAGTCCCGCGGCCGCGAAGGCGACGAACGTCGGGTCGGGGCTCACGGCCGAGCAGCCTAGGCGCCACCCGAGAAAGTGGATGACTGCCGCCGCATGAGGCTGCCCCGACGTACCCTGCCGGCTATGGCAACACAGGTCGTGGCGGGCGGGTCGCTGCGGGTGCCGATGACGTATGCGGCCTACCGCGCCCTCGGCGAGACCAAGCACCACGAGTACTACGACGGGATGTGCGTCATCAACCCGCCCACCCGCCGACACGCGGTCGTAGCTCGACGGCTCACCCGGGTGCTCGAAGACGCCTGCCCGACCGGTTATGACGTCATTCCGGAGTGGGGGTGGCGAGTGCAGACGCAGCAGGAGTTCGGACCGGACGTCATGGTGGTGGCCGACTCGGCGCCGGGTGCAGACCTGCTGCGGGCGGCTCCGTTGCTCGTGGTCGAGGTGACCTCGCCCTCCACCCGTTCCGAGGACTGGGGCCGCAAGCTGACGGCGTACGCCGAGGGAGGCGCCCAGTGGTACTGGATCGTCGACCCGGACGCCGGCGAGGTCGCCGTCTTTCGTAACGTCGCGGGGGAGTTCGCGCCGCAAGTGCGGCTCGCCGACGGGCGCCATCGGCTGGCCGAGCCCTTCCCCATCACGCTGGATCTCGCGATCCTTTTTCGCTGAGCTCGCGAGCCGCCTCCGCCTCAGCCTCAGCCTCCGCCTCAGGTTCCGCCTCAGAACTCCAGGTCGTCGCTGTCCCAGCCCGGCATCCGCTCCGGGTAACTCATCTCCGGCGCCGAGACGTCGTCCAGGGCGGCGCGGATCTCCGCAGGCAGCTCGAGCGCCTCGCTCGCCAGCGAGTCGGCCAGCTGCGCCGCTGTCCGCGCCCCGACGACCGGCGCTACGACACCGGGCCGGTCGCGTACCCAGGCCAGCGCAACCGCGACCGGCGAGGCGCCCAGTCCGTCCGCCGCGGTCAGCACAGCGTCGACCACCCCGACCGCCCAGTCCGCCAGGTACGGCGCGACAAAGCCGGCCAGCACCTCCGACCGCGCCCGGGAGTCGGCCGGCGTACCGCCGCGGTACTTCCCGGTCAGCACGCCCCGCCCCAGCGGCGACCACGGCAGGATGCCCAGCCCGGCGTCCACTGCCGCCGGCACCACCTCGCGCTCGATCCCGCGGGCCAGCAGCGAGTACTCCATCTGCGTCGACACCAGCGACGCCACCGCCCGACCACCGACGGCGGCGGACTGGAGCGCCGCCGCCTTGGCCGTCTGCCAGCCGTTGTAGTTGGAGACGCCGACGTAGCGCACCCGGCCGCTGGCGACCGCGGTGTCCAGCGCGGCCAGCGACTCTGCCAGCGGCGTATGCCGGTCCCAGGCGTGCAGCTGCCAGAGGTCGACGTAGCCCAGGCCCAGCCGCTCCAAGGACGCGTCCAGCGCGGCCAGCAGGTGACCCCGAGACGACCCCCGGCCCATCGGCCCCGGGCCGGTCGGACTGTGGGCCTTGGTCGCGACCAGCACCTCGTCGCGATCGCCGCCGGCCAGCAGGCGGCTCAGTACCCGCTCGCTGTCGCCGCCGGCGTACACGTCAGCGGTGTCGACCAGGGTGCCGCCCGCGTCCCGGAAGGCCGCGAGCTGCGCCGCCGCGTCGTCGACGTCGGTCTCGCGCCCCCAGGTCATCGTGCCCAGCGCGAGTCGGGAGACGATAAGTCCGCTGCGGCCCAGATGGCGCTGCTGCACAGCCCGCTCCCGCAATCGGCGATCTGACGGTCCGGACGCTACCGCGCCGCGCGGGGAAGGTCGGACCGGGTCGCTACGCTGACCGGTGTGAAGATCGGACTGAACCTGGGCTACTGGGGCGCCGGAAACGACGCCGACAATCTCGAGCTGGCCCGGGAGGCCGACCGGCTCGGCTACGCCGTCGTCTGGGCCGCCGAGGCGTACGGCTCGGACGCGGCCACCGTGCTGGCCTGGGTGGCAGCCCAGACCGAGCGGATCGACGTCGGCTCGGCCATCTTCCAGATTCCCGGTCGCAGTCCCGCCCTGACCGCGATGACGGCGGCCACGTTGGACACGCTGTCCGGCGGCCGGTTCCGGTTGGGCATCGGCGTCTCCGGGCCGCAGGTGTCCGAAGGCTGGCACGGGGTGCGCTTCGACGCGCCGCTGGGCCGCACCCGGGAGTACATCGATATCGTCCGGATGGCGCTGCGCCGCGACCGGGTCGAATACGCAGGCAAGCACTACACCTTGCCGCTGCCAGACGGGCCAGGTAAGCCGCTCAAGCTCACCGTGCACCCGGTGCGCGAGCACATCCCGATCTACCTGGCGGCGGTCGGGCCGAAGAACCTGGAGCTGGCGGGGGAGAAGGCCGACGGCTGGCTGGCGATCTTCTTCTCGCCCGAACATTCCGGGGACTCGCTGGCCAGCGTCCGCGCCGGCCGGGCGAAGGCCGGGGCGGATATGGCGAGCTTCGACGTCGTACCGACTGTGCCATTGGTCGTCGGCGACGACGTGGCCGCCTGCGCCGAGCCGGTGCGCGGGTACGCCGCCCTCTACGTCGGCGGGATGGGAAGCCGGGAGCAGAACTTCTACAACGCGCTGGCCACCCGGATGGGGTACGGCGACGCAGCTCGCGAGATCCAGGACCGCTACCTGGCCAAGGACTACGCCGGCGCGGCCGCGGCGGTGCCGTTCGACTTCCTCGACGCCACCGCCCTGCTCGGGCCGAAGGAGCGGATCGCCGACCGGATGCAGGCCTATGCCCAGGCCGGCGTCACTACGCTGACTGTCTCCTCCTATGCCGGATCGCTCGCCGAGCGGGTCAGCGCCATCCGGATCGCGGCCGAGGGGCTGGAGCTGGCCGGCGTGGCGGAGTGAGCCCGGGTCCGACGACCCGGGCCGCTCTGCTGGGCGCCGTGCAGGGACTCACCGAGTTCGCGCCGGTGTCCTCCTCGGGACACCTGGTGCTGGTGCCGTGGTTGCTCGGCTGGGACAGCGATGACCCGGCGGCCCGGACCGCCTTCGACGCGGCCCTGCATGTCGGTACGGCGCTGGGCGCCGGCCTCCACGTCCGGGCCGACGTGCGTCGGCTCGGGAGCGCGGTGCTGCGCGACGTGGCTGGGTTCGCCGGAGCGCGCCGCCGACCACGAGACGACCGTGCCGCCCGCCTCGGCTGGCTGCTGGTGGCCTCCGAGCTGCCCGCGGTGGCCGTCGGTGGACTGCTGCCCGACCGGCTTCGGACCGGCTCGACCGACCCTTGCCGGGTCGCTGTGCTGCTGGCGGTGTTCGGCGTCGCCCTGGCGCTGGCCGACCGCTTCGGGCCGCAGCGCACCGGCTTAGCCGACCTCGGCACCGGGCCGGTGGTCGGCATGGCGTTCGCCCAGGCGGTCGCCCTGGCTCCCGGCGTCTCCCGGTCCGGCGCCACCATCACGGCCGGCCGCGCCCTCGGCGTCGAGCGAGCCGCGGTCGCGCGGTTCTCGGTGGACATGACGGTGCCGATCAGTGTGGGCGCGGCCGCCCGGGCCCTTGCCGGCATCGACGCGGCCACGCTCACTCGGCTGCGCCGGCCGCTCCTGGTCGGCGTGGCGAGCGCCGCCATCACCGGGGCAGCGTCGGTGCGCCTTGTGTTGCACCGCGTCGGCCGGCACGGCTATGCGGCGTACGCGGCGTACCGGCTGGTGTTGGCCGGAGCCGTGCTCGCCCTGCACGTCCGCCGCCGCCAGTCGCTCCGTTGCCCCGCACTCGCTGGAGATTCGCCCGCATGAACCCGGTCCAAGCCGTCGTACTCGGCGTCGTCGAGGGGCTCACCGAGTTCCTGCCGGTGTCCAGCACCGGGCACCTGACCGTGACCGAGCAGCTGCTCGGGCTCAAGGTGGATGACAAGGCAATCACGGCCTTCACCGCGGTCATCCAGGTCGGGGCGATCCTCGCCACGTTCCTCTACTTCCGCGCCGACATCGTCCGGCTGGTGCGGGGCTTCGTCCGCGGGGTGGTCTCGGCCGAGGGTCGCGCCGACCCGGACTGGCGGTTCGCCTGGTGCGTCATCGTCGGGTCGATCCCGATCGGCATCCTGGGCTTGGCGTTCAAGTCGGTGATCGAGGGGCCGTTGCGCAGCGTGGCGGTGGTCGCGGTCGCTCTGATCGCCTGGAGCGCCGTCATGTGGTACGCCGAGCGGAGGCCGGCGCAGGACCGGGGCGAGTCCGCGCTGACCGTGCGCGACGGCGCCGTCATCGGACTGGTGCAGTGCGCGGCGCTGGTGCCGGGGGTATCCCGGTCGGGCGCGACCATCAGCGCCGGGCTGCTGCGCGGCATCGACCGGGTGGAGGCGACCCGGCTGTCGTTCTTCCTGGCGATCCCGGCGCTCACCGCGGCCGGGCTACTGGAGCTGGGCAAGTCCCTCGGCGGCGGGGTGGGGGTCGGCCCCACCGTGATCGGGACCGTGATCGCGTTCGTCGTGGCCTACGCAACCATCGCGTGGCTGCTGCGCTTCGTTGCCCACCACCGGATCTCGCTGTTCATCCCGTACCGGGTCGCCGCCGGCGTAGGAATCCTCGTCCTGCTGGCCACCGGCGTGATCAGCTGAGCGCACTGGCCGCTGCGCAAGGGCACCGCCCCCCATCCCGACCAGGCTGACCTCCCTCCTCAGCTTCACCCACGCCGTTGTCGCGTTTCGGGCTCCAGTTCGGCCGAAACGGTGCAACAGCGTGGGTGCAGCGACGAGATCCGTCAGCTTCACCCACCGGGTGGCACGCCCGAAGAGGTTTCGTAGTACGATTTGGGTGTGGAGGTGCTTCGGTCGGCGCTACTGCCAAAAGGACGTTGACGTGACTCGAACCCATGGCACACCAGCGGATGGCACCCCGATCACCGACGAGATGGTCGAGGCGATGGCTGACAAAGCCGAGCAGGGCTACGACGTCGATCAGATCCTCCAGCGTCGCCAGCCTGGCCGCCCTGCCATGGGCTCGGCGGCTTCCACGGTCGAGTCGGTGCGCCTGGATCCTGACCTCAAGCGTGACCTGCTCCTGCGAGCCGCCGAAGAGCGCACCAGTGTCTCCGAGGTGATCCGCTCGGCCGTGCGCCAGTACTTGCGCGCCAGCTGATGCTGATAGGCCGCCCGGCAGCCGATTACAACCAGTCGTTGCGACGAAAGGCCCGATAGAGCACCAGGCAGAACAGCGCCATCCCGGCCAGGCGACGAAGTACCCATGATGGCAGGTCGGGACGGTCCTCGGTGGCGGGGTCGTCCTGCTGGCCACGTTCTGCGACGCCACGTCAATCTATGTTTGACAGAATCGCAATTGTGTTGAACAGTAACGTCTTGGTGCAGATTCGGTTCACGCAGGCGGCGCGCAAGCACCGCATCGGTCGAGCCTCCGCTCGCCAGGTAATGGCGCATGTGACCCCGACCAAAATGATCACCGAACGAGGCAACGCTGGATGGCTCTACGTCGGCCAGGATGAACGTGATCGCGAGTTGGAGATCGTCGCCGTAGAGCTCCAAGGCGACGAGGAACGTGAGGCGGTCTTGCTTGTCTTGCACGTCATGCCAACCCACCTACGAGGACTTGATCCGCATGCCTGACCGCAGACCACCTCGAATCACCGATGACACTCCCATCGGCCCAGACGTCGACCTGGACCGGGAGGACATCCGGCTCGCTGACGGAACGCGGCTCACGGGGGAGGTCGCCGACGGGATCGTCCAGGAGCTTCGCCGTTCCGCTGGCCGTCCGTCCCTGTCGGGCAAGGCCGCAGCATCACCGCAGATCGCCTTCCGCGTCGCCCCGTCCGTCCGAGACCGGGCGGCACAGATCGCGGCCCGAGAGGGCAAGACGATCTCTCAGCTTGCCCGGGAGGCGCTCGAGGAGCGCGTCGCGGCGTCTCGATAACCGCATCGCCACTTGCCGATCATGGTCGCCACCGCCAGGTGTTGGCGGCCCGGCAGCCGATTACAGCCAGTCGTTGCGACGGAAGGCCCGATAGAGCAGCAGGCAGAACAGCGCCATCCCGGTCAGGGCGACGAAGTAGCCATAATGGAACTTCAGCTCCGGGATGTTGTCGAAGTTCATCCCGTAGATGCCGGCCAACATGGTCGGTACGGCGGCAATCGCCACCCAGGCGGAGATCTTGCGCATGTCCTCGTTCTGCTGCACACCGACCTGGGTCAGGTTGGCGTCCAGGGCGGCGTCGAGCAGGGCGTCGGCTGACTCCGCCCGCTCGCCGTCGCGCCGGAGATGGTCGTGCACGTCGCGGAAGTACTCCTGCAACCCCGCGGCCACGCACTGCACCGGCACGTTGACCAGCCGGTGCACTGGCTCGGCTAGCGCTAGCGGCAGCACCGCCCGCTTGAACTCAAGCGCCTCCCGCTTGAGCCGGTAGATCCGCTCGGCGTGGTTGCACCGGTTCGCGGCGAAGACCGAGTCCTCAACCCAGACGAAGCCCTCCTGCTCGTGAGCGGCCGACACCGCCGCGTCCAGGGACAGGTGTCCCTCCCGCCGTTTGCCCTCCACGTAGACGGCGCAGTCCACGATCACGCCGTTTAGTCTGCCCGCCACCTGCCCGTCGCAACACGGCCACCGCTTGGAGCCCTGTGACCACCGTCCTGCTCGTACGACACGGCCTGACCGCGATGACCGGTCCCGTCTTGGCTGGCTGGACCGCGGGACTGGCCCTGGATGAGCGCGGCCGCGCCCAGGCCGACGCCGTCGCCGCCCGGCTGGCTCCGCTGCCCCTGACCGCAGTCGTGGCCAGCCCACTGGACCGCTGCCAGCAGACCGCCGCCGCCATCGCCGCCGGCCGCGACCTCGAGCCGGCCACCGACGACCGGCTCGGTGAGTGCCGGTACGGCGACTGGACCGGCCAAGAGATCAAGAAGCTGGCCAAGGACCCGCTGTGGCGAGCGGTCCAGGTGCACCCGTCGGTGGTGCGCTTCCCGGGCCCGGAGGGCGAACCGTTGCGCGAGACCCAGGCCCGAGCCGTGGCCGCCGTCCGGGACTGGAACGACCGGCTCGGCCCGGACGCCATCTGGCTGGCGTGCAGCCACGGTGACGTGATCAAAGCCGTGGTCGCCGACGCGCTGGGCATGCACCTCGACCTGTTCCAGCGGATTGTGGTCGACCCGTGTTCGGTCACCGTGCTGCGCTACACCGAGCTGCGCCCGTTCGTGCTCCGGCTCAACGACACCGGCGGGTCGGTCGAGTCGCTGCTGCCACCGAAGGGCCGACGCCGGCGCCGCCGGCCGCCCTCCGACGCCGCCGTGGGCGGCGGCGGTTAGCGAGCACCCGCCCGCCCCGGCGCGGCCTGTTGGGACCGGCCATGCTGGGACCGGCCTGCTGGGAGCGGCCGCGCTTTGCGGTCTAGGGTCGAGCGTGCTCGGACTCGCGTGAACGGAGGGCACGTGCCCCGTCAGGTGTTCTTCTTCGACCCCCCCGAGCGGTTCGTCGCCGGCACGGTGGGGCAGCCCGGCGAGCGCGCGTTCTTCCTTCAAGCCCGCACCGGTGGCCGGGTGGTCAGCGTCGCGTTGGAGAAGGTGCAGGTCGCGGCCCTGGCCGATCGGCTGGAGGAGCTGCTGGCGGAAGTCCGCCGGCGCGGCGCCGACGTCGGCGCCCCGAGCACCGGCGAGGCGGGCGGCGAGCTCGGCGAGACCGAGGACACCGGACCGCTCGACCAGCCGATTCTGGAGGAGTTTCGGGTCGGCACGATGGCGCTGGCCTGGGACGGGTCGAGCGACCGCGTCGTGGTCGAGGCCCAGGCGCAGACCGACGACCCCGACGCCGAACCGGTCGAGCCGCTGACGGACGACGACACCGGCCCGGACGTGCTCCGGGTGCGGATCACCGCCCCGGCCGCCCGGGCCTTCATCCGCCGCGCCCAGCGGCTGGTGGTGGCTGGCCGGCCACCGTGCCCGCTGTGCGGGCTGCCGCTGGACGCGAGCGGGCACGTCTGCCCGCGCCAGAACGGTCACCTGACATGACACTGGTGCGGTGAGCGAACCCCGGGCCGAACCCAGCCCCGGGTCGGCGCCGGGGTGGAGCTGGCGCTCGCTCGAGCTCACCGACGCGCTGCACCTGCTCCGCCACGGCGAGATCTCCATCGAGGGCCGGCTGGTCGACGCCTCGAACGCCACCCTGTACGGCCAGCTCAGCTGCGCCGGTCTGGTCGCGCCCTGCGTCTACAAGCCGATCCGGGGCGAGCGGCCGCTGTGGGACTTCCCGGACGGCACGCTGGCGGCCCGGGAGGTCGCGGCGTACGCCGTCAACGCGGCCGCCGGCTGGGAGGTGGTCCCGCCCACCGTGCTGCGGGACGGCCCGTTCGGCCGGGGAATGTGCCAACTGTGGGTGGACGTCGACGAGACGGTCGACCTGACGGTGCTCGCCCGCTCGGACCACCCCGACCTGCGCCGGATGGCGGTCTTCGACGCCGTCGTCAACAACGCCGACCGCAAGGGTGGCCACCTGCTGCCGACCGGCGACGGCCACGTGTACGGCGTGGACCACGGCGTCTGCTTCTCGGTCGAGGACAAGCTTCGTACGCTGCTCTGGGGCTGGCGCGGGCTGCCGCTCACCGACGAGGCACTGGACACGCTGGCCCGGCTGCGGAGGGCCCTGCGCGCCGAGCTCGGCGAGACGCTGCGGCCGATGCTCACCCGGGCGGAGGTACGGGCCACGATTGCCCGGGTGGACCGGCTGTTGCGCACGGGCGCACATCCCGCGCCGTCCGGCGACTGGCCGGCAATTCCGTGGCCACCGTTTTGATGGACCGCAGTCTCGGTATGGCGGACCTGCTCGCGTTGCTGATCGACCCGGACACGTACCGGTCCTGGGACACGCTGCTCGACGTCCACCCGCCGGTGCCGCACCTGGAGGCGGAAACCTACGCGGCCCAGCTGGAGCGGGCGGCGGCGAAGTCCGGCAGCGACGAGTCGGTGCTGACCGGATCGGCTCGGATCCGCGGACACGAAGTGGCCATCGTTGCCGGCGACTTCGACTTCCTGGCCGGCAGCATCGGCGTGGTGGCCGGCGAGCGGCTGGCGGCCGCGATCGAGCGAGCCCAGCGCCGCCGGCTGCCGCTGCTGGCGCTGCCGGTCTCCGGCGGCACCCGGATGCAGGAAGGCACCATCGCGTTTCTGCAGATGCTCAAGGTGGCGGGCGCCGTGCAGTCCTTCCGGGCGGCCGGGCTGCCCTACGTCGTCTACCTCCGCCACCCTACGACCGGTGGGGTGCTGGCCAGCTGGGGATCGCTGGGTCAGTTGATGCTCGCCGAGCCCGGTGCCCTGGTCGGTTTCCTCGGTCCCCGGGTCTACGAGGCCCTGACCGGCCAGCCGTTTCCCGCCGGTGTGCAGGTCAGCGAGAACTTGGCGGCGCACGGCGTCATCGACGCGGTGGTGGCGCCGGCGGAGCTGGCAGCCGTGGTGGCCCGGTTCGTAGCCGTGGCCGGTCCGGCCAGTCGGGCGATCCCGCTGCTCGACCCCGCGGCCGAGGTGGCCGAACCGCCGGCGGGCGTCGACGCCTGGGACTCGGTCGTGGCCTCGCGCGACGTACGACGGCCGGGC
>Ga0097691_1000686_pt1 | contig 27904 bp, 30 predicted proteins | sample NGESurdeep072012_8_FD_72858 | JGI IMG/M metagenome (GOLD analysis project Ga0097691, IMG submission 72858) | Arctic peat soil microbial communities from Barrow, Alaska - NGEE Surface sample 210-1 deep-072012 | ecosystem: Environmental > Terrestrial > Soil > Wetlands > Peat ... | reverse complement strand
CCGATCCGCGACGGCGACGGCCTGCTCGGCGTCGTCGCCGTCGAGCAGGATCGTTTCCGCGACGCCGGCCCGGCCGAGCGAGAGGCGCAGCCCGGCGTCAAGCCTACGGCGACGCAGGCGCCGCCGCCTGACGCGCAGCAGCCGGGCGGAACGGCCCACGAGTGCCCCCTCTGCGGCAGCGACCTCGTGTATCCGCTGGACTGGGAACGCAACAGCGCAGCGAGCTGGAACCTCATGCTGCGCTGCCCCAACTGCGAGACGCAGCGCAGCGTCGTCCTCGGCCGCGAGGGCGTCGAAGCCTTCAACCGCGAGATCTACCTCGGCTCGCAGGCGCTGGCGCGCGAGGCTGACTCCATGACGAGACGCAACTTCGCGGAGGAGTCGGCGAAGCTCGTCGAGGCTCTGGCTCGCGACCTCATCCTGCCGATGGACTTCTAGCGGCTCCCCCGCCGCTGTTCGTCAGCCACACTCCCGCCACGACCACCACGGCGGCGGCCGCCTGCCCCGGCGTGAAGCGCTCGCCGAGCAGCACGTAGGCGCTGGCGACGGCCACGATGGGCGTCAGGTTGATGAACACGGCCACCTTGCTCGCCGGGATGAAGCGGAACGCGTAGTTGAGCAGCAGGTAGGCCGTGATGGAGCACACCACCGTAAGGAACAGCACCCCTCCGGCCGCGCCCGGCGTGGGGTGTCGGACGCCCACGAGCGCCGCCTCGGCAAGCGCCAGCGGGAGCATGAACAGCGCCCCGAAGAGGTTCTGGAAGGTCGTCACGAAGAGCGCGGGGCGGCTCACCAGCAGGCGCCGGGCAAGGATGCTGTACACGCCAGCCGACAGCGAGGCGGCGAGCACCAGGAGGTTACCCGTGAGGCGGCCGCCGCCGGCGCCACCGCCGCCGTACCCACCGCTGCTGTCGCCGTAGCCGGTGCCGCCGCCGTAGCTCCCGCCGGTGCCGCCGCCGTAGCTCCCGCCGCCGGTGTCACCGCGGGCCGCCTTGCGGCTTGCGCGGCAGGACGGGCAACGGCGCGGCTCCGTGAAGCCGCGGGTCGCGTAGAACTCCTGGTCACGCGCAGTGAAGACGAAGTCCTGGCTGCAATCCGCGCAGGTCATCACCTTGTCGCTGTACAAAGAAAACCGCTCCTCTGTGCTCGCCGGCGCCCGCGACCCTTGACCGACTGTCTCGCGGGAGTCCGTGAGTGGGAGCGATCGTGTCTGCCGGATTTCCTGTGCCCGCCTCGCGGGCTTGCGCGTGCACGTTAGTCCATCCGCGACACGTTGGGAAGAGGGTACTTCACGGGCGCAATTCGCGCCGGCGGCATGGTACCCGTCGGGGTGCTCGTGATCCGGAGCGTGCGATCCGCCGGCGTCAGCCGCCGGCCGCCCAGCCCGCCGCAGCGACGATGACGGTCGTCTGGATCAGCACGTGGTAGACGGCGCTGTACCAGATCGAGCCGGTCCGCCAGTTGAGCCAGCCGAAGACCAGCCCGCCGCCGAGCGTCGAGAGCAGCTCGATGTCCGGCTTCCCGATGTGCGTGAACGCGAACGGGACAACGGCGATGACGACCCCCACGGGCCCCACCGCGCGAAGCAGCGCGAACAGGAGGAAGCCCCGGATCAGGAACTCGGTCGACACGAGGTCCAGGACGTTGGAGATGGCCACGCCGCCCGTCGTCGACATCGAGGGCGCGTACCAGTCGCGGATCTCGGGGACCCGCGCGACGAGCACGATCGCGGGCAGGCTGACAACCGAGAGCACCCCCAGCAGGATCAGCCCGCGCCGCGCGTCGCCGATGCGCAGGCCATAGCGCCGGGGGTCCTCGCGCAGGGCGAGGAGCAACGCCAGCGGAACCAGCCCGAAGAGCACGAACCGCTCGATCGCCTGGTTGCGGAGGCTGCGCGGATCGACCGGTCCGAAGCGCGGCAGGATGTCGTGGTTGTGCTGGAGGAGAAGCAGCAGGCTGGCCAGCAGGATCGCGGTCGTCGCGAGCGCGGGCAGCCGAAGCCCGACCAGGCTGAACGTGCGGCGGTCGATCGCCTCGGGCGGGTGCTCGGGCGGATCGCCGGCGAGGAAGGCGAGGATTCGCGCGCGCCGCATCACCGCGGTGAGCCTATAACAGCGGGGGCCGGCATCGCGATGTCGGCCCGCAGTCCGGGCCGACTGGCCCGCGGGAACAGCCGATCCGGCGGCTGCCGCACCGTACTCGACGGTCCAGACTGGCAGCCATGATCAGGCTGACGGCGACGCGATGACCGCGGGCCCCGACCTCCGGCTGGCTGCGGAGCGGCTGGCCCGGCTGGGTTTCGTCGTGGTCGGCGGCTCGCATCCGGAGGAGGCGGGGACGGCCCAGCTCCTCGTGGCGTTGCGCAGCCGGCCCACGCTCGAGCACTTCGATGCTGAGCTGGTGGAGCACTGGGCGGCCATCGGCGGGCGCGGGCGCCTCGTGGAGATCACCCGTGCCACGGCCATCCCGCTCCAGGGACCCTTCAGCTGGGGAACGATCCGGGCGGTGGACCGCGTCGAGGCGTTCAACTCGTTCCTGAGCTTCGGCGGCGAGGTCACGGTGGCGGCGCTCGACCCCGAGACCACGATCGTCGTGTTCGAGTCGCCCGCGCCGATCGTGCGCTCCACGGGCCACAGCCAGTCGGTGGACGCGCTCACGGGCGAGGTCGGCGCGTTCTTCGCCCGGATGAAGGTGCCGATCGACTTCTCGCCCGGCGCCGAGCAGCGAATCGCGGCGCTGTCGCCGCGCGCGCTCCACGCGGCAATGCTGGCCGCGCTCCAGCGGCGCTACGCCCGCACGGAGGCGCTCCGCGAGGCGCATCCGGCCATCGCCGCCTGGGCCTCGCGGGAGGCGCGCCGCATGGGCGAGGAGCACCTCGCCGACTGGGAAGCCGGCGCGCAGCTCACCGCGGACTTCGACCTCGATCACGACTGACCCTCGGGGGCGGGCTACACTCGGGTGATGGAGCCATTCACCCGCGAGGGCCGCCGACCGCTTCTCGACGCCGCGGCAGCGGAGCGGATCCTGGTCCTCGACGGCGCCATGGGGACGCTGATCCAGCAGTACGCGTTGAGCGAGGCCGAGTTCCGGGGGGCGCGCTTCGCCGGCCACCGGCGAGACCTCCGTGGCGACAACGACCTGCTCTCGCTGACGCGACCGGACATCATCTCGGCGATCCACGCCGCCTACCTGGACGCGGGCGCCGACGTCATCGAGACCAACACGTTCAACGCCACCGCCATCAGCCAGGCCGACTACGGGCTTGCCGGCCTGGCTCGCGAGATGAACGTGGCTGCTGCCCGCCTCGCACGCGCCGCCGCGGACGCGGCGGAAGCGCGTGATGGCCGGCCCCGCTGGGTCGCCGGCGCGCTGGGACCCACGAACCGGACGGCCTCGATCTCCCCGGACGTGGCCGACGCAGGAGCGCGCAACGTCCGCTTCGAGGAGCTGCGCGCGGCCTACGTGGAGGCGGCGGGCGGCCTCATCGAGGGCGGTGCCGACCTTCTCCTCGTGGAGACCATCTTCGACACGCTCAACGCGAAGGCCGCGATCTTCGCGCTCGAGGAGGTCTTCGAGGCGACCGGCCTGCGCCTGCCGGTGATGCTCTCCGGCACGATCGTCGACCTCTCCGGCCGGACGCTCTCCGGGCAGACCCCGGAGGCGTTCTGGTACTCGGTCCGGCACGCCCGACCGTGGAGCATCGGCCTCAACTGCGCGCTGGGTGCGGCCGCGCTCCGGCCGTTCGTCGCGGAGCTGGGACGCGTTGCCGATGTCCGCGTGACCGCCTACCCGAACGCGGGCCTTCCGAACGAGCTGGGCGGCTACGACGAGGCGCCCGACCAGACCGCCGGCATCCTCGCCGGCTTCGCGCGCGACGGCCTGGTGAACCTGGTGGGCGGCTGCTGCGGCACGACGCCGGCCCACGTCCGGGCCGTGGCCGCGGTGGTCCACGGCATCGCGCCACGCGCCGTCCCCGTCCTGCCACGCACGACGCGGCTGGCCGGCCTGGAGGCGGTCGAGATCGGGCCGGACTCGCGTTTCGTCAACGTGGGCGAACGGACCAACGTGACGGGGTCGCGCGCGTTCGCCAAGCGAATCCTCGCCGGCGACTTCGAGGCGGGGGTGGCGATCGCCCGCGAGCAGGTGGAGAACGGCGCCCAGGTCATCGACGTGAACATGGACGAGGCGATGCTGGACTCGGAGGCGGCGATGGCCCGCTTCCTGGACCTGATCGCCGGGGAGCCGGCGATCGCCCGCGTGCCCGTGATGATCGACTCGTCGAAGTGGTCGGTGATCGAGGCCGGCCTGCGGGCCGTGCAGGGCAGGCCGGTCGTCAACTCGCTCTCGCTCAAGGAGGGCGAGGCGCCGTTCCTGGCCCAGGCCCGCCTGGCCCGCCGGTACGGCGCCGCGGTGGTCGTCATGGCCTTCGACGAGTCGGGCCAGGCCGACAGCGTCGCGCGCAAGGTGGAGATCCTGGCCCGCGCCCACCAGTTGCTGGTGGAGCAGGCGGGCTTCGACGACGAGGACGTCATCCACGACCCGAACGTCTTCGCGATCGGGACCGGGATCGAGGAGCACGCCGGCTACGGGACGGCGTTCATGGAGGCCGCCCGTGAGCTGCGGCGGCGCTTCCCGCACTCGCTGGTGAGCGGCGGCATCAGCAACGTCTCGTTCTCGTTCCGCGGCAACGACCCGATCCGCGAGGCGATCCACGCGGTCTTCCTCTACCACGCGATCGGGGCGGGGCTGGGGATGGGGATCGTGAACCCGGCCGCGCTCGCGATCTACTCGGAGATCGAGCCGGGGCTCCGCGACCGGGTCGAGGACCTCGTGCTCAACCGGCGCCCCGACGCGACGGAGCGCCTCCTGGCAATCGCCGACTCGGCCCGCGGCGGCGCCCACGGGAGCGGACCCGACCTGGCCTGGCGGGCCCTGCCGGTGGAGGAGCGGCTCACCCACGCCCTGGTCGAGGGGATCGCGGAGTTCGTCGTCGCGGACGTCGAGGAGGCGCGCCTGCGGGCCGCGCGCCCGCTCGACGTGATCGAGGGGCCGCTGATGGCCGGCATGGACCGCGTCGGCGACCTCTTCGGGGCCGGCAAGATGTTCCTTCCGCAGGTCGTCAAGAGCGCGCGGGTCATGAAGACCGCCGTCGCGCACCTCGTCCCGTTCATCGAGGCCGAGCAGGCGGCAGGCGGCCGAGCGCCGCAGGCAAAGGGCCGGATCGTCATGGCGACGGTCAAGGGCGACGTCCACGACATCGGCAAGAACATCGTGGGCGTCGTGCTGGGCTGCAACAACTACGAGGTGATCGACCTGGGCGTGATGGTCCCGGCGGCGAAGATCCTGGCCACGGCGCGCGAGGTCGGCGCCGACGTCATCGGGCTCTCGGGGCTGATCACGCCGTCGCTTGAGGAGATGCGCCACGTGGCCGGCGAGATGGAGCGTGAGGGCTTCACGATCCCGCTCCTGGTCGGCGGGGCCACCACGTCCCGGGTCCACACGGCCGTGAAGATCGAGCCGGCGTACGGGGGCCCGGTGGTCCACGTCGTCGATGCGTCGCGGGCGGTCGGGGTCGTGGGCGCGCTCCTGGGCGCGGAACACGATGGCTTCGCGGCCGGCATTCGCGCCGAGTACGAGACTGTGCGGCGCGAACGGGGCGACCGCCGGGCGCGGGAGCCCCGCGTGTCGATCGAGGAGGCGCGCGCGAACGCGCTCCGGGTGGACATGGGCGCGCCCGTCCCGGTCCCCACGTTCACCGGCGTCCGAGCGCTCGTGGAGCACCCGCTGGCGGACCTGGTGCAGCGGATCGACTGGACCCCGTTCTTCGCAACATGGGAGCTCAAGGGCCACTACCCGGAGATCCTCGACGATGCGCGCGTGGGGGCCCAGGCACGGTCGCTCCACGCGGACGCCGAAGCACTCCTCGGGCGCCTCGTGGCCGACCGGCAGCTGCGGGCCAGCGCGGTGGTCGGCTTCTGGCCGGCGAACGCCGTCGGGGACGACATCGAGCTGTACACGTCGGCGGACAGGGCCGGGCTCGCCGGCGTCCTCCGGACGCTGCGCCAGCAGCAGCAGAAGCCGCCGGGCCGGCCGAACCTCGCCATCGCGGACTTCGTGGCGCCGCGGGAGTCGGGCGTCCTCGACTACGTCGGTGGGTTCGCGGTCACGGCCGGTCACGGGGTCGCCGAGACGGCGGGCGCCTACCAGGCGGCCCACGACGACTACCACGCGATCCTCGTGAAGGCGCTCGCCGACCGGCTTGTCGAGGCGTTCGCCGAGCGGCTCCACGAGCTGGTCCGGCGCGAGCTCTGGGCCTACGCGCCCGACGAGGCGCTCTCGAACGTGGACCTGGTGGCCCAGCGGTACCAGGGGATCCGTCCCGCGCCCGGCTACCCGGCGCTTCCCGACCACACGGAGAAGGAGACGCTGTTCGCGCTCCTCGACGCCCCGGCGCGGGCCGGCATCACGCTGACGGAGTCGATGGCAATGCTCCCCGCGGCGTCGGTGAGCGGCATCTACCTCTGGCGGCCGGAGGCGGCGTACTTCGGGATCGGTCGGATCGGGCCGGATCAGCTGGAGGACTACGCGAGGCGCAAGGGTCGCCCGCTCGCCGAGATGGCCCGCTGGCTGGCACCCAACCTGGACGACTGACAGCGCCGTACACTGGGGCACCGATGGCCGAGCCCGACGCTCCGCTTCCGCTCCCGCGCACGACGTTCGAGCTGCCCGACGGGCGCCGGATCCACGTCTACGGCGAGGTTCGCGGCGCACCGCCGGCGGACGCGCCCCACTCCGAGCCGACCGCGCTCCACATGCGCCGCGACGAGCTCACCGCGAGCTGGATCGCCGTGAGCCCGGCGCGGAACGTGCGCCCACATTCGTCGGCCCCGCGCGGCGGCGGGACGCTGCCCGGCAGCCCTGCCGAGCACTTCGGGTGCCCGCTCTGCCCGGGCGGACCGGAGATCGCCTTCAGCTACGAGGCGGCCGTCTTCGATAACCGGTTCCCGTCCTTCGTGGCCAACCCGCCGCCGGTCCCGGACCCCGACGATCCGCGCTACGCCCCGTCCGTGGGTGCCTGCGAGGTGGTCATGTTCACCGAGCGCCACGAGGGAAACTTCGCGACGCTCACTCCGGCCGAGACGGCTCGCGTCATCGCCGTCTGGACGGACCGGACCCGCGAGCTCTGGTCGAACCCGCGCCACGCGTTCGTCATGGCGTTCGAGAACCGGGGTGCCGAGATCGGCGCCACGCTCTCGCACCCGCATGGCCAGATCTACGCGTTCGGGCACCTCCCGCCGATCATCAGGCAACGGGTGGTGGCCCTGGAGGAGCACCGGGCCGCGCACGGCGCCTGCCTCTCCTGCGCGGTGGTCGCGGAGCAGCGTGCCTCCACGCGGGTGCTCGCCCCGAGCGAGCACTGGGCGATCGGGGTGCCGTTCGCGCCGCGCTGGCCGTTCGAGGTCCACGTGCGGGCCGTCCGGCACGGGCTCCGTCGCCTGGCCGACCTCCAGCCGGACGAGGCGCGTTCGCTGGCGGACGCGCTCCACGGGGTCGTCGCCCGCTACAACGATCTCTTCGGCTTCGAGCTCCCGTACATGCTGGTCGTCCACGAGGCCCCGGCCGGCGCCGACGACTGGCACCTGGCGGTGGAGTTCTACCCGCCGCACCGCTCCGAGCGGCTGACGAAGATCCGCGCCTCGGTGGAGACCGCGACCGCGCTGTTCATCAACGACACGCTCCCGGAGCTGAGCGCCGAGCGGCTGGCCGCAATCCCGCTCGTGGCTCGCGAGGTGCACCCCGGCTTCGTCGCAGAGTCGCGGGCATGAGGGCATCGGCCCGGCCCACGGCCGCCGAGCCGACGGACCTCGCGCCGGCGGCCATGCGCTCATCCCTCGTCGCGGTGGAGCCGCGCGCCGCGGCCGACCCGGGCGCGATCCGGATCGTGCGGGCGCCGGGCCGGGTCAACCTCATCGGCGAGCACACCGACTACAACCTTGGTCTCGTGCTGCCCGCCGCGATCGACCTGGAGATCCGCATCGCGTTCGTGCCCACCGACGACCGCCGCGTGGAGCTGGTCAGCGGCGCGACGGGCGAACGCGCCCGCTTCGACCTGGATGCGATCGGGCGGGCACGCGGCGCGTGGATCGACTACGTGGCCGGCACCGCGTGGGCGCTGGCCGAGGCGGGCGTCGCAACACGCGGGCTGCGCGGGATCGTCGTGAGCTCGCTGCCCACCGCGTCGGGCCTCTCGTCATCGGCTGCGATGGAGCTGGCGTCGGCGTGGGCGCTCGCGGATGTGCCGGGTGGGGGCATCTCGCCGCTTGCGCTTGCGCGGGTCTGCCAGCGGGCGGAGAACGGCTATGTCGGCGTGAACTGTGGCCTGATGGACCAGTTCGCCAGCGCCTGCGGCGTGGCGGGCGCCGCGGTCTTCCTCGACTGCCGGTCGCTCGACTTCGGGCCGGTCGCGCTGCCGCTGGCCACCCACACGCTGGTCGTGATCCACACGGGCTCGACGCGCAGCCTCACGACGTCGCAGTACAACGTCCGCCGGGCCCAGTGCGAGGCCGCGGCGGCCGCGCTCGGCGCCGAAGATCCCGGGATCCGGTCGCTCCGCGACGTGACGCCCGTGATGCTCCCGCGGATGCGCGAGCTGGTCGACGACGCTGCCTACCGCCGCTGCCGCCATGTCGTGACGGAGAACGGCCGCGTCCGCGAGACGATCGAGGCGCTCGCCGCCGGCGACCTGCCCGCGGTGGGCCGGCTCTGGGCGGCCAGCCATGCGTCGCTGCGGGACGACTTCGAGGTTGTCTCGCCGGAGCTGGACGCGCTCGTGGAGATCGCGACGGCGGTGCCGGGCGTGGCCGCGGCCCGGATGACGGGCGCGGGCTTCGGTGGCTGCACCATCAACCTGGTGGCACGCGACGCGGTGGGCAGGCTCCGGGCGGCCGTGGCAGCCGGATATCCGGCGCGCACCGGGTTGGTGCCCCGGGTCTACGCGGTGGACGCTGCCGCCGGCGCGGGCGTCGTCAGAGGCTGAGTCGTCGATCTCGCGGCGCTTGCATAGACTGGATCGGGGGAGGGCAGGATGGCCGGTTCATCGTGGAGGAAGTCGCCGCCGGAGCTGGTGGCAGTCTTCGCGGCGTGCGTCCGCGGGCACCCGGAGCTGGCCACGCGCCCGATGTTCGGGTATCCGGCAGCGTTCCTGGGCGGCCACATGACGACCGCGCTCCACGAGGATCGCTGGATCGTCCGGCTGGCCGAGGCCGACCGTGCGGCGCTGCGCGACCTGGGCGGCGGCGACTTCGAGCCGATGCCCGGCCGGCCGATGCGCGAGTATGTGACGCTGCCCGACTCGATCGTCGGGGACCCGGCCGCGCTCGACGCCTGGATCGCCCGGGCGATCGCCCACGCGCGCACGCTCGCGCCGAAGTGACACGGTCCCGTCGCCGACAGGCCGGTCGCGCGCGATGAGCACCCGCCGCGGTCCGATCCTGCTCGCGGTGGTCCTGGGATCGGGGATCGTCTTCCTCGACGGGACGATCGTCAACGTCGCGCTGGAGACGATCGGGCGGGAGCTGCCGGCGTCGCTCGTCGGACGGCTGGAAGGCCTCACCTACGTCTCGAGCGGGTACCTGGCGGTGCTGGCGGCGCTCCTGATCCTCGCCGGCGCGCTGTCGGACAGCCTGGGCCGGCGCCGCATCTTCAGGATCGGCCTGCTGGGATTCGGGGTCACGTCGGTGCTGTGCGGGATGGCGCCCACCATGGAGATCCTGATCCTCGCCCGCCTCCTCCAGGGCGCGGCGGGCGCGCTCCTGGTGCCGGGGGCGCTCTCCATCATCACGGCGTCGTTCGATGGCGAGGAACGGGGGCGGGCGATCGGCGTCTGGGCAGCATCGACATCGGCCCTGGTCACCCTCGGGCCGCTCGTCGGCGGTTTCCTGGTCCAGGCGGTCTCGTGGCGCGCCGCGTTCCTCATCAACCTGCCGCTCGTGGTGATCGCGCTGATCGCGCTCCGGGCAGTGCCCGAGTCGCGCAACGAGGACGCGAGCGACCGGTTCGACTGGCTGGGGGCTGCGGTGGCGGCCCTCGCGGTCGGCGGGCTCGCGTTCGGCGCGACCCGCGGCCAGGAGCAGGCCTGGAAGGACCCGCTGGCGTTCGCCGCGCTCGGGGTCGGGGCGGTGGCGCTGGTCGCGTTCCCCGTGCTGATGGCTGTCCGGCCGGATCCCCTGGTTCCGCTGGGCATGTTCCGGTCGCGCAACTTCTCGGTGGTCAACATCTCGACGCTCGTCATCTACGGCGCGCTCTACGTCAGCCTCACCTTCCAGAACCTCTTCCTCCAGGGGACCCTGGGCTACACGCCGCTGGCGTCCGGGATCATCGGGATCCCGTCGGCCTTGCTGCTGACGCTGCTCTCGACGCCGGCCGGTCGCCTGGCCGCGCGCTACGGCGCCCGGCCCTTCATGGTCGCCGGGCCACTCCTGATGGGCGCCGGCCTCTTCTGGATCTCCCGGATCCCGGCGACGAGCGCGGCCTGGCCGGCGCGGCCGGACTCGGTGGTGAGCCTCGTGCCCCCGGTCGACTTCCTGGTCGACGTGCTCCCGACCACGCTCCTCTTCGGCGTCGGGATCGCGCTGCTCGTGGCGCCCCTGACGACGGCGCTGATGGCCTCCGTGCCGGTGGCCCGGGCCGGGCTGGGGTCGGCGATCAACAACGCCGTCTCGCGGGTCGGTGCCCCGCTCGTGAGCGCGGCGCTGTTCATCGCGATCACCGCCACGTTCACGCCGTCGCTCGCGGCAAAGGCGCCCGCCTACGACCGGGGATCGCCGCCCTTCTCGACCATCCAGCCGCTCGCGCCGGCGCCGCCAGGCACGCCCCCGGATCTAGCCGCCGCCGCGCAGGCCGCCTCGACGGAGGCGTTCCAGCTGGCGATGCGCGTCGCGGGCGGCCTGCTCGTGGTCGGCGCGCTGGTGAACCTCGTGGGGCTGGAGCGGCGGCGAGCGCCCGGCGTGCCGTCCTCCTCCGCGGCGGTCTGAGAGTTCGTCAGGCGGGCAGCGCCACCGGCTCCAGCGGCACGTCCCAGTGCGCCTCAAGGAGCGCGAAGCGGCGCTGCTCCTCGGCACGGTACGCGGCCTGGTCCGGGAAGAGTCGTGCCGCGATCTCCGCCTCAGCGTGCGCTTCCATGGCCGCCCAGTCGCGGTAGACGATCGTGACCAAGGCATCCCAGTCGGCGCGGCCGTCGCCGTGGAAGCGCGGGATGTCCAGCGTGACCTCCAGGAAGCGGCCCTCGCGGAGCTGCTCGCGGAGGATCGGCCAGTGGTTGCGGGTGAAGAGCTCGACGAACTCTGCGTGGGCACCCCAGCGGGTCCGGTAGTAGTAGGCGACGCGGACGGGGGAGTCGGCCATGGCGGGCCTCCTGGCAGGGATGCTGGACGTGCCGATTCTGGCGCGAACCGCGTCCGCGTGCGCGCTACCCTCCCGGCAGGAGGTGCCCACGATGCACGTCACGCTGGTCCACGTCCGCGTGCTCCCGGAGCATGTCGCCGACTTCATCGAGGCCACCCGGGCGAACCATGCCGGCGCCGTGGCGGAACCGGGCTGCCTCCGGTTCGACGTCCTGCAGGCGCCGGACGACCCGACCCGGTTCGTCCTGTACGAGGCCTACCGGGACTCCGCGGCGGCCGCCGCGCACAAGGAAACGGCGCACTACCTGGCGTGGAGGACGGCGGTCGCGGGCTGGATGGCGGAGCCTCGACGCGGCGAGCCCTTCGCGGGCCTCCTGCCGGCTCTCCCGTGAGACAGTCGGGACCGCCCGCGGCGGGTCCGCTGGGGCCGTTCGGCGTGCCGCGGCTGCCGCGGATCGTCTTCGGGGCAGGCCGGATCTCGGAGCTGGCGGCCCTCGTGGCCGGGTACGGGACGCGCGTGCTCCTCGTGACGGGCCGCCGCTCGTTCCGCGACGGCCCGGCCTGGGCGCCGCTGATCGCCGGGCTGGACGCCGCCAGCCTTGCCTGGGACCACCTCGCCGTCCCAGGCGAGCCGTCACCCGACCTCGTCGACGGCGCCGTCGCGGAACGTCGCCGGAATCCACCGGACGTGGTCGTGGGGATCGGCGGCGGGGCGGCCCTCGACACGGCGAAGGCGATCGCCGGGCTCCTGCGGAGCGGCACGTCCCTGCTCGACCACCTGGAGGGAGTCGGGCGCGGGCTCCCCTACCCCGGACCGGCGACGCCACTCATCGCCGTGCCGACGACGGCCGGGACGGGCAGCGAGGCGACGCGAAACGCGGTGATCTCCGGTCACCTGCCGGGAGCGGACCGGGACGACCCGCCGTTCAAGAAGTCGTTCCGGGACGACCGGCTGGTGGCGGCGGTTGCGCTCGTCGACCCGGACCTGCTGGCTGGCTGCCCGCCGGACGTGATCGCCGGCGACGGGATGGACGCGCTGACCCAGCTCCTGGAGTCGTTCACGAGCACTGGCGCGTCGCCGTTCACCGACGCCGTCGCGCACAGCGGGCTGGCAGTGATCGGCAACGCGCTGCCGACCTGGCACGCGGCCGCCCTCGGCGGCGCTGGGTCCGCGGAGACGGCCGCCGCGCGGAGCTTCATGGCGTGGGCCGCGCTCTGCTCGGGGATCGCGCTCGCCAGCGCCGGCCTCGGCGCCGCGCATGGGCTCGTGGCGCCGCTCGGGGCTCGCTTCGGGATCCACCACGGGACGGGATGCGGTTCGCTCGTGGCGGCCGCGACCCGCGCGAACCTGGCGGCGCTCGCGGAACGGGCGCCCGGTTCGCAGGCCCTGGATCGCTACGCCGAGGTGGGACGCCTGCTTGCCGCCGATCCGGCGGGGGCCAGCGACACGCCGACCGACGACGCCGCACGCAACGCGCTGATCGCGACCCTGGAGGGTCTGGCGGCCGGGCTCCGGATCCCGCGACTTGCGGCGTGCGGGGTCACGGCGGACGCGTTCCCGGCACTCGTGGCCGAGAGCCGCGGCAGCAGCATGCGCACGAACCCCGTGGTCCTCACCGACGGCGAGATCGGGGCGATCCTGGCCGCGTCGTTGTGACGGCCCTCGCGTGAGGGTCCCGGCCGCCGCGTATCCTGCGGCAAGGCAGGGAGGGCCACGTGGCGACGAATCCCGCGCTGGACGCGGCACAACGCGCGCGGATGCGCGCGGCGCTCGCCCGCCTGCCGGCGAGCCCGACCGCCCTTGACCGGGTCCTCCGCATCGGCGTCCGGGCCGGCTTCCTCCTGGTCGGCTGGCGCGTGCGAGCCGATGGCCTGGAGCGCCTGCCGCGTGATCGCACGGGCCGGGTCTTGCCGTGCGTGCTGGCCGTTGCCCCGCATCGTGGGTGGATGGACCCCTTCGTCCTGCTCCTCGCGTGGCCCCGCGACGCGCCCCGCCTCACCTGGTTCGGCGACGGGCCGACGATGGCCCGGTCGTGGTGGCGTCGGCGGCTGTTCCCCCGCCTCGGGATGATCCCGATCATGCCCGGGGCGACACCGGGCGCGATCCGTGAGCACCTCGCGGACGCGCGGACGGTCCTGGGCAACGGCTCCTGCCTGGTAGTCTTCCCGGAGAAGGGACCGCCAAGCCCGCGGGGCCGGACCCGCACCATCGCGCCGGGCGCGACCTGGCTCGCGGCGGCCGGCAGCGCAGCCCTGGTGCCGGTCGCGATCGGGGGCTTCCTCGAGACGGGCCTCGGAACCCGCTACCGACTGCGCGTCCTCGAGCCGCTCGCCCCGCCAGCGGTCCCGCCCGACTCCGCAGACGGCCGGCGGGCTGCGCGCGCCACCACCGAAGCGCTCGCGGCCGCACTCGCCCCGGTGATCGACGAGCTCGAGGCCTGGAGCGTCCGCGCGAACGCGCGCCGCCCGCTCCCCTGGTTGCGCCGGCTCTTCCACTGAAGGCGCGCTCGGTCGGCGAGCGCTGGTTCGGGAGCGCGTCGGGTCCGTGCGTCCCGCACACGCCGGGTGCAGGGAATATCGATCGTCGCGGCGCGTCCTGCTCAGCCCGCCAGGGTGGGGCGGGTCATCTCTTCCGGCTTCACCCAGGCGTCGAACTCCTCGGCCGTCAGGGAGCCGGAGGCGATCGCCGCCGCCCGGAGGGTCGAGCCCTCGTGGTGAGCCGTCTTCGCGATCTTCGCCGCGCTGTCGTAGCCGATGTGCGGTGCCAGCGCGGTCACCAGCATCAGGGAGCTGGCCACGTGGTCGGCGATGCGCTCCTCGTCGGCCTCCAGGCCCTCGATGCAGTGCTCGCGGAACGACCGGCAGCCGTCGGCCAGGAGCTCGATCCCGTGGAGCAGGTCGTGGGCGATGATCGGCTTGAAGACGTTGAGCTCGAAGTTGCCCTGGCTGCCCGCCATCCCGACCGCCACGTCGTAGGCCATCACCTGGACTGCGACCATGGTGAGCATCTCGCTCTGGGTCGGGTTCACCTTGCCCGGCATGATCGACGAGCCGGGCTCGTTCTCCGGCAGGCGCAGCTCGCCCAGGCCGGCGCGTGGGCCGGAGCCCAGCCAGCGGACGTCGTTGGCGACCTTCATCAAGCTCGTAGCCAGCGTCCTGAGGGCGCCCGACGCGAAGACGGTTGCCTCCTGGCCGGCGAGCGCCGCGAACTTGTTCGGCGCGGAGACGAACGCGAGGCCCGTGAGCTCCGCGATCCTGGCCGCGGACCGCTCCGCGAACTCGGGATGCGCGTTGAGCCCGGTCCCGACCGCGGTCCCCCCGAGGGCGATCTCGTGGAGGCCCGGGAGGACAGCCCGGAGCCGCGCGCGATCCCCGTCGAGCATGGCGACATAGCCGGAGAACTCCTGGCCGAGCGTCAGCGGGACGGCGTCCTGGAGATGAGTCCGCCCGATCTTGACGATCCCCATCCAGGCCCGTGTCTTCACGTCCAGGGCATCGCGGAGCGCGGAGACGGCCGGCAGCAGGCGCAGCTCGATCTCGGTCGCCACGGCCATGTGGAGCGCCGTGGGGAACGTATCGTTCGACGACTGGCTCATGTTCACGTGGTCGTTCGGGTGGATCGGCGTCTTGCCCCCGCGGACGCCGGTCGCCAGCTCGTTCGCGCGCCCGGCGATCACCTCGTTGACGTTCATGTTCGACTGGGTGCCCGAGCCGGTCTGCCAGACGCGGAGCGGGAACTCGGACGCCAGCGTTCCGTCGGCCACTTCATCGGCCGCGCGCACGATGAGGTCGCGCTTCTCGGCGGACAGGAGGCCGAGGTCCGCGTTCACCTCGGCCGCGGCGCGCTTGAGGATCCCGAATGACCGGATGATCGGGACCGGCATCGTGTCGTGGCTGATCGCGAAGTGATGGAGCGATCGCTGGGTCTGGGCACCCCAGTAGTGGTCCGCGGGGACCTCGATCGGGCCCATGGAATCGGTCTCGGTACGGGTGGCTGTCATCAGGGTCCTCGAATTCGAAGTGCGCACGCTGAGCGTACTCCGGCGACCGTGCTCGCCGGGGGCTGTCGCCCCATGTGGACGTTCTCATCCTGTTCCTGACATCGTCCGGGGGTCCGCGTGGCTCTATTCGGGTAGCGGCCGACGAGCGGCCGCCTCACCCGAGGAACATCCCATGGCCTTCGTGATCGCCGCCCCCTGCATCGACCACCTCGACCAGGCCTGCGTCGAGGTCTGCCCCGTGGACTGCATCTCGCACGATCCGGGCGTCGACCGGAAGGCCTACATCGACCCGGAGGGCTGCATCGAATGCGGCGCCTGCGAGTCGGCCTGCCCACAGGGCGCCATCATGCTCGACGTCCGCCTGCCCGCAGCGTGGGCGAACTTCACGGAGATCGACCGTGGCTGGTGGATCGATCCGGAGTGGGCCCGCGACGCGGTTGACTCGCAGGCAGCCTGATGGTCGTCGAGATCGCCGGAGCGCCGCCGGCTGGGAGTCCGTCGCTCACCCGCCGGCCCATCGCCGACGGCCCGCGCGGGATGCGGCGCGCACCCGACCTGGCCGACAACGCCGTGCTCGTGGCGCGCGAGATGTTGAGCCCCACCGTCGCGCGCCTGGTCGTGCGGCCTGACGCGGGCGTCGGACCGTTCGTCGCGGGGCAGTACCTCGCCCTGGGCGTCCGGATCGATGACCGGGTGGTCCAGCGGCCCTACTCCACGGCGAGCGACCCCGCCGCTGCCGACTCCCACGAGTTCCTGGTCCGACGGGTGCCGGACGGGGCGCTCACGCCCCGGCTGTGGACGCTGCCCGTCGGGGCCAGGGTCCACCTCGGACCGCCGAAGGGCACCTTCACCCTGGTCGCCGGCGACCGGAAGCCGCACCTGTTCGTGGCCACGGGCACCGGCATCGCACCGTTCCTCGGGATGCTTCGAACGCTGGCTCGGCGCCCAGAGCCGCCCCGGACCATCCTCCTTCACGGAGCGGCCCGGGTGGAGGACCTGGTCTGTGGCGACGACATCGCGGACCTGGCGCCCGGCGGCCTGTCCATCACCTACGTCCCGACGATCTCGCGGCCCGACGACCCGGCAAACCGGGGCTGGAGCGGGCGGACCGGCCGCGCGGAGGCGGTGCTGGCGTCGGTCCTGCGATCGGCCGGTCTGGCACCCGGCGGCGGCCTCGCGCCCGCCCGCGGCTTGGGACCCGGCGGCATCTCCGCGTATCTGTGCGGCAATCCCGGCATGGTCGCGGCCGCAGAGGCAGTGCTGCTGGAGCACGGGATCCCGGCGGCCGACATCCACGCCGAACGCTACTGGACGGCACCCAGCGCGACGGGCGAGTCAAGCGCAGCGGGCGCGATCGTCGGCGCCGGCCCGGCGTAGCGGAGCCGGCCGCGCGGGGGGCTTCCGTCGCGACAATCCTCGCGGATGCGGGCCGCAGGATCGCTACCCACGGTGAGGTCGCCGGAATTGGCCGCGGGCGGCTGAGATCGCGTGCGGGCGAGACGGCAATCATCCGCTGTGCCTCACCCAAACCGCACACCGGAGACAGCCCGTGCCATTCCCCGGCTCCCCGACGGCCCCGAAGCGGCGGGACGCGACTCGATCCGAGTCAGTGATCCGGGATCAAGCATTCGCGAGGAATGTGGGTTCAGGCGCTCCCGGCGCAGCCTGACGCCGCCCAGGTCAGGGGCGGGCGCGCACCGTCGCCGGGACACCCCGCTTCGGCGGACTCGCGCCCGGCAGGACGGCGGGCACTCCCTCGTGGCCTGGCAGGGCCGGCAGGAACGGCGCCAAACCCACGAGGAGCGCGGCGGTCTTGAGGTCCAGCCAGGCAAGCGCGAGCGTGCCGGCAACGATGACCGTCCAGGGACGGTTCGTGCGGGCGCCCCAGATCACGAGCAGGGCCGCTGCGAGCACCCTGGCGACCGTGGTCACCGGGGAGGGCCGGCCCTGGACGGCCAGGATGGAGCGTGGCCATTCCAGCCACAGCCCTGGCGCGATGGCAAACGAGATGCCGACGATCACGGCGGTCGCACCGAGGGCGATCGCCAGGTTCCTCCACTCGCGCCGGGCGACGAACCAGAGCAGCCCGATCCCCGGCGTCACCTTCGTCAGGAGCACGAACGACCAGGCCGCCGGCTTCCGGAACCCGATCACCATCGCGGCCGCCAGCAGGATCTCGATGTTGCCGAGATAGCCGTCCCAGACGATCGGGACGAAGACGAGCAGCGCCAGAGACCAGCGTCGGCCGAGCCAGGCCACCACCAGCGCGAGGAAGACGAACCAGCCGATCGCGAAGGCCGGCCACGGCAGCAGGTGGAAGAGCGAGAAGAGCTGCGCGACGGCCGGGCTGTAGCGGAACGCCCCGTACTGGTCGGGGTTGAAGTCGAAGTGGTACGGCGCCCGCGGATCCACGGACCAGTACGCATACGCGTCGTAGGCGACCCACGACCCGCCGAAGGTCGCGAACCACGCGAGGACGGCGATGCCGGCCAGCGAGAGCCGGTCGCGAAACACGACCTGGTCCAGCTGTCCCAGGAGCTCCAGCGCTCGTGCTTGAAGCTCGCGCACGCCCTCCCCGACGCGTGCGGCTGTGCGAAGGCCAGGCACGACGTTCACCGAATGGCAGCCGAAACGCTCCGCCCGCGACGGTCCGATCGGTCTGCCGGAAGTCTACCCTGCCTGCGCCACGGCCTGGCGGCGACGATCCCCACCCGCAAGTTCACACCCGCAAGATGCAGATCGGCATCCCGCGCGACTGCCGTACACTGCCTGCTGCCGGGCGATCGCGTGGTCGCGGCACCAGCGAGGGACGAATGACGAAGAACACCCAGGGCCGGCCGAAGCCGGCGCGGACGCGGGGGATGCGCTAGGTGCCGCCCCGCAAGCGCAAGATCACGTACCCGCCCGCCCGAACCGCAAACCGTCCGGGGCCGCCGCCGGGACTTGCCGGCGAACCCTACGTCCGCCCGACGGTCGTCGCGATCGACCTCTCCGCACGAGCCGGCAGACCCGGGCTCTCGGTCGGCGATCGCGTCCGGATCGGCGGGAGCGGGCTCTACGCCGGCGAGGCAGCCGTGATCGAGCGGTTCAGCACCGGGGCCATCCCGGCGGCCGTCGTCCGCACCGAGGCCGGGCGCACGCGCCAGGTCCGGACGATCGACCTGCAGCCGATCGCACCCGAGAGCTGATCGGGCCCCGCGTCCATCGCCTTGCGGACGCTCTGGGGCGCTATCGGCGCCGGCGCGACACGGGAGGGTACGGCCGCGCAGGCCGGGCCCGAGCTGACGGCGCGACCGGCGGCTGGGACAGGGCCTTCTCGGCCGCCGCCGCCTGCCGCGCGGCAAGTCGGAGGGACGCCAGGGCCCACTCGACGTCGCCCTGGACCTGGGGCGGGACCCGTCGACGGGCGGAGCGCAGGACCTTCGCGGCGGCCTTCGGCTCGCCCTGCTGCCCGACGCGCAGGATCACCCGGACGGCGAAAGCGGCGAGCACTCCGTTGGTCAACCACGGCTCCACGCCGTCGATCGCCCGCGTGCCGAAGGGGGCGATCCGGTCACGCCAGAGAATCCTGTGGTCGGGCGAGGCCACTTGCGCTTCTTCCAGGAGACTGACGAGTTGCATGGGACCCTCCCAGGTCAATCGGCGAGCGCGGCCGTCATGGTCGATGCTCCCGGCGCCGACGGCAGCTGGAAGCGGAACGTCCACGCTCCACCTTGCGGCTGGTATCCCCGGGGGATCCGTCCGCCGATGTGGTGGTCGAGCTCCACGCGGCTGATGCGCCCCTCGTACTCGCCGAGCACGTCAGGTGGACGCTTGAAGAGCCAGGACACCCAGGCCAGTGCCCCGTGGGGCAGGACGTGCGCCGAGAGTGGAACGACGGGCGACCCATCGACGCTCGCCAGCGAAAGCTCCGGGACCGAGGCCAGCCGGACGTTCGGACGGTTCCGGATGCGCACGAACCCGGAGACCCTGACGAACTCTCCCACGACCACGAACGAGAGCAGCGTGATCTCGATGTCGTCGCAGTCGGCCGACCTGTTGAGCGCGAACGCCCATGACCCACGGCGAGGCTGGGGCGGCTCGACGACCTGCTCGAGGGACCCGACAGGCTGGTGCATGTCCCAAATGATACGGATAAATCATGTTTCTTGCAACATTCAGTAGTTGCGCTCGAATTCCGCGCCGGGTAGTGTTCCGGCATGCTCGCCAACCAGCATCGCGGTGATTCCGAGGGCCTGCGGCAGTTCAAGGCCGAGTTCTTCAAGGCGCTCGGCCACCCGATGCGGATCCAGATCCTCGAGCTTCTCCGCGGAGGGCCGCTGAGCGTCGGGCAGCTCCAGGAGGCGATCGGGGCCCCCGCGTCGTCGATCTCGCAGCAGCTCGCCGTCCTGCGCGGGCGCAACATCGTGGCCACCGAGCGGCGCGGCACGACCGTCATCTACCACGTCCGCGACGACGGCCTGTTCGAGCTGCTCGACGTTGCGCGCCGGATCTTCAACGGTCACCTGTCGGATACCATCGACCTGCTTCGACTGGTCGACGCGGAGTCCTTCGAGGCCAACCCGAGGTAACTCCGCGTCGCCGACGTGGTGCCGGAGGGCGCGCGCCGGGCCCCGGAGGTTTCCCGATGACGGTGAGCAAGCTCGCAGGCCTGCCGGCCGACTCGTCCCTCCTGGTCGACGTCGATCGGCTCGTGGGCGCCTACTACGATCGCCGGCCGGACGTCACCATCCCGTCGGAGCGGGTCGCGTTCGGCACCTCCGGCCATCGCGGGTCGTCGCTCACAACGTCGTTCAACGAGGCGCACATCGTTGCGATCAGCGCGGCGATCTGCCGCTACCGCCGCCGCGAGGCGATCGACGGCCCGCTGTTCATCGGGCGCGACACGCACGCGCTGTCCGGGCCGGCGTTCCGGACAGCCATCGAGGTGCTGGTCGCCGGCGGCGTGGACGTGCTGGTGGACAGCGGCGACGGCTACACGCCGACACCCGCGGTCTCGCACGCGATCCTCGTCCACAACCGGGGACGACGGCAGGGCCTGGCCGACGGCATCGTGGTGACGCCCTCGCACAACCCGCCCGCCGACGGCGGCTTCAAATACAACCCGCCGACCGGCGGACCGGCCGACGCGGCGATCACTGGCGCGATCGAGAGCGACGCGAACGCGATCCTGGCGGGCGGGCCGGCCGATGGCCTCGCGAGCATCCGCCGGGAGCCGTTCGAGCGCGCCCGCGGCGTCATCGGCACGTACGACTTCATGGGAACGTACGTCGCGGACCTTGGCTCCGTGGTGGACATGGATGCGATCCGCGCCTCGGGCCTCCACCTCGGCGTGGATCCGCTGGGCGGCGCGAGCGTCGCCTACTGGGGCGTCATCGGCGAGCGCTACGGCCTGGACCTGACCGTGACGAACGACCGCGTGGACCCGCAGTTCGCGTTCATGACCGTCGACTGGGACGGCAGGATCCGAATGGACCCCTCGTCGCCCTACGCGATGGCCAGCCTCGTGGGCCTCAAGGACCGGTTCGACCTCGCGTTCGCCAACGACACCGACGCGGACCGGCACGGCATCGTCACGCGCAGCGCGGGCCTCCTCAACCCGAACCACTTCCTGTCGGCCGCGGTGGAATACCTGTTCGGCGGCGGCCGCGACTGGCCGATCGAGATCGCCGTCGGCAAGACGCTCGTCTCGACGAGCATGCTCGACCGCGTCGTGGCGTCGCTCGGCAGGCGCCTGCTGGAGGTGCCGGTCGGGTTCAAGTGGTTCGTCGACGGGCTGCTCGACGGGAGCGTCGGCTTCGGCGGGGAGGAGAGCGCCGGGGCATCGTTCCTGCGCCGCGACCGATCGGTGTGGACGACCGACAAGGACGGGCTCATCGCCTGCCTGCTGGCTGCCGAGATGACGGCGCGCAGCGGCCGGGACCCGGGCGACGCGTATGCCGAGCTGACGGGGCGCTTCGGGGCGCCCGCGTATCGACGGATCGACGCGCCGGCGAGCCCGGAGCAGAAGGCGGTCCTGGGCCGGCTTTCGTCCGAGCAGGTCACGGCGACGGAGCTCGCCGGCGAGCCGATCACGGCGACCCTCACCGCGGCACCCGGCAACGGCGCCCCGATCGGCGGCCTGAAGGTCGTGACGGAGCACGCCTGGTTCGCGGCGCGCCCGTCCGGCACGGAGAACGTCTACAAGGTCTACGCGGAGAGCTTCCGCGGCGAGGAGCACCTGGACCGCGTGATCGACGAAGCCCAGGCCCTGGTGGCCCAGGCGCTGGGATAGGCGCGGGCGGGCCGAACCCGGATCTCCGGCCGCCTGCGAACCGGCGATCGGCGTCGACCACCCGCCAGCCCGCCGAGGCTGCAGAATGGTGGACACCGTTGATCGAGGAGCGCCACGTGAGATGGGTCACCCGCGAGCACCCGAAGACCGACCGGATCGCCTGCCCGTGGCTCATCCGCACGTTCATCGACCCGGCGGCCGAGTTCGTCTTCCTCCCGGCCGACCAGGTCCTCGACTTCGCCGACCGCGAAGGAGCGACGAGCTTCGACGCCGTGGGCGCCCGCTACACCCACCGCGATGGCCTCTGTTCGTTCGAAGTCATGATCGACGACCACGGGCTCGGCGGCGACCCGGCGCTGGCGCTCCTCGCGCGCGTCGTGCACGGGGCGGACGTGTCCGAGGACCGCGACGCCACGCCGGAGTCCCGCGGCCTGCTGGCGATCGCCGACGGCTTCTCGTGCCTGGGCCTCGCCGACCAGCGCCAGCTGGAGCTCGAGCTCCCGGTCTACGACGCGCTCTACGCGTGGGCGCAGCGCGAGGTCACCCGTCGGCGCGAAGTCGCCGACCGCGAGACCGCAGGGCCGGCAGACTGAGCAGTGGCTGGACCGTCGGCGACAAGCATGCTGACCCGCGACGGCCGGCTGCTCTTCGGGACCCGGATCGCGCGACTCTTCGGCTACGGCTTCCTGTCGGTGGTCCTGGTCCTCTACCTCGTGGCGGTCGGCTTCGGAGCGCTCCAGGTGGGCCTGCTCCTGACCCTGACGCTCGCGGGTGATGCGGCGATCACGCTGTGGCTGACCACGCACGCGGACCGGATCGGCCGGCGGCGCGTCCTGCTGGCCGGGGCAGGGCTGATGATCCTGGCCGGGATCACGTTCGTCCTTTCCCGGGACCTCTGGGTCCTCATCCTGGCGGCGACCATCGGGGTCATCAGCCCAAGTGGCAACGAGGTCGGCCCGTTCCTCGCGGTCGAACAGGCCGCCCTGTCGCAGACGGTCACCGACAGGCAACGGACGCGAGTCTTCGGCTGGTACAACCTGGCGGGGTCGTTCGCGACGGCCTCGGGGTCGCTGGCCGCGGGGCTGCTCGGAGGGGTTCTCCAGGGGGCCGGCGCCAGCCAGATCGACAGCTACCGGGTCATCATCGTGGGCTACGCACTGGTCGGGGTGCTGCTGGCGGCGATGTTCGCCACCCTGTCACGCGCGATCGAGGTTCCGCTGGCCGCCGAGGTGTCGGTTGCGCAGCGCCTTGGCCTCCACCGTTCGCGCGGCGTCGTGGCGCGCCTGTCGGCACTCTTCGGCCTCGACGCGTTCGCCGGCGGCTTCGTGGTCCAGAGCATCGTGAGCTACTGGTTCCACACCCGGTTCGGACTGCCGGTCGAGGCGCTGGGAGCCATCTTCTTCGGGGCGAACATCCTGGCCGGGATCTCCGCGCTGATGGCAGCCCGGCTGGCCGCGCGCTTCGGCTTGATCAACACGATGGTCTTCACGCACCTGCCGTCGAACATCCTGCTGATCGCCGTCCCGCTCATGCCCACCGCACCACTCGCCGTGGCCGTCCTGCTGGCGCGGTTCAGCATCAGCCAGATGGACGTGCCGACCCGGCAGTCGTACACGATCGCCGTCGTGGACCCGGACGAGCGCTCGGCCGCCGCGGGCATCACGGCGATCGCGCGAAGCGTCGGTGCGGCGGTCTCGCCCTCGCTCGCCACGCCGCTCGTGGAGGCGGCCAGCCTGGCCGCCTTCCCGTTCGTGATCGCGGGCAGCCTGAAGATCGTGTACGACGTGCTCCTCTACCGCTCCTTCCGGGCGCATCGGCCGCCGGAGGAACGCGCACCGGGGGCCGAGCGCAGCCCGTAGCTCGCGGGGCAGCGGCGGCCGCAACGAAACCTCTGCTCCCGGTACGGCGGGGAGGGAGATCCAGCGGCACCGGGAGCAGAGCGGGGGAGAAGTATTCGATTCGCGCGGCTCGGACGAGGAGGCGGTCTCGAGTCCCCACGACTTTTTCGCGTGGGCCCGTCAGTGTCATTACGGTCCGTCATGGGGCGTGCCCCCCCGGCCGGCCCACGGCACGTCAGCCGGGCGGCGCTGCTCCGAGCGTCACGGCGACGGCAAGCAGGACGGCGAGGATCCCCAGGAGAAGGCCGACCGCCTCGACCGTGTCACGTCGCCGCAGCCGGAGAGCAACGGCGACCGTCGCGCCGACTGGCGGCGCTCCGCCAGACTCGGGAACCTCCATGACCGCCATTCTCATCTCCCCTCCGAGGCCCTTTCCATCACTGCACGCGCACATCGCCGATGCGGAGCCGCGAGACGATGAGCAAGAGGCCCGTCCCCCAAGACGGGCCCCTTGCGGAAACGTTCGGTGATCAGGAACCGGGGCGCGCTCGTTCGCGAGCGTGCCGTCAGGTCACGTCGGCGTCATGACGGTCCGTCATGTCGCCGCGGAGGAGCCTTCGGTGGCGGGGGGGTCGAGAGAGAGCCGCGGTCCTATGCGCCGGAATCGCCGAATGTGCCGGGCGTCTCACCCGCGATCGGCAGCGGCTCGGTCCGCTCGCCGGCCGCGAAGTCGCCGTGGAGGCTCTCCTCCCGGATCTCCTCCTGTGTCGCGGATTCGGTCCGCTCGCCGGCCGCGAAGTCACCCTCGGGGTTCTCTTCGAGGATCTCCTCGGGGGTGAGCGGCTCGGTCCGCTCGCCGGTCGCGAAGTCGCCCGGCAGTGCGGGCGCCGGCGGGATGTTGATGCTCATCGGGATCTCCTTCTCAGTTGCGCATCCTCACACGAGGCGCGCTGCCACCAGGAACCCGATCAGTGCCCCGACGGCCGCGACCACGGGAATGAGCAGGACCAGCGCCAGCAACGCGAACGAGACCGCGAAGAAGGATGCCATCGTCGATCGCGGACCTCGATCTTGATCTCGGGCGAGATCAACGAAGGCCAGTGTCCTGTCCCGACCCGTCGGCGTCATGACGATCGGTCATCTCGCCGGGGCGACGACACGCCCCGTGGCCGCGCCAATGCCGGCGGCCCGTCATCCGGGGTCGCGGTGGCGTGCCGCGCCGGCCCGGGCTCGCTCAGCTGCGGGGCTGGGGCCCCGGGTGCTCCTCGCCGTCCCAGCCCGTGTTCGAGAAGGTCGGGATGAAGCGATAGCCCAGGCCGGGGACCGTGGCGATGAAGCGCGGGTGCCGGTAGTCGTTCTGGAGCTTGATGCGCAGGCTCCGGATGTGGCGGTCCACGATGTTGCTCTCGGCCACGAAGTCGGTGCCCCAGATGGCGTCGAGGATGTCGTCCCGGCTCACGACGCGCCCGGCCCGGCTCGCGAGCAGGTAGAGCAGGCTCTGCTCGATGCCGGAGAGGTGGACGACCGAGGTGCCGGCGCGCACGACGCGGTTGACGATGTCGATCTCCATCTCGCCGAGCCGGATCACCGGGATGATCGGCCGGTCGGCCCCGGTGGCCCGGCGGGTGATGACGATGGCCCGGGCGAGCAGCTCCTCGGGCGAGAAGGGCATCGTGAGGATGTCGTCGACCCCGAGGTCGAACGCCCGCAGCTTCGTCCGCAGGTCGCCCCGGCGGGTCAGGCCCAGGACCGGCGTGACGCTCTTGCGCAGGGTGTTCGAGGCGCCGACCCGGGCGAGGAACGTCGTGCTGTCGTCGTGGTCCATGTCGACCACCGCGAGCTGCGGGCCCCACTCGTGCAGGATCGCCTCCGCCTCGGCGAGGCTGCTCGCGGCCCGGACGACGAAGCCGCCGTGGTTGAGCGTCAGCGTGATGAGGTCCACGATGAGCGGGCGATCGTGGAGCACGAGCGCGCGGCGTGCTTCGAGTCCTGATGTGTTCACATGGCCGTCTGTCATGGCTCGTCCTCGCTGCGCCTAGGGCGGGCCTGTCGCCCGGCCCGGGCCGCTGATCCTCCAGCTCCGCCGCATCAACCGACGGCGGCTTCCTGGCGAATCAGGGACAAGCCAAACTGCGGCCGCTGATCTCGTAGAGGCGAGCCCGTGTTTCCTTCGGTCGGCTCGGCTCCCATCGTACGTTCCCGACGCGTGGCCGAGACGACCGACTAGCTCTTCTTCGGTCGCGGACTCGCGGACGGAGCGACGGCCGTCTCAGCTGCGGTCGGGGCGCCCTGAGCGGGCTGCGTCTTCCGCGCCTTCTCCGCCTTCTTGTCTTTCTGCGCCTTCTTGTCTTTCTTTCTGGCCATGACCTTCTCCTTGTTGCGGCGGTCGGTCTGTGGCACCCTCGAGCTCGCCGGCCAAACCTCAGTCTAGGCGTGATCCGACTGTCGGTTGCATGTGGGCCGCGTTGCCCCGCGGTGGCGTCATGGCGAGGAATCGCTCACCGTCCCAGGACGAGGATCACCCCCGTGCCCTGATCTTGGAGGAATAGCAGGAGTGGCTGATGACGATGTCTTGTGCGGCGCCGCCAGCCACCTGTTCGGGCCCGCGCCGCATGCTCCACCCTCTTCCCATCGTGTCGCGGATCAACTAACGTGCACGCGCAAGCCCGCCAGGCGGGCACAGGATTTCCGGCAGACACGATCGCTCCAACTCACGGACTCCCGCGAGACAGTCGGTCATGGGACGCGGGCGCCGGCGAGCACAGAGGAGCGGTTTTCTATGTATGGCGACAAGGTGGTGACCTGCGCGGACTGCAGCCAGGACTTCGTCTTCACGGCGAGTGAGCAGGAGTTCTACGCATCCCGCGGCTTCACGGAGCCGCGCCGTTGCCCGTCCTGTCGCGCAAGCCGGAAGGCGGCTCGCGGTGACACCGGCGGCGGCAGCTACGGCGGCGGTACCGGCTTTGGCGACCGTGGCGGCGGCGGCGGGAGCGGCACCGGTTTCGGTGACCGTGGCACCGGCTACGGCGACAGCAGCGGTGGCTACGGCGGGGGCGGCGGATACTCCCGCGGTCCTCGCGAGATGTTCACCGCGACCTGCTCCAGTTGCGGCAAGGAGGCATCGGTCCCCTTCCGGCCCACGAGCGGCAAGCCCGTCTACTGCAGCGACTGCTTCGCCACCCGGCGCGCCTGAGCGTCGGCGCGAGAGCGCAGCACCGAAGGACCTCTGGGCATGCCGGAGGTCCTTTCGATTCCCGATCCCGCGCGTCGGGCCCGCGGGCGGGGAAGCGCAGGCTTGCCCGCGGCCTCGCCCAATCGGCCCGATCCGGAGGCGCGCCCCTCGATGAACACAGCGGCCCCGTCGTGGCGGGCGTGTTCTTGGCCGGCACCTTCAACGACGGAGTGTCACGGCGGGTGCTGGCGGGACTGGTCGCGGCGCTCGTGATTCTGAGCGGCCTGAACGGCCTGATCGTCATGCTCCTGCTCTTCAGCCTGTGGCATGCGTCAGTCGCGCTGGGCGTGCGCCTCGCCCTCGCCTTCTTCGCGATCACCACGGTCACGTCCTGGATCTTCGAGGAGATCGGCGTCGTCACAGGGCTCGTCTACGGCCCGTACCACTACACCTCGACGCTGGGTCCGTGGCTCGGCTCAGTCCCGGTCCTCATCCCACTCGCCTGGTTCATGCTGATCTACCCGAGCTACGTCGTCGCCAACCTGATCGTGGATGGATGGCCGGTCGGGACGCCCGGCGACCGCGGCCACCTGGTCCGCTTGGCGCTCGTCGGCGCCCTCGTGATGACCGCCTGGGATCTCGTGGTCGATCCCATCCTCACCGGTCCGACCGTCGGCGCCTGGGTGTGGGAGCGGGGTGGTCCCTACTACGGGGTCCCGCTCCAGAACTTCCTCGGCTGGATCGCGACCACGTTCACCGTCTATCTCCTGTACCGCTCGGTCGAGCGACGCTCGACGCCCCAGCCGGCGGGGCCGATCTCCCTCGGTCCAGCCTGAATCCAGTCCTCGCCTACACGGCGATGATGCTCGCGAAGCTCCTGTTCGGGTGCCGCTCTGGCGGGAATTGCGGTGATCGCGCCCGTCGTCACAGGGTCGCGGGTCGTGGCCGGGGTCGTTCGCCTAGAGCTAGCGCGCCCGGAGGGTGCCGGACGCGCGTTAGCAACCTACCGGATTCCCATCGAGGGCCGCGACGAGTGGATCCCCGCGGCCAGGCGATTGGCATGAGAGACGGGCACCTGCGCCGCTCGATCTCGCGGACTCGGACCGCGCGCCAGGCTGGCTGGCATCGGCGCCGGGATCGGCCTGTACTTCGGGGAGACGTTCGCGGGGATCTTCCTGCCCGATATCGTGAAGTACCTCCCCTTCAACGTTGCCACG
>Ga0097691_1000685_pt1 | contig 27915 bp, 24 predicted proteins | sample NGESurdeep072012_8_FD_72858 | JGI IMG/M metagenome (GOLD analysis project Ga0097691, IMG submission 72858) | Arctic peat soil microbial communities from Barrow, Alaska - NGEE Surface sample 210-1 deep-072012 | ecosystem: Environmental > Terrestrial > Soil > Wetlands > Peat ... | reverse complement strand
CCCCAAAAGGGGTCTTATAAGACCCCAAAACCGGGGCCGATCCCGGGCAGAGTACGCCTAAGCCGCTGATTCCTCAATCACGTCAACCGGGATAGGCGCCTGTACGTTCGTACAGTATCGCAACCACCGGGGGACGTCATGTCGTCGCCACGCTTGCTCGACCAGGTCCGAGATCGATTGCGCGTGAAGCACTACAGCATGCGCACGGAAGACACCTACCTGCAATGGATTCGCCGCTTCATTTTCTTTCACGGCAAGAAACATCCGCGAGAGATGGGCGGCCCGCAGGTCGAAGCATTCCTGTCGCACCTCGCCACCGTCGGTCGTGTGGCAGCTTCGACGCAGAACCAGGCGTTGTCCGCGTTGCTGTTTCTTTACCGCGAGGTGCTGCAGGTCGATCTGCCGTGGTTGGATGGCGTGGTGCGCGCGAAGCGGCCCAAGCACGTTCCGGTTGTGCTCACGGAGAACGAGGTACGTGCGCTGCTCGCGCAACTGGAAGGCGCGCGCTACAGGTCTTGCGAAGACGGCGTTGTGGCTGAGATGCGCGCAGCTTATCCCTGAAGAAAGCGAAATTCGGGCTCCGGCTTCCTGCCGCTAACAATATCCGCAATCGCCGCGCCCGAGCCGCAGGCCATGGTCCAGCCCAGGGTGCCGTGGCCGGTGTTGAGCACCAGATTGGGATAGCGCGTGCGGCCGATGCAGGGCACCCCTCCGGGAGTGGCCGGACGCAGCCCGGCCCAGAATTGCGCATCTTCCGCTCGGCCCGCCTTGGGGAAAAGCTCGAAAGTGCGCCGCACGATGGCGCGGCAGCGGACCTCGTTCACCGCGGTGTTGTAGCCGGTCAGCTCTGCGGTGCCGGCCACGCGCAGCCGGTCGCCCAGGCGCGACATCACGAGCTTGTGGGCGCCGTCGCTCAGGCTGATACGCGGCGCCACGTCGCCTTCGGCGAGCGGAATGGTGATCGAATAGCCCTTCAGCGGATACACCGGAATCGAAATGCCGATGGGGCGCAACAGCAGGGGGCTGTAGCTGCCCAGCGCCATGACATAGGTGTCGGCCTCGATCGCCTCGCCGCTGCCCAGGAGCACGCGGCTTACGCGCCCGCCCCCGGTCTCGACACGCCGGATGCTGCTGCCGTAGCGGAACTGCACGCCGCGCGCCGCACACAGCCGCGCCAGCTCCTGCGTGAATTTGTGTGCATCGCCGGACTCGTCCGCGGGGGCGTGCACGCCCCCGGCGATGCGGTCGGCGCGAGCGGCGAGCGCGGGCTCCAGCGCGACACACTCGGCCGGCGTCAGCACGCGCAAATCGATGCCGTGCAGCTTTTCCAGGGACGCAGCCGCAACCGCCTCGTCCAGCGCCTGGCGGCCTTCGTAGATGCGCAGGATGCCGCGTGTCTGCTGCTCGTATTGAATGCCGGTTTCGGCGCGCAGCGCGAGGAGCTGCGCCCGGCTGTAGCGGTTGATGGCCGCGATCTGGGCCGCGTTGGCGCGGGTGCGTGCCGGCAGGCACTCGCGCAGGAAGGCGAGGCCCCAGGCCCACTGGTACGGATCGGCGCGCAGGCGAAACAGCATCGGCGAGTCTTCGCGCCCCAGCCATTTGAGCACCTGCGCCGGCGTTCCGGGGTTGGCCCAGGGCTCGGCGTGGCTGGTCGAGATCTGGCCGCCGTTGGCGAAGCTGGTTTCCATCGCGGCCGCGTCCTGGCGGTCGACGACCGTGACCTCATGCCCGGCGCGGGCCAAATACCAAGCGCTCGTCACGCCGACTACGCCGGCGCCCAAGACTGCAATTTTCATTTTTTTGTGTAGGGCGATGCGCCAGGCCGCCCAAAGACTGCCTGGCCGCTCACCACGAACCGAGGTCGCAGACCCCGCAGCCTCTCTCAGCCTGGGTAGGCGACCACGTCCTGGCGCTGCTCGCCCAGACCCTGGATGCCCAGATTCATCACATCGCCCGGCTTCAGGAACACCGGGTCGGGTTTGACGCCCATGCCGACCCCGGGCGGAGTGCCGGTGGTGATGATGTCCCCCGGAAGCAGCGTCATGTACTGGCTGCAGTAGGACACCAGCTTCGCCACGCCGAAGATCATGGTGCGGGTGTTGCCTTTCTGCATGCGCCGGCCGTTCACGTCGAGCCACATGTCCAGATTCTGCGGATCGCGGATCTCGTCGGTGGTCACCAGCCAAGGGCCGATCGGGCCGAAAGTATCGCAGCCCTTGCCCTTGTCCCACTGGCTGGACTGCAGCTGGAACGCTCGCTCGGACACGTCGTTCACCACGCAGTAACCGGCGACGTAGTCGAGCGCCTTGTCCTCGGGCACATACTGCGCCTTTTTGCAGATGACCACGCCCAGCTCCACTTCCCAATCGAGCTTGGTCGAATGCTTGGGCACGATGACCTTGTCGTTCGGGCCGGTGATCGAAGTGGTGGCTTTCATGAACACGATCGGCTCGGGCGGGATGGCCATGTTCGCCTCGCGCGCATGGTCGGCGTAATTGAGGCCGATGGCGACGAATTTGGAAATCCCGACATAAGGCACACCCAGGCGCGGCTCGCCCTTTACCAGCGGCAGCGTCTCGGCCTTGATCTTCCGGAGCTTCGCCAGCCCCGCCGGCGAGATCGTCCCCTGGTCGATCTGTTCCACCACGGCGGACAGGTCGCGGATGTTGCCCTGGGCATCGATCATGCCCGGTTTCTCGAAGCCATTCTTACCGTAACGACAAAGTTTCATGTTTTCTCCGTTTCAAGGGACCCGGACTTCAATACGGGGTATTCAATAGGAGGGTATTTTACTTAGCAATTGCCAAATCCCCAACTGTTTCCATGGATTTTCCCGCATTCACCCCAGTTTTTTGACCATCCGCTTCGGTTCAGCCCGCAATTTAACCCTTGGGGGCACAAAGGTTTTTTCTTGGGGAGCCCTGAAAAAGCACGCGCTGGCCTTAAATCGTCATCCCGCCATCCACCGAGAACGTGGTTCCGGTGGCGAAAGCGGATTCGTCGGAGGCGAGGTAAATGAACAGCGGCACCATGTCATCCACCGTGCCCAGCCGCCCCATCGGCTGGCGCGCAATGAAGTCCTTGCGTGCCTGCACCGGGTCGGGCAGCGCATTGATGCGGTCTGCGAGCGAAGGCGTGTCGATGGTGCCCGGACATACCGCATTGCAGCGTATGCCCTGCTTGACGTAATCGGCCGCAAGCGCTTTGGTCAACCCGATCACCGCTGCCTTGGACGTGCCGTAGACCAAACGGTTGGGCAGGCCGCGTATGCTCGAGGCGATCGAGGCCATGTTGATGATCGAGCCGCCCTTTTTTGCCAGCATGCCGGGCAGAAAGGCGCGTGTCACCAGGTACATCGAGCGCACGTTCACGTTCATGCTGAAGTCCCAGTCCCGGGGCGTGCAGTCGAGGATACTGCCGTGGTGCACGTAGCCGGCGCAGTTGAGCAGCACGTCGATCGCGCCGACCTCGGCGGCGAGCTTCGCGATCGCCTGCTCGTCGGTGGCGTCCAGCTGCCGCGTGGTGATGCCGGCCACGCCGGCAAGCTCGGCGAGCGGCCCGGGTTTGAGGTCGGTGGCCCAGACTTTCGCCCCCTCGCGGGCAAAGGCGATGGCCGCGGCCTTGCCCATGCCCTGCCCTGCCGCGGTGATGAATGCAATCTTGCCCGCCAGTCTGCCGCTCATCGAATATCCCCTTGCTCTTTCAAATAATACCTGCAAAAAAAACCGCGCGGCCAAAACATCGCCGGATGTTGCGTTGCAATATCCGGCGATGGGGCTGAAACCTCGCCTGCTCAGGCTAAAATTGGTCTGACCACTTGACCAAAGTGTAGCGCGGCCGCTATGCTTCCGTCCACTTTCGCGCACGCCGAGACCAAGATAATCCATGCCCCTACAAGCGCTCGAGCCGCGCCGCCTGTACCGCCAGATCGCCGACCAGATCAGCGTGCTGATCAGCGACGGCGAATACACCCCGGGCGCGCGCCTGCCGCCGGAGCGGGATCTGGCCCGGCAGCTAGGCGTTTCCCGGCCTTCGGTGCGCGAGGCGCTGATCGCGCTCGAAGTCGAAGGCTTGCTCGACGTGCGCGTCGGCTCGGGTATCTATGTGACCCATCCGGGAAAACGGCGCCGCAACGATGCGCTGCAGGGCGATTCCGGCCCGTTCGAAGTGATCCACGCGCGCTGGCTGATCGAGGGCGAGTGCGCTGCGCTCGCGGCCAAGAACGCAAACCCGGCGCAACTGCGCGCGATACGCGAGGCCCACGCGGGCATGGTCAAGGAAAGCAAACGCCATCACAATCCGCTCGACGCGGACCGGCTGTTTCATGTGAGAATAGCCGAGGCGAGCGGCAACAGCGCGCTGGTCATGGTGGTGCAGACCCTGTGGGACCAGCGCATGGGGCCGCTGTACCGCAGCCTCGAGCGCAAACTCGAGTACCCGAAAATGGCGGCCGAAACGGTGCGCGAACACCAGGCGATCGTCAGCGCGATTGTACGGCGCGATCCGCGCGCTGCGCGCAGCGCGATGCGCCGGCACATGGATCAGACGCACAATCGCTACATCAAGGAATGGAGCGTAGGTAATTAATCATGGCAGCAGTAACCCTGAAAGGCGTATTCAAGTCCTTCGGCTCCACCCGCGTCGTGCACGGCGTGGATATCCGGATCGAGGACGGAGAGTTCTGCGTGCTGGTCGGCCCTTCGGGCTGCGGCAAGTCCACGCTGTTGCGCATGATCGCCGGCCTGGAGGAGATCTCGGGCGGCGAGATCGAGATCGGCGGGCGCGTGGTCAACAAGGTGCCGCCGAAGGAGCGCGACATCGCCATGGTGTTCCAGAACTACGCGCTCTACCCGCACATGACCGTATTCGACAACATGGCCTTCTCGATGAAGCTCGCCGGCGAGAGCCGCAAGAAAATGCGCGAGCGCGTGGAGGTGGCGGCGAATATCCTGGGGCTGATGGAGTACCTGGAGCGCTACCCGCGCCAGCTCTCGGGCGGCCAGCGCCAGCGCGTGGCCATGGGCCGCGCCATCGTGCGCGACCCGCAGGTATTCCTGTTCGACGAGCCGCTGTCCAACCTGGACGCAAAACTCAGGGTGCAGATGCGCACCGAGATCAAGGAGCTGCACCAGCGGCTCACCACCACCTCGATTTACGTCACCCACGACCAGATCGAAGCCATGACCATGGCCGACAAGATCGTGGTCATGAACGCCGGAAAGACCGAACAGGTCGGTTCGCCGCTGGAACTCTACGACAACCCGGCGAACCTGTTCGTGGCCGGCTTCATCGGTTCGCCGGCGATGAATTTCCTCAACGGCAAGCTGGTCAGGAACGGCGCCGGATTGCAGGTGCAGATGGCCGACGGCTTGCTTCTGCCGGCGCCGAACTCGGCGGCCGTTGAGGGTCGCGAGGTTGTCGTCGGCGTGCGTCCCGAACACCTTCTGGTCAGGTCCGATGGGGTGCACGCCGAAGTAGTGGTGGTCGAGCCCACCGGCGCCGATACCCAGATCTTCTGCAAGGTCGGCGGCACCGCGGTCACCGCAGTGGTGCACGAGCGCCACGGGTTCAAGCCGGGCGAGGCCATACGGCTGTATCCGGAACTTACCTTCCTGTTTGATCCGTCAAGCGGGACGAGACTGTAGCAACAACCAAAGGAGGTTCACATGAGCAATATCGATAGACGCAATTTTCTGAAAATGTCCGCCGGCCTCGCCGCCGGCGCCGCCACCGGCGACGTCCTGGCACAGGGCAAGAAGGCTGCCGCAAAACCGGCAGCCGCCGTACCGGCTCTGAACCTGAAACTCGAGAAAGGCGCCAAGCTGCGCATGCTGCGCTGGAAGCGATTCGTGGCAGGCGACGAAGACATGTGGCTGGCGAACACCAAGAAATTCACCGAGAAAACCGGTATCGAAGTGCGCGTGGACAGCGAGGGCTGGGAAGACGTGCGGCCCAAGGCGGCGGTGGCGGCCAATATCGGCAGCGGCCCCGACATCATTATCAGCACTTTCGAGGATGCGCACCAGTATCCGGACAAGCTGGTCGACGTGACCGATGTCGCCAACTACCTCGGCGCCAAATACGGCGGCTGGTATGACGCCTCAATCGCATACGGGACGGAGCACGGCAAGGGCAAAAAGTGGATTGCGCTGCCGATGGGCTGCGCCGGGAATTGCATCGTCTACCGCGAAAGCCACATGAAGGCCGCGGGCTTCAGCACCTTTCCCAAGGACACCGCCGGCTTCCTCAAGCTGATGCAGGGATTAAAAGCCAAAGGCACGCCCGGCGGTTTCGCCCTGGGCAACGCCACCGGCGACGGCAACTGCTGGACCCACTGGCTGCTGTGGTCGTTCGGCGGCAAGATGGTCGACGAAAAGAACAACGTCGTCATCAACAGCCCCGAGACCATCAAGGCGCTCGAATATGCCAAGGAGCTGTATCAGACCTTCATCCCGGGCACCCTGTCCTGGCTCGATCCGAACAACAACAAGGCCTTCCTCGACGGCCAGGTTAGCCTGACCGCCAACGGCATCTCCGTCTATTACGCCGCCAAGACTTCGCCCGATGCCAAGCTGAAGGAAATGGCGCTGGACATTCAGCACGCCAATTTCCCGATCGGCCCGGTAGGCAAGCAGACGGAACTCAACCTCGTGTTCCCGATGATGATATTCAAGTACTCCAAATATCCGAATGCCGCCAAGGAGTATCTGCGCTTCATGATGGAGAAAGAGCAATACGAGCCGTGGCAGCAGGCGGCCATCGGCTACGTGACGCAGCCGCTGAGGGCGTACGAATCGAATCCGATCTGGACCGTCGATCCCAAGCACACGCCTTATCGCGATGCGATGAAGATAATGATTCCGAACGGCTATGCCGGCGAAATGGGCTATGCCTCGGCTGCCGCGATGGCCGACTTCATCGTGGTCAACATGGTGGCAGAGGCTGGGTCGGGCGCAAAAACGCCCAAGGAAGCCGCAGAGCGCGCCGAGAAGCGCGCGCAGCGTTACTACAAGGTGTAGAGAGCACATCCCTCTGCCCAGCCACTCAGGCGGGACAGAGGTTTGAGCCGAGGCGCGCGCGCCGCGCCTCAGCTCAAACCACAACCCACAGCCCCCGTGCACCGGCTCCTCGAAAACCGCAACTTCCTCGGCCTGGCCTTCATGCTGCCGGCCGCGGTGCTGCTGCTGCTTTTTCTCACCTATCCGCTCGGACTGGGGACGTGGCTCGGCTTCACCGACGCCAAAGTGGGGCGCGCGGGCGTATGGGTCGGGCTGGACAATTACGAATACCTGTTCGGCGACGCCGTGGCGCGGCTGTCGCTGTTCAACACCCTCTTTTACACGGTGGTGGCGAGCGTAATCAAGTTCGCTCTCGGCCTGTGGCTGGCGATCCTGCTGAACCAGAACATCCCGTTCAAGTCCGCCGTGCGCGCCGTGGTGCTGCTGCCTTTCATCGTGCCCACCGCGCTGTCGGCAATCGCCTTCTGGTGGATCTACGACTCGCAGTTCTCCATCATCAGCTGGGTGCTGGTCAAGCTGGGCTGGATCGACACCTACATCGACTTCCTCGGCGAGCCCTGGCTTGCGCGCCTGTCGACCATCGCCGCCAACATCTGGCGCGGCGTGCCGTTCGTCGCCATCTGCCTGCTTGCCGGGCTGCAGACCATCCCGCCTTCGCTGTACGAGGCGGCCTCGATCGACGGCGCCAAGCCGTCGCAGCAGTTCTGGTATGTGACGCTGCCGCTGCTCACCCCGATCATCGCGGTGGTGATGACCTTCTCGGTGCTGTTCACCTTCACCGATTTCCAGTTGATCTACGTGCTCACCCGCGGCGGGCCGCTCAATTCAACCCACCTGATGGCGACGCTGTCGTTCCAGCGCGCCATCTCCGGAGGCGCGCTGGGCGAAGGGGCCGCGTTGGCGACTGCGATGATCCCGTTCCTGCTGGCGGCGATCTTGTTTTCGTACTTTGGCCTGCAACGCCGCGCGTGGCAGCAGGGAGCGACCGACAAATGAGCCAGGACGTCGAGGACACGCAAGGCATGAACTACCTGGTATCACTGCCGCGGCGGGTGGTGATCATCTACATCCCCTTGCTCGTTTTCCTGTTCGTGCTGCTGTTCCCGTTCTACTGGATGGGAATTACCGCGTTCAAGCCGAACGCCGAGCTGTTGTCGCGCACGGGCAATCCGTTCTGGGTGATAGCGCCGACGCTGGCCCACTTCAAGCACCTCTTGTTCGAAACCGCCTACCCGGACTGGATGTGGAACACCATCTTGATATCCACGGTGTCAACCTTCTTCTCGCTTGCCGCAAGCGTGCTCGCCGCCTACGCCATCGAGCGCCTGCGCTTCAGTGGCTCGCGCCAGGTCGGCCTGAGCATCTTCCTCGCCTACCTCGTGCCACCCTCGATCCTGTTCATTCCGCTCGCTTACATCGTGTTCCAGCTGGGGCTGTACGATACGCGCTGGGCGCTGATGCTGACCTACCCGACCTTTCTCATCCCTTTCTGCACCTGGCTGCTGATGGGCTATTTCCGCTCCATTCCGTACGAGCTGGAGGAGTGCGCGCTGATCGACGGCGCGAGCCGGCTGCAGATCCTGACCAAGATCGTACTGCCGCTGGCGGTCCCCGGCCTGATCTCAGCCGGCATTTTCGCCTTCACCCTGTCCTGGAACGAATTCATCTATGCGCTAACCTTCATCTCGTCCTCGGAGAACAAGACCGTCCCGGTGGGCGTGATCACGGAACTGGTGGAGGGCGACGTCTACCACTGGGGCGCGCTGATGGCGGGCGCCCTGCTCGGCTCGGTGCCGGTCGCCGTGATGTATTCCTTCTTCGTCGAATATTACGTCGCCGGCATGACCGGCGCGGTGAAGGAATAGGCGCCGGCGCCTAGGCGCGGATCGGTGCCAAGAGTTCGTTACAAAATGAGGGGATACATCCCCTCATGCTCCCCTATATTGGGCCGTTGCAAAATTATTTCGCAACGGGTTCTAAGCAATTTTTCTTGGAGATCCAGGCAATGAACAAAATCGATTTGAACAACCGCGCCGCCATCGTTACCGGCGGTGCGCAGGGCATCGGGCTCGCCATCGTCAAACGCATGCTCGCCTCGGGCGCGCGCGTGCGCATCTGGGACCGCGACCAGAAACTGCTGCAGCAGACGCTGTCCGCCCTGTCCGGCCCGGTGAGCGGCGATGCCGTGGACGTTGCCGACGAGAAATCGGTCGCGCAGGGGACGGCTGCGGCGGCCGCGGCGCTCGGCAAGATAGACATCCTGGTGAACAACGCGGGCATCGCAGGCGTGACCACGCCGGTCATCGACTACCCGGTCGCCGAGTGGGAGCAAGTGCTCAAAATCGACCTGACCGGCCCGTTCCTGTGCGCACGCGCGGTCGCGCCGCACATGGTCAGGCAAAAATACGGCCGCATCGTCAACATCGCCTCCATTGCCGGCAAGGAGGGCAACCCCAACGCCTCGGCCTACAGCGCCGCCAAGGCGGGCGTGATCGCGCTCACCAAGTCGCTAGGCAAAGAACTCGCGAAGGACGGCGTGATGGTCAATTGCGTGACGCCCGCAGCGGCGAAGACCGCGATCTTCGACCAGATTTCGCAGCAGCACATCGATTACATGCTGGCCAAGATCCCCATGGGACGTTTCGTTCTGGTCGAGGAAATCGCGGCCATGGCGTGCTGGCTCGCCTCCGAGGATTGCTCCTTCACCACCGGCGGCGTGTTCGACATCTCCGGCGGACGCGCCACTTATTAGGAAGAAACACTTGCCAAGTGCCAACACCAAAAATTGTCATTCCGAGCGCAGCGAGGAATCTGCTGTTGAATTGAACAAAAAAGCAGATTCCCCGGCCTGCGCCCCGGAGGAAGTCCTCTTGGGGGACGGTCTCGGAATGACAGCTAATTACGGAATGACAGTTAATTTCGAAATCGCCTCTGAGTCAAATTCACTCCGAGGATTTCAGGAGATTTAGCCATGGCCAAGAAAAAACAACTCCGCAGTCAATCGTGGTTCGGCCGTGAAGACATCTACGGCTTCATCTACCGTTCCTGGGTGAAAAACCGCGGCGTGCCGCACGACCAGTTCGACGGCCGGCCGGTGATCGGTATCTGCAACACCTGGTCCGAGCTCACGCCCTGCAACACGCACTTCCGTGTCATTGCCGAGCACGTGAGGAACGGCATTCTGGAAGCGGGCGGTTTTCCGCTGGAGTTTCCGGTGATGTCGCTGGGCGAGACGCTGATGCGGCCCACTGCGATGCTGTACCGCAACCTGGCGTCGATGGACGTCGAGGAATCGATCCGCGCCAACCCTCTTGATGGCGTGGTCCTGCTGGTGGGCTGCGACAAGACCACCCCCTCGCTGCTGATGGGCACGGCGAGCGTGGACATTCCCGCCATCGCGGTCTCCGGCGGGCCGATGCTCTCGGGCAAGTACCGCGGCACCGACATCGGCTCGGGCACCAACACCTGGACCATGTCCGAGGACGTGCGCGCCGGCAAGATGAGCGTGGACGAATTCCACGAGGCCGAGTCCTGCATGCACCGCTCCCATGGCCACTGCATGACCATGGGCACCGCTTCGACCATGGCGTGCATGGTCGAAGCGCTGGGCATGGGCATGCCCGGCAACGCCGCGATTCCCGCGGTGGACGCGCGCCGCTACCTGCTCGCGCGCATGGCCGGGCGGCGCATCGTCGACATGGTCAAGGAAGATCTGACGATTTCCAAGATCCTCAAGCGCGAGGCGTTCGAGAACGCGATTCGCGCCAACGCCGCCATCGGCGGCTCGACCAACGCGGTGATCCACCTGATCGCGATCGCGCGCCGCCTGGGGGTCAAGCTCGACCTCGACGACTGGGACCGCCTCGGCCGCGGGGTGCACACCGTGCTCAACCTGATGCCCTCGGGCAAGTACCTGATGGAGGATTTCTACTATGCCGGCGGCCTGCCGGTGGTGCTGCGCGAGCTGGGGGAACAGGGCCTGCTGAACAAGAAGGCGCTCACCGTCAACGGTAACACCATCTGGGAAAACAACAAGAAGGCCAAGTGCTACCAACGCGACGTCATCACCCGGTTCGACCAGCCGTTCAAGAAGAACACCGGCATCGCCGTGCTGCGCGGCAACCTCTGCCCCGACGGCGCCATCATCAAGCCCTCGGCGGCGACGCCCAAGCTGATGAAGCACAAGGGGCGCGCGGTGGTGTTCGAAAACATCCTGGATTTCCACAGCCGCATCGACGACCCCAAGCTCGACATCGACGAGAACTGCGTCATGGTGCTGAAGAACTGCGGGCCCAAGGGCTATCCGGGCATGGCCGAGGTGGGCAACATGCCGCTGCCGCCGAAAGTGCTGAAAAAAGGCATCACCGACATGGTGCGCATCTCGGATGCGCGCATGAGCGGCACCGCCTACGGCACGGTGGTGCTGCACATCGCGCCCGAGGCCGCGGCGGGCGGAGCCCTGGCCCTGGTCGAGAACGGCGATATGGTCGAGCTCGACGTGGCCAAGCGCCGGCTGCACCTGGATGTGTCCGACAAGGAACTCGCGCGCCGGCGCAAGAAATGGAAAGCGCCCAAGGCGCCGATGAGCCGCGGTTACACCAAGCTCTACGTCGATCACGTGCTGCAGGCCGACAAGGGGGCGGACCTCGATTTCCTGGTCGGATCCAGCGGCCCCGGCGTGCCCAAAGACAACCACTAGCGCGCAGGAAGCGGCATGGCAACGCACGCGCCTGACATCGCCAACGAATCGGAGCATGTCCTCGGCGCCGACGGCGAATTTCACGTCACCGACGAGCCGGTCGACCTGTCGCTTTACCACTTCGAGGACTGGATCGCCTTCGCTTTCTTCTGGGTTTTGGCGGCCACGGTGTTCTACCAGTTCTTCACCCGCTACGCGCTCAACGACTCGGCCTCCTGGACCGAGGAAATCTCGCGCTACCAGCTGATTTGCACCGTGTTCGTCGGCGCGTCGTGTTCGGTACGCAAGAACACCCATATCCACGTCGACATCTTCTACCGTTTCCTGCCGGCGCCGGTTACGCGGGTGCTGTCCACGCTGGTGGACCTGCTGCGCATCCTGTTCTTTGGCTATGCGGTGTACCTCACTTACGCACTCATGGGCAAGATCGGCAAGCAGCAGATGTCCATCATCGACTGGCCGATCGGGCTGATCTACGCCGTGGTGCTGTTCGGATTCGCCCTGATGTGCTTTCGCGCCGTCACCACTGCGGCGAAGCATTGGCGCCAGGGTTTCAGCGTGCTCGAGCGGCCGGAGGTATCGGGGAGCGAAGAGGCATGACCGCCGCGCTGCTGATCGCGTTCCTCGTCCTGATGGTGATCGGGGTGCCGGTGGCGCTGGCGATGGCCGGCGCTTCGCTCCTCTACGTCATGCTATCGGGCACCGTGCCCGACTACGTGGTGATCCACCGCATGGTGAACGGCATCGACAGCTTTCCGCTGCTGGCGGTGCCGTTTTTCATCATGGCCGGCAACCTGATGAACTCCGCCGGCATCACCAACCGCATCTACAACTTCGCCCTGGCGCTGGTGGGCTGGCTCAAAGGCGGCCTCGGCCACGTCAACGTCATCGGCTCGGTGATTTTCGCCGGCATGTCGGGCACCGCGATCGCCGATGCGGCCGGCCTGGGCACGATCGAGATCAAGGCGATGCAGGACCACGGCTACTCGACCGAATTTTCCGTCGGCGTGACCGCCGCCTCCGCCACCCTGGGGCCGATCATCCCGCCCTCGTTGCCGTTCGTCATCTACGCCATGTTCGCCAACGTGTCGGTGGGGCAACTGTTCCTCGCCGGCATCATTCCCGGCGTGGTCATGGCCGTCCTGATGATGTTCACCGTCGCGTACTACGCGCACAAGAACAACTGGGGCCGCGACGTCGCCTTCAAATGGTCCAGGATCGGCAAGGCCCTGCTGGAGCTCGCCATCGTGATCGTCTTCCCCACCGCGATCTGGGGCGCGACCGAGCTCGGCACCGACCCGGCGCCGACTTTTTTCGCCGCCATGGCGCTGTTGCTTCTGGCAGACCGCTTTTTCCGCTTCAACGCGGTGCTGCCGATCATGACGCCGGTGCTCTTGATCGGCGGCATGACCAGCGGCATTTTCACCGCCACCGAGGGCGCCATCGCCGCCTGCGTCTGGGCGATGTTTCTCGGCCTCGTGTGGTATCGCACGCTCAACTGGAAAATGCTGGTCAAAGTGTCGATGGACACGGTCGAGACCACCGCGACCGTGCTGCTCATCGTCGCCGCCGCATCAATTTTCGGCTGGCTCCTGACCGTCACCCGGGTCACCGATGCCGTCGCCGCCGCGGTGCTCGCCTACACCCACAATCCGGCGATGTTCCTGCTGATGGCGAACCTGCTGATGCTGTTCGTGGGCTGCTTTCTGGAGCCGACCGCCGCGATCACCATCCTGGTGCCCATTCTGCTGCCGATCTGCCACCAGCTCGGCATCGACCCGGTGCACTTCGGCCTGGTGATGGTGCTGAACCTGATGATCGGCCTGCTGCATCCGCCCATGGGCATGGTGCTGTTCGTGCTGGCGCGCGTGGCGAAGCTGTCGATCGAGCGCACCACCATCGCCATCCTGCCCTGGCTGGTGCCGCTGTTGGCGAGCCTGATCCTGATCACCTATATTCCCGAAATTGCCTTGTGGCTGCCGCGGAAGTTCTTTCCGTAGCGACCTCGATCCACCCTCCTCACTATATAGGGCGTCTTAGACCGCGGATTTGCGCGCTGCGCGCGCCAACCGTGTTTTCCGCGCGGATGAAAAGCGCATCCGCACCAAAAACAGGGTTATGAATAAGAGCAATAGGGGTTTGGGCTTGCCTTTATCCAAGATCACCGATTGCAGAGGAGTAGAATTATCCTTCTTCACCTAATCTGGGTCATAGAGGTAGAACCATGCTGCAAGCCGTAGATCCAACGATACGCCTCAATCCCGCCGACGACGTGGTCATCGCCCGCGTCGAGATTCCAGAGGGCACGACGCTGCTCAAGGAAAACAACGTCCGCGTCGCGGCCCGCGTGCCCGCCGGGCACAAGATCGCGGTGCGCGAGATCAAGTCCGGCGGCCCGGTACGGCGCTACAACCAGATCATCGGTTTCGCCACCCGCGACATCCGCGCGGGCGAGCATGTCCATGTGCACAACATCGCCATGGGCGACTTCGACCGCGATTACGCCTTTTGCGTCGACGCCAAAGCCACCGACTACGTTGCGCAAGCGGCGACTTTCCAGGGCATCGTGCGCGCCGACGGGCGCGTGGCCACGCGCAACTACATCGGCATTCTCACCAGCGTCAACTGCTCGGCCACGGTGGCGCGCATGATCGCCAGACATTTCGACAACCGGCTGGATGCCTGGCCCAACGTGGACGGCGTGGTCGCGCTCACGCACAAGAGCGGCTGCGGCATGGCCTCCGAAGGCGAGCCCATGGACGTGCTGCGCCGGACCATGGCCGGTTACGCGCGCCATGCCAACTTCTGCGCCGTGCAGATCGTCGGCCTGGGCTGCGAGGCGAACCAGATCGCGAGCCTGCTCTCGACGCAGCAACTCAAGCGCAGCGACAAGTTCGCCGCCTACACCATCCAGGAAAAGGGCGGCACGATGAAGGCGGTGCGCGAAGGCATCGCGCGGATCGAGGCGATCCTGCCCGAAGCCAACCGGGTGAAACGCGAAACCGTGCCGGCGAGCCATCTGCTCCTCGCGCTGCAATGCGGCGGGTCGGACGGCTACTCCGGCATTTCCGCCAACCCGGCGCTGGGCGCCGCGGTGGACCTGCTGGTGCGCCACGGCGGCAGCGCGATCCTGTCGGAAACGCCGGAGATCTATGGCGCCGAGCACTTGCTCACGCGCCGCGCGGTCACGCGCGAGGTGGGCGAGAAGCTGATCCGCCGCATCAAGTGGTGGGAAGAGTATACGGCGCGCAACGGCAACGAGATGAACAACAATCCCTCGCCCGGCAACAAAGCGGGCGGCCTCACCACCATCCTGGAGAAGTCGCTCGGCGCCGTGGCCAAGGGCGGCACCACCAATCTGGTCGATGTGTACGAATACGCCGAACCGGTCACGGCCAAGGGTTTCGTCTACATGGACACACCCGGCTACGATCCGGTGTCGGCGACCGGCCAGATCGCCGGCGGCGCCAACCTGGTCTGCTTCACCACCGGCCGCGGCTCGGCCTACGGCTGCAAGCCCGCACCCTCGCTCAAGCTCGCCACCAACACGCGGCTGTTCGAGCACCAGGAAGAGGACATGGACATGAACTGCGGCACCATCGTCGACGGCAAGGAGAGCATCGGGCAAGTCGGGCAGAAACTGTTCGAACTGATCCTCAAGACCGCCTCGGGCGAGAAAACCAAGAGCGAGGCCTTCGGCTACGGCGAAGACGAGTTCGCGCCCTGGGTCCTGGGAGCGACGATGTAATGGACGCGTCCACGCAAAGTCCCCGGCGCCTCGAAACGAACCGCTTCAGCGCTTTCATCCACGCCGCCCCGCTCCATCTCTTACTGATCGCTGCCATTACGTGCGCAGCGGAACCGGCGCTGGCCAAGGTGGTGGTAAAGAAAGGCGTCTACGGCGCCATCGCCCTGCAGCGCGAGACGGGCCAACTCGGCTACGCTTACAATTCCGCCACTTCGCGCGCGGCCAAGATGGAAGCCCTGAATCAATGCGCCCACCCGCGCTGCGAAGTCGTGGCGGCTTTCAGCAACGCCTGCGGCGCGCTCGCGCGCGGACCGAAAAAATACTTTCCCGCCACCGGCGCGACCCGGCAGGAAGCCGAAACCAAGGCGCTGCGCCTGTGCGCGGCCAAGGATTGCGAAGTCACCGCCTGGGCCTGCACCAAGTAGTGCAGGGGCGTCATTTTTACGCCTGTTTCAACGCGCAACCAGCGCCCTTCGCGGAACAAACCATAAATGCCAAGCCATAGCACCGCGCACTACTTTCTCGAAGGCCTGGCGGACCTCGGCATCGAATTCCTGTTTTCGAATCTCGGCACCGATCACGTCTCGCTGATCGAGGAACTCGCCCGGTGGGATCGCGAGGGGCGGGCGCATCCGCAGGTAATTCTGTGTCCGCACGAGAACGTCGCGATTCACATGGCGGGGGGATATGCCGCCATCACCGGCCGCGGGCAGGCGGTGCTGGTGCATGTGGATGCGGGGACGGCCAATGCGAGCATGGGCATGCACAACCTGTTCCGCGCCCGTGTCCCGGTGTTCCTGATGGCCGGCAGATCGCCGTATACGCTGCGCGGCGAGTTGCCGGGGTCGCGCGACAACTACGTGCATTTCGTCCAGGATCCCTACGACATCGGCAGTCTGGTCCGGCCCTACGTCAAGTGGGAATACACCTTGCCCTCCGGTGTGGTGGCGAAGGAGGCATTGACGCGCGGCTACGCGCTCATGCAAAGCGATCCCGCCGGACCCGTCTATCTGTCCTTGCCGCGCGAAACGCTGGCGGAGCAATGGGAGGAGTCTGCGATCCGCGCCTTTCCGCCGGCGCGTTACGGCCCGGTGCGCGCCGGCGGAACCGGGCCGGATATTGCGCGACGCATTGCCGCGCAACTGCTCGCCGCCGGGAACCCGATCGCAATTGCCTCTTATCTCGGCCGCAAACCCGAGGCGGTAGCGGCGCTGGATACGCTTGCGCGCGAGTGCGGAATCCGGGTATTCGAGTCCAATCCGGTGTACCTCAACATTCCGCGGGATTCGCCCTGCTTCGCGGGCTTCGACGCGAGAGCGGCCATTGCCGAAGCGGACGTCGGCCTGCTGCTCGACGTGGACGTTCCCTGGCTGCCGAAGTACGTTCCGGACAATCCCGGCGCCCGCTGGGTGCATATCGACGTCGACGCGATCAAGAAGGACTTTCCGATGTGGGGGTTCGCGACCGACCTTCGCGTTCAGGGGGACTGCGCGACGGTGCTCGGACAGGTGCTGGAGATTGTTCGCGCCGAGGCCGACGCGGGTTTTCGCGCGCGCGCTGCGACGCGAATCGCGGGGTGGGAGGGCATGCGGCAAGAGCGCGTGCAGCGGATCACCGCCGCTGCAGGCATCAGCGGAAAGGCCGGCGCGATCTCGCCCGATTTTCTGTGCGCGGCGCTGAACGCCGTATTGGGCCAGGACGATATCGTCATCAATGAGGCGATTCGCAACACCCCTGCCGTGCTCAATCAGATTGTGCGTACCCGTCCGCAGACCTATTTCGGCCTGTCGGGGGGCGGGCTCGGCTTCAGCGGAGGCATGGCGCTAGGCTTAAAACTCGCGCGCCCGGGCAGCCGGGTCGTTCAGATCGTGGGTGACGGCGGCTTCCATTTTTCCACGCCTACCTCGGTATATGCTGTCGCACAGCAGTACAGCTTGCCCGTGTTCACGGTGGTGCTGGACAACGGCGGATGGCAGGCGGTCAAGGAGTCGGTCCTGCGGGTCTATCCGGATGGAACGGCGGCGGCGGCAAACGCCTTCCACTCCCGCCTCGAAGGCAGGCAGCGGCACTTCGAGCAGATCGCCAGCGCGTTCGGCGCCTACGGCGAGGCGGTGAGCGAACCCGGGCAGGTGGCCGGCGCCATCGAACGCTGTCTGGCCGCGGTCGATGCGGGTCAGGCCGCCGTGCTCGCCGTGCGCGTGACGCCGCTGTAGCCGAGTTCCCTCGGGTTGAACCGGCCAATGTCGAAACGCAAGACGATACTCGTGGTCGGCTGCGGCGCAATCGGCGGGATCTTCGCGGCGGTGCTGGCACACAACGATGCACAAGCTCAAAGGGGGGCAGGATGAATCCACATAGGTTGCAACAACGCGGTGCACGCCCGTGCAAATCCCCGACTCCGGTTTTCAGGCACAGGCTTTTTGCGCGGCTGGCGGGCATCGCCCTGGTTTCGCTGGTCGCTCTATCGGCCCGGGCGCAGGAGGACCCCGCCCGGAACTTCCCGGGCAAGCCGATCCGCATCATCGTCGGTTACGCTGCCGGCGGCGGGAACGACATCGTCCTGCGGCTCATCGCGCCGAAATTGGCGGAAGGCCTGGGCCAGCCCGTCATCGTCGAGAACAAGCCCGGCGCGCAGTCGATCGTGGCCGCCGAATATGTCGCCAAGGCCGCTCCCGACGGCTATACGCTGCTGATGGGCGCGTCCGGTCCGATCGCAATAAATCCGGCCATCTACTCCAAGCTTTCCTATTCCCCGCTGCGCGACTTTGTCCCGATTTCCATGATCGGTTCATTTCCGCTGATCCTGGTCGTGAACGCGGCGTTGCCGATACACTCGGTCAGGGAACTCGTGGCCTATGCCAAGGCCAATCCGGACAAGGCGAACTATGGCGCCAGCGCGGCGCCGTTCCAACTCGCGAGCGAGCTGCTCAATCTGAGAACCGGCGCCAAGTTCGCGTACATACCGTACAAGGGGAGCAATGAATCGATCAATGCGGTGATGTCGGGCCAGGTGACGATGACGATTGCCGATCCTCCGCCGGCAACCGGCCCGCTCATGGGCAGGAGGGTGCGGGGGCTCGCCGTCACGTCCGCGACGCGCCATCCGGCGTGGCCGGATTTGCCGACGATGGCCGAGGCGGGGATTCCCGACATCGAGATCGTACTTTGGAGCGGTTTGCTCGCGCCGGCCGGCACGCCTGCCGCGATCGTCAGGAAATTGCAGGATGAGGTGGCGCGCGTGGTGAGGCTTCCGGAAATCCGCGAACGCCTGGCCGGCATGGCGATCGATCCGGTGGGAAACACGTCGGAAGAGTTCGCGCGCATCATCGCCGCGGACATCGCCAAATGGACCGCGGTCGCGAAGGCCGCCAATATCAAGGCCGACTAGCGGGTTCTGGATTCTGTAATTCCTGAACAATGGATCAGGCGATGTCAAGCTCCCATATGGATTACAGCCTGATCGTTATACCGATGGTGATATAATCACCGTCATCGTTACCAAGCTCGCTCGACCATGCCCGCCTCGTCCCTAGCCCCGCTCAAACGCCAGCTCGCGCGCAGGATCGCGGCCAGCGTGGGTCACCTGAATCTGCGCCAGGTCGAGGCGGCGGAAATGCTCGATCTCACCCAGCCCCGGCTCAACGCCCTGCTCAAGGGCCGCGTCGAGCTGTTCAGCCTGGATGCGCTGGCGCAAATCGCCATGCGCGCCGGACTCACGGTGCGCGTCAGCGCGACACGATCGTATCGGCATGGCTGAATCGCGCCTGCCGGGCGCCGAGACTGAATTGCGATTGCGGCGCTCGGATGCGCAGGCGCGCCAAAACCTGCGAGAATACCGTCCATGAAACCGTCAGAAGCACTCGCCACCCATAGGGACAAACTACTCGCCATCGCTGCCGGACGCGGCGCGAGCGCGCAGCTCGATGCGGCATTCGGCCGGAGCTAGACCGGTACCCGTAAATTCATAACATTTGTTCTAGGCGACGCGGCAGGCAGCTTGGCTCATAGACAGATCGTTATCTCAATTCCAGTATAGACTTTTGATATGAAACCACCATTGCCGCGATCCACCGGAACGCGCCTGTACTGCGATTTACCCCTCTCGCCCGGCGCGGAAATCGCGCTGCCCGAAGCCGCCGCCCGCCATGCCGTGACCGTGTTGCGCCTGCAGGTGGGCGACACGCTGAACCTGTTCAACGGCGAGGGCGGGGAATATCGGGCCAGCCTCGTCGCGGTGAGCAAGCGCGAAACCCGGGTGCGCCTGATCGAGTTCCACACGGCCGAGCGCGAATCGCCGCTTGAGATCACGCTGGCACTGGGCATCTCCGCGGGCGAGCGCATGGACTACAGCCTGCAGAAGGCCACCGAGCTCGGCGTCACCGCCATCGTCCCGCTCGCCACCGAGCGCAGCGTGGTCAAGCTCACCGGGGAGCGCGCCGACAAGCGCCTACAGCACTGGCGGCATGTGGTCATCGCCGCCTGCGAGCAATGCGGACGCAACCGCGTGCCCGCAGTCGCGCCGGTACAGACGCTCGTCGGCTATCTCGCGGCGGCCGACCGCAGCAAGCGGCGGCTGCTGCTGTCACCGGACGCGGCCACGCCCCTGAAGCAGGTGCCGCCCTCGGCTGCCGTGGTGCTGCTGATCGGCGCCGAAGGCGGTCTCGCGCCATCCGAATACCAGGCTGCCGAAGCAAGCGGATTCGAACCGGTCAGCCTGGGGCCGCGCATCCTGCGTACCGAAACGGCGCCGGTCGCGGCGCTGGCGGTGCTGCAGGCGCTGTGGGGCGACCTCTAACGGGCGCCTTCCTTGCGCAGCGCGAATTCCTTCACCAGCCCATAGATCGCCGGAATCACGATCAGCGTCAGGATGGTGGATGAAATCATCCCGCCCACCATCGGCGCCGCTATCCGGCGCATGACTTCGGAGCCGGTGCCGCTGCCCCACATGATGGGCAGCAGGCCGGCCATGATTGCGACCACGGTCATCATTTTCGGGCGCACGCGCTCCACCGCGCCTTCCATGATCGCCGCATAGAGGTCCGCCAGCGTGGGCTTGCCGCCTTCGGCCGCGCGCTGCGCCTTGATCGTCTCCCAGGCATGATCGAGGTAGATCAGCATGACCACGCCGGTTTCCGCGGCGACACCGGCGAGCGCGATGAATCCCACCGCCACCGCCACGCTCATGTTGTAGCCGAGCAGCCACATCAGCCACACCCCTCCCACCAGCGCGAACGGCACCGACAGCATCACAATAACGGTTTCGGTGAGCCGCCTGAAATTGAGGTAAAGCAGCAGGAAAATGATCAGCAGCGTGAGCGGCACGACGACCACAAGCTTTGCTTTCGCCCGCTCCATGTACTCGAACTGGCCGCTCCAGGTCGCGTAATAACCCGGCGGGAATTTCACCTGCTCGCGCACCGCCTTCTGCGCGTCGCTGACATAGCCGCCGATGTCGCGCTCGCGAATATCGACAAATATGTATGCCGTCAGCAAAGCGTTCTCGGTGCGGATGGCGGGAGGCGCCTGCATCAGGCTTACGCGCGCGACCTGCCCCAGCGGAATCATGGCGCCCCCCATGATCGGCACCAGCACTTGGCTCGCGATGGCCTGAGGGTCCTGCCGCAGTTCGCGCGGATAGCGCACGCTGACGCCGTAGCGCTCCAGCCCCTCCACCGTGGTGGTCACCATCTCGCCGCCCAGGGCGATGCCGATCACGTCCTGCAGTTCGCCCACGCTCAAGCCGTAGCGCGCCAGCGCCATGCGGTCGGGTTCGATGTCGAGGTAATAGCCGCCGGTGACGCGCTCGGCGTAGGCGCTGGTGGTGCCGGGAACGGTTTTCACCACCGCCTCGATTGCCTTCGCCAGTTTCTCGATCTCGGCCAGGCTCTTGCCGAACACCTTGATCCCTATGGGGGTGCGGATGCCGGTTGCGAGCATGTCGATGCGCGCCTTGATCGGCATGGTCCAGGCGTTCGATACGCCGGGAATCTGCACCGCCTGGTCCATTTCGGCGATCAGCTTGTCCACCGTCATGCCCGGGCGCCATTGATTCTCGGGCTTCAAGTTGATCACCGTCTCGAACATTTCCACCGGCGCCGGATCGGTGGCGGTAGCGGCGCGCCCCGCCTTGCCGAACACCGATTCGACCTCGGGAAAGCTCTTGAGGATCTTGTCCTGCGTCTGCAGCAATTCCGCCGACTTGGTGATCGACAAGGACGGCAGGGTGGCCGGCATGAAGAGCAGCGAACCTTCGTTCAGGACCGGCATGAACTCGCTGCCCAGTTGCATCGCGGGATACGCCGATACGCCCAGTGCGACCACAGCGGCGGCGATGGTGAGCTTCTTCCAGCGCATCACCCAGGCAATGGCCGGCCGGTAGATCCAGATGAGGAAGCGATTGATCGGATTTTTCTTCTCCGGCATGATCTTGCCGCGGATGAACAAGAACATCAGCACCGGCACCAGGGTGATCGAGAGCAGCGCCGCGCCGGCCATGGAAAACGTCTTGGTGTAGGCGAGCGGCGTGAACATCCGGCCTTCCTGGGCTTCGAGCGTGAACACCGGCAGGAAGGACACGGTGATGATCAGCAGGCTGAAAAACAGCGCCGGCCCGACTTCGCGGCAGGCATCGATCATGATCTGCAGGCGCGGCGCGTCCGGCGGCGCGCGCTCCAGATGCTTGTGCGCATTCTCGATCATGACGATGGCCGCATCCACCATGGCGCCGATGGCGATGGCGATGCCGCCCAGACTCATGATGTTGGAGTTGAGTCCCATCAGGTGCATGGCGATCATCGCCATCAACACGCCGATCGGCAGCATGACGATGGCCACCAGCGCGCTCCTCGCATGCAGCAGAAACACCACGCACACCAACGCCACGATGACGCTCTCCTCGATCAAGGTGCGTTTCAGATTGTCGATGGCGCGATGGATCAGGTCCGAACGGTCATAGACCGTCTGCAGCGAAACCCCCTGCGGCAGACCGGAGGAGATTTCCGCAATTTTGGCTTTCAGGTTGCCGATGACGTCGAGCGCGTTCTGGCCGTAGCGCGCGACGGCGATGCCCGCGACCACCTCGCCTTCGCCATTCAATTCGGCGAGTCCGCGGCGCTCGTCCGGCACCAACTCGACCCGCGCGATGTCGCGGATCAGCACCGGCGTGCCCTTGTCCGCCTTCACCACCAGATTCTCGATGTCGGACACGCCGCGCAGATAGCCGCGGCCGCGCACCACGAATTCGGTCTCCGCCATTTCGATCGCCCGGCCGCCGACGTCGCGATTGCTCGAGCGAATGACCTCCACCACTTTCATCAGGGGAACGCCGTAGGCCTGCAGCTTGCGCGGGTCCACCGTGACCTGGTAGGTCTGGACGAACCCGCCCACGCTGGCCACTTCGGCCACGCCCTGGGCCTTGGTGAGTTGGTAGCGCACGAACCAGTCCTGAATGGTGCGCAGTTCCGCCAGCGAGCGGTTAGCCGCGAGCACGGCGTACTGGTACACCCAACCGACGCCGGTGGCGTCCGGGCCCAGCGTCGGCGTGACGCCCCGCGGCATGCGCCCGGAAGCGAAGTTGAGGGATTCCAGCACCCGCGTTCGCGCCCAGTAGATGTCGGTGCCGTCCTCGAAAATGACGTAGATGAATGAGGCGCCGAACACCGACAGCCCGCGCACCACCTTGGACTTGGGCACGGCCAGCATCGCCGTGCTCAGGGGATAGGTGATCTGGTCTTCCACCACCTGCGGCGCCTGGCCCGGGTACTCGGTGTAGATGATCACCTGCACATCCGACAAATCCGGAATCGCATCCAGCGGCGTGCGAATGACGGCATAGACGCCCGCGGCAACGACGAAGAACGTGGAGAGGAGCACGAGGAAGACGTTGCGCACCGACCATTCGATGATGCGTCCCAGCATGTCAGTGCCCCTGGTGCGCGCCGGCGGCTGGCTTGGCCGCGGTGGCGGACTTCAATTCGGTGGCCGGCTTCGATTCGGTGGCCGGCTTCGATTCGGTGGCCGGCTTCGCCGCGGCCGCTTGAATGCGGATGATCACGTACTCGCCGCCGGCTTCCCCGACCATGTCGAAGACGATTTTCTGACCCGGTTTCAGCGTGCGCAACAGCGCCGCATCCTTGACCTTGAAATCCATGGTCATCGCCGGCCACTTCAAGCTGGCGATCGGTCCGTGCGCGAGCGTTACGCTGGCGTGGGCCGGATCCACCGCCATGACCGTGCCCTCTCCGCGATGCGTCGCGGGCGTGGTACCGGCGGTGGGCGCAGTACCGGCGGCGGGCACAGCGGGCTTGGTCTCGCCCTTCTCGTCCGGTTTTGCGCCCTCCGCGCTCTGACCGAACCCGCTGAACGCGGCTTTGAGGTTGCTCTCGGCGTCGATCAGGAAGTTCGCGCTGACCACCACGTTCTCGCCGACTTTGACGCCCTCCAGAACTTCGATATATCCATCGGCGCGCGCTCCCAGCTTCACCGGGCGCGGCTCGAACCGTCCCTCGCCGCGCTGCACCAGCACCAGTTGCCGCGTGCCGGTATCCAGCACTGCGGAATCGGGCACGGTCAACGCCTGTCCTTTGCCGCGCGAAGATATGAACTCGGCCCGCGCGTACATGGACGGCTTGAGCAGTGCCTGCGGATTGGCCAGTTCGATCCGCACTCGGGCAGTGCGGCTCTCGGGGGTAACGGTGGGATAAATAAAAGTCACCTTGCCCGCGAACACCTTCTCCGGATAAGCATCGACCCTAATGTTCGCCGACTGTCCGATACGCACCTGACCGAGGTCCTGTTCGAACACCTCCGCCAGCAGCCACACCTGCGACAGGTCGGCGACCTGGTACAGCACCTCCCCGGCCATGAAGCGTTTGCCCTGGATTGCGGGTTTTTCCAGCACCACGCCGTTTGCGGGCGAGCGCAGCGTCAGGTACTGAGTAGTCTTGCCATCCTGTGTCAGGCGCTGCAATTCGGTTTCCGAGATGTCCCAGTTGCGCAAGCGCTGCAAGGCGCTGTCCACGAGGCGCTGCATGCTCGCCTGCACTTCCGCGCTGGCGCCTGCGAGCGTTTGCACGCCTCTGCGCGCGATCAGATATTCCTGCTGCGCCGTGATCAGGTCGGGGCTGTACACGTCCATCAGCGCCTCGCCCTTCTTCACCGCCTGGCCGGTGGTGTTGACATAGAGCCGCTGGATCCAGCCGTCGAACTTGGAGGTGACGGTGTGCAGCGAGCGCTCGTTCGCCTGCACCGTCGCCACCGCCCTGATAGTGCTCTTGAGATCGCGCAAGGCGACCGCCTCGGTTTTCACGCCGAGCTTTTGCACCTTGTCCAGGCTGAGCTTGACCAGCGGGGTGGCGGACGCGGGTTCTTCATCCGCATACACCGCAATGTAGTCCATGCCCATCTGGTCTTTTTTCGGCACCGGCGAGGTGTCCGGCAGGCCCATCGGATTGCGGTAATACAGGATCCGGGGTTTTGCGGCGGCAGCGGTCGCTGGGGCGGCGCGAGCAAGATCAGGCGCCGCGCCGGAAGCGGCTTTGCCCGCGGCGGTCGGGGGCGCCTCCGCCGCCGGCCGGCTCGCTCCCCACCAGTAACCGGCGGCCAGCGACGCCGCCACCAGCAGGACACTCGATACAATCCAAACGATTGGTTTCATGGTTCTTCCCAAAGCATTGATCTCAGTACATCCGCTTGCCGGTCAAGAACTCGATCTCGGCCAGCGCTTTGTTGAAATTCACCAGTTCCTTGGCACGGCTGATTTCATAGCCGAACAAGGTCATCTGGCTGTCGAGCAGCATCAGCGGGTCGACGCGGCTCACCTTGTACCCTGAGAGCGAGGCCTCGACCGCGAGCCGTGCCTGAGGCAGGATGCCGGTCTCGTACAGGCGCACCGACTTGCGGCTCTGCTCGGCAATCGCCACCTGCTGCCGCAGCCTGGCCAGCACTTCGTTCTGCTGTGCCTGCTGCAGTTCCAGGGTCTGCTCGCGCATCGCCTGCGCCTCGGCGATGCGCGGCTCGATCTTGTCCTCGCGCCACACGGGAAGATTCATCGCCACGGTAAGGCTCACCAGGTCCTCGCGCGGCATACCCAGCGGACTTCTGTCCCTCTGGCCGTAGGCAAAACGCAGGTCGAAGTCCGGCTGGGCTTCCTTGCGTGCAAGTTCCAGCGTTTTGGCGCTGCGGTCGATCGCGCTTTGCAGCCCGAGCAATTGCGGGCGCTCGCGCAGCGCCGTCTCTTGCAGCGCTTCGAGGCTGAACGCCGCAGCCCCTATCTGCGGCAGCTCCGCGGCAATGGGCGCGGCGTTTCCGCGCCGGCCGAGCAGGCGCAACAACTCGGCTTCCATCACCGGGCGCTCGCGCTCCATCCGCAGCAACTCCTCGGTCATCCGGCCAAGCTGCGTCTGGGCTTTCAGCACTTCGGCCTGCGTCGCCTGGCCCACTGCGTAACGGCCCTCGGCGATCCTCAGGAATTGCTCCAGGATGAGCCGGTTGTTTTGCAGTTGCCGAACGGTCTCGTCGGTCAGCGCGAGATCGAAATAAGCCAGCTTGACGTCGCGCACGACGCGGTTGGTGGTTTCGCGCAGGCCGTAGCCTAGCGTTTCCGCATCCTTCGCCGCCACCTGTTCGCGCAATGCGCGTTTGCCGGGATAGGGCAGCTTCTGCGACAGCCCGAGCATTTTCATCGTCATGTCTTCGCGGTTGAGGCTAAAGGGCTGGATCGGCACATTGAGCAAGCCTGCTTCCAGCATTGGGTCCTCCAGCGCACCGGCAGGACGCACGCGCTGACTTGCGGCCTCGGTCTCCTTTGCCGCCGCACGCAGCTCTGGATTGTTCTGCAGTGCCTCGGCGACCAGCGAACTCAGGGCCGGCGCAGCAGCGGCGTCCGTAAGCCGGTTCTGCGCGCATGCAGGCGTCGCCGCAATCGCCGCAACCACGGCCGCGGCAAACAGAGCGGCAGCCCCGGGCACGCGCCCCAACGACCTGATCAAACTCATCGTCATCACAACCTCCTTCCCACCGCAATCCGCGTGTTCGGACGAACGCACCAGCGGCGCCCCGGGCGGAGCCCCGCTGGAGCACTCCAGCGTGCCGTCTATTTCACTCTCTCCAGGCGCAAGACCGTGAATTCGCCGCCGACACCGTCGGCATCGAATTTGATCTTGTCGCCTGGTTTCAAATTGTCGAGCATAGCTTTGTCTTTCACGCGGTACGCCATAGTCATCGGCGGCATGTCGAATTTGGGCATCGCACCGTGCTTGATCGTGACCGTGCCGGCGGCCTTGTCGACCTTGCGCACTTCGCCCTCGGTCAATGCCGCGCTTGCCGCGACAGCCGGTTTGGCCTCGTTTTTTGCGAGATGCTTATGGCTCACGTCCGCACCGGCGTGGAACGCGAGCCCCGCGCCAAGAAACAACACTGCGATCAATATTGGGTTGCGATTCATGTTCCTTCCCTTTCGTTGGTAATCAATCATCCGTCGTACTTTAGCGTTTATTTGACCGAGACCGTGCCCATCATACCGGCCTCGAAATGCCCCGGCTGCAGGCAGGCGAAGTCGACCGTGCCGGGCTCGGTGAATTGCCATACCAGTTCTGCGGATTTGCCCGGATCGAGCGTCACCTGGTTCGAGTCGGCGTGCTCCATCCCGGGCATTTTGCGCATCAGCTCGGCGTGCTGCTTCAGTTCCGCCGTGGACCCGATTATCATCTCATGCTTGATCCGGCCGGCGTTGCTAACCACAAACCTGATGGTCTCGCCGCGCTTCACGTTGATGTTCGCGGGAGTGAATTTCATGTCGTCGCTCATGACCACCTGAATGGCGCGTGAGACCTTTTTCGGATCCCCGGGCTTGCCCACCCCCTGCGCATGCCCGCCATCCCCCGAGTGTCCGCCCTCGGCATTGCCGTGCATCATGCCGGGCGTCATTCCCTGATGCGCATCATCGTGCGCGTATACCGCAATCGGGGTCAATACGAGCGCGGCAAGCATAAACATTCTGGCTTTCATGGGTCCGTATTCTCGGGTCAATGGATGTAATGTCGGCCACTACGGCAAGTGTTAATGGCCGTCCGGCTACAGTTCAGCCAGTCAGCATCATGCAGTCTCGGGACCGACATGAATCTGACGCCAAGATTACATTTATGTAATCTTTCTGGCGCCAAACGCTCAAGTACGCATTGCAGCAGCCGAGGCCGCAGTATGCCGTACTCAGAGCCTGATGCGGTTAAGGCGCGGCGCTTTGGTGGCCGCGAACGCCGGGCTCAGCGCCATCGCGGCGCCAGCGAAGACGGGCGACAGCAGCGAGCCGAACACCGGCTAGAGCACGCCGGCGGCAAACCGGATGCGGAGCGCGCTGTAAGCGAATGCGCCATTGCTTTCGCATTGCGGAACACGATGCCCGCGCGCTAATCCTTAGCAGAGTTATTTTCGCAGCTGTCTGCAGAAGGCGC
>Ga0097691_1000681_pt1 | contig 28048 bp, 21 predicted proteins | sample NGESurdeep072012_8_FD_72858 | JGI IMG/M metagenome (GOLD analysis project Ga0097691, IMG submission 72858) | Arctic peat soil microbial communities from Barrow, Alaska - NGEE Surface sample 210-1 deep-072012 | ecosystem: Environmental > Terrestrial > Soil > Wetlands > Peat ... | reverse complement strand
CTGGCAAACCATACTCCGAAGTTTTGATCGGGACGATTGCGTCTGTGACATCGAGCCATGACTCGCGGCCTGATTGTCAGGGCGTATGCTTCAGCTGAAAGGTCGAATCGCTCGCGGTGATCTGCGCCACGCGAATGCGAAGCGCCGCGGCGTTCGGAATCTGGGCGTCGATCAGGGCTGGCACGAGCGACGAGACGACGATTGAATTCGTCGGCGTCTCGATGTGCTCGCCCTCCTTCATGCCAGGAAGCTTGATCATGAGCGGGATCCGGCGATCGGTGCTCCTGCCTTGGTTCAGCTTTGCGCGCCACGGGTGATCAGCCGTCACGATGAGCGTCGTCGCATCCCAGATTCCGCGCCGAATCATCTCGTCACGCATCCGTCCGAGCACCCGATCCGCCAGGGCGAGATTGCCGAGGTAGCCATCGTCGCCCAAGATGGTCACCCGGAACTGATTCGTGCGGCGGTCCCAGACCCACGGCGAATGCGGGAGGGGAAGGTGCAGGAGAACGAGCGCGTAGGAGGAGTCCGCGGCAAGGTCAGCGGCGTTCTCGATTACCTCGCGCAGTCGAGCAATGTGCGAGCGCCGCATATTGAAGGGCAGCAGGCTCTGCGTCTGCTGGGCAACGGCTCGCCAGAAGCCCTCCCGCTGCACGTCCACCATCCCGCCGCCCACCAGCGGAATCTCCTCGCAGTGATCCACCATCCCGGTAAGGCGCAGACGACAGTAAGGGAACGCGAAGCCCACGAGCGCCGTACGTGCACCCCTCGCGGCCGGTCCCGAGAAAATCGAAGTGGCGGTATCGCTGAGCACGCGTCGCCCGTTCTTCAGCAGGGCGACAAAGGAGTTCGCGCTCAGCGGAATGAGCGAGTCGACCCGACGGCCGAGCAGGTACGATGACATAGACTCCATCGTGTTCGGGCCGGGTGAATACGTCGAGTCGAACGTCACGGACGTCGTGCGCAGCGCGTCGAAGTTCGGCAAACTCAGGTCCTTCGGTCGTCGCGTGAATGCCATCTCGTTGTCCATCTCATCGAAGACCACCATCACGACGCGATGCGCCGAGGGGAGTCCGGGATGCGGGTGCCGCGTCACCGTATGAAAGGCGTCGAAGTTCATCGTCGCCAAGAGCCAAGTACCCCTGACCATCGCGAACACGGCGAACAACGAGACCGTCAGGAGAACGCGCCGGTACCACTTAGTGATCGGTATCGTGTGGCGAAGCGTCACGGCCAGCACCACAAGACCGAGAATCGCGAGTATCGGAATTCCGACTGCCTGCCGGAGTTCATTCCAGACGCCAAGCACGGCCGGCAGTCTGCCCTCGTTCGACTTTCGCAGCTCGTTCAGGACGACGATGCTCGTGGCGAGAAAGAACAAGCTGATGACGTACTGCACTGCTCGCGGCGCTCGGCGTAGCGGGGGAGAGAGCACAGCCATGAGAACGCCCCCCGTGAGCACAGTGGCGATTGCGGCGAGGTAGTCGCTCGGACCGTACGCGAGGAAAAAGCCGTTCGAGGGCGTCGCGGCGGAAAGCAGTAACCGCCAGACGTCGATATAGAGCAGACTGACAAGGGAACATCCGATCAGGAGATCCTTTGCCGCCTGCTTCCGCTCAGGTAGTAGCTTTCCGGAGGACATAGGCCACTCGTTCACCGCTCGGCAGTGGTTCGGCTCGAACAATCTCGAAGCGGCGCTTACACGCCTCTTCGAAGCTCGCTCGGGAAAGGTCTGCGTAGAGATAGTCGCGACCTCTCGCAAGCCGCCGAAATAAGGGGTCAGACGGCGGGACGAACTCCAGAGCGACGGAATTGCGGGTCAGCCGGGCGAACAGATCGATTACGCCCGAAAGGGGAATGCCGTTCGTTACGAGTAGATGATGAATGACCGCCATCGCCAGCACCTGGTCGAACGCGCCCGTCGCCCGATCAAGAAAAGACGGCAACTCCCGATTCATCCAGCCGCGGCCGGGCGTTGGTGATGCAATGTCCACGACGAGGGGGAGCACATTCAGCGCATCGCCTGACGCGCGCCGAAAGACACGCTCGATCACCTGTGGGTCATTGTCGATCGCCACGACCTGAGCGCCGCGTGTCGCGGCGATTACCGACAGCTCGCCGGTGTTGCATCCGATGTCCAGCACCGTCTTCGGCTGCATCTCCTCCACTGCAGCGGCGACGAAGGCGCGCTTCGCGTCGAAGTACGCGGGGCTGTGATGATCCTTCACGTATCCCGTCCAGGACGACTGCGGATCCCCAGACGGGGCCACGGCGTCGAGCGACTTTCGCAGCCCCTCGAAGAGATGCTTCAGGACGTATTGCGCCCGCTCCGGAGGAACCGAGCGCTTGGGTGGAGCTCCATTGGCCGCGGTTGACCTCGCGCGACTGAGCATCGTCGCCACCGTGACTTGCCACAACCCGGGCCCGCTCAGTCGTTTGGAGAGAGGCACGAGGTCGCGCGCCACCTCAGGCTTGATCCCCTCCCGGCCAACGCTGAACACTGCGCGAAGGGGCAAGCCGGTGGCCTTGGTCACGAGCAGGGGAAGCACGAACGTGCGGATGAACTGCGCGTAAGGCAGCCAAAGTGGGTCCTTGAGATCCCTTCTCTCGACCGAAAGGAGGTCCACGAACACTGGCTGGGATCCGCGGAAAAGCACGTTCGCGGGCGTCGCGTCCTTTAGTCCGCGGCCATCCTTCAACAGATCGAGCGCCAGGTCGAGCGTCATCGCCCCGGCACGATGTAGCATGCCTTGGGACCACTCATCGGCCGACGAGGGGAAGAACACGCGCTCGTGCCGCCAAATTCCGCCCCAGGGCTCGGCTCCGAGAGCCTGGGTGAAGCCCGGATCGTTTCGGTACGCGTCGAGCTCAGGCGCCTGCAGCTCTGTGCTCTCCACGAGCGCGCCACGAGCGCGCCACGAGCGGGCCGTTGCCGAATCTAGAAAGCCCCGTAGTTCCTCGGCATGCGAAGAACGAACAAATCGAACCGGCGTGCCGCCCACAAAGCGAAGCGCGCCACCCGGGTCCCGAAACGACGCACCTTGCAACGAATTCGGATGCTCCTGCGCCGGACTACTGCGCGTCGTTCTCTCGACGTCGCAGTATGCGGTACAGACGAGTGATACTGTGGCGCAGTGTGAACCCCACGCCGATGACTCCTGACACGATGAGCTGCAAAAGGAGCGAGGACGCTCCCGGATCTATGTACCACGCGCCGCAGACGTTTAGCAGAAAAAAGACAAGAGCAGCTCGGCGCAACTTCGCATGCATAGGGAACGGTCCGCTTGGGTAGAACGACTGCCGCGCGTGGAGTCTCGCGGTCTCGAATTCCGTCATCGATTCGAATACACAGATTACGACACTGCGCGGCAGCACGCCACCTCTTGACCGCTTCGCCGGAGCGCATTGCGGATCAGGTCGCGGAGACGGCATTCTGGTATCCGTCGGCGTTGAAGCAGTAGCCACGATGAGCCCTACGCGGTTGCCGAGCGGGCCATTCCGGCGATCGTGTTCGCGAGTGGCACCCGCCAGTGCGGCGGAGTCCGCCCCATCGCTCTCCACGTCACGCTCGCGTCGAGAACACTGTACTGTGGCCGCCGCGCTGGCAAACTATACTCCGAGGTTTTGATCGGGACGATTGCGTCTGTGACATCGAGCAGGCCAGCCTCTAGCGCCAGTTCCTGGATCGCAACCGCGAACTCGTACCGGCTGGCCGAGCCCGCGCTGGCCCAGTGAAGCACTGAATTCTTCACCGACGCGGTGGCGCCAGCGCACCACCAGATGACTTGCGCGACATCCGCGGCAGTGGTCGGAACACCAACCTGGTCGTCGACGACACGCAGCGACCGATGGCTCTGCATGTGACCGAGCATCTTCGTCAGAAAATTTCCCGGCATTGCGGAGTACAGCCAACCGCACCGGAGTATGACGTATGAAGCGCCAGATGCCCGCACCGCCTCTTCGCCCGCGAGCTTGCTTGCACCATACACGTTGATCGGCGCAGGAGATGCATCGACTGGGTACGGCGTCGATCTCGTCCCATCGAATACGAAATCCGTCGATACCTGAACTACCGTCGCGCCCACGGCCGCGCAGACTTCCGCGACATTCCTCGCACCGCCTTCGTTGACGGCGAAAGCGAGCTCCCTCTCCGTTTCTGCCTGGTCAACAGCCGTGAATGCGGCGGCATTGATTACGACGTCCGGCTCGAGTTTGCCGAGGACCTTTTGGATCGTCGATCGCTCCGTGATGTCGCATGTCGCTCGGTCGAGAGAATGCACCTCGATGTTGTGAGGTGCGCTTCGCTCGAGCTCCCGCGCGAGCTGCCCGCCCGCACCGGTTATGACGGCTCTCACGCTTCGGAAGAGATTTGCCGCAGGTAGTCACCGTAGCTGCTGTTCCCGAAATCGGTCGCCAGCCTGCACAGTGCCTCGTGGTTGATATAGGCCATACGGAAGGCGACTTCTTCGGGGCACGCTATCTTGAGGCCTTGCCTCTGCTCAATGGTCTCGATAAAGACGCTGGCCTGTAGCAGGGAGCTGTGTGTGCCCGTGTCCAGCCATGCCGTGCCCCGGCCCAGCGTCTCGACGTGCAAATCACCCAGCTGAAGGTACTTCCGGTTGAGATCGGTGATCTCGAGCTCGTTGCGCTGCGAAGGACGAAGCTCGTGCGCCATCTCGGGCGCCCGCTTGTCATAGAAATAAAGGCCCGTGACTGCGTAGGATGATTTCGGCACCGATGGTTTTTCTTCTATCCCGACCGCTTTTCCCGACCGGTCGAATTCGACAACTCCGTACGCTCCCGGATTTGCGACGCGATAAGCGAAGATGGATGCCCCATCGGGCCGCGCACTGACTCGCTGAAGCGTCTGCGCCAGATCCTGACCGTAGAAAAGGTTGTCACCCAGAACTAGTGCGCTGTTTCGGCTCGCGATGAATTCTTCCCCGATCAGCAGCGCCTGCGCAATCCCCTCGGGTCGCGGCTGCTCGGCGTAGCAGAGATTTATTCCCCATTGCGAGCCGTCGCCGAGCAAGCTTTCAAACTGCGGCAGATCTCTCGGCGTCGATATCACGAGAATATCCCGTATGCCCGCGAGCATGAGCGTCGTCAGAGGATAATAGATCAGCGGTTTATCGTAGACAGGCAGCAGCTGTTTGCTGATCGCGCGCGTCACAGGGTAGAGCCGCGTGCCTGAGCCACCGGCGAGTACAATACCTACCCTGTTCGAGCTCATTGGCGGACACTCAAGAAGCAGTGACTAGAGGGCGACGCGGAATGTGAATTCTTCCGACTCAACGACCGAATCTGTGAACAAGGCGCACTGTTGAGTTCAAATTCCAGGGATGTGGGTCGAAAGCTCGGTTGAGCTCTCTAACGGCTATTATGCCCCACCCGAACTCTGCGCCCGAGTACTGCCGCACTCCTTCGACGCCGAGCGCATGTGACACGTTATTAGCGATCGGGTTCGGCACTCCATTCAAATAGAAGGTTCCCGTTTGCTGGCGGACGACGCGGGACCAGCTAACGGAGATGCTACCGAGGGGCGTGAACCGATCCCAGGCCACGGTTGCCCCACCGCCGGTACCTACACCCGCGTCCGCGCCGATCACTTGCCCGAGACTCGTATGGCCCTGAGCCAAAATGGTGTGCAGGTAAATCGCACCTTCTCCGCGATTGCGGGCGAGTGTTTGAAGCTGGTAATCGATCATCTCGGCTCGTACCGCCGAAAGATGAAGCGAATCAGAGCTGATTACTTTCCGGGCACCAAGGCCGAGCGTTCGAGAATGATCGGGCTCCTGGATCAGATCTCTGAGATCGAAATTGTGGTCTTCATGCCCATACTCGGTGTAAACCTCAAATCCGCTGTGGGGCAGGGACCAGCGCGCAAATGCGGAGGCAAGCTGATTGTCGCCTCCTGCCTGATCGGGGAATCCGGCGGCCCCTGTGACGTCCTTCTTCAGGATCCCGCTGAAAGGCTTGGTGAAATAACTTCGCGGAATTCCTTCCTTTGGCCAGGGAGCGTGAAAAAATCTCGCCGCGCCTACCTCGAGGCCGTCAATTCCTCTTGGCTCAAAAACAGCCACCAGACCCGTCGCAAAGCGTCTGGTCCCGGTTTCAAGAAGCGACGAGTAGTAAGTCGTGCCGCGCACGGGGGAAAAATCGCTCTGGTCGATCCGCCCCCAAAAAATCTGCGTGTGTACGCGGCCGATCCCGATATTCGCCGGTTCGCCAGTTCCGAAAAAAATGTGTGGGAATCCAGGGGCGTTTCCGCCCGTGATGTACTCGTAATACTGCATGGGACCCCAGCCCATGTCCGCCGTCGATATTCCGCCGGCCATCCCGAACAGATCCACGCGTAGCGTGCTCTGACCTGGATCGAGTCGTGAATATGGACCTGCACCAAATCGCTGCGGACGATCGATGGCCGTCGGAAACTGGCCGTCCGCGAATACCTGACTTCCGGTTTGTCCGTTCGGGATCAACCCGAACGGTCGATTCTCCGCGCGGAATGCGACAGGATTCACCACGGCCGAGACCGGTCCGAGCTTCATCACAAAGCCGGCTTCGACCGATGTCGTGAGCCCTCGGCCCGCCCAGATCGCGCCATCGTTCGATCCATAAGGGAACGCGCTGTTGAACCGAACGGTTGCCCCGGCCGGCAACGCGCGAAAGTAAAAGATGGGTGTCTTCGTCGGATACATTCCCACCGACCACGGCTGCGCTGCTTGTCGCACTCCAAGACGTTCCATTTCGTGCGGGGAGAAGCCGCGAATCGACCACGGGTACTCTGCAACGAGCCCAATGGTCTGGAGATATCTGAGATAGCTGTCTTCGTCACTTCCCACCGCCACGAATGCGGGCGCAACTGTCGGCGCGGGCGTTTGGCTCCAGAGCGGTGATCCGCAAAGCGGAGATCCCATGAGTAACCCGGACAACCGCCAGACTTTTCGGAGCTTCATCGCGGTTAATTTAGTGAGTCGCCCATACTGGTGCAGCCCGGCGACTTAACTAGCTTCAAGCCAGCCGGGAAATGAGTGCTCCTCGGCGTGAGTCTTGCAAATTGCATGGTCCGACTCGACTGGCCGCAATGACAAGGATATATCCGGCCAATGTATATCGATCTCATCGAACTGAATATTTGCCGCCGGTAATCCTTAAATCGGGCGAAGCCAAGGAGCTGCGTATCGGTCCCCGATCGGCGCTCCTGCGCCGGTCCGCGCTTCTCGACCGCCGCCCGCATGCTGTGCGTCGTCATACCAAACGCGTAGCCACACGCTTCGGCATCCTCCTCGCCGGTGATCTCGCGGCGCTGCTCCTCGCGCGCGCGCTCCTGGAGCTCGCGGGTGTCTCTTCTACGCCCCTCACAGCCGACCCGCGCCATTTCGGAATTCTCACAATCACCGCCCTCGCGGCGCTGTTCGCCACCGGCAGTCACAGCCGGCATCGCACGCTCAATCTTCCGATTCGATTGTTCGGGGCCGCCCTCATCGCTCCGATTCCGCTCCTTCTGCCAGCTTTCGTTCACTACGGAACCCAGCCACGTCTCGGCTCCTTTGCGCTGACCGTCCTCGCGATCTGGCTTCCAGTTTTCGCGATCAGGCAATTCTCCGAGTTCATACTCCGCCATGTCTGGCCCAGACAGCACGGGGCAGGGGCCGCGATTCTCGTCGGTGCTCCGCAAGGAAAGGCTTTATCGCTCGCGGGCGCCATTGGCGCCCCTGGCGGAGACTTCGCCGTCATCGGCTACGTCAGCACAGGCGATGCCGACGCTGATGCGCTAGGCACTCTCAAGGATCTCCCGTCGATCATCGACACGCGGGAGGTCGAGGCCGTTGTCGTTTGCTCGGAGCTGCCGCGAGCGCAGATGGACGCGTTGGTCGAAGAATGCCTCGATGCCGGCTGCCAGGTCCTTTATCCGGCGCGTGCCATTCACGTCGCCGGAGTGAGACCGTCACTCGTCTGGCACCACGACCAGCCATTCTTCGAGCTGGGCAGCCCGGTGCTCAAGGCGCGGGCACTCATTTCGAAGAGAATCGTGGACGTCGTGCTGAGCGTCATCCTGCTCGTGATTCTCTCGCCCGTGCTTTTGATCATTGCGATTCTGGTGCGATTGGATTCGCCCGGACCGGCGTTCTTCCGCCAGGAGCGCGCTGGCCTCGGCGGAAGGCGATTCCTCATGATCAAGTTCAGGACGATGCGGGACGGAGCTGACCTCGAGAAAATGGATCTCGCGCACCTCAATCGCACGGGCGACTCGCGCATCTTCAAGATCCAGAACGACCCACGCACGACGCGGCTCGGTGGCACGCTTCGCCGCTGGAGTCTAGACGAGCTGCCGCAACTTTTGAATGTGATCGTCGGCGACATGTCGCTCGTCGGACCGCGGCCATTCTTCGAGTCCGATTTCCCGTCATACGAAGACCATCACTTCCGCCGTCTCGACGCTAAGCCCGGAATCACGGGCCTCTGGCAGGTGAGCGGACGCAGCGAGATCCTCGACTTCGAGGACGTGATTTACCTCGACCGCCAGTACATCGAGCAGTGGTCATTCTGGCTCGACGTCAGCATCCTCTTCAGAACGATTCCAGCGGTGCTCCGGCGTACCGGAGCCTACTAATACAATGAAAGTTTTCATCTCCGGCGTGGCCGGCTTCCTCGGAAGCCATCTCGCGGACGCATACACGCGCAGCGGGGACCAGGTCGTCGGCTGCGACAACATGATTGGCGGCGACCTGCAAAATCTTCCTGAGGGGATCGAATTTCAGGAAGCAGACTGCGGCGACGTTGAAACGATGAAGCCGCTGCTCGAGAAGGTCGACCTCGTGTATCATTGTGGCGCCATCGCAACGGAGGGCCTCAGCGTATTTTCTCCGGCGATCATCGCCAAGCACGTCTACGCGAACACGGCGGGACTGCTCGCGGCGGCGGCGAGCAAGAAGGTAAAGAGATTTGTCTACTGCTCGAGCATGGCGCGGTATGGAGAAGGCAACCCACCTTTCCATGAAGACCAGCCGGCGGCGCCTGTCGATCCGTATGGAATCGCCAAGTACGCTGGCGAGCTGCTGGTCGAGAACGTCTCGCGCACGCACGGGATGGAATACGTGATCGCGGTCCCACATAACATTATCGGGCCTCGACAGAAGTACGACGACCCGTACCGCAATGTCGTGAGCATCATGATCAACCGGATGCTGCAGGGCAAGCAGCCGATCATCTACGGCGATGGGGAGCAGGAGCGCTGTTTCTCCTTCGTCCAGGACTGTGTTGACCCACTGCTCAAGATGGGAACGCAGAAGGATTTGTCGGGCGAGATCATCAACATCGGCCCGGACGAGGAGGCGGTCACGATCAACCAGCTCGCGAAGATCATCGCCGAAATTCTTTCCTTTGATCTCCATCCGGTCTACGTAAAGGACCGGCCGAGGGAGGTGAGGCACGCCACCTGCTCCGCCGACAAGGCTCGCAGGCTGCTCGGCTACAAGACCAAGGTCTCGCTCAGGGAGGGCGTGCGGTCCATAGTGGACTGGATCCGCGAGCACGGCACCAAGGCGTTCGAGTACCACCTTCCCATCGAGATCGACTCCCCGCTTCTTCCGGATACCTGGAAATCGCGCCTGATCTAGATTCGTCCCGTGGCTGACGCTCACGACGCCGCGGCAATCTCGAAAACCCCCGGACTGCGAATCGGAATGCTCGGACTTTACGGCATGCCGCTGCCGCAGCTCCACTTCACCGGCTTCGAGACCGGATTCGGCGAGATCGCGCCGCGGCTCGTGAGCGCCGGCCACGAAGTCACGATCTATTGTCGTAGCAGCCACTACACGCCCGATCAGCGCGTGCCTTCGCACCTCGGCGTGCTGATGCGATACGTCCCGTCTCCCGGAGGAAAAAATTTCTCGGGACTCATAGCTACGCTCTTCGCCTCGCTTCACGCGATTGTCTTCGGGCGCTACGATGTCTGTTTCTTCGTCAATGTCGGAATGGGACACCACGCAGCGCTGTGCCGCGTTGCGGGCAACAAGGTGGTGATGAACGTGGACGGCCTCGATTGGACGCGCGCCAAGTGGGGACTCGTCGCGCGCGCGTATTTCCGCAGCGCGGCGCGCTCGGCCATCCGCTTCTGCAACCGGCTCGTCACCGACGCCGAGGCGATGCGCAAGTTCTACCTCGACGAGTTCGGGAAGGAAACGACGATGATCGCCTATGGCGCTTACATCGAGTCGTCGGAAAATCCGGAGCTGATCGCGCCCTTGGGCGTCGAGCGCGATGGATACTACCTGATCGCGAGCAGGCTCATTCCGGAAAACCACGCCGATCTGATCATCGAGGGATTTCGGAAGTCGGGGACCACCCGCAAGCTGGTGATCGCCGGCGGGGCGAACTACGACAGTCCCTTTCACCGCAGGCTGCGCGATCTCGCGAACGAGAGCGTGATCTTCACGGGGCACATCCACGACCAGAAGGTGATCAAGGAGCTGCACTGCAACTGCTTTGCGTACGTTCACGGACACTCGGTGGGCGGAACGAACCCGTCGTTGCTCAAGGCGATGGGATACGGCAACTGCATCCTCGCGCTCGATACCGTTTTCAACTCTGAAGTTCTGGGTGGCACCGGGCTTCTCTTCCCAAAGGATGCTGATGCGCTCGCCGCCACGATGCGTCGCACTGAGGGCGATCCCGCTCTGGTTGCACGCCTACGGCGAGCGGGGCCGGAGCGCATCGCCGCCGAGTACGCCTGGGAGAAGATTGCGGCGCAGTACGATGCGCTGTTCCGGGAGGTAGCCGCCTCTTGAGGCGACTCGTCGAGCTCGGGCGCGGACAGACCGCGAGAAACAGCGCGCTCAATCTGATCGGCGTCGCGGTCCCACTGCTGATCGGGCTCGCGCTCGTCCCGATCACTGTGCACGGGCTCGGAGTCGCGCGCTTCGGGATTCTGAGCCTCGGCCTCGCTATCCTCGAATATTCTACCTTCTTCGCCTTGGGCCTCGGTCCGGCTACGACGAGACACGTTGCCGAGTCACTTGCGCGGGGCGACGACCGCGCGGCGGAGCTGGTGACGATCTCCATGGTGAGTCACACCGCGCTCGGGGTCTTGGGCGGGCTGATCGTCGTAGCCATCGCGCCTCTATTGGCGACTCGCGTGTTCGTAGTTCCCGCGCCTCTCGTGCCCGAAGCGACCGCGGCGTTCCGTCTGCTGGGGGTGATGGTCCCTCTCACCCTCCTTCTTCTCAGTCAGTATGGCGCGCTCGACGGCGCCAGCAAGTTCGGGCTGAGCAACTCCCTCCGGATTCCGTTCAGCATCCTCTCATTCGCGATTCCCGCGATTGCGGTCACCCGGGGCTATGGGTTGCTGCCGATTCTCTCCTTTCTCGTGATTTCGCGAGCGCTGGTGTGCAGCATCATGCTCATCGCGATCTCTCGCGCATTTCCCCGATTCCGCTGGGAGTTGCCGAGGAATTGGACGCTGCTCAAGCCGCTGCTTTCCTTCGGCGCCTGGATCTCCGTGTCCAACCTGATAAGTCCGGCGCTCGTCTATGGCGATCGGTTCTTCCTCGGCGCGCTCAGGGGAGTGGCGGCGGTCGGCACGTATGCGGCGCCATTCGACGCATTGATGCGCTGCCTGATCGTGCCCCACAGCGTCGCGCGGGCGCTCTTCCCGAAGATGACCGGCCTTTACGCCACGGGTGAGCGCGGGCAGCTCCGGTCGGTAGTCTGGCATGCGACGGGTGTCGTGGCGGCACTCGTCTTCGCGCCCCTCGCGATCCTCTTCGCATTTGCGCCCTTTCTGCTGGGTAAATGGCTCGGACCGCATTTCGCGGAAGCCGCCGGCACGGCGGCGCGGATCCTCGCGATAGGTTTTTTCTTCAACGCACTCGCGCCCATACCATTCGGCTTGCTGGCGGCCATTGATCGGCCGGACATCGACGCGAAGTTTCATGTGGCCGAGCTTTGCGTACACGTTCCGCTGACCTGGTGGCTCGTCTCGAGGTATGGGATCCCCGGGGCAGCGACTGCCTGGAGCATCCGCGCTGCACTCGACGCGGTTCTGCTATTTTCTGCAGCGTCGTTCGTCCTTCGCGAAGGAGAGGTGCAAGCTCTTGCAAGTTGATCGGACTGATATTCCCGGAGTCTTGCTCGTTACCCCTCGCCTCTGGCCCGATGCGAGGGGGTTCTTTCTCGAGTCGTTCAACGAGAAGGATTTCTTTCTGGCGGGACTGCCGATGCGGTTCGTGCAGGACAATCACAGTCGGTCAAAGGAAGGAGTGCTGAGAGGGCTGCACTATCAGCTGGGAACGCCGCAGGGGAAGATCGTGAGCGTGATTCACGGCAAGGTGTTCGACGTCGCGGCCGACATCCGCCGTGGCTCTCCCACTTTCGGAAAATGGGTGGGCGTGGTACTGGATGACGTCCGCCGGCAGTCGCTCTGGATTCCGCCGGGCTTTGCGCACGGGTTCTGCGCGTTGTCGAATGACGCGGATGTCCTCTACAAGTGCACCGACTACTACGATCCGCCGAGCGAGCGGGGAATCCGCTGGGACGATCCATTGCTCGGTGTCAGGTGGCCCATTGACAGACCGATGGTCTCTGAGAAGGACGCGGGGTACGCTCCGCTCTCGCTCGAGCGGAACGATCTCCCTGTGTACGAGCACGGCGGTTAGATTCTCGCCATGTCGGGTAAAACATTTTTAGCCTCGCTCGCGATCGCTTTCGTCGCGGCAACCAGCGCGATCGCGCAGACGGAGAGCTCTCCCTCAGGCAACGTTCTGCCGCTCGTTCTCGTCACGAGCGATTCGATTGACCGCTTGCGGATGTCCGAGCTCCGAGCCGGCGTCGGCGACTCCGTAAATTTGCTGCTCCGCTCAGCCTCGACACAGACGCGATCTCTCGCCGATTCCGCTGGTGGCTGGCGTGCATCGATCATAGCGCCCGATTTCCTGATGGTCTCCAACTCCGCGATTCCGTTCACGCAAAACGCTGGGGGGTTGTGGGCCGGGAAGGGAGCGAATCTCAAGGCTCTTTTTGGATTCCGCCTGGAGCGACCGGGATTTCGGGTAATCGTCGCGCCGGAGCTGGTGAGCGAGGCAAATGCCGACTGGGTGCTTCGTCCGGCGATATATCCGGCGCCGCCGGTCCCTCCGGACCGCAGCGGCAGCGGCTTCGCCAATCCGTACTACATCAGGCCCTACTCGATCGATCTGCCGCTGCGGTTTGGAGATCGTCCCATCCGGAAGCTCACTCCTGGTCAGAGCAGCATCATCGTCGGAAAAGGGGCAGTAGAGTTTGGCGGATCGACCGAGAACGAGTGGTGGGGTCCCGGGATCCGGAACGCGATCATCCTGAGCAACAACGCCCCGGGCTTTCCTCATCTCTTCATTCGGACGCGTCGGCCGCTCAAGACTCGCTTCGGGGACATCGAAGCACGCTGGCTCGTCGGCGGCCTGACCGAATCGAAATACTTCGATACCGTCTCGACCAACAACGTCCGCTCGATCGCCGCATTTGCCGCAACGATCCGGACAGGGTGGGATCCCAATCTCTCGATCGGGATTGCCCGCTCGGTATTCGCGACGGCGACGGGATGGGGGCAAGTGCCCTCCAGGTGGTTCGACATCTTTGCCAACACGGGTTATCCCAACGATCGCGCGCTGGCCGATTCGTCGCTGACTCCGGGCGGGCGCGACCAGCTCATCTCGCTCTTCTCGCGCTGGGTTTTCCCGAACGACGGGTTCGAGGTGTACGGTGAGCTGGCGCGGATGGAGTTCCCCAAGAATCTCAGGGATTTGCTGCTCTATCCCCAACACAGCCATGGATTCACGTTCGGCCTTCAGTGGCTCAAACCCGAGGGACACCTTCGCATCAACGCCGAGGTGACGACCCTCGAGCAGAGCACTTCGTTCCGGGACCGTGCTGTGGGCTCATTCTACACGAGTCGGCGCGTGATTCAGGGCTACACCCAAGAAGGGCAGCCGCTCGGCGCATCAATCGGCCCCGGCTCATCGGGCCAATGGCTCTCGTTCGACTGGGTATTCCCGAGCTGGAGGGCGGGACTCTATGGCGGCCGAGTGCGGTGGAATGAGGACATGCACAGCACGGCGGGATTCAATCCGTTCTTTTCATTCTGTAACCACGACGTGAGCTTTTATCCGGGATTCCGCGGCGCGAAATCAGGGCGGTTCGGCTTCTTCTCCGCCGACCTCGCGCTTCAGAACAGAATCAACTCCTTCTTCGAGTACAACACGGGCGGGTGCGGCTTTACCAGTCCGAGGCGGGACATCCAGAACGCCTCGCTTACGCTCACACTTGCGACGTTTACGCATCGGTAGTCCGGCTCGAGCGGCTCTTCAAAGCTTCAATGACGAGCCGTGCTGTGCGGGCAGGATCCACACTGCGGATTACCCTCTCCACTTCTCGCGGCGGCACGTACTCATCCGTCGGCCCGCAATCGATTTCATTCTCGCAGTAGCGCCCCGCTTCCACGCGCGAGAAGATCAGATTTCGCCCGAACACGACCGGCGTCGACACGGCGTTCGCGATGTGGCGCGGCCCTGAATCCATTACGAGTGCGGCCGAGCATTTCTCGATGAACGCGGCGAGCGCTCGAAGGTTCAAGGCGCCGGGGAGCACCTTGCAGGGTGCGCGGCAGTCGGCCATCGCTTCCTGAAGAATGGCCGCTTCGTTGGCGGCTCCAAAGAGCACTATTTCGACTGGAGCTCGCTCAATCACAATCTCCAGCGCGCGCAGGAAGTGGCTGCGCGGCCAGGCGCCCGGTTGCCTGGTCGTAATGCTGCACGCGACCACCTGCTTGCCGCTGTCGAGGCCGAGATCCTTCCACGCTGCGTCAGCGTCTGCTCGATCGCTCGCTGATGGAAAGATGCGGGGTGTGAGCGGCCAGCTCGGTGGGACGCCCGTCACCGACGAAACCATATTCTGGAAGTACGCCGGGTACGAAGAAGGAAACGCCGTCTCGACCGGGTGATTGATCAAACCGGAGAATCCCTTGAACGTGAAACCCACGCGGTTCTTTACGCCAAGCGCCACCGCTAGCAGGGCATCGGGATAGTAGCGAAGGAAATTGGTGCATAAAACGACATCGTAGTTGGCCTTTCGCAGCTCCGCGAAGCGCCGCCGGCTGATGTTCCAGCTGTCCTCGCCCGTTTGATACGGCAGCACTCTCCGGATCGACGGATTGCCTTCCAGAACCTGGCCTGAGACAGGACCAGCGAGGTAATCCCACTCGCATTCGGGCAGCGCGGCTCGAAGTGTGGGAAGCGAGCACGTACGGTAAAGGACGTCTCCGATGTGGTTGTGGCCAAGGATCAGGCCGCGCCGCCACTCACTCGGCGGGGAGCTCTGCCCCCCGCACATTGCGCGGGCGCCAAGCCTGAGCAGAGGCGCCCCGATCTCGGATGCGACGCCGAGCAGATATTTGGTTCGCGTTCTGAATGCAGAGCGAAGCACGCGCGATCGCGTTGTCTCGCGTTCCGTCATCGCCTGGCTGCGGGGCTGAAGAGTCCAGTCGTCACGCCGCGGAGAATCGCCCAGCCAATCTTCGGGCGCCCTTTCAAGGTTTCGACCAGTGCGCGGGCCGGCTTGGTGGCAACGAGATAGGCGAGTGCCACTCCCTTGATCCAACCGTGATAATTGCGCCGTACGTAAAAAGCGCGATAGCGGTTCTGCCAGAACGTGGTCGGCGCCGAAATGAAGAGGCGACCGGCGCTTGCGCCGACCTTGTGTCGCACGATTGCTCTGGGCGCGTAGAGCACTTGAAATCTCGCGGCGCGAGCGCGGGCGCAATATTCGGCGTCCTCCCAGTAGGCGGGATCGTAGCATTCAGCGAGCGGACCGATCGACTCGAGAACCCGTCGGGAAATCAGCATCGCGCAGCCGGAGATGAATGGAGTGGGGACCGCTTCGTCCGAGGCCGGGATTTCGAATGTGTGGGAGATCAGGGCGCGCAGACGGTATTCTTTTGCGCCGGCGTACCAGACCTTGTCGCCCGGCTCATCCTCGAGGATTGTCCCCGTCAACAGGCCGGCATCCGGATTCGCGACCAGCGCGCGCTTCATTTCAGCGAAAAAATCGGGTGCTACCGTCGCATCGTTGTTGAGAAGGAGGAAGTGCGTCACCGGTGTCCACTGTTGGAGGTAGCGGAGCGCGATGTTGTTTCCGCCCGCGAATCCGCGATTTGTGCTCGATGCGATGATCGTCAGCCATGCGGACCGCGTCTTGGGCGCCGGGCCATCGGTAGTTTCAATCGAGAGCACCTGGAACCCCACGCCGGTTTCGGCGCTCCAACTCGAGATCTTCTGAAGAGAATCATCCCTCGAGCCATTGTCCACGACGACCACGTGCGAAGGTCTCGGCTTGGTGCTGAGGAGGGAATTGAGACAATCGAGTGTGAGCTGTGGCTGATTCCAGCTTAGCACGGCGACCCCGAACGAAACGCTCTCCTCCACGGCGGTGATCATAACTTGATCACGCCGGACTCTCCCCGCGCTCGATGCGTTGCGTCTCCGTAATCGCGGCGCCTGCGAGCCAGAAGTAGATATACGCCACGACCATCGAGTTGAAAACGACGGCGGTCCACGCATTGATGAGAATGCCGAGCGTGGCAAGAAGGAGCACTATGCCAAACGACCTCGTCGTCCGGTTCGCGTTCCTGAATAGTTGCCAGGCCGCCCCGACGATGGCGGCGAAAATCGCGAGATGGAGTATCAGCCCGACGAGGCCAAGCTCGACCGCGTATTTCAGGTACTGATTGTCGGCGGTGAGCGGTGTGAGGCCGAATCTCACTGGGATCGCGTCGGTGGTGCCAGGCCCCGATCCCCACGGCCTCTCGAAAAACGCGACCCCGCCGCTCCACCAGTCCCTAAGGTGGGATTGACTGCTCTCGGTCTGCCAGGTGAATGTCTGCCAGACGAATCCAAGCAGCCGCGGAAGCGCCGCCGACACGGCGAGGAACACGACGCCAAAGATCGCCAGCCCCGATACGGCCCAGATCGCCTTTCGATTCATCAATGCGTAGACCATTAACTGCAACACGCAGATGACTATCGTCATGCGCGTGAGGCTGAGCAGGAATCCCACCCAGATCAGCGCATAACCGATGATCGAGAGCTTCGAGAGTTTTCGGTCTCGCCCAAATACCCAGACCGTCGCCGCCGGCATCAACAGCAAGAACGAAATCGCGAACGCCTGGCTCGAGAGGTACACCGACCCCGCTCGACGAATGATCATCCCGCCGACGACGCTCCAATAGCCCATCGGCAGCCCGTAAATGTTTCCCTCGGTAAAGACGGTGCCGCCAAGGAAGTCCTGGAAGTAGGACGCGGCGCCCATCAGGACCAGCATGTCGGGTGTGACGAAGATCCGCTCGATGATAGCGATGACGCTCGTCACCAGCGCGACTCGGTACATCGTTCGCAGCAGCTTCTCGTCGCGCAGGATCTCGGGCGTGCTCCGGCCGACGAAGTAAAGGAGCATGAAGAACACCGCGTCGCGCACACCGTACAGCTCGGCGGCGAGCGGGAACTTCACCTGGAACCAGATGGTCTTGGTCAGGACGAAGAGAATCGACAGGATGAACATTCCAAGCACGGCGATGTCACCCCAGAAGACTCTTGCTCGTGGGCCCAATCCCGCCGCTGAGCGCGCGATCGTGAGCGCGACGAGCGCGATGACGACAGTCTCTTTCCACGACGCGATGAGGCGAACCGTTGAAATCGGCAGATGCAGCGCTCCGAAAAGCACCGCCATAGCGAGAATGTGGAACGGGAGCAGCCAGAGCAACAGCGTCAGCGCCTTTCTCATGATCGATGAGGGCGTCACGCGTGCGACTGATGCAGAGTAACCGATCGGAAGAGTCGTCATTAACTACCGCGGCGCCTGGCGACGATCAAGAGCTCGGGCATCGATCGGAGACCAACCCGATCCGCCAGCGCGATTACCCAGTCGAGCGGCGCCCCAACGATGTTCAACCCAGCTCGGATCGCGCGGTAGGGAGCGGTGGTGCTTGGGGTGGACGCGCGGGGCTGTTGCGAACGCGAGGGAGCGTCCCTTGTGCCTCCCCGGAGCGACCTGTAGCCGATTCGTCCCACTGTTTTCGCTGCCTCGAAAAGCAATCGGTTGCCATCGCCTCGGCGCGACCTCTGAGAGACTACGGTGAATCCTTTCTCTCTTAGGAGCAGCGAGATGCTTTTCGGCGAAAAGATATTGATGTGCTCGGGCGCGGTGAACCACTCCCACCATCCCCTCGTGAGTCGTGCCGCGACGCTCGACGCGTTGGGTAAGCGCAAGAGGAGGATCCCATCGGATGCCGAAAGAGCGCGGATCTGGGAAAGGAATGCGGCCGGGTCTGGCACGTGCTCGATGACGTGATAAGCGGTAATCACATCGTACGGTGGCGACAGCTTGTCCACTACCTCTCGCAGCGTTCCAGCCTGTACGGTCAGCCCGAGCGATTTCCTGGCGATCTCGACCGCCCGCTGATCGAGCTCGACGCCATCCACCTTCCATCCGACCGCGGCGAATCGCGCGAGCATTCCGCCATACGAGCAGCCGATTTCCAGCATTTTGCGTCCCGGTGTCAACTGCTCCAGCGCGTGCTGCAGCGCGGGGAATTCCTGGTTCACCGTGTGAAAATACGCTTCTCGCGGCACCTGATAGGCGGAGTTGTAGTGCGTCTTTAGCTCTCGCGCGTTGGGACCAGGGATGAGCCAAACGTGCTGGCAGTCAGAGCATCTGAAGTAACGCCACTCCTGTTGCGGACCCCTGACCAGGGCTGAGCGCGCGGAGCGGCAGATGGGGCAGGAGACAATCGCATCGGCTCCCGCGACCGTACGATGGGCGAGTCGATGCTTCCGCGTTTTCTTCTTCGTCACGCTGTTGACCCGTTCGTTGCACCGAGATCGAGATAAAGATTGCGGTAGGCGGCATAAAATCTGGGGAGCGAGTATTCGCCTTCTACTCTGCGCCTGCCTTGACGTCCCATCTCTCGGCGAAGAGCCGGCGACTCGATCAGCTTATTGATGCGCTCGGCGAGCGCACGCGCGTCGCGAGGAGGCGTAAGAAACCCAGTCACGCCATCGATCACGATTTCAGTGGGACCACCATGGCTCGCAGCGATCACCGGTAACCGCGCCGACATCGCCTCGAGAACCGTCATGCCGAAGGGCTCCGGCTGCACCGACGGCTGGACGAAGATGTCGATCGCATCGAGGACGTCGGGGATGTCGCGCCTGAAATCCGAGATAATCATGGAATTACCCAGCTGCCTATCCGCTATCTGCGAGCGGAGCGCGGCGAAATGTTGCTGCTGATTGTCGTGCACGCCACCCACGAGCAGAAATCGTACGGTGGGATGCGAGTCGACGACGATCCTTGCCGCATCGACGAGCACTTCCTGTCCCTTCCACAAGCCGACCCTTCCTACCATCCCGACGACGATGCCGTCTCCAAGCCCAAGCTCCGCTCTGAGGCGAGCGCGTTGCGCTCCGCTCCCGAAAGGCACTGGGTCGATCGCGTTCGGAATCACGGTAACTCGCCTTCTCACCGATTCGCGTCCATCCGCGACAAAATCGCGCACAGCGCCCGAGATCGCCACGATCTTTGTCGAGAACGGAGGAACCATTCGCGTCAGCCATTTCGCGACGAGGCGCGGGCGCGTAATGATTTCGGAGATGTGCCAGACGTGCGGTTTCCGGGTCAGGCGCGCGGCGGCCGCTCCGGATAGCACGCTGATGGTGTGCGTGTGGACGAGATCGATTTTCTCCCTCCGGATGATGCGCGCTAGCTGGAGCGTCGAGACGAGGAAATTCACGGTCAATCGCAACGCGCCGCCAATCGTGAAATATTTCCTGCGCAGGACCGCCAGCTTCACTCGATCCACAGGGACCCCGAGTGTGCCGAGCTCCGCTGAGAGCTCTCCGCGGTACACGATGTCAGTGGGTAGAACGACCCGAACACTCCATCCCTCGCTCGTGAGTCCGCGCACAATCGTCAGAAGAATCAGATCGGACCCATACATCTCGTCCGACCCGTGAACGAAAAGTATTCTCGGCGGTTTTCCCAGCGATGCGCCGGTGATGTTGCCGCTAGCTCGCCCGCGGTCCACCGGAGGTTTTCTGCTTTCTGAATGACAATGTGCGGGAGATGTCGCGCCGAGCGTCCTTGTAGGCGTCGCGCATGCTGGCGCTCGACGCGGGGTTTCGCGCGCGCCAGTCGTCGAATACGGCGGCGGACCCAGCGAGCAGACTCCCGAGCAGAATGCCGATCAGTAACGTGCTGATCGTGAGCAGTCCAAATCGCGGCCACTGCGGCTTCCTCGGGGGAACCGCGGAATCCACGACCGTGATGAGGGCGGCATCGTTGAATTCGTCGAGGCGTGCGGTTTCGAGCTGGTGCTTGAGATTGAGATAAAGATCCGTCTCGATGTCTACGTCGCGCCTTACCTGTCCTTCGGCGATCGTCAGGTCGGGAGAGGTCCGCCACGATCTGTTCTGGTCATAGAACGTGCGCTGCCTCTCTTCAGCCTGCTGTAGCTGCGCCTTGGCGCTATCGACGCGTGACTCGAGGTAGACCCGCTTCGAGCGTATCCGTGACACTCTCTGCTCGCGATTGAACGCCGTCACGAGCTGGAGGGTACGGTTCGCAACCGCTGAGCTCAGGTCGGCCCACCTCGCGTCGACGTCGATCCAGACGAGGTTGGTCTTGATCTCGAAATCACCCGTTATCGCTCGCGACATTTTCTTGATACCAAGCTCGAGACGGAGCTTGGGGTCGCTCTCGTGAATGTTGAGGATGTCGAGCAGTGTTGCGCTGTCGCGCAAAGAGCTGCTGCGCGGATCCTTGAAGCGCGATTGGAGCAACCGCGTGAGAAGCTCTCTGGAGCTGATAAGCTCCATGTAGAACTGTGGAGACTCCGACGGGTCCGCCCCGGACGAGACTCCGAGCTGAGTCGCCAGGCCCGCCAGTGCGCCGCTGCTCGGCATGCCTTGCGTCATCTTCGACGAGCTCGAGCTGTTCGCCACGAACGACGCCCGCGTTCGATAGACGGGAGGGACGAAGATTACCGCGAGAATCGCCGCCACAATCGCCACCGCGCAGATTGCGGCTACGATCCGCCAGTGTGCGACGGTCCGCGCCACCCACTCGACGAAAGTCAAGTGGTCATATCGCGGGAGCTCAGCGGGATCCATTGGTATTGCCGACTTTGCTCTGGGATGACCGAGCTAGCGGCGTAGCGCGATGACGAGCGTCGCAAGACCCGCCATGATTTGAGCAATCGTGCCCAGGCTCGCGAGCGTATCCAGCGGCTTGTCAAACGGGTCGCGCTCCGGAACGAACACGGTGCTGCCAGCCATTGGCTTGGGCAGCCCGTCTGGGAGAAGGAAATGCGCGGCCCTCGCTTCGACCTTGCCGTTCGGTTGCGTTACGTAGGCCCTGCCTACGTCTGCTTTCCGCGATGGTCCGCCGGCAGCGCGAATGTAGTACTCGATCGTCTTGCCCGGTGACCATGTCACCGAGACCGGAGAGTTAACAGCCCCCTGAACGTTGACGACGGCGTTGTACCGCGGAATGTAGAGCGAATCGCCGTCCTGCAACGGCAGGTTGTCCAGAGAGCGCGCGTTGCGGAGAACGTCCGGCAGCTCGATTCCGATTCGGCCCACGCCGTTGCTGCGGCGGTAGAAAGTCACTCCGTTGGCGTATGCATCCGATGTGAGGCCGCCGGCCCGCGTAATCAGGTCCGTGATCTTCTCGGTCTTGGTCTTGAGCGAGTATTTGCCCGGGTAGCGAACCTCGCCGGCTATGACCGCGGTGCGTTGAAGCTCCCAGTCCGGCTGCCGCATGATGAGGACGTTGTCATAGGGCTGAACGACGACCTCCGGATTCGGCCCCGCCGCGGCAGGAAGTCCGGGCGGGCCAAGATACTTCCCGTCCGGCCCACGCTCGAAGAGGTAGCTCGAATCGAGCGGCACCCTGAACGTGCGCGCGGTTACACCGCCGGCGCGATTCTCCGGCAAGCGCGCGACTTCGGCCTCCTTGAGATAAGCGCTCTGATCAAGACCGCCGGCGAGCAGTACGAGGTCGCGCATGGTCATGCCTTCGCGGAACGGGAACTGACCGCTCTTCCGCACCGCGCCGTTTATCGCGACGTATCGCGTCGGGCGGAATTCGGAGGTCGAGAAGACGCGAATCTCGTCGTCTTCCTGGAGCGGGAAGTCGTTGATCACCACACCGGTGGTGTCGCGGAGTGACGCGCGCAGCTGCAAGCGCGAGGAATCCGGCTGCGTGCGCGAAATCAGCAGCTGCCCGAGGTACACATCGGGCCTGACGCCGCCCGCGAGGCGCAATGCGTCCGATATCTTCATGCCGGCCGCGAGCCCCTGGCTGCCTGGAGACCAGACGTCGCCGCGTACGTAGATTCGATTCCTGACTCTGCTCGCCACTGGAAAGACGCGGATCACGTCGCCATCGAGAACTGGAATCGACGGACCGATGCCGGTGACGAACTCGTCGGAAACGATTTCAGTGACGACGCGATCGCGTCCGCCCGGCGCCCTCTGTGCCGGTGGGACGATGCGCTCTATCTGCACCCTCCGCCTCGCGGCGGTCGCCGTGAATCCTCCCGCGAATCTCAACGCGTCGGCCAGCGTTTCTGTCGGCCGTATCTCGTACGTCGCGGGGCGCGCGACCTCGCCCACGATTCGGACACGGGGCCCATGAATCGGAACGAACACGAGGTCGCTGTTGTTGAGGCGGACGTCGTGTGCGGTGTTGCCGTTGAGGAGATAGTCGTAGACGTCGAGCGTATCGACCGCGACGCCACCTCTTCGCACCAGAACCTTTCTCAGGCTGCCATTGTCGGAAGGTCCTCGCGCGGCGTACAGCGCGCTGAGGGCCGTTCCCGCGCTGGAGATTCTATAGCTGCCGGGCCGCAATACATCACCGGTCACGAATATCTGATTGCTGCCGAGTCGGGCTGGCGTCGCGTAGAAGTGCGTCGTGGCGCCGGGTCCACGGCGTACGCCCGAATAAACGCGGCCGAGCCGGGAGTAGAGCACGTTTTCGAGCTCCGCCATCGTGAGATTGTTCACCCAGATCTGTCCCACTTGAGGAATCACGATGAAACCTTCCCGCGTCACGTCGAGCGAGTACGATTGCTCCACATCTCCCGTGAGGACGAGGACGAGGCGGTCGCCCGGATTGATGCGATAGCTGGCGTCAACCGGACCCGACAGATTTGGATCGAACTGCGTCGTCGCATTCCGGAAAAAATCCAGCCCGAAGATGGTAAAGCCGCTGTCGCTGCCAGCCTTTGTAACCGCGATCCCCTTCGCGATCGAGTCCTGTTGCGCCAGGCAACGAGTTCTCAGCTCCTGACGGCGTTGGGCGAGACGCCGTCTGGTCACCGTGGTGTCGACGAGGCCGGTTTCCAGTGTATCAGGGATGGCGAGGGAATCTGCGCTGATTCCGCAGCGCAGAAGATCGACATCGACTGTGTCCGCGATGCCGAGCTGAGTGATCGCTGAAAAGACGTCTTCGGTGGTGGCGGTACTGTCACCGCCATTACTGCCGGGGAGATACGCGTCGAGCAGGTTCTCCGGATAGCCCTCAGCACGGAGGCGGGCTCTCACCTGATCGGGCGTCAGGCCGCTCGTCATGATCTTCTGACGGAGCTGCTGGATCAGCGCGGGATTGTTTTGCAGCATCTGCTGCGCCTGCGCGGGACTCGGATTTTGCGCGGACGCGGAAGGTGCGAAAACCACGGCGCCAGCGATGAAGAGAAGCGAGCTGAGCTTTGAGACTGTCATTCTATTTGTTGAGTGGAAGAAACGCGGGTGGATGGTCGCGCAGGGACTCGAACCCCGGACCTCTGCTGTGTGAAAGCAGCGCTCTAACCAGCTGAGCTACGCGACCTTGTGATGGCTCCGGTGCGCAGCCGTAGGAGCCCTGAAAAATCAAAGTCTATAAGGTTATACGCTAGCGCCCATCTGCGGAAGTACGACAGCAGCTTAAGGCGCTGACGCGACGGTACTTAGGGACGCGCAAACTGCACTGGATCAAGCGCGCTGGCGCGCGACATTGCGCCCTTCAACGTGTGCACGTCAATGACCTGGCCGGTGAAGGTGCCAGCGTCCTTGAGCTCAAAAAAAACCTGCAACACCGTATTGGACCCCGTCACGGTGCCGCCGATGGTACATGGCGGGGCTGGCGGACAGAACTGGAGATTCTGCGTTCCATCCGCGGTGAACACTCCCGAAATGCTGCCGTCAGATGCCTGCGTGATTGTGATGAACACATTCGTCAGTCCCGCGGCGGGACCGCTGGCGAACCAGGTGCCCGACATGTCGGTCTTGCCCGGCGTGGTGAGCTCTGGGCCGCAGCCAGACAATCCGATGCAAGCGATAAGCAGCGCGCTTGTGACGACACGCACTATGCCTTTCCCGCGTTGGAGCGTGAAGTCATGCAGATAGTATGTGGTGTGGTGTGTTTACAGGCGAGCGACAAACGATGAGTGGGCCCTGCAGGACTCGAACCTGCGACCGTCGGATTATGAGTCCGCTGCTCTAACCGACTGAGCTAAGGGCCCGGCTAATTGTTTTTTGGAGAGCAGAAAATTAACGCTTGATTCGGCTTGTCACCAACTCTCCCGGCTTTGGTCTATAGGGAAAGAATCGCTTGAGCCGCAGGAAATGCTTCTCTACGAGATGCCAGCTCAACATCGCGACGCCCGTAGATAGTCCGACGTAAACGATCAGCCATAAAGTCTGCGCGGGAAGGGCGAAGCCTCCGATCGTCGGAAGCGACGCGAATGGGCGGTAGTGATCCATGCCGGCGAGTATCGCGGTGTGGACGATGTAAATCGCATAGCTGTAGCGCCCGAAGAACCTGAGAAAGCCGGATCGCAGCAGCCGCGAAAATCGCGAATTCGCGGACGTGATTCCGATGATGACTGCCGATGCACCTATCACCATGATTGCGATGCTTCCGAACATCGCCGTGCCTCGGTCCAGATAATCGAGCTCGCCATACATCATAGTCAGCCAGACGAGCACCAACGCGGCAATCGGAGTAATGAGCTTCGCGACCGTCACGTAACGCTCTAGCCTCCCGCGCCTGTACTCGATTGCGAGAAGCCCACCGACGAAGAGAGTATCTCCCCGCGTAATCGGGAGGACGGATAACGTGAGCTCTGAGACGCCGGTCATCCCTCCGACGATTCGCAGCGCAATGCAGAGGAGCACTCCGCCGATGCACACCTTTCGAAGCGTGCTCGTCGAGCACAGCGCGACGATCGCCGGCCAGGCGAAGTAGAACTGCTCCTCGACCGCGAGCGACCAGAAAAGCGTCGAGGGATACGGACCGCGCCCCGGAAGCTCGCCGAGTGCCATCATGACGTTGGTGAGATGGAGCCAGTACCACCCCTGGTGCTGGCGCGCGAGCATGTAGTTGTCGCCGGCACCAAGGTGGAGCAGCGGCAGCACCACGAAGATTGCGAACAGAAATCCGTAATACGCCGGAAGGATTCTGAGCGCGCGCCTCGCGTAAAACGCCTTGAAGTAGCTGCTGCTCCCGCGCGCGTCGACAAGGATCCCTGTGATCAGGAATCCGGAGAGGACGAAAAACAGATCGACGCCGGCCCAGCCCGCGTGGGCGATCGTCACCAGCGGCCATGCCCACCCGGCAGCCGTTATGTGGAGGTTCGAGACGAAATGACTGAAGACGACCAGCAGAATCGCGATCCCCCGCAATCCGTCGAGCGCGAGGATGTGGCCGCGCTTGAGCGATCGATCCACCTCGCCCGCCGACCGGTCAATGGTCACAGTGACTGGCGCGGCCGTCATGGCGACATGCTATCGAGCGCGGGTCAGAATAAAACGCTCCATCGCGGCTCGATCGCGACCTTAACCCTCCCTTCGAATCCAGTGTGAGTCGCGCCGACGATGTGCTGATCGTTCGTGTTGTGATTGACGCCCACGTCACCTCCGACCTCGAAGTCCCGCCACCGCGTGGCACCGCTGACGGCGGCGCGTGTTACTCCCATCACCACGCCGCTGAAGATGCCGGGGGTGGTCGCGTAGTCGGCGGGCGCGGGGAAGGGTACGTTGTAACTCCCTTCGCCTTGGCGGCGATGTGCGACGTAAAGGCGAAGCGGCGTCCCGGGTACGACCGCCAGATCGATTCCCGCCCGTGCTTCGTCGTAGTCGCTGAATCCCCTCGCCAGACCCACTCCAAAGATCTCGTAGGTCTCATTGGGGTTCTTGTTTCGGTACGCGAGGTTGGACACTCTCGTGTACGATGCGAACCAGCGCTGGTCGCCGACGAGGGGCAACCCTTCAGCAGTCAGTGTCAGAGCATACGATGAGGGCTGCTTGCAGGCGGGATTGCAGCTCCTATCGATCTGGAGGTCGTCGATGAAGAACTGGCCCGCAAGAGTGCCAAATCGCTCGGTCCGCACAGCCATCTCGCCACCCGCACCGAGATTTCCGTCCCGACGTTCGTTCCGCCACGTGAGCGCATAGATGTTGAGCGGGTTGGCCAGCGTAGGCTCGAATCCTCTCCCGACTCCGGAGTACACGTAACTCTCGGTTCCCGCGAACTCCCAGCTGCCCAGACGGAACGCCAGGCGGTGGATCGAGAAGTACCGCTCTATCTGGGGGCCTGTTGGAGGAATGGAGTCGTCGAGTCGGGCGATGATGGTGGAGAAGTGAATCTTCTCATTGCCGATCAGGCCGTAGAGGTGATCGTAAGTGTACGCGTAATCTCCGAGCATCAACCCGTCCAAGGTCGGCGGCCCCCAGTTCCGCCCGACCCGACCGAACGACAGCTCACCATACTTCCACTGCCCCCCGACGTAACCATCTTCGGTGCGGCCCGCGAGCTTCCTGTCCTTTCGACCGGCGAACTCGGGATCCACGTTCAGGCGACTGTCGATCAGCACTCGCGCGAATCCCACGATGGGGCCCCCCGCCATCGCGAGGCGAGCTGCTCCGCCCGGGCGGAAATTGTGCTGCCGGTCCGAGAGCATCAGCTCTCGCCGGCCGGAGGTTTGTTCGGTAGCGTAGACGTCTCCGCTTGCACGCGCACGGAAAGTTTGCGCGGCGAGCGTATCAGAATCACCTGGCCTCACGGCGTATTTCTCGACGGCCGTGTACAACGCATCCAGATAGGACGTGACGACAGGTCCTGGCTCGCGCGTTCGGGCGGAATCAATCGCAGTTCTTAGAGCGCGCTCCGTGAACGGTCGTTCGAGCGCCGACAGCTCACGAAACATTCCTCGAGCCATCAACGCATTCACGTAGGTGTAGGCGATGTCGTCGAGAGGCACATACGCCGAGGCCTGCGCGCTCACGGCTACCGGCTTCCCTAAGCAAAGGAGGAGCGCGAGGATCGCGAGCTTTTTCATCGGTACCACGGCGATACGTGCAACGTCGGTGTCAGCTCCAGCGCCGGAGCTGGGAAGTGATAGTAACTGAGCGTGTGCTTGATCGACTTCCAAAGCGGCGCGTTCCCCGGCAGCTTCTCCGGATCGAAATCGAGCGAGAGAATGATCTTCCGCTTCGCTCTCTGAGCCACACCCGTCTCGGGATTGATCCAGTCCGTCACCGAATGTCCGGCCGACAACCGGATGAACGATGGCCAGTACGGTTTGGCGGCGTCGGGCAGCAGCTCGTTCATGTCCGCCGAGAACCAGTACGTCTGCCCCGAGTAGTCGAGCGATGGCCGCAGCTCCGATGTGTTGGCCCTCATCTTCAGAGCGCGCGTCTCATGATATGAAAAGGTCGGCTTGATCGCCCTGAGCCCCGGGTGCAGCTCCTGCATCACCGCCAAGGTCTGGCCCGCTGTATTCGCGATCATGTCCGCGTAGGAAAATCCGTACTTAATGAATTGCCCGTCGAAGATCTCGATCTGGAGCTGAAACGCCGCGGCGTAGGCAGCGCTCCAAAATATTGCCTTCTTCTCGCCGACGCACGCCTCTCTCAATCCCGCGTAGCCGATGCGGGCGAGGTGGAACCCGCCGAACATGTGGCCGAACTTGTCCTGG
>Ga0097691_1000680_pt1 | contig 28059 bp, 29 predicted proteins | sample NGESurdeep072012_8_FD_72858 | JGI IMG/M metagenome (GOLD analysis project Ga0097691, IMG submission 72858) | Arctic peat soil microbial communities from Barrow, Alaska - NGEE Surface sample 210-1 deep-072012 | ecosystem: Environmental > Terrestrial > Soil > Wetlands > Peat ... | reverse complement strand
TCCAGGGAATCGGCGTGATGCCGCCCGCCGACGCTCGCGTCAGCGCCTCCGCGGCGCGCGCGCGAAGCTCGGCGCGTTTGCCCGGCTCGTGGGCCCACCGCTCCAGCAGCCGCTCGAGCACCGCCGACGGCGGCTCGCCCGCGCGCAGATGTTCGCCGATGAGACGCCACAGCCAGACCGGCAGCAGCGACAAGGCGATGAGGTCGGAGAGATCTGACATGGCCGCCCCCTGGCATCCGATGCCGGACGTGCGGCGGCCCCAAAAAGCGAAGGAGGCCGCGCCCGCCGCGACTCAAGACGCGGGGGCTCGACCTCCACATTTATTATAACAGCGCGCGTTCTCTTCACGCGACGCAGCAGGACAACGTTCACCGTATTTCGTAAGCGACGGCGGCCACAATCACGCGAAAATGGCACGTTTGTGCGCTTCAGCCATGGCACATGCCTTGCTGTTTTTCTGGTATAGTGGCCGCGATCCCTTCATGACCGTCCGCCTTGCGACGCTCTTTGCCCTGGTCGCGTCCGTCGCGGCGTCGCCGGCCGCCGCCGACGCGCGCAGCGACGCGAAAGCGCTTGTCGATTTCGGCATCAGCGTCGCGCAGAAGGGCCTCTGGCGCGAAGCCATTTATCGGTGGGAAAAAGCGGTCGAAACCGATCCCACGTACGCCGCCGCCTACAACGACCTCGCGATCGCCTACGAGCACGAGGGTCAGCTCGTCAAGGCCCGCAAAGCCTACGAGAAGGCGCTCGAGCTCGAGCCGAACAACTCGCAGATTCAACAGAACTTCGACCTGTTCAAGGAAATCAATGACCGGAGCAGCACCGGTAAAGACAAGTAGCCGGCTCGCGCTCGCCGCGTTCGCGGCTCTTGCGGCCACGCTGGCCCTTGCGTGCGGTCCGGAGTTCTTCGAAATCCCGATCGAAACGCCGATCCAGCCGAAGCTGGACGTGTCGGCGTTTCAGCGCGTGCTCGTCGCCGGCTTCGTCGCCGGCGGTAGCGACGATATCGATGCGAATCAGGAGACGGTGCGTCTGCTCCGCAGCCAGCTGCGCACCAAATCGCAGCTCAAAGTGATCGACGCCGACATCATGTCGCTCATCGCCATCGCCCAGGATCAGCGCAAGACGGCCGCCGGCGAGGACGCGCCGGCGCCGACCGGCACGCCGCCGGCCTCCACGGGCCACGGCAACAGCCCTCCCGCGGCCGGCGCCGACCCGCGGGCCCAGGCGCAGCCGATGGGGCTGCCGCCGCAGATCCGGGACGAGAAAGACCTCGAGCCGTACGAGCGCCTCTTCGCCAACGTCGCCTACTGGAAGAAGATCGGCGAGGAATATCAGAACCCGCTCATCGTCACCGGCACGGTGCTGTTCATTCCGCATTCGATCACCGGTCCGGTCGTCCGCGATCAAGACGTGATGGATCAACTGGGGCGGCACCGCGTCGTTTCGACGCGCGTCTACGTCGAGCGCAAGGGATTCATCCTGGCGCCAAAGTTCGTCTTCATCGACGGGCGCACGGGGGCGACGATGTACTCGGAGAGGCACCGCGAGGAGATTCTGTACAACGCGCAGCAGAATACGCCGGCGCTCTCGTCGTACTTTGAGTTGATGGACCGCATCGTCCCCGATTTCCTCAGCACGCTCAGCAGCCAGAAGATCAAAGGCACCCGCGTCCTGCTGAAGTAGGCTGCGCTGGCGCTACGCGAGCCATGAACTGCCCCGGCTGCGCGACCGAGATGACGCACCTCGCATTCGAGGGACGGCTCGGCACGACAATCGAGATCGACTTGTGCTCGGTCTGCCGGGCGATCTGGTTCGACCGCTTCGAGGAATTGCGCCTGGCGCCCGGAGCGACGCTGAAGCTCTTCGGACTGATCAGCGAACCGGCCGGCCGGCCAACCACGCTGTTTCCAACCGCCCTCCACTGCCCGCGCTGCAACGGGCGCCTGCTTCTGACGCACGACATGCAGCGCAGCACGCCGTTTCAGTACTGGCGATGCGACAGCGGCCACGGGCGCCTGATCACGTTCGTCGATTTCCTGCGGGAGAAGGATTTCGTCCGGCCGCTCACGCCGCAGCAACTCGAGGAGCTGCGGCAGAACATTCAGACGATCAACTGTTCCAACTGCGGCGCGGCGATCAACCTGGTCAAGGACTCGGTGTGCGCGCACTGCGGCTCGGCGGTGTCGATGCTGGACCTGCAGCAGATGGCGCGCACGGTCGGGCAACTCCAGGCGGCAGCGTCCGGCCGTCAGGCGGCCGATGGGCCGGCGGCGGCTCCCCACGAACCGAGCGACATCGAGGCGTTGATGCAGGCGTTCAAAGCGGCTGGACAAACGGACATGCCGCCCGGATTGATCGAAACGGGGCTCGGGCTGCTCGCAAAACTGTTGAAGTAGGAACGATGTAGGGGCCGAGCTTTCTCGGCCCGCGCGATTACGATCGCAGGAATTGATCGACGGCGGTGCGGGTCACGCGCCACTCAGTGCCGATCTGCTTTCCCTTGAGGTCGCCTTTTTCCAGGCTCGCGATCACATCGGCTTCCGGGACGCTGAGGATGCCGGCCACCTGCGCGGGGCTCAGGACGTCCGCGGGCGAAGACGTCGAGTCGAGGCCGCCCTGCTGCTTCATGATCTGCTGCGCGACCGACAAGCCGACCGCCAGTTCTGCGCCGATGCCGACCGTGCCAGGAGTGCCTTTCTCGAACCCCTGGGCCATCTGGTATTTCACGTAATCGTTCAGGTTGCCGATGGCCGTCATGCTCGCGCCTTTGTCGATCGCCTGCTCCACCTCGGGCGGCACGGACACGTTTTCCACGACGAAGCTCGTCATCTCGAGCCCGTACTTTTCCGTCAGCGCCGGATTGATGAGCGGCAGGAGCGCCTGGCCCAGCTCGGTGAATCGCGTCGCCACTTCCGCCACCGGCAGGTGGCTGTTGGCCAGCGCGTCGGAGAAGACACTCACGATGCGCGACCGCATGGTGCTCGAAAAATCGTCCAGACGGAAGTGATCGTCGGTGCCGGCCACCTCGTGGAGAAAACGCTTCGAATCGCGCACGCGAAAATCGAACGTCCCGAACGCGCGGACGCGGACGATGCCCAGATCCTTGTCGTGCACCATGACGGGGTTTGCCGTACCCCACTGGTTCCCGGGAAACAGGCGCGTGGTGATGAAATAGACGTCCGTCTTGAACGGCGACTCGAAGCCGTATTTCCAGCCCTTCAGCCGGGTCAGGATCGGGATGTTGCCAGTGACGAGCGTGTGCGTTCCTGGTCCGTACGTGTCGGCGAACTGACCCAGATAGACGAACTGCGCGGCCTGCGATTCGCGGACGATGAGCTGGGCGCCCCGTTTGATGGCCCGATCGTGATCGGGATACCTATAAGTCAACGTATCGCGCGAGTCGTCGTTCCACTCGATGATTTCGAGTAATTCGCTGGTGATCACGCGCTTCTTATCGGCTGATGGGCGATGGTGAAACAGTCGCCCGCGGGCAGCCGGGGTTGACCCGACTCGCCGAGCCGGTCGGGCTGGCGCGAAGGCCTGGCCTCTCGCCGAGTATGCTACGAGACTGAGCGCCTCGTCGATTGGAGTGCCCCATGAGCCAGCACACCGTTCCTGACCCGATTGTCTCGCGCCGCAGCAACCCTCCGCGCCGTGTGCTCATCGTCGGCGGCGTCGCTGGAGGCGCGTCGTGCGCGGCGCGACTGCGCAGGCTCGACGAGTCGGTGGAGATCGCCGTCTTTGACCGCGGGCCTTTTGTGTCGTTTGCCAACTGCGGTCTGCCGTATTACGTCGGCAACGTCATCGAGGACGAGGGCGCGCTGCTCGTGGCGTCGCCGGAAATGTTCCACCAGCGGTTCAACATCGAGGTGTACACGGACACCGAGGTGACGGCCATCGACCGCTCGACGCGCGTGATCAGCGTGCGGGATCTCCGGAGCGGCGCCAGCCGCTCGGAACGCTACGACGCGCTCGTCCTGTCGCCGGGCGCGGCGCCGATCCGGCCGCCGCTGCCAGGCGTGGATCTGGCTGGCGTCTTCGCGATCCGAAACATTCCCGACTCGCGGCGCATCCGTTCGTGGATCAGCGATCGGGGCGCCACAACGGCAGTCGTCGTCGGCGGCGGCTTCATCGGCTTGGAGATGGTTGAGAATCTCGTCCATCGCGGCCTTGCCGTGACCGTGCTCGAGAAGCTGCCGCAGGTCATGCCCCCGCTGGATCCGGAGATGGCGGCACTCATCAAAGAACACCTGGCGACGAACGGTGTGACGCTGCATCTAGGCGACGGGCTGGCGCATATCGACGAGAACCCTGGCGGCGGCCTGACGGTGGTCGCAGAGCACGGCGCGCGGCTGCCAGCCGATCTCGTGATCCTGGCGATCGGCGTGCGGCCCGAAATTGCGTTGGCCAGGGATGCCGGTCTCGCCATCGGCTCGCGCGGCGGCATTGTCGTCGATGCTCAGATGCGCACGCCGGATCCGAACATCTGGGCCGTCGGCGACGGGATCGAAGTGCCGGACGTGTTGACGGGGCAGGAGACCGTGCTGCCGCTCGCAGGGCCGGCCAGTCGCGAGGGTCGAGTGGCGGCCGAATCGATCGCTGGGCGCGCGACCCGGTTTCGTGGCGTGCAGGCCACGGCCGTGGTGGGGGTCTTGGGCCTGACCGTCGCCTCGACCGGCGCCAGCGAAAAAGGGCTCCGGCGCGCCGGGGTGACGAATTTCGAGAAAGTGTATCTGCACCCCGGCCACCACGCCGCCTACTACCCTGGCGCACGGCCGATTCATCTCAAGCTCCTGTTCTCGAAGCCCGACGGCCGCATCCTCGGGGCGCAAGCCGTGGGACGTGAGGGCGTCGAGAAGCGTATCGACGTGATCGCCACCGCGATCCAGTTCAGCGGCACCGTCCACGATCTCGCCGCTGCCGAACTGTGTTATGCGCCGCAGTTCGGGGCCGCGAAAGATCCAGTCAACCTTGCGGGCATGCTGGCGGAGAACGTCCTGAACGGCGACATGCCCGTTGCGGACTGGCTGGCGCTCGGCCGCGGCGACGAGTTGCTCCTGGACGTGCGCGAGCCTGACGAGTTCGCCGCCGGGCACATTCCCAACGCCGTCAACCTGCCGCTCTCCCAGTTGCGCGACCGCCACGCTGAGCTGCCGAAGAACCGGGACATTTGGATTTCATGCGGTGTGGGACAACGCGCGTACTACGCGACGCGCTTCCTGACACAGCACGGATATCGGGCGTGGAATCTGTCAGGAGGGTACGCGACCTACACGGCGTTCCGAGACGCCGGCCTGACGATCTGAACAGACTCGATCGTCGAGCGTCGTCACGTTAAGTCTCGATACGCGCCGTCTTGTTTTTACCCCACCGCCTGGCAAGTCACCCGACGCCGAGCCCAAGTTGAGCCACTACCCCCGGTAGTGGGTCATTCCCAGCCGGTAGTGGGGTCAGTTTGAGACTCGCTGAGTTCGACGGCTCGGTCCGTTCATGCCAGAATGGCCCATACTTCATCTACGACAGCTTGCCCGTGTCCATCAGACGCTCCGCGTGACGCCAGCGATGGAGGCTGGACTAACCGACCATGTCTGGGCCATCGAAGAAATTATCGCCCTTCTCGGGTGAGCCCGAGAGCCTACTCATACGCGTCGAGCGGCTACGCCAGCAGGCGGAAGAATTTCAAAGAACGGTCCAGGAAGAACGCCGGACGGTCAGCGCGCGCCTCGAAGAGGTGCGGGGCCGTCAGGCCAAAAGGCGGGGTCATCATGCAAGATGAATGGACAAAGTTGAGTCCAAGCGACAAGCTCGTGAAATTCACCTACTCGGACCTTCAGAGCGGAGAAGCGTTTCTGACTGCGCAGATTGCCGGCCAAGAGGTCGTCTGCTCGGTCATTTTGCCCCAGGCGCAACACCCGTTCAGTCGTGAAGGCGTTGAAAGTCACTTCGAGCACGGAAGCGACTTCGGCTTGCGGCTTCGTGCCAACTAGCCCACTACCGAGTGTCCCCCAATTTCAAACTAGCCCACTACCCACCCAGCCCTAACCCTTTACAACTGAGCCACTTCGGATGTACACTTTCCCCTTTGCACAGGTGCCGACTATGTACGCAATCATCCAGGCGGGCGGACGTCAGATGCGGGTCTCCCCCGGGGGCTTCGCCACCATCGACGGCACGGCCGGCGAGCCGGGCGCGACGCTGACGATCGAGACCGTCCTGTTCGTCGAAAAAGACGGCGGCGAAGTCCTCGCCGGCGCGCCCTTTGTCGCCAAGGCCCGTGTCATGGCCGTGGTCGAAGGCGAAACGCGCGGCCCGAAAATCCGCGTCTTCAAGAAAAAGCGCCGCAAAGGCATGCGCCGGACCAAGGGCCATCGCGCGACGACGACGCGCGTGCGGATCACCGACATTCTTCTGTAGGTCACAGCCATGGCTCATAAAAAAGGACAAGGCAGCTCACGCAACGGCCGCGACTCCAACTCGCAGCGGCTCGGCGTGAAAGCCCACGACGGCAACGTCGTGACCGGCGGCACGATCATCATCCGCCAGCGCGGACGTCGCTTCCGCCCGGGGCTGAACGCGGGCATCGGCAAGGACGACACGATCTTCGCGAAGATCGCCGGCCGCGTGAAATTCGAGGATCACGGCCAGCGCGGGCGCGTCATCAGCATTCAGCCGGCGGAGTAATCTCGAATTTGGTGATGGTGTGAAGTGGTAATGGGGTGATGGAGGAGGCGATAGCCTCAACCAGCAATCCATCACCACCTCACCACCTCACACCATCACCAAATCCCCTATGTTCGTTGACGAAGTCGACATTCACGTCGCGGCAGGCAACGGCGGGCGCGGGTGCCTGGCGTTCCGCCGCGAGAAGTTCGTGCCGCGCGGCGGCCCGAGCGGCGGCGACGGCGGCCACGGCGGCTCCGTCTTCATCGTCGCCAGCCCGCACACCAATACCCTCATCAACTTCCGCTTCCATCCCGAGCTGACGGCCGAGCGCGGCGATCACGGCCAGGGATCCAACTGCACCGGCCAGAGCGGCGCCGATCTCGATCTCGCCGTGCCGATCGGCACGCTCGTCTACGAGAAAACCGGCGACCCGAACGAACCGCGCCGGCTGCTCGCCGATCTCGCCCACGTCGGCGATCGCGTGCTCGTCGCGCAAGGCGGACGCGGCGGGCTCGGCAACGCGCATTTCGCGACCTCCACCAATCGCGCGCCGCGCAAGGTTCAGCCCGGCGAGCCCGGCCAGGAAAAAGACCTTCGGCTCGAGCTGAAGCTGCTCGCCGACGTCGGCCTCGTGGGGTTCCCCAACGCCGGCAAGTCCACGCTCATCGCGCGCGTGTCGGCGGCGCGGCCGAAGATCGCCGCCTATCCGTTCACGACGCTCACGCCGAACCTCGGCGTCGTCAGCCTGAGCGGCGATCGCAGCTTCGTCGTCGCCGACGTGCCCGGGCTCATCGAGGGCGCGCACCGCGGCCAGGGGCTCGGCCATCAGTTTCTCCGGCATCTCGAGCGGACCAAGGTGCTCGTGCACCTCGTGGACATCTCGAGCGGAACCGGACGCGATCCGGCCGACGACCTCGACACGCTCCGCCGCGAGCTGGAGCTCTTCGAGCCGACGCTCGCCGCGAAACCGCAGATCGTGGCGGCGAACAAGATGGACGCGCTGGACGATGAGACGCGCGTGACGGCGCTCGAGGCGCGTGCCAAGGCGCTGGGCCTGGCTTTTTTCAAGATTTCCGCCGTGAGCGGCGCGGGCGTCCCCGATCTGCTGGAGGCGATGTGGCAGCATGTCGTCGCCGAGCGCTCGACGGACGCCGCTGATGCGCCGCCGCCGCTTGGCGCGTCCTCGGATCTGCTGGCCGGCACCAAGAAATGAGCGCGCGCCGCATCGGCATCCTCGGCGGCACCTTCGATCCGATTCACTCCGGACACATCGACGCGGGCCATGCGGCGGCGCTGGCGATCGGCCTCAACCGGCTCATCGTCATCCCGAGCCACATCCCGCCGCACCGGCCGCAGCCGCTCGCCTCGCCGTATCACCGCTTCGCGATGGCCGCGCTGGCGGTCGGCGGCAACGCCGGATGGCGGGCGTCGGATCTCGAGCTGCGCATCGAAGCGGCGTCGTACACGTCGGCGACGCTCGCGAAGTTTCACGAGCGCGGCTACTCGCCGGCGGAGCTCTTCTTCATCCTCGGCGCCGACGCGTTCGCCGATATCGCGTCGTGGCGCGACTATCCGGACATCCTCGACCAGGCGCATTTCGCGGTGGTGTCGCGGCCGCGTTTTCCCGTGAGCGATCTGCCCACGCTGCTGCCGCAGCTCAAGACGCGGATGTCGATTCCGCCGCTCGACGAGTTCGCACAGATGGAGCCGTTGATTTTATTGATCGACGTGCAGACGGCGGATGTGTCATCGACTGCGATCCGCCAGTACTGCGCGGATGGATCATCGCTGGCGGGGCTCGTGCCCCCGACGGTGCAGCAACATATTGAGCAGCACGGACTTTACCAGCCGATGGGCCAGGGCCGCCGCGACATCGACGCCCAGGCGAAGGCCGCGGCAGGCAGGTTGCATGGCCAGGACTGAGAAACGGCGGAAAGCCGAGCGGCTCCCGCAACAAATCACGTGGGCGATTGGCGCGGCGGAAGACAAGCAGGCGGTCGATCTCGCGGTGCTCGACCTGCGGACAGCCGCCGGGTTCACCGACTACTTCGTGATCTGCTCGGGCCAGAACGCACGGCAGATCCGCGCGATCGCCGACGCGGTCACCGACACGCTCGCCTCGCACGGGGTGAAGCCGGCGCACGTGGAAGGCTACGATCGCACCGAGTGGGTGCTGCTCGACTACTTCGATTTCGTCGTGCACATCTTCAAGCCGGAAACGCGGCTCTTCTACGGCCTCGAGCGTCTCTGGGGCAACGCCGAGCGCGTGGAGATCCCGGCCACGTCCCCCTCGGCGTCTTCATCACCTTCTTCACCGACGCGCGCCTGATGCCGCAGCGGTTCGTCGCCCACAGCCGCGTCATGCGCGCTCTGGTCGAGCAGGTCCGCCGCTTCGCGGCCATCGATTCCAACGTCCTCATCACCGGCGAAACCGGCGCCGGCAAGAACGCCGTGGCGCGCGAGCTGCACGCGCGCGGCGCGCGCGCCAAGCTCCCCTTCGTCGTCATCGACTGCGCCAGCCTGCCCGGCTCCCTCATCGATTCGGAGCTCTTCGGCCACGAGCGCGGCGCCTTCACCGACGCGGTGGCGGCGCGCGCCGGGCTCTTCGAGCGGGCGGCCGCCGGCAGTGTGTATCTCGATGCGGTCACCGAGATGCCGATCGACGCCCAGGGCAAGCTGCTGCGCATCGTCGAGGAGAAGCGCGTCGAGCGAATGGGCGGCCACGGATCGACCGCCGTCAAGGCGCGGATCATCGCGTCCGCCGACGCCCGGATCGAAGACGCCGTGCGCGGCGGCACCTTCCGCGGCGACCTCTATCATCGCCTCCGCGTGCTGCCGCTCGTCGTCCCGCCGCTGCGCGAACGGCCCGACGATGGGCTGCCGCTGGCGAAGTACTTTCTCAAGCGCGCGGCCGCCGCCCTGCGCCGAGACGCTCCGGCCATCACGCGCGATGTGGCCGCCGCCCTGCGCGATTATGCGTGGCCCGGCAACGTGCGCGAGCTGCGCCACACGATCGAGCGCGCGTTCGACGCCGCCGACCTCGGATCGATCAGGCTCGACCACCTGTCGCCCGAGCTTCTCGACGCGCCGGCCTTCGAACCCGACCGCGTCGTCGCCCGCCGCCCGACGCTGGACGATGTGGAGCGGCGCTACATCGCGGCGACGCTGCGCCACGTGCGCGGCAACCAGACCGAGGCGGCGCGTCTGCTCGGCATCAGCCGGAAAGCGCTATGGGAAAAGCGCAAGCGCTACGGCTTGGACTAGACGCGCTCGTCGCCGTCCTCTTCGCTCCGTCGTGCGCAGCGTGCGGGGAGCTGCTCGAGCGTCCAACCGACGGCCCCGTCTGCGCGACGTGCTGGCGTTCGATCCTGCCGCTCACGCCGCCGCTGTGCGACGCGTGCGGCGATCCGCTCCCCACGTGGCGCACGACCAGCCTCTCGCTGGCGCGGTGCCCGCGCTGCCGGCGCGGCCGGCGCCATGTGGATCGCGCACGCGCGATCGGCGAATACGACGGGGCGTTGAAAGCGGTGATCCACGCCCTGAAATATGAGGGGCGGCGGTCGCTGGCGCGGCCGCTGGCGGCGCTGATGCGCGAGCGCGCGGCGGATCTCGTCGCGTCGGCCGACTGCGTGATACCGGTGCCTCTGCACCCTTCGCGCCGCCGCCAACGCGGCTTCAATCAGGCATCCGATCTGGCGCGGCAGCTCGGCCTGCCGGTCCGCCACGCGCTGCGCCGCGTGCGGGCGACGCCGACGCAGACGGGGCTGCCGGCGGCGCAGCGTCATCGCAACCTGCGCGGCGCGTTCGCCCTGCGGCGCTTCGCGCACGACGTCGCGGGCCGAACGGTTCTCCTGGTGGACGATGTGAGCACGACGGGCGCCACGCTTGACGCGTGCGCCCGGGTGCTGAAACGAGCGGGTGCCCGCGAGGTGATCGCGCTTACCGCGGCGCGAGTCGTGACGCGACCGCGCTGACGACATCCGCCGCGATGGCGTCTTTGCCGCGCTCGCCGTCGAGTACCACCCAGCCGCCCGCCGCGGCCTGCCGGCGATAGCTGTCGCGCACGCGCGCCTGCATGGCCAGGTCGCGCTCATAGCGGTCGCGATCGACCGTCTTGCGCTGCACGGCGGTCTCGGGCGCGATGTCGAGCACGATCGTCAGCGACGCCGGCGGCAGGAACTTCTGCATGTCCGTGAGCCACACCGGGTCGAGGCCCTGCGCTTCCCCGTACGCGATGCTCGACGCCATGTAGCGATCGCAGATCAGGATGAGTCCGCCGTCGAGCCAGCGCTGGATGTCGGGCTTGCGCTCGTAGCGGTTCGCGACATAGAGGAGCTGCATCACCTCGGGCCCGTAGTCGCGCTCGCCCTGCAGCGCGCGCGCGATCTCCTCGCCGATCGACGTGCCGTAGTCCGGAAACGACAACAGGCGCGCCTTGCGGCCCTCCCCCTTGAGATGATCGCGGAGCATTTCCGCCTGCGTCTGCTTGCCGCTCTGATCGAGCCCTTCGAACGCGATGAGATGTCCCATACCGCCCCTACGTCTCCAATGCGAGCATGTCGTCGAGGGTCTGGCGCCTGCGGATGACGCGCCAGCCGCCCTCGTCGACGAGCACTTCGGGCGGCAGCGGCCGCCGGTTGTAGTTGGACGCCATCGCCGATCCGTACGCGCCGGCGTCGCCGATGGCCACGAGATCCCCGACCTCGAGGCGCGGCAGCTCGCGATCGCGGCCAAGCACGTCGCTGCTCTCGCAGACGGGGCCGACGATCTCGTACCGCCGCGCGGGCGCGCCGCTCACGGCGCTCACGACATCAATGCGATGGAACGCGCCGTAGAGCGCCGGGCGAATCAGCTCCGTCATGCCGGCGTCGACGACGACGAAATCGCTCGCGGCGTCTCGGGGCTTGATGTCGACGACGCGGGCGAGGAGCGCGCCGCTCGGTCCCGCAATCGCGCGGCCCGGCTCGACGACGATCGGCAAACCGGTGTGGCGCACCTCGCCGACGAGGGCCGAGACGTACTCCTCGGCCGACGGCACGTCGCGGCCGTCGTAGGAGATGCCCAGGCCGCCGCCGCAATCGAGGTACTCGAGGGCGACGCCGCGGCGCCGCAGGTCGTCGGCGAGACCGCCGAGACACGCTGCCGCGCGCCGCAGCGGATCGATCGTCGTCATCTGCGAGCCGACGTGCGCGTGAATCGCCACGAGCGTCAGGGCCGGGCGCGTGCCGATCGTGTCCAGCAGCTCGCGCGCCGTCTCGAGCGGCACGCCGAACTTGTTGATCTTCAAGCCGGTCGAAATGTGCGGGTGGCTGTTGGCGTCGATGTCGGGGTTGATGCGAACGGCCACGCGCACCGCGCGTCCGGTCCGTGCGGCGATCGCTTCGATGCGCGCCAGCTCGCCGGCCGATTCGACGTTGATCGCTTTGAGGCCGAGCGGCACGGCGCGCTCGAGCTCGGCCGGCGACTTCCCGACGCCCGTGAACACGATCTGGGCGGGCTCGAAGCCGGCCCGGCGGGCGAGGTCGATTTCCCCGATGGAGTTGGCGTCGGCGGCGCCGCCGAGATCGCGGATGAGACGCGCCACGGCCAGCGTGGAATTCGCCTTCAGCGCGTAGTGGAGCGCGTGCGGGTAGCTGCCAAACGCCGCGTCGATCGCGCGGTACCGAGCCCGGAACGCCGCGGCGCTGTAGACGTACACCGGCGTGCCCACGGCCTCGGCAATCACCGACAGCGGCACGCCGTCGCAGACGAGGCCGGCATGGTCTCCACGCGCGAAGCCGATCACAGCGGTGTATCGTATACTAACGCGCTCAGCACTTCATGTCTGCCGAAGCACCGGATCCCATCGAGAGCCTGATTCAGCGCTGCCTGAAAGGCGACCAGGCGGCGTGGGATCTCATCGTCCGGCAATACTGGCGGAAGGTGTTCAACGTCGCGTACAAGTTCGTCGGCAAGCACGACGAGGCGGAGGATCTCGCGCAGGATATCTTCCTGAAGATCTTCAAGTCGCTCGACACGTTCGACAGCCGGGCGAACTTTCAGACGTGGCTCATCAGCGTGAGCCGCAACCTGTGCATCGATCACTACCGCAGCGTCCGCAAGGAACGGGAAACGATCGATCGGGACGTCGACACCAACGAGCTGGCGCCGGCGGCGCGGGAGCCGGGGCCGATCGCCGCGCTCGAGCAGGCCGACCGGGTGGCGCTCCTGCGCAAGGCGCTGGCGGCGCTGCCGGCGACGCTGAGAAAGGCCGTCCTGATGCGCGACATTCAGGAGTTGTCGTACCAGGAGATCGCCGACAAGCTGCGCCTGCCCGAGGGGACGGTCAAGTCGCGGATTAACCGCGGACGCACGGAGCTCGCGCGGCAGGTGAAGAAGCTGCGCGGCGAGGACTACAGCCCGAGCGGGGCTGCGCTCAACCGCTCGCGCACGGGAGCTTACTGATGAACGTCACAACCGAACAGTCCGGCGGCATCTCGATCGTTCGCGTCGGCGAAACGCGCCTCATGTATCCGATTCTCGGCGACTTCTCGTCAGCGGTGAGCGCGCTCATCGCCGGCGGCAAGCGCGAGATTCTCATCGATCTCGCGCCGGTCACCTACGTCGACAGCGCCACCATCGGCTGTCTGATGGACCTCTACCGCCAGGTGCACAACGCGGGCGGCCACTTGAAGCTCTCGGGCGTCCAGAAGCGCGTCGAGACGATGCTGACGATGACCGGGGCGCAGAATTTCATCGAAATACACGCCGACGAGCCGAGCGCCGTCAAAAGCTTCGGGGCTTAGCCATGCACAGAATCAAGACGACCAGCGGCACCGAGGTCGCGCTCGACGGCGACCTGCTCGCCATCATGGAAGCGCTCTATCACGAAGTGACCGCCAGAAAGGAGCTGGAGCGGTCCTTCGAGGACATGGCGAGGGAGATCCAGCATCTGATCGGGCAGATGGACGACGCCGAGCGCCGCACGTACCTGGCCGAGAGCCTGTTTCTCAACACCGTGAAGTACGAGAACGACAAGCTCGAAGCCTACATGCTGAAGCTCGCCAACAAGAAATAGTGTCGCTCAATTATCTCGCCACACGATTTCAGTGCAGCTGGCCGTGGACGACGCTCGTCATGCTGTGCGACGGACGGCTGGTCTGCGGCTGCGCGGATCCGTACGGCCGCCGCGCCCTCGGTGACGCACGGGTCGCGCCGGTGCACGAGGTCTGGACCGGCCCGACGGTCACGGCCCTGCGCGCCGATCTGAACGCCGGCGGCTCGAAGTTCTGCGGCGACTGCCCGCTCAAGCTCCCACTGAAAAAAGACGAGGCGGCGCCCGTCCGATCGCTCGACGCCGGCGCGCTCCCCTCGCGCATGTACATCGAGTGCACGGCGGCCTGCAACATCTCCTGCACGGACGCCTGCTGCGCGCCGGAAACGGGCATCACGCGCACGCGCCAGGCCGGCATGCTCGACGTCGATCTCTTCCACCGCGTCGTCGACGAGGTCGGCGCGTCGCTCGTGCGGATTGATTTCTTCAATTACGGCGAAGCGTTCCTGCACAAGCGCGCGATCGAGATGTGCGAGTACATCAAGACGAAGTTCCCACACATCTATCTCTACACGAGCACGAACGGCCTCGCCCTCACCGAGGACCAGGCGCGCCGGCTCGTGCATTCCGGCATCGACGAAGTCACCTTCTCGATCGACGGCGCCACGCCGGAGAGTTACGCCAAGTACCGACAGCGCGGCCGCTTCGACGTCGCGGTCCGGAACCTCCGCGCGATGGCCGACGAGAAACGGCGCGCTGGACGCGATCTGCCGTTTCTCAACTGGCGCTACATCCTGTTCGTGTGGAATGACAGCGATGAGGAGATGAATCAGGCCCGCGCCCTCGCAGCCGACAGCGGGGTGGATCGGCTCTGCTGGGAGCTGACCGACCATCCCGAGAACGCGTACTCGCGCCGGTTCGTTCCGGGATCGCCGGCGCTCGAGGCGATCCGCCACGAGATCTGGGACGACAACGACCTCGGCAACGCGATTCCGGGCGCCACTCCGCGGGCGCAGATCGACGTGCGGACGCTCGTACCCGGCGTCCCGCTGTTCGGGCGCGCCGGCCGGCCGCTGTCGGTGCACACGCGCGTCCGCAATCTCTCGGCACGCCCCTTCCCGGCCCAAGCCACCTACGGCCGCCGACTCGTCCGGCTCGGCGCGCAACTCTGCGATGCCAACGGCGTCGTCATCAACCGCGACTTCGCGCGCGCGTGGCTTCCCCAAGCGCTCGCGCCCGGCAAGGAAGCGGACGTCGCCATCGAAATTCCGTCGCCGGAACAACCGGGCCGTTACGCGCTGAAATTTGATCTGGTGTATGAAGGGGTCGACTGGTTCGAGCGGTGCGGATCGCCGACGACGATGAAGAGCTTGTGGGTGCGGTGAGGGTCAGCGCTTCAGGCGGAAGCGGATGCCGAAGCCGACTTTCTTGTCGCTGACCTCTTCGTTGGCGCCGGGCCCGGAAATCGGGATGAGCGCCGACAGCTGCGGGTAGGGATTCGACAGCAGGTTCACGAAGCCGAAGACCGTGAGCTCCTTGGCCTGCACGTGCACTTTCACGATCGTGCTCCGCTCCTTCTTGCCCAACGTCACCCCAAACAGCCCGTTGGCGGCGGCAAACGCGACCAGCGAATCGTCGCGCGACAGCTCTTCGCGCGTGAGCGTCACGCCCCACTTGCCCAGCCGCGTCTGCGGCGCGTAGACGTCAGCGCCGACATAGTAGCCCGCCTTCCACACCGGGGTTTCGTTGGCCGGCCCGGGAAGGAGAGCGGCCGAGGTCTCCGCGAGACCCCACTTATAGCGAACCGCTTCGCCGAAGACGCGGACGTATTCGATCGGCTGCACGGTGACAAATCCGATCACCGCATCGTCGTTGTGCTTGGAGAGTTGGAGGGAGGTTGAATCCTCAATGCGCGAGTTGAGGAAATTCTTCCGATAGGTGCCCCCCACCGTCAGCTTCTGATTCGGGAGAGTGAAGCGGCCGGTCGCCACCGCGCCGAGCGCCGAATTCTTGTCCTCGGACGCGTCGGTGAAATCGAAGTAGCCGTAGTCGTGGTACGGATTCCCATTGCCCGTGATGGCGGCGACGTCCACTCGGAGACGCGGCGTGTTGTAGTACAAGGTGACGCCGTTGTCCGCCTGCGCGTTGATCCGCTGGATGTGCGTGAGGTCTTTCGCGGTGAACCAGACGATGTCGCTGAGCGAGAGTCCCTGCGGAACGTAGTTGCGGCCCAACACCATACCCATCTTCCGGTCGGTGGTGTGGATGTCGAGATAGCCGATCCGCAGCGCGCCCTGCTGAATGATCGGATCGAACTGCGAGTACTTGTAATCGTCGACATTCTTGATGCCGTTCGGATTGGACGCGACGCCGCGCCCTTCCGGTTGATTCGGAAAGAAGTACGTGCGGCGGTCGGCGGCGGACGGAATGTACGGATCGGGTACGGCTTCGTCGTTGGCCGGATTGATCATCACGAAGAACGAGAAGTGCTCGCCGACGTCAGTGCCGAACGACAGGTTCGCGTACGCAACCTTGATCTGCCGCTCTCTGCCGAGGGTCTCCTGCTGGCTGCCGTCGGTGACCGCGGCGAAGACGAAATCCACGCCGAGCTGGAACGTATGCGAGCCGAGCGTGAGCGGCGTGGAGTTCGGGGAATCGGGCGGGCCGGATTGCGCGAACGCTGGCGTGGCGAGCAGCAGGCAGCCGAGCAACGCGAGCGTGGGTTTCATGATTGGGAAGGAACGTTCGGGCACGGCTTCGAGGACCGTGCCCGCCCGTTGAGGTGCGTGACTACGAGCCTTTGGTGTAGACGACTTTCCGCGTCATCGGGCCGTTCGGACCGCCGGGGTTCGTGGTCTCGACGACCATGTCCTTGCCGTCGTTGTCGAGCCGCCGCTTGGCCGTGATCGTCACCGGACTGCCGCCCATGTCCTGCGTCGTTTCGATCACGAGCGTCGAGCCGTCCCACTTCGCCGTCGACTTCACTTCCGCCCCGCCGCGGCCCGGGTTGGTGCTCGCGCTGCCATCGAGCTTGTAGGTCAGCGTCTGCGGGCCTTGACGACCCTCGCTCGTGATGGAGAGCTCGGTCGCCGTCTGCTTGATGGTGATCGGACCACCGCCGCCGCCGCCGCCGCGCCCTTGCGGCGCGGGATCGCTCTTTTCGGCGTTCATCGTCCACGTGCCCGAGAAGTCGGGCTTGCTCTGCGCCCATGCCGCAATCGGCATGGCCAGCGCGAGCGCAATAGCGATTGAAGATACCCGTCGCATGCTTGTGCCTCCTTCGGCGAAAAACCGACACGCCGAACGCTTCAATGTAACAGAAGCGGGGTGGACGAAGTGTGACAAAAAAAAGACCGCGTTCACGCGGCCTTTCACGGTCGAGACGGCGGCAACGGTCAGTGCGCGAGACGCGCCGCGGTGCCTCTGGCCCGCAGACGGGCAGGCAGCGCGACCGGGTCGAGGGCCGGCGCTTCCACCAGCCGCCAGGCGTTGGTCTCTTCGAGAATCTTCGCCGCAAACTCGGTGTGCAGCGCGTGGCCCGCGCGATGCGCGACCAGATGGCCGATCACCGGATAGCCGACGAGCGCCAGGTCGCCGACCGCGTCGAGAATCTTGTGGCGCACGAACTCGTCCTCGAAGCGCAAGGCGTTGTTGAGGACGCCCGTTTCGCCGAGGACGATCGCGTTTTCGAGCGAGCCGCCGAGCGCGAGGCCGTTCTGCCGCAGCATCTCGACGTCCTTCAGGAACGTGAAGGTGCGCGCCGGCGCGATTTCCTCGATGAACGACTCTTCCGTGATCCGCAGCGTCCGCGACTGATGGCGCAGGAGCGGATGGTCGTAGCTGATGCTGTAGGTGACCTTGAAGTGGTCCGACGGATAAAGCGCGATGCGCTTGTCGCCGCGCGAAATCGCAATCGGCCGGGAGATTTTCAGATATTTGCGCGGGGTCTGCAGGCGCTTCACGCCCGCTTCTTGAATCAGATAGATGAACGGCGCGGCGCTGCCGTCCATGATCGGCACTTCGGGAGAATTGAGCTCGACCAGGACGTTGTCGACGTTCAGGCTCACGAGCGCCGCGAGCAGGTGCTCGACCGTCTCGACCGATACCTCGTTTCTCGCCAGGCTCGTCGCGAGCTGAATCCCCGCGAGGTTGTGCACCGTGGCCGGCACTTCGTGATCGCCCAGATCCGTGCGGCGAAAACGAATGCCGAAATCCGGCGGCGCCGGCTTCAGCGAAAGATGCACCTTGTTGCCGGAGTGAAGACCAATCCCGACGCAGGAGATTTGGCGGCGTAGTGTGTGCTGTGCGTCCATTAGTCTCTCAGGCACGTGGGGACGAGCATAGACGATTGAGCAAAAACAGTGCCCAGCGGTAACGGATCGGTGACGTACCGATAACACACCTACAGTCAAACACTTAGAAGATATCTTGCCGGTGCGCTCTGGCCCCGAGGCGCTCCATTGTGGTACGCGCGCCACAGACTTCGCCGTCGAAGCTGTGGCAATATTACCACATAGGCGCCAGTCATCAGTTGCCAGTTTCCCTTCAAACGGCGGCCGATCGCATCGGGCGTCCCCGTTCGGCCGCGAGCAGATCGGCGAGGAATCGTCCGGTGGCCGACTGCTCGTTGTGCGCGACTTCTTCCGGCGTGCCCTCGGCGATCATCCGTCCGCCGCCCGCGCCGCCTTCGGGTCCCAGATCGATCACGTAGTCCGCCGACTTGATCACGTCGAGATTGTGTTCGATGACGACGATGGTGTTGCCCTGGTCGACGAGCTTGCTGAGCACGTCGAGCAGCTTGCGCGTGTCCTCGAAGTGCAGCCCGGTCGTCGGCTCGTCGAGGATGTAGAGGGTACGGCCGGTCCCGCGCTTGGACAGCTCCTTCGCCAGCTTCACCCGCTGCGCCTCTCCGCCGGACAAGGTCGTCGCCGACTGCCCGAGCTCGATGTAGCCGAGGCCGACGTCCTGCAGCGTCCGGAGCTTGTTGGCGATCGCGGGGAAATTTTCGAGGAGCGGCAGCGCCTGATCGACGGTCAGATCGAGCACGTCGGCGATCGACTTGCCGCGATATTTGATCTCCAGCGTCTCGCGGTTGTAGCGCCGGCCCTTGCACTGCTCGCACGTCACGTAGACGTCGGGCAGGAAGTGCATCTCGATCGCCATGACGCCGTCGCCCTGGCACGCCTCGCAGCGTCCGCCCTTCACGTTGAACGAAAAGCGCCCAGGCCTGAAGCCGCGCGCCTTGGCGTCGGGCATCATCGCGAACAGATCGCGGATGAAGGTGAAGAGTCCGGTGTAGGTCGCCGGATTCGATCGCGGCGTGCGGCCGATCGGCGACTGGTCGATCTCGATGACCTTGTCGATGAGCTCGACGCCGGTGATGCGGTCGTGCGCGCCTGGCTCGTCGGCGGCCTTGTACAGCGTCCGCGCGAGCGATTTGTAGAGGATGTCGTTCACGAGCGTCGACTTGCCCGATCCGCTCACGCCGGTGACCGTGGTGAACACGCCGAGCGGAATCTTCACGTCGATGTTCTTGAGGTTGTTCGCGCGCGCGCCGCGGATGACGAGCTCGCCCTTCAGTTGCGGCCGGCGCGCCGCGGGCGACGCAATCGATCGCGCGCCGGTGAGATACGCCCCGGTCAGCGATTGGTCGGCGGCGGCCATCAGCTCCGCGGGCGTCCCCTGAAAGATGACGTGCCCGCCGAGCTCCCCGGCGCCGGGCCCGAGGTCGATGACGTAATCCGCCGTGCGGATCGTCTCCTCGTCGTGCTCGACGACGATCACCGTGTTGCCGAGATCGCGCAGACGGGAGAGCGTCCCGAGCAGCTTGCGGTTGTCGCGCTGATGGAGGCCGATCGACGGCTCGTCGAGGACGTACAACACGCCCGTGAGGTTCGCGCCGATCTGCGTCGCGAGGCGGATGCGCTGCCCTTCGCCGCCCGACAGCGTCGCGGCGCTCCGCCCGAGCGTCAGGTAGCCGACGCCGACGTCGTTCAGAAAGCGCAGCCGCTCCTGAATCTCGCGCAGAATGCGCTCGGCGATGATGGCTTCGCGATCGGTGAGCTGCAGCGTGTCGAAGACCTTGAGCGCTTCGGCGATCGGCAGGTTCACGTAGTCGGAGATGTTCCGATCCTTGACCTTCACCGAGAGGCTCTGCTTCTTCAGCCGCTCGCCGCGGCACGCGGGGCACGGCCGCAGCGATCGAAATGGCTCCAGCTCCGCCTGTTCGGCCCAGCTCCCATCGTCGTACCGCCGGCGGAGGTTGGGGAGGAGACCCTCGAAGACGTTCTTGGCCGCCCGCGGAGCGGCGGCGCCGGCCCTGCCCGCGCCGAACATCAGCACTTCGCGCGCCTTGCGCGGCAGCTTGGCGAACGGGACCGTCAGGTCGATGTCGAAGCTGCGGCTCAAGCCCTGCAGCGCTTCGCGAATCAGCTTGCGATCGCCGCGCGCCCAGGGCGCGATGGCGCCGTCAGCCAGCGATTTCGCTTCGTCCGGCACGACGCGCTGCGGATCGAAATCGACCATCGCCCCGAGGCCCTGGCATTCAGGGCAGGCGCCGTGCGGCGAGTTGAACGAAAAGGCCCGCGGCGTCATCTCTGGCATGCTCAGCCCGCAGTCGACGCAGGCGAGCTTGCGCGAAAACAGACGATCGCCGCCGTCGAACGAATTGATGACGACGATGTCGTCGGCGAGGGTCAACGCGACGTTGACCGACTCGGTGAGCCGCCGCTCGACGCCGCCGCGCACGATCACGCGATCCACGACGACCTCGATCGTGTGATTCCGCCGGCGGTCCAGCGCCACCTCGTCTTCAAGCGATCGGAACTGGCCGTCGATGCGCGCCTTGGTGAAGCCGCGCCCCCGCAGCGCGGCGAGCTCCTTCTTGAACTCGCCCTTGCGCCCGCGCACGATCGGCGCCAGGACGTTGATGCGCGAGTCCTCCGGATAGAGCATCACCATGTCGACGATCCGCTCGAGCGACTGGCTGGTGATGGCCTTGCCGCAGTTGGGACAATGCGGCACGCCGATGTTGGCGAAGAGCAGCCGCAGGTAATCGTAGATTTCGGTGACGGTGCCAACCGTCGAGCGCGGGTTCGAGCCGGTGGTCTTCTGCTCGATGGAAATCGCCGGCGACAGCCCGTCGATCAGATCGACGTCCGGCTTCTCCATCTGCTCGAGAAACTGCCGCGCATAGGCCGACAGCGACTCCACGTACCGCCGCTGTCCTTCCGCGTAGATCGTGTCGAAGGCGAGCGACGATTTTCCGGAGCCCGACAGGCCGGTGATGACGACCAGCCGATTTCTCGGAATGTCGACGTCGATGTTCTTTAGGTTGTGGACGCGGGCGCCGCGCACCGCAATCCAGTCGTGGGCCATGCTCTCTACCGGGTTTCCCTGGGGGGATGCGAACCTCTAATCTTACCAGACCCCGGGTGTCATCCGATAGCGCACGAGCGCCAGCCACGAGCCGAGCGCCAGCACGCAAGTGCCCTCGCCACGATCAGATGACTCCCCGTTCGCGGAGGCGCGCGACCTCGGGCGCCGCGAAACCGGCGTCGCGGAGCACGTCGTCGGTGTGCGCCCCCAGCGCCGGCGCCGGCTGGACGTCGACCCGCCGCGCGCCGCGCCAGCCCTCGTCTGTCGCCGTGTCGGTGACGGCGATCGGCGTCGTGACGTAGGCCGAGCCGCCCTGCCGCACGACGGCGCCGCGCGCGGCGATGTGCGGATCGCGCAGTGCGCCGGCGACGCTGTTCACCGGCGTCAGGCAGATGTCGATGCCGCTGAAGCGCGCGAGCCACTCGTCGCGCGTGCGCGTCTGCATGAGCGCGCGCACGTCGGCGAGCACGCGTGCCTGGTCATCGCCTTGCGCGTCGTGCAGCGGGATGAGGTCCGGCCGGCCGACGCCTTCGCAGAAGGCCGACCAGAACTTCGGCTCGAGCGCCCCGAGCGCCACGTATTCGCCGTCGGCGGTCCGGTAGATGTTGTAGCAGGCGTCGCGGCCGTGGATTGGCAGCTCACGCGCGTGCACGCTCACATTGTCGCCAGGGTCCCCGCCGAACACGAGCTGGCGCGCGGCGGGAAACAGCAGCCACGACAGCGCCGACTCGTGGATCGACACGTCGACCGCCGCACCGGCGCCGGTGCGCTCGCGCTGGAAGAGCGCCGCGAGGATGCCGGCCGCGGCGTTCATCGCCGCGCCGACGTCGGCGACCAGCATCCGGGGCATCTGCGGCGGGTCCTGTGTCGACGCGTTCGACGCGCTCACCATGAGAAGACCGCTGAGCGCTTCGTAGTTGATGTCGTGCGCCGCGCGTTCGGCGTACGGACCGGTCTGGCCGAAGCCGGTGATCGAGGCGTAGACGAGACGCGGATGGCGCGCGCGCAGCGTCTGCGCGTCCACGCCGAGGCGCCGCGACGTATGCGGACGGAAGCTTTCGACGAGGACGTCAGCGTGTGAGACGAGCGCGTCGAGCACGGCCGCTGCCTCGGGCGATCGCAGGTCGAGCGTGGCGCTCCGCTTGTTGCGGTTGAGGATCTCGAAGTAGCCCGGCGGCATGCCGCGCGCGGCGTCGCCGCCGCGCGGGTCTTCGATCTTCACGACGTCAGCCCCCAGATCCGCCATGAGGAGCGTCGCGTACGCGCCCGGCAGCAGGCGCGTCAGATCGAGGACGCGGACCCCGTCAAGCGGACGCACGGCCGCGTTTGTGCAATCGGCTGTGGGTGTAGCCGTACGTGATGTACAGCACGAGGCCGATGACCAGCCATCCGCCGAAGCGCATCCAGGCCGCGCTCGGCAAGCCGAGCATGATGTAGATGCAACCGGCCGCCGACAGGACGCACACCGGCCAGACGAGCGGCACCCTGAATGGGCGATGACGCTCCGGCTCCTTGTAGCGGAGCACCAGCACGCCGATGCTCACGAGCATGAAGGCGAACAGCGTGCCGATGTTCGTGAGGTCGTAGGTCTCCCCCGCGTCGCCGACGAGCGACCAGAGCGCCACGAACACGCCGGTAATGATCGTCGTCACCGCCGGAATGCGCGTGCGCGGGCTCAGTCGCGCCGCCCACTGCGGCAGGAGGCCGTCGCGCGCCATGGCAAAGAAGATGCGCGGCTGCCCGTATTGAAACACCAGGAGCACGGCCGACATCGAGACGACGGCGCCGAGCGCGACGACGCCGCCGACCTTCGTGAAGCCGGAGAGTTGCAGCGCCCGCGCCAGCGGATCGGCCACCGCAAGCTGCGTGTACGGCACCATCCCGGTCAGCACCGCGCCGACGATGACGTAAATGACGGTGCAGATCGCGAGACCGCCGAGAATGCCGATCGGCAGATTGCGCTGCGGATTCTTGGTCTCTTCCGCCGCCGTCGAGATCGCGTCGAACCCGATGTACGCGAAGAAGACGATCGCGGCGCCCTGGTGGATGCCGCGGAAGCCGTTCGGCGCGAACGGATGGTAGTTCGCCGGATGGAGGTGCGTTGCACCCACCGCGACAAACAGCGTCAGCGCGAGCAGCTTGATGACCACCATGATGTTGTTGGCCGTGGCGCTTTCGCGCGCACCTTGCAGGAGCAGCCACGTAATCAGCATGACGATCGAGAACGCGGGAACGTGCACGAGAATCGGCACGCCGGCGATGTGCGGCGCGGACGCCAGCAGCCCATGGATCGCCGGGTCCGAACTGAGGAGCGCCGTGCGGTAGCCGGTGTGCAGCCAGTCCGGCATGTGGACGCCGACGCCTTCGATGAGCGTGTTGAAATAGTCGCCCCAGGAGATCGCGACGGCGACGTTGCCGACGGCGTATTCGAGAATCAGGTCCCAGCCGATGATCCACGCGACCAGCTCGCCGAGCGTCGCGTACGAGTAGGCGTACGCGCTGCCGGCCTGGGGGATCATCGCGGCCAGCTCCGCGTAACACAGCCCCGCCAGCGCGCACGCCCCGCCCAGGAGCAGGAACGAAAACACGAGCGCCGGCCCGGCGCCCAGGCGAATCACTTCGCCGTTGGGTCCGACCTGCCCCGCCGCCGCCGTGCCGATCGCGCCGAAGATCCCGGCGCCGATCACCGCGCCGATCGCGAGCATGATCAGATCGCCGGCGCCAAGCGAGCGCTTCAGCCCACCCGCGCCTTCCGTGTCCTGCACGAGCTCGGCGATCGGCTTGCGCTGAAAGAGTTGGGACATATGGGCCGGGATTGTATCCCGCCTAGGGGATGATCTCGAAGACGGAGGTCGCCTCGGCCGGCGGCTCGCGGAAGAAGCGGACGCCGCCCAGCCGCGACGCGGGATTCGCGTGGAGCAGGCGCAGATGCGCCCGCAGCGTGTCGAAGTCTTCCGGCGCGCCGAACAGATGCGTGATGCCCTGCCGCCGGCACGCCGCGAGCAACCGGTCGGGCGTCGCGAAGTCCGCCGGACCGATCTCCAGCTGGCGCGTCGGATCGAGCACGAGCGACGGGATCGTCAGATACCCAATCACCTTGAACGTCGTCCCCACGCGGTGCCGCGCCGGATCGAGATGCTGATTCATCCAGGCGATATCGTCGTAGTGCTGCGTTTCCCTGGCGAGATAGATCGCCGGATCGCGCAGATAGCGAACGGCGCGCACGACGCCGACCGCGGCGACGATGCCGAGCGAGGCGGCGACGGCGAGGCAGCCGAGCGTGCGCCACGCGCGGGCGCGCCTGTTAGACATGATGACCGGCATCAGCCGATCGGCGGCCGCCGGCGCCAGGAGCACGGCGGCGGGCAGCAGCAGCCGGGCATTCTGTAGATTGAAGAACCACCCGACGTACAACACCGCCGCGATGAAGAACAGCGCACCGCTCCGCCGGCGGGCGGACGCGAGGAACACGCCCGCCAGGCCGGCGTACGCCAGCGGGTTATAGAGGTTGCCGCGGCCGCAGTACAGCGAGGGCTCCGCGAAAATGCGCAGCGGTGTCACGAAGAAGGCGACGACACCACGGCCGGCGCCGGCGCCGTCGTTGAACGCATCGGCGAGCGCGGCGTCAAAGTGCGTTCCGGCCGCGCCGAAGACAAACGGCGCCACCGGGTTCGCGAAGCGCCAGATGTTCAGGGCGTACCAGAATCCACCCGCCGCCGCCGCGCACACGGCCACGACGGCCGCCGAGCGCCAGCGATCGCCGCGCCGACTGAGCCCCGCCCACGCCACGGCCGCTACGGCGATCCCGAGCCCGGGATACTTCGCGCCGGCGGCCAGCCCGGCGAAGAGTCCAGCCGCGCCAAGCTCCGCCAGACTCCCGCCCCCGGCGAGACAAAAGGCACACGCGGCGGCCGCCGAGAGCATCAGCAGATCTTCTTTGGCCGACGCCACCTGAAACGCCGCGACCGGCGCGCCCAGCGCGATGACGAGCGCCGCGCCGACGTGTTCGGATCGCTCGCACACGCGGCGCGCGAGCGCGCTCACCACGCCGATCGTGAGCAGCCACTGGAGCGCCGTCACCGCTCCCAGCCGGTCGCCGCCCACGCGCATGACGTAGGCGAGCAGCACGTGCTGGGACTGCGGAAACATCGCGCGCGCCTGATCGCTCCACACGCGCAAGGCACCGGTTTGCGCAATGTGGCGCGCGCTCGGGATCACAAACGCCAGCGCGTCATCGTCGGTCACCGGCGCGATGGCACCGAGGCACGCGAGCCCGGCCGACATCACGATGGCTGCCCACAGCGCCTGATCCCATGCTGTGAGGGGATGCGATCCACTCGCCTGCGCCGCGCGCCGGGCCGGCGCGGCGCGGACGTCGCGAACGACGCGGACCGCGGCGGCCGCGCTCAGCGCGAGGAGCACCGGCGTGGCGTAGGCGAACCAGCCGCAGAGGGCGAGAACGGAAAGAAGCAGCGCGATGAGACCGAGGCCGGCGGTCAAGGTGAGCGCGATCGATTCGAAGCGGCGCAGGCCGGGCCATCTCAGTCGAAAGAGCGCCCAGCCGCCGACGGCCCACGATGAGCCGATGACGAGCGCCAGCGCGGCGAGCGTCACGAGCCGCGCTCGCCGTGTCGCGCGGGCAGACGATACGCCGTGTCGTTCGAGCAGACGACGAGCGTGCCGTGCGGATCGAAGGCGACGCCGACCAGCCCCGGGCCGGCAAGGACGAGCTCCGGCGCGCCCCCGGCCGGCAGCCGATACAACCCGCTCGCGCCGGCGAGCGCTTCGACGACGAAGAGCGTGCCGTCTGCGCCGACGGCGAGCCCTTGGGGCCGTCCGAACCCGGCGTATCTGGTCGTCACCGCGCCGCTGGGATCGAGGCGGTACACCGAGTCGTACGGCGCCAGCGTCGGCGCCGACACGTACACCGCGGCGTCCGGACCGATCGCGAGGTGGAACGCCGCGACGCTCGGCGGCAGCGACGCGAACTTGGTGGCATGTCCCCGCTCGTCGACGCGGAAGATCGTGCCCGACCGGTCGCCGACAAACAACGTCCCGTCCGCGCCGAATGCGAGGCCGCACGCCACGCCGAGATCGGTGGCGAACGGCTCCGCCGAGCCGTCGCTCGCGACCCGGTACACCGTCCCCTCGAAGCGGCTCGAGACGTACAGGCGCCCTTCGCGATCGATCGCCATCGACGTCGGGTTCACGATGCCAGAGGAAAACGTTTCGCGCGTGCCGTTGGCACGCACGCGGAAAATCGACACCGGCACCTGCTCGCCGCGCGCGCCGCTGTAGGTCACATAGAGGTTGCCGTCGCGGTCGAAGACCGGGTTGTCCACCTGGTGCAGCCCGGTGGCAAACGGCGCGGCCACGTCGATGAACGCCGTTTCGCCCGTCACGCCCTCGATCCTCACGGTCGTCGGGCCGCTGTCGAGGATGCCGGTCGGCACGATCACGGCGATCGACGAGGGCGACGCGTACACCACGCGCGCGGGCAGGTCGCCCACGCGCACGTCAGGCAGACGCGGCTGGTCGAGTGGAAACTGTGTGCCTTCGATCGAGATGCGGCCGCCTTCGATCGCCCAGTGCGGACGAATGGCGGTGACGCGCGGCGGCATTAGGTATCGTCGAGCTCCGCGTTCCAGTACAGATAGTCGCGCCAGCCTTCAGGAGCGTTGCGCAAGCCGACCGTGATGCGGATCGCCGGCGCCGACACGGGGCGCTTCGGCATCCGCAACAGGTGCATGCCGGCTTCAGCCGGCGTGCGCCCGCCTTTCCTGCGATTGCAGGAGACGCAGCAGGTGGCGATGTTCTCCCAATCCTTGCGGCCGCCCTGGGCGACCGGCACGACGTGATCGAACGTCAGTTCGTTTGTGGGAAACCCGTCGCCGCAGTACTGGCACCGGTGATCGTCGCGCGCGTAAATGTTCGCGCGCGAGAACGGCACGTAGTCGAAGCGCCGCTTGATCTTGATGTAGCGCAGCAGCCGGATGACCGACGGCAGCTTGAAGCTGAAGGAGACCGCGCGGATCTCGCGGTCGTACACGGAAATAACCTCAACCTTGCCCTGACACCAAAGCGTGACCGCTTTTTGCCAGTCGACAATCTTGAGGGGCTCGTACGACGCGTTCAGGAGCAGCGTTTGTTCCATTTACGCTTCGCGGCCATTTTGACTGATGGGTTGAAGAGGTGTCAAGGCGCCGACGCGGTAAACGCCCGGAAATCCGGCAGTTAGCGCCTCTGTACTGATGCCGCGTTCCCGCCGATAGGAGGGGTGGTGCAATTCCGGATACTGCTGGCCCTGTTCGCCGTCGCCGCGGTCGCCGCTGCCAGCGGCGCCTGTGCCTCGACCGGCGCGACCCCACATCCGTTCCCGATGCCCGGCGCGGCGCCGTCCGCCCCGGCGTCCGGGGGCCGCCGACCAAGCTCGGCCCCTACGTCGTCCAAGCCGGATGCCTACGCGATCACCGGCACGGCGCTTTCACTCCGCGGGACCCCGTATCGAAACGGCGGCACCGATCCGTCGGGGTTCGATTGCAGCGGGTTCACGCAGTACGTCTTCGGACAGCACGGCGTCACCCTGCCCCGCGCCGTCGTCGATCAGTTCAAAGCGGGAAAAGGGGTGAGGGCCGACGAACTCGTGCCCGGCGATCTGATCTTCTTCACGACCACGGCGCCAGGCGCCTCGCACGTGGCGATCGCGATTGGCGGCGACGAGTTCATCCACGCGCCGAGCTCGGCCGGGGTCGTCCGCGTCGAGCGGTTGAGCGGCAGCTATTGGCCGCAGCGGTTCATCGGCGCGCGCAGGATGAACTAGGAATTCGAGATTCCTACGCCGCCTTGAATCGGCCCTTCCTCACCAAACGCCGCGACGTCTCTTTGAAGAACTGACGGATGTGCAGGTCGTCCTGCGTGTAGCGGGTGGGTTGCTGCGGCAGGCGAAGCGGATCGATCGTGACGCCGTCCATGTCGGCTTCGCA
>Ga0097691_1000678_pt1 | contig 28107 bp, 22 predicted proteins | sample NGESurdeep072012_8_FD_72858 | JGI IMG/M metagenome (GOLD analysis project Ga0097691, IMG submission 72858) | Arctic peat soil microbial communities from Barrow, Alaska - NGEE Surface sample 210-1 deep-072012 | ecosystem: Environmental > Terrestrial > Soil > Wetlands > Peat ... | reverse complement strand
AAACTCTGCCTTCTTCTGCGGTAATGTAGATTCAGGATCAAACTCACATGCACGCTAAAGAGTCGGTGGTAATTCGCCCCGCGCGCAATTTTTTGGGGAGCATTCGCGTTCCCGGCGACAAGTCGATATCGCATCGGTATGCCATGCTCGCGGCGTTGGCCCCGGGACGCTCTCGCTTTGAGAACTACTCTCCCGGCGCGGACTGTAACAGCACGCTGGGCTGCGTGCGCGCCCTGGGCTGCGCCGTCGAACGCGAAGAATCAGGAGCAGTCGTCATTGACGGCATCGGCTCGCAACTGCACGCTCCTCAGTCAGCGCTCGACTGCGGCAACTCGGGCTCAACCATGCGCATGTTGTCGGGAATCGTCGCGGCCCAACCCTTTACCAGCGAGTTGATCGGCGACGAATCGCTTTCGCGGCGTCCCATGAAACGCGTGATGGAGCCGCTACGCGAGATGGGCGCGGAGATATTTGCAAACAACGACTGCGCGCCCCTGCAAATTACCGGCACCACGCTGCAGGGCATTACTTATCGAGTCCCGGTCGCCAGCGCGCAGGTCAAGACCTGCCTGTTGTTCGCGGGCCTGCTCGCCGAAGGGCAGACAACCGTCGAGGAGCCAACCCCGACCCGCGATCATGGCGAACTGGCGCTGCGCGCCTTTGGCGCGGAAGTGATTCGCTCGCGAAACTCTGTATCGATCACAGGCGGCCAGGCGCTGCATCCGTTGGACGCCTTTATCCCCGGCGACAGCTCATCGGCAGCGTTCTTTCTCTGTGCGGCGGCGATTTTTCCCGAATCCAATCTCGTGATTGATGGTGTGCTTCTGAACCCCACTCGCTCGGCGCTGCTTGACGTGCTAACAGCGATGGGAAGCCGCGTGTCAGTCCTGAACATCGAGGAGCAGCATGGTGAGTTGGTGGGAACGCTGTCGCTGGTCCCCGGTCGCGCCAAGCCCGTGGAGATCTCCGGAGCGCAGACTGCCCTGCTAATCGACGAGTTGCCGGTGCTGGCGGCGACGGCTCCCTTCGGCGCAGGGCTGGTCGTGCGTGATGCGGGCGAATTGCGGGTGAAAGAATCCGACAGGCTCACCGCTGTAACGCGCAACTTGGAAGCCATGGGCGCGCAGGTGGAACAGACAGCCGATGGCTGGCGCATTCCGGGCGGACAGAAGCTCCACGGCGCAGAGATCGAGAGCTTCGGCGATCACCGCATCGCGATGGCTTTCGCCGTTGCGGCGTTGCGGGCAGAAGGCGACACGCTGATCCACAACTCAGAGTGCGTGGCGATTTCCTATCCCGGCTTTTTTGGGGACTTGGAGAAGCTGCTGGAGCGGTAATGAGCTGCAGTTCAGATGACGCCGCTCCGCGGCTCTTGGACGAGCGCGACGTACACCGCGGGCTGACGCCCGCGGCTAAACCAAATGTCGCTGCTGGGCAGCTCGATCCGTGTGGTTACGGTTGCTTTGTGAAGCCGACGCGGCCGACGCGGATGAGTTGCGACCAGTCGGGCCTGTCATCCGCAGCCTTCGCCGCAGGGTTGATATGGGCCTGCGCCTTCAGGGCCGGGAGCGGCAATCCTCCGTTCACCAGAGTGCCGTGCTCGTCCATCATCTCGTCCATCTTGCCGTTCAGCAGGACTCGCCAGTCCCAGACCGTGCTCCGACCTCTTGCCTGGGACGCTGAAACGTCAATGTTGGTGGTGCAATTGTTAGTCAGAGCGTTGTACCACTCGGGGTGGTTGTGCAGGTCGTTCACCCGCTGGATGTAGTCCAGAAATATCTTGCGCGTCAACTGGGGCGGGACGGTGGTGCGGAAGATGTAGACCTCTTCATCCTTGCGATAGTTAGTGCGCAGGCGGACAACGTCGCGTTCGTCACTGACAATGTAGGCCAACTCGTACTGGCGAAAGAATCCACGAACGGCGGAGTAGCTCTGGCCGACGACGTCGCGGGTTTCAATCGAGAACGGAACGTAGCCCTGCGGGCCGAAATCGAAGCTGACGATGGGATGGGCGATCAAGGTTGGCCCCCACCAGGTAATAAAAATGTCAGCGCCGGACAGGTTGGCCAGGTCGAAGGAGCGGGTCTCCCACTGGCAGGTGTAGTCCAGCTCAGTGACGTAACTACAGTTGCGAAAATTATGAATGGTGATGTGGTCGCCGGCGATGTCGGCAGAGGCAGTCTGGGCATTGTCGGGTTGCCAGTTGCGCTGGTTGGTCGGCTTGAGCGAAAACCACCAGAGGGCAACCAGAACGAAACCGGCGAACAGAACCAGAACGCGGCTGGGACGGGGCCGAAGACAGAAGAACGCTCCGAGCATCAGGGCGAGATAAAGCACCGCAAGTGGAACACGCAGGCTGGCTAGCTGAAAGTCGAAATAAAGGGCGGCGGCCGCCCATGCGGTCAGGAGAAGACCTACCAATACAAGTAGAGCGAAAAAGAGCTTACGCAGAAAATGCAAGTTGCGGGTTCCTTCCTCGTCGAAATCTGCTGAATCTGGGATTAAGCGTCTATTAGAGCAGAGGCGAACGTTTAAGCGAAATTCGAACGGCACAGGCGAAGGTTGGTCGCAGCGGCGTGGCTGAAGCGGCCGGGTAGATGAGGGGTCTTGGAATTCTAGCGAACCACACTGGCAAAGCAGGGCGGCCACCATTCGCATGGCGATTAATATCTCGTGAACCTGTATCCGGACGCCGACTCGGCGTCGCAACGGCTCCATACTGAGTGATAAACTACGAAAACGACCGATGGAACTGCTCCTCAACCTGATCTGGATATCGCTGGCCCCGTTGGCTGTTTTCGGGTTCTTGCGAGGCCGTTCCGTCTCCGGGCAGCTCGCCCGAGTGCCCTATCGTAAGGCGCTGATTGCGTTGGTGTGCGTCGTGGTCTTGCTGTTCCCCGTTATCTCGGCCAGCGACGACCTCCATCCCACGCAAGCCGTCGTGGAAGAGTCCTCCAAGAAGTTGAAACGCGCGGTTGCCCTGGTTCACGATTTACAGACGAGCCCGCCGTCGTCCTTGTTGCCGACCATGCTGGCGCTCTACCTGCTGTTCGGGCTGGTCTTATTGCGGCCGTGGCGTCCGTTGGTTACTGTGAAGCTCGCCTTGGACGGCGTAATCGTTCCTTCTGCCGGTCGAGCTCCTCCTCCCTCCCTCTGAAACTGAATCAGCGAGCAAGTGCCGATCAAGTGGCACGACGCATTCACTATTAATTTCTCTGGTTGGCTGTCGGGTACCCGTACGTAGCGGGGAATCCAGACCGTTGAGACCGGCTATGCCAGGTTCAAGAAGAGAGACGTCTAGATGAAGAACCGCATGAGTATGCCGGGGCAAGCGCTGGCGCGCACCGCGGGATTGCTCCCATTGCTGCTGGCCGCTGTGATGTTCTCAAGCTGCTCGAAGACCAAGGTCGATCCGCCGCAAACCTCTGTAGAAACGAATGCTGATCCCAATGTTTTCACTTTGCCACACCCCGAGCAATTTCCGACGGTCGCGGTGGAAGTCCGCAGGGTCAGCGACGAGTTGCACGTCAATGGCGTAATCGCTCCGGATGTGAACCGCTCCGTGCCCGTGGTGTCGCTAGGCGGTGGCCGGGTGGTCGAGATCAAAGCCAAGTTGGGCGACTCCGTCCGGAAGGGGCAGACTCTGTTGCTGATCGACAGTCCCGATGTGTCGCAAGCCTTCTCTGACTACCAGAAGTTCAAGGCTGACGAGCAACTGGCTGCCAAGCAACTGGCGCGCGCCCAATTGCTTTACGACAAGGGCGCCATCGCGCTGGCCGATCTAGAAACGGCCCAGGACGCCGATGCAAAAGCCAAGGTGGATATGCAAACTGCCGTTCAGCGAGTAAAAGTACTGGGCGGAACCATCAACAATCCATCGCCTTTGCTGCCAGTCGTTGCCCCTATTTCGGGAACCATCGTCGATCAACAGATCACCGGCGGCACCGGTGTGAAATCTCTCGACAATTCTCCCAGTCTATTCACCATTGCCGACCTGTCTACGGTTTGGGTGGTTTGCGATGTGTATCAGGACATGCTGTCGCGGGTGCACGTTGGCGATACCGCCGAGATCTCGCTCAATGCCTATCCCGATCAGAAGTTTCCGGGGAAGGTTGTCAATATTAGCGAGGTCCTGGATCCCGCGACGCGATCGGCCAAAGTTCGCATTGAGTTGCCGAATCCCAAGGGGCTGATGCGGGCCGGGATGTTCGTGACCGCTACGTTCAAAGGAAGCCAACTGATCGAACGAATCGTGGTCCCGGCTACTTCCATCGTTCATTTGCATGACAAGGACTGGGTTTTTGTTCCCGCGGGCAACAAGCAGTTTCGCCGAGTTACCCTGCAACTGGGACCACAGAGCAGTGACGGATTCGTGCAAGTGGTCAGCGGACTGAATCCGCAGGAAAAGGTCGTCACCAACGCGCTGCAATTCTCCTCCGCAGCCGAGGAGCAGTAGGGATGATCGGGTTCCTGGTCAACTTTGCCCTGCGTAACCGGATGCTGGTGCTGGCGGTAGGGATCGGATTACTGATCTGGGGGATCATTTCGTTCCACAACCTTCCGGTTGAGGCTTATCCCGATGTCGCCGACAAGTACGTGTGGGTCATCACGCAATGGCCGGGGCGCGCGGCGGAGGAAGTCGAGCAGCAAGTCACAATTCCCATCGAGACGGAGTTGAATGGCGTCGCGCACCTCACGCACCTCCGCTCCACTTCAATCTCGGGACTTTCATTCATCACGGTGTTATTCGACGACGAGTCAGATAACCAACAGAACCGGCAACAAGTGCTGGAAAAGCTGACGCTGGTCAGCTTGCCTCCCGGGTTGAATCCACAAATCGGTGCCGACTTCAGCCCCGCCGGTCAGATTTATTTTTTCACTCTACAGAGCACCAATCCCCAGTACGACGTGATGGACTTGAAGGCTCTTCAGGACTGGGTGGTCTTCAAGCACCTGATGTCCGTGCCCAACGTTGCTTCGATCTCGATCTTTGGCGGTCAGACCCGCGAGTACCAGGTACAGGTCAATCCCGACAAACTGGTTGCGTATGGCCTGACCATGGCGCAGGTGGAGCAGGTGCTGACCAACAATAATGTCAACGGTGGCGGCAGTTTCATTGAGAAGGGACAGCAGGCCTACAATGTCCGCGCCGTCGGACTCATGCAGACCACCGACGACGTTGGCGCCACGGTACTGACCGCGAAGAACGGCACTCCGGTACGCATCCGCGATGTGGCCGAGGTGACGCAGGGTTCGAAGATTCGCCTTGGGCGGCTGGGCAAGGCGATTCGCCACGATGATGGGCGCGTTACGGACAACACCGACGTGGTCGAAGGCATCGTACAAATGCGCAAGGGAGCGGAAGCCGAAGCCGTCCTACGTGACATCGATGCCAAGGTGAAGTTCCTGAACGAGCGTGTCCTGCCAAAGGGCGTGAAGATCGTTCCGCACATTGATCGCGACGACCTGGTGCACCTGACGACGCACACGGTCCTGCACAACCTCACCGAGGGCATTCTGCTGGTCGTGCTGGTGCTGTTCTTCTTCCTGGGGAATTTGCGTTCGGCGCTGATCGTGGCGATCACCATTCCGTTTTCGTTGTTCTTCGCCTCGATCCTGCTCGATCTGCGGCACATTCCCGCCAACCTGCTGTCGCTGGGCGCTCTCGATTTCGGAATGATCGTGGAAGGGGCGGCCGTGATGGTCGAAAACATACAGCGCCGCCTGGAGGGCTGGAAGGAAGGTCATGCGTCGGTGGACGAGGTCATTCGTTCCGCCGCACACGAAGTGCAACGCCCGGTGTTTTATGCGATTGCGATCATCATCATCACCTACCTGCCGATTTTTACGCTGCAAAGGGTAGAGGGCCGTCTCTTTAAACCGATGGCATCGACTGTGACATTCGCACTGCTGGGTGCGTTGCTGTTTTCCATCATCATCGCGCCTGTGCTCGCAAGTTACATTTTCCACAAGGGTGCCCACGCCTGGGACAACCCGATCGTCAAATGGATTACGGCCAACTACGAGCGAACACTGGACTGGATTATCGTCCGGCGCCCTGTCGTATTGGCCTCAGCTGTCGTTGTCTTTGCCTTCACGGCGTACCTCGGATTTGGAGGGGTGATTGGCTCGGAATTTCTTCCCCATCTCGATGAAGGCTCGATCTGGGCGCGCGGCACCTTGTCCCCCAGCACGGGCCCAACTGCCGGTGGCGAAGTGATGGACAAGGCGCGCATCATTTTCGCCAGCTTTCCGGAAGTGACGAAAGTGGTCTCGCAAGTGGGCCGCTCCGATGACGGCACTGACGCCACCGGCTTCTTCAACACCGAGTATTTTGTCGATCTCAAGCCCCGCAGTGAATGGCGGCCTCAGTTCCGTGGCCGCAAGGAGCTATTGATTGAGGCAATGGACAACGAAGTGGAGAAGATTCCCGGCGTGACCTGGGGATTCTCGCAGCCCATCGCCGACAACATGGAAGAAGCGGTCAGCGGCGTGAAGGGCGAACTCGCCGTCAAGATCTTCGGCTCCGACCTGAAAGACCTGGAGCAGAAGGGCGAAGAGATCATGGTGGTAATGCGGACGGTCCCCGGTGTTGCCGATCTTGGGCTATTCCGCGTGCTCGGCCAACCCAACGTCAATATCGTGGTCAACCGGGAGAAGGCCGATCGCTTCGGTATCAATGCTTCCGACATTCAGGACGCAATCCAAACCGCTGTAGGCGGCAATCCGGTTAGCCAGATTCTCATTGGCGAACAGCGTTTCGATCTTGTCCCCCGTTACCAGAAACAGTTCCGGCAGTCCGTGGACGACATACGCAACATCCGCATTGCCGCGCCCAGTGGAGAACGCGTTTCGCTGGCCGAAGTCACCGATATCAAGATCGAAGATGGAGCTTCGATGATCAACCGCGAGGGCAACCAGCGCTACATTGCGATTAAGTACAGCGTTCGTGGCAGCGATCTCGGCAGCACCGTTGAACAAGCCATGAAGAAAGTGGACCGCGAAGTGAAGTTGCCACAGGGCTATACCCTGGAGTGGGCTGGCGAGTATGAGAGCCAGAAGCGCGCGAACCATCGCCTGGCGATCGTGATTCCGCTCACAATCATGGTGATCATGCTGGTTCTGTACTCGATGTTCCGTTCCTTCAAGTGGGGATTCCTGGTGCTGCTCAATCTCGGGCTCGCGCCCATCGGCGGCCTGATTGCGCTGCTGATTACGGGAGAACACTTCAGCGTCTCGACGGGCGTCGGATTCCTGGCGCTGTTTGGCGTCTCGGTGCAGACCGGCGTGGTGCTGATCGAGTACATCAATCAGCTTCGCGCCCGTGGCTTGCCCGTCCACGAGGCGGTGATTATTGGTTCGACGCGGCGGCTGCGCCCCATCATGATGACCATGCTGGTGGCCAGCCTCGGACTTCTGCCAGCCGCCATGTCTCACGACATCGGATCGGATTCGCAACGTCCCTTCGCTATCGTAATTGTCGGCGGATTGCTGACTGAATTGTTCCTGAGCCTCGTCTTGCTGCCAGCGTTCTATGCTTGGGTGGCCGGACCGAATGACGTTCTGCCGGATGAAGCCGAGGAGGTCACCGAATGATGAATACGCCTGCCCCATACTCCTCGAATCGCAGACTTGAATGTGTCGCTGGATTGTTACTGCTGCTGGTGGCGTCGGGTGTATCGGCGCAGCAGAATTCCGGGCTGCCTGACGCGCCCTTACCGACTCGCGTACTGACGGCGCAGGCGCAGACTCCGCCGCCGATGTCTGGCCCGCCGCAGGTGCCGTTACCCGTGTTGGACCCATCGAAGCGGGCCATCACGCTCGAACAGGCGCTGGATATGGCCAAGCGCAACAATCCCACGTTGCAGGCCAACCAAACGCTGATCCAGCAGAACAAGGCCCAGGAGATTACCGCCAACCTGCGGCCCAATCCCGTGCTCTCATGGGACACGCAATTTCTTCCCCTGTTTGCACCCAGCCTGTGGAGCGACTCGAATTACTGGGAGACCCAGGCGCAGTACGACGTAGGCGTCAGCTATCTCTTCGAGCGCGGAAAGAAACGCCAGCACCGCCTCGATGCCGCCAAGACGGCGACCGCCGTCACCGAGTCACAAGTCGAGGATGCGCAACGCACAGTCCTTGCCAACGCCGCGCAATTGTTCGTTGCGGCGTTGCTGGCGAAGTCGAACCTGGAGTTCGCCGAGAGCCTCTTAGACAGTTACAAGAAGACGGTTGACATCAGCGAAGAGCGCCACAAAGCCGGAGCGATGAGCCGCAACGACCTGCTTAAGATCCAGTTGCAGTCGCTGCAGTTCGAGAGCGACGTCAGCAATGCTCAATTGGCCCGGGCCCAGGCACTGGCCTCATTGCGCCAATTCCTTGGCTTTGATTCCGTGCCCGCAGACTACGAAGTGGTTGGCAGCCTGGCTTACGATCCGGTAACTGCGCGTCTGGAAGACTTGCAGGCGCGCGCCCTCGCCAGCCGGCCCGACCTGCAGGCGGCGCAGCGCAGCGTGGTTGCGTCCCAGAGCCAGGTCGGGCTGGCCAAAGCGAATGGCAAGGCCGACTTGAACGTGAATTTCGATTACACCCGTCTGAACCAGAACAACCTGGGTGCTTTTTACTTCAATATTCCGCTGCCCGTGTTCAGCAAAAATCAGGGCGAGATTGCGCGTACGCAATACGCTGTTACGCAATCGCAATTCCAGCAGAAAGCCGCAGAACAGCAGGTTCTGACTGAAGTGCAGAATGATTATGAGGGCCTGCGGAGAAGCGAGCAGGTGCTCCGGTTGTACGACCAGGGATATCTGGACAAAGCGACGGAATCGCTCGATATTACGCGGTTCTCCTACGAGCACGGGGCGGCATCGCTGCTGGACTTCCTCGATGCCGAACGCAGTTATCGCTCGACCCAATTGAGCTACCGCCAGGCACTGGCGACCTATATGACATCGCTGGAGCAGTTGCGGCAGGCGGTGGGCACGAGGGAGTTACGGTAGCAAACGGAGCGCTTGGACGCCGGCGCGAATCGCGGTGAATGAAGAAGTCTGGCGCGCCCGGAGAGATTCAAACTCCCGGCCTATTGCTCTACCCGGGATCACCTTTTAGAGGGCCCCAAAAACGAAACAGGTAGCACATCACGGGATGGAATTTTGAGCAAGGACAGACTGGAAGGAAGTGTTGATGGTGGTCCGACTGGAAATTGTCGTCGCTTGAGCGGTACAAAATTGCGGTCGAGTACGGGCACTCCCGGACGCATCGTCTACCCTAGAACAATGCAAACCTGATGATTCCCACCATCGTCAGTGAGCGGGATATTTTGGGAGGTGGCCAGCGGCTTGCCGTCTATTTCCATGGAAACGACACCCCGTGAAACGCCGGACGGGTTTTCTACGCTGATTTTGTAAGCCGTCGAGAGATAACGAAAACTCATGGAGTAGTGCGGCCAGCTTTTAGGAATACAGGGATCGATCGAAAGCACCGTTCCGCGTATGCGGAAACCCAGAATCCATTCGACAGCCGCGCGATATAGCCATCCGGCTGATCCGCTATACCACGTCCATCCACCGCGCCCCACATGCGGAGGTTCGGAATAAACATCACCTGCCACCACATAGGGCTCCACTTTGTAGCGCTGCACGGTCGCTCGCGAGGCGGTGCGGTTGATTGGGTTGAGCATGCGAAACAACTCGACGGCCTTGTCTCCGTCGCTGAGCGCCGCAAATGACAGGACCGTCCACGCAGCAGCGTGCGTATACTGGCCGCCATTTTCGCGGATCCCAGGCAGATAGCCTTTAATGTAGCCGGGGTCATGATCGGTCTTGTCGAAGGGTGGAGTTAGTACCAAATCCAATCCTTCTGGACGGCGGACGAGATACTGGTCGACAGCAGCCATGGCGCGCGCTCCACGAGCCGGTTCAGCGGCCCCACTAAGGACTCCCCAGGACTGAACAATAGAGTCAATACGGCACTCCCGGTCTTGGGCAGTGCCGAGCGGCGTGCCATCATCGAAGAAGGCTCGGCGATACCACGCTCCGTCCCAACCGTCCCGCTCGAGCGCGGCCTTGAGCGCACTGACGTGAAGCCGCCAGGTTTCTGCGCGCTTGGGTTCGCCGCGCGCATCGGCAATCTTGGCGAACTCCCAGAGAATGGTGTGCAGGAACCAGCCCAGCCAAACACTCTCGCCCTTGCCGTCCTGTCCCACTCGGTTCATGCCGTCGTTCCAGTCTCCGGTGCCCATCAATGGCAGACCGTGTTTACCAACAGCCAGACTTCGATCCAGCGCTCGGGCGCAATGTTCAAAGATGGTTGCACGCGTCTGTGAAACGCGGGGCTGAAAGTAGGATTCGAGTTGACCCGAGGTGAGTGTTTCGCCTTCCAGAAAGGGTACCGATTCGTCGAGCAGGCCGGAGTCTCCTGTCACCTCGAGGAATTGGATCACGACATAAGGCAGCCATAGCAGGTCATCGGAAATTCGGGTGCGGACGCCGCGCCCCGACGGCGGATGCCACCAGTGCTGGACATCACCCTCCACGAATTGGCGTGAAGCGGCGCGCAGTAGATGCGCATGAGCGACTTCTCGTTTTGTCACGGCGAGCGCCATCACGTCCTGCAGTTGATCGCGGAAACCGTAGGCTCCGCTAGTCTGATAAAACGCGGCCCGTCCCCATACCCGGCAGGACAGAGTCTGGTAGAGCAGCCAGCGATTCACCAGAACATCCATCGACCGATCAGGCGTTGTGATTTGCACGGTTCCGAGGACCTCGTCCCATTGCTGGGTGACCTCGGCCAAAACCTGATCGAGGTTCGCGGCGCGATAGCGATTGATCAATTCGCGCGCCTCTTCCCGATCCTTCCCCTCTCCTAGCAGAACCACGATCTCAATGCGTTCCTCTGGACGCAACTCCACCATCGTCTGGAGCGCGGCGCAGGAATCAATACCGGCGCCCACTCTTCCGGAAAGCGGGACCCCACGTTGCAATGCCGCCGGCCGCGCAGCAACTCCGTTGCGCCCGAGAAATTCGGTCCGGTCGCCCGACCATGAGTTCTGCCGTCCGCTGAGATCAATAAAGGCAACTCGACCGCCGAACTCGCCGCCCCATGCGCTGCGCGCAAATAGAGCACTCGTCTCCACATCAAGATCCGTGATAATGTGCGACGCCGTCATGCTGCGCGAATTCCCCAGCACCCATTCCGCATATGCTGTCATTGAAAGGCGACGAGTGCGGGCTGAACGGTTGTGCAGAACCAAACGCGAGATCTTAATCGAATCGCGAATCGGGACGTACTGGAGCAGCTCCGACAGAATTCCTTGCGATCCATTGCGGAACCGGCTATAACCCTGGCCGTGCCATGCCGCAAAGCTAGAGGCGTCATCGAGGACGGGCAAGGCCGTCGGACTCCACACCACCCCCGAATCCTCATCGCGAATGTAAATAGCTTCTCCGGACGGATCCGTTACCGGGTCATTCGACCAGGGAGTGAGTTGGTTTTCATGACTGTTGCCAGACCAGGTGTAGCCGGAACCAGATTCTGAGACGAGAAAACCAAACTCAGGATTGGCGATGACATTGATCCATGGAGCTGGCGTGCGCAGTCCCTCGCCAAGGACGGTCACGTATTCCCGCCCTCCGTCGGCGAATCCACCCAGGCCATTGAAGAATTCTAGTTCCGGAATCTTCAACGGCACTTCTGCGTCCTTCCCCGGTCGAGACGGACGAGGTACGGGCCGCGTCAGGGATTCCGAGTGTTGCGAGCGGATCACCTGCTCGGCCATGGTGCCGTGGCGGCTGAGTAGTACTACGCGGGCTGCGGATTGCAGGAGCGCGCGCTCTTGCGCGGAAATTAAGTCTCCGCGCAGCAGAAACACGTTGCCGCGGACATCGCCGTGCTCGGATGACACCCGCTGCCTGTGAGCACGTACAAGCTCGTCCAGCGAATCCTGTAGTTCCTGTTCATAGGAAGGCGGCTTCTCGTTGAGGATCACTACGTCAACCAATAACCCCTTAGTAAGCCAATATTCCTGCGCCCTCAGTACTTGCCGGATGATCCCCACATCCTCTGCTTCGTCGATCCTGACCAGCACGATGGGCAGATCCCCGGAGATTCCGTGCACCCATAAGGCAGGTAAGTCAATCGTGGTGCGGCTCAGCAAATCCGAAGACGGACGAAGGGATGGGTCGGAATACAGAACGGCATTGGCCAATCGTTGGAATAGGTGGGCTTCGTCAGGCGTGATACCGAGATGATGAAGTTGCACTTGCGCCTGCGTCCAGGCCGCCATGAGGGTGCGCTCCCAAGTTCGCCCGTCTCGATACTTGTCCGCCAGGTCGAGCACTTGCGCTCGAGCTGGGGCGACAAGGGTCGAGAAAGCGATTCGTGCGGTCGCACCAGCCGGGATGCGTACCGAACGCCTCAGACTCATCACGGGGTCCAGCACTGGGCCGATTGTATTGGAGAGAGGCCGCCCGTCCGCGATGGACACGGCATCCCGGACCGAATGCCCTCTTCCAAGAAAGCGCGCGCGATCGGTCTCGAATTGCAGATCCCCTACGGACTCGCCTTCGACCATTGCGACATGAGCAAGCCAGACCGGCGTTTCGTTTTCGGATTGCGGCCGGCGGGTGGCCAGCAGAGTCTCCGCGCCCGCGACGAATTCCGTCTCCACAAAAAGGTTGGAGAATGCCGGGTGGGCTTCGTCGGCTGCTTGAGGGGCAAGCACAACCTCGGCGTAGGATGTGATCTGAACTTCACGAGTCCGGGTTCCCAAGTTGGCGATCGAAACTCGGCGAACTTCCGCATCATCTTCTGGCGAAACGACGACCTCCAGGGTGGTGACCAACGACCCGTCACGTCGAATGAACTCGGCGCGGTCTTCGGTGAAGCTGGCTTCATATGCATCCGGTTCGATACCCGAGGGCTGATAGCCAGCCGACCAAAGCTGGCCGCTGTTCGCGTCGCGGAGAAAAATATAGGACCCCCAACAGTCTCGGGTGATGTCCTCGCGCCAGCGGGTGACTGCAAGATTCCGCCATCGGCTATAGCCCGACCCGGCAGTCGTCACCATTACCCCGTAGCGTCCGTTGGAGAGCAGATGCGTGCGTGGAATCGATTCATGCGGCGAGGTGAAACGGCGCACGACGGGCGGGATGAGTTCGCGGACGTGCGCCGCCGCGGATACTTCTTCAGCACGCGGGCGGGCCACCAGCACGTCGCGCGGGGTCCGCTCCTGTAGCAATAATTCGGAGGCTTGCACCATGGGTTCGGCGTGGAAACGAGCTCGCATTGCCCCGTTATTCAGTGTGTTGGAAAGCGAGACCAGCGACATTCCCTGATGGTGCGCCATGTAAGCGCGCACCACCGCTACGGTTTCGCCTTCAGGCACACGCTCGCTGGTATAATCGAGCGCCTCGTAGAAGCCGTAAACGCCCTTGCCGCCGGCTGCGGCAAGCTTCGCAAAGTTGTCTGCCGCCGCGTTTGGGTCAATCATCGCCGCAAGCGCGGTGGCGTAAGGCGCAATCACCAGATCTTCGCTAAGTCCACGCTTAAGCCCCAACCCAGGCACGCCAAAGGCTGTGTACTGATAGTTGAAATCCAAGTCTCTTGCATTGTAGGCAGACTCCGAGATACCCCATGGCACGCCACGCTCCGCGCCGTAAGCAATTTGGCGGCGTACGACCAGTTCGTGTGTCTGGTTCAGCAAGCTGCCGGTGGGCGCATTCATCATCAGGGCGGGCATTAGGTATTCGAACATCGAGCCTGACCACGAAATTAGCGCGGAGCCGCGGCCCACTGGGGTGAGTGAACGTCCCAGGCGAAACCAGTGTGAGGAGGGAACATCGCCTTTGGCGATCGCGATGAAGCTGGTAAGGCGCGCTTCCGAAGCCAGCAGATCGTAACAGTTGGCGTCCAGCCGATTGTCCGCGACACGGTAGCCGATGGAAAACTGTTTGCGCGTCGCATCAAAAAGAAAGGAGAAATCCATCGCCTGGAACATGTCGTCAGCCTTCTGCGCAATGGCGGAGAGACGGCGAGCTAATGCCACGGCATCGTTCCCTGACAACCGCAAGGCCTGGCTCAAGGCATCGACGCGCGCGAAGATCTCGTGGTTCGCCGAGGAATCGTTGAGCAAACGCGTTCGCAATAAGGCAAGCGCTTGCTGTGCCTCGTCGAAGCGTTCGGGAGCTTCGGCCAACGTAGGCACCGATTCAAAGAATGGTGCAATGGCTACCCACTCGGGTGCCAGCTCCTCATGCCGTACTGGCAATGACGTAATGCCAGTCGAACTTCGGCCGGCCCAAGGTACCAGGATGGCTGCATCGCGCACGTGACCTTCGACGCACGCCCTGACGGCATTGGCCCAGACAATCACCGGAGAATCCGAGACATCGCCGCGTTCCTGGGCCATGGTCTGTGCAATGTCAGCCACGGTCAGGGCACGCGTCCTCAGTTCCGCGAGACGCGTCGCCCACTCCGCAGCATTGCTTGGCTTTAGCTCCAGCGAGTTGGCTAGCGCGTCAATGGAATTGCTGAGCTGTTTCCGGGTGACGGTGTTCGTTCGGCGCGTTTCTGCGATCTGGCCGAAGGCTTCTCGCAACAGTTCGACGGTGTCTTGCACACCGGCAAGTGTGCTCTCACCGAGCGAGGACGTCTGGATCAGTTCCCGACAACCGTTGGCAAGGGCTAGCAGGTGTCCGGCGAGGTTGCCACTGTCCACAGAGGAGACGTATTTGGGATCCAAGGGGCGAAGGTCGCGAGTGTCGTACCAGTTGTAGAAGTGCCCTCGCGCTAGCTCCAGTTGGCTCATGGTATCGAGAGTAGCTTCCAGTCGGTCAACGGCGTCGAGTGTGCCCAGGTAACCCAGATCGTGCGCCGCCAAGGTAGACAGAAGATACAACCCGATATTCGTGGGTGAGGTGCGATGAGCGACAACAGGCGTCGGTTCTTCCTGAAAATTGTCGGGAGGTAGTGCATGGTCGGTTGGAGTAATGAAAGTTTCGAAGAATCCCCAAGTTCTGCGCGAAATCAAACGTAGGAGTCGAGCATTCACCGCAGTTAGGGACTCGGCACCGATGCGCCGGGGAGGACGGCTGATTTGCCAAGCCAGCGCAGGGGAGGCAATCCAGAGGGCAACGAACGGAAGCAGGATGCCCCATCCGCGATGGCCCCAACCGACGACAATCGCCAGCGCTGCCAGCGCAAACAGCACACCGCCAGCCATGCGTCTATAGGCACCTGTGATCGTCAAGTCGACGGCACGTTTGGCTCTGGCCGCGGTCACCCATTCCAACAAATGCCGACGCGTAATCGTCATGCGAACGAGCGTTCGGATAATTGCATCCAGCATCAGCCAGGCTTGGTATGCCAGCATCGTGATGGTCACGCCAAACTGCGAGGCACCGAGTGTTAAGTCGCTCAGCATCGACCGGAAATGACTACGCTTGGAAATCCCGCGCCGTGGTGGATTGATTCCGATCAGGAACGACAGGAGAGAGGGGATCGCAATGGTGGCAAGAATGAATCTTGCCCACACCCACGAAGAAGCCGCAGGGACCAGGCAAGCTGCGATCAGCGCCAGAAACGCGGCCGGTGCTGACAATGAACGGCGCAGATTGTCCAACATCTTCCACCGGCCAATAGCGGAGATGCCGACTTTAGAATGGTCTTCAGACCTCGCCCCCGAGCTCTGCCAGATCCAGGGCAGAAGTTGCCAGTCTCCACGCACCCAACGGTGTTGCCGAGCAGCCGCCACCTCATAGTGAGAGGGATACTCTTCGAACAGCTCAATATCTGAAGCTAGCGCCGTTCGCGCAAGTTCACCTTCAAAGAGATCGTGACTCAACAACGTGTTTTCCGGCACCTTGCCATCCATGGCCACTTCAAACGCGTCGACGTCGTAGATTCCTTTCCCGGTGAACGAACCTTCTTCGAATAAATCCTGGTACACATCTGAAACTGCTGAGGCGTACGGATCGATGCCGCTGGGACCGGAGAAGACTGTCTCGAAAAGCGATTTCTCGTGGTCAGCAACCAGCGAGTGCGTGATTCGCGGCTGCACAATCCCATAGCCTTCCACGACCCTCCCGACTTGCGGGTTGAACCGCGGCCGATTTAGGGGATGCGCCATGGTTCCGACCAAACGACACGCTACGCCTCTCGGCATCCGCGTGTCCGCATCAAGCGTGATGACGTATCGAACTCCGACAGGAGTTTGGATCGGGCGTCCTCCGAGGGGTAGAAACGCGGTGTTGGCGCCGCCGCGGAGAAGATGGTTCAGTTCACGCAGCTTTCCTCGCTTGCGCTCCCATCCCATCCATTTGCCCTCGTTCTCATTCCAGACGCGTTTTCTGTGCAACAGAAGGAAGCGCACGTCCCCTTCGGCAGTAGGACCGTGTAATTTGTTCAGCCGCGCGATTCCGTTAACCGCGGTCGTCAACAGTTCGTCGTCACCGGCAAGACTCTCGCTCGGTGCGTCCATCCAGTCGGTCAGCAGCGCAAACCGCAGATCACCCTCGGAATTCGCCAGGTAATGGACTTCCAGGCGCTCGATCAGTTGTTCGATGTCATGGTGGTTCGTCAGGAGTGCGGGGACAACCACCATCGTCCGCAACTGCTCGGTTATGCCATCTCGTAACTCCAACCGCGGTAACATTTGAGGGCCGATCAAGTCCGTTACGAATCGATTGACGAGCGCGATTGCCAGGTCCGAGGCAGGCACGGCAGCGAGCAGACCAAGCAACAACAATCCCCACCACGGCACTCCGGCCCTTCTTTCGTGGAGAAGTGGCAGCGCTGCAATCAGAGCAGTACCCAAGGCGATCGTTCCCAGGTAACTTGCCGCGGCGTTTCGCATGTAGATCCGCAACAGCCTCGTTTTCCATGGCACGCGGGAGCCAAGCTCGCGTTCAAACCCCGGACGTCCCGCGGATATGAGGTAATACCCCGGATCGGCGTTTCGGTCTTCGCGAGGTTGTCCGTCACCGCGCGGCTCTGTCCTGGCGCGCCGGATGCGGTGCACAACATGTTCCGCAATCTCGATTTCCTTGTGGTCTGAGCCCCGCGAGAGCTCCTCAATCGCGTGGCGGTAGGTGTCACGCGTGGCAAAATCCATTTCGCCGAAGTTGGTCTCGTTGCGCAAAATATCGTCCACCAGACTGACGCCTTCGACGAATTCATGCCAGTCAAAGTCCATCATCAAGCGCATGCTGGGGATAATGTTCCGTACCGTGACGTTCATCGCCGTTTGTTCCAGGTATTCGGTGCGGACAATTTCGTCAGCCGTGGTCCCTTGCTCGGCCAGCCGCTGGTCGAGCCAACGCAGCACGGACCCCATGTTGGGATCAACGTCGCGCAGTCGCTGTACGAGCTGCACGACGAAGGCCCTGGCAAGAGGTGTCTTTTCGAATCTGCGCAGGGCCTTCTCAGGAGGAATCGAAGTTTGCCCGCCCGCGCCCAGCAGGCTGTCAGCCAACAGGTCGGCGTCCTGGCGCTCGGCGCGGCTTCGCACGATTCGATCCATCAGGCGGCGAAGGTTTTCCACCAGCACCACGCGCAGGGTAATTGCCACAGCCCACAGTTCGCCGATGTCGAGCGGTTGTACCCGTTGGTAGGCTGTTACAAATCGACGCAAACCCTCAGGATCGAAGTGGCTGTCGGTGTGCGCCACATAAGCCCACGCCACACCGTAGACTCGGGGATAGCCTTGCAAGTGACCGGATGCGAGCTTGGGGAGTTTGCGGTAATAACCGGCCGGTAGATCGTCATGGATTTCGCGGAGCTGTTCTTCGACAATATGGAAGTTATCGACCAGCCACTCCGCTGCGGGAGTGATGGAGCGCTCCTCCTGTATTGCCTTGGCGATGGCCCGATACGATTCGAGAAGAACACGTCCGTTTTCGATCACCCTCGGGATGAGCGGAAGGCCATATTGCGGATCCTTGGTGACCGCCTGTGCCGCCGCAAGGCTTTCGGCGTGCTGCTCAATGCGCTCCGCGCTGAAAAGCTCGGCGCGGATGGGCTCTTCAAGAGCAGGAATCATCATCGATGGTTGGTTCTTGTTTGGAAGAGCCGTTATCGACCTCCACAGGCGGCAGTTCAGGGCTGATTGCCTTCTTAATACCATTCTAGCGTGGATTAACATACAGGCTATTTCAAGTGGTCCGCGGTCGCATCACAGTGGTGTTTTAGCCGACTTCGATGTTCAAATCACGCTCAATCAAGGACGGTCTAGAGCGTCGGGTTGGACAGGTCGGAAAAGAAGTAGTGCCCCCCAAGGAGCACTAGTTCTTCCAGAGTGTGGAAGCAGTCGGACGCGTGGAGCACCCCTACTCGCGACGTGACGAACATTTCACTCTCTGGCTCTGCCGCGGGTTGCATCAAAATCTGCAGGACCTCTGGCCGAGGTTGAAGAAGTTCGATTGAGTTGAGTATCCCAGAGTGTTGACGCGTTTTCTATGGTGATCGTGCCCATGTCACGGGCAACCCTTCCGTAATCCGGTAAGGTAAGGTTTACCGACAAACCTGGCCTTGAGACTCTCACAACGCTTGGTACAAAAACTCGGTCCGGTCAAGGGTATGTGATGCGACTGTGTCGCACGTGCCCAAAAGAAGTCAGTGAGTGCACCTGGGAGCGGTTTTTGCTCATGATGTCCTCAACGCGGATTCCGAGCACAGTTAGCGCATCCGCGATGAGGGAACGGTGGCAACGCCAAGGCACCGCTTCCGCGCACATCAATGCGCTCCGTTTTTGCCCAGCTAACTTGATCAGCCTCTGTAATCCCGCGTCGAATTCCGAGGTCTGCATGTAGTCGGCAAATCCACGAAACGAGCTATTATGCCATCCCATGTTCAAAGAGTCGCGTCGCGCGTGACGCAAGCCTCCGAGCTTTCGCAAGTGCACGTAGCCGATCCGCGCAGCCCGCAGCTTTGTGCGCAGGGTCTCCTGGTCGAACTGCGGATTGTGTCGTGACCGCGGGATACTGCGCACATCTATGACACGCTCTATTCGGTGCGCTCGCAGAAGATCGAGGAATACTTTCCACGTGCGCGTGGAATGCCCAACGGTAAAGACAGTGGAGGTACAAACATTTTTCGTCAGATCCCCGCCTCCTGGCTGAAATACTGATAATCCTCTCGCCAGCCGCCTTGGCCCTCGCCAATGGTTGTGTAGTCCTCGATAAACTCGATCGCGCGGATGTACTTCACCATGGTGAACCCGAGCTGCGTTTCGACTCGAAGTCGGAGCGGTGCTCCGTGCAAAATCGGCAGTGGCTGGCCATTCATTTCGTAGGCAAGTATCGTCTGCGGATCCTCCGCCAGCTCCAAGCGAATCGTGCCATAGAAGTACCCCGGTCCTTGGGCGTGCGGCTCTGATGTGGATTTGTTGTCGAACGCGTAGAAAACGATGTAGCGGGCGGTCGAAAGCGGATGGCAAAGTCCGACGATGTGATGCAGAGATACGCCGCCCCACTCCGCAATGCCTGACCAGCCCTGGATGCAGCAATGCTTTGTGATTTGTGTTTGTTTCGGCATTGCGCGGAGGTCAGCCAATGTTAGAGATAGCGGATTATCCACCAATCCGCTGACCGTCAGGTTGTAGTTCGCAAATTGGTCGTCGGCCATCGCCATATAAGTTACCTCTGTTGGCGGCCGACCGTTTACCCAGAAGTAAGGCGAGATGTCCTCAGATGAGTAGTGCTGAGCGGAGATTGCATGGCCGAACAGCAGTCGGCGCAGCGGATCGGTGATCGCCTCAGTCGCGCTCTGCACAAAGCGCGGGCGCCGGCGCGAATAAATTGTTACTACGACATGGATGGCCACTATCGCGGCTAGACCGGCGAGCCAGATCGTCAGCGCCCGACTCAGATCCGGATCGTGCGTTTCCCCGAGGACAATCAGCGCCAATCCCTTTCGAAAGCCGTGAACCGCAACGATGGTGACGTGGCCGATGAAGAACATGATGAACGTGCACAGCGCCAGAAAATGCAGGCTCCGTGCGCCCTGCCGTCCGTGAAAGATCTTGATATACCACGGGAAACGAGCGGCAATGGCTGGGGACATCGCTATTCCCGTCGCAATGCTGAACGGCGCGAGCAGGAATATGATCGCTGCGTAACTTAACTGTTGTAAAGCGTTATAGCCTTCCGGCGTTTCGACAATATGGAAGCTTAGATAGCTAAGCATTGCGTGCCATGCGTCCGGGACAATCTGCCAGGAGGTCGGAACTAGCCGTCGCCATTCTGGCGTGAGGAAGAGCATTGCGACGTATATCAAACCTGTCAGCAGCCACGAAAAATCCGCGAGGAAGTGCCAGTGCCGCCCCAGACCCAGGTTCTCGTGGCCGGGCAGGGCAATCCCAGACGGGAACGAGGTTTCCTCGTCGCTCGCCGTCCAGAGCCGGTCGTCAGGCCTCTTCTTCTTCGTGAGCTTGAGCCATTCGCTTCCCGGCGCGCAGTGATCGTTCCAGTAAAGTCTTGGATGTGCGCTCAATATCTCCAAACCACTCCGGACCAGAAGCGAGAGAAGAAGAAAGTTGAAGAAATGCGCCGCCCGCAGCCACAATGGATAATCAATAAGCATCTTCCCGAATTGTCGATAATGTGCCAGCTGATGACAGGTCAAAATGACACAGTTTTGCATCTTAAGTGAGCTGTTTTGACCGGAGCGACTCGAGGCGACCAAGTAGAGCCAGGCAAATGAGGTTGGCTATGACTACGAAGCTGAATATCGCCGATTCGGCAACGGCAAGCCGAAGCGGAATAGACGAGTGCAGCGAGGCTCAGAGAAAAGAGAAGGCGATGGGCAAGACCCTTGCCGACCGCTTTCCGGCGAGCCACCTACCGAGTCGGCGCTTCTGAGTCAGGTTGTCCGATCCGAGTTCTTTGCAGAAAGGAACTATATGGCGGCACCAGACATTGCGGGCGAGTTCGATTGCGAAGAATCGCCGTAGACCAAAGCAGTTAAAGAAAGTCTGCGGAACTGCTGCATAGTTTCGGAAATAAGAAAGGAACGTCATACCCATGGATTACAAGTTCATCGCCGACTTGCTGGCAGACGTGAATGTACCAACTGAGGGGATTCTTAGCCGAGTGCTACACAAGGACGAACATGTGAATATCACGCTGTTCGGATTCTCGCCGGGACAGGAACTCTCGACACACTCGGCGCCCACTCCGGCAGTACTTTACTTCCTGAACGGTGAGGCTGACGTCACGCTCGGAGATGATGTGCATCATGCCAAAACAGGATCATTTGCGTACATGCCTCCTCTGCTGCCTCACGCCATTGCTGCAAAGTCAGCGACGATGATGCTGCTGGTGCAGATCAAGCTGCCGAAGCGGGCAGTTGTTTAGACAATTTGAGGAGGGCGGTGCGGTTCTCGGGACGCCTGCCCGCTAGTCCCTTGTGACGCTCGCAGAAGACCTGGCACAGGGTATCGATCAGTGTAAGCAGTGTGCGCCACAGAGTTCAAGATGGCGGCTATCGGAGAGCCTTAAACAATGAACATTCTCGACGCGGCCTCGATCCGGCTGTCGTGCAATGCTTGCGGTCAGACCTACGAAGTACCGTTGCGCGACGTGTTGTTGTCGCACACCGTAGCCCGTTGCGGGTGTCCGGTGACTCAGGAAACGGAGTGTCCGCCTGTGTTTCAGGTCGGGTTATTCGATCGCGAACCCATCGAGGCTCTGAGTTCGGCTTGGGAGCGACTTGCGAGCAGGGCTCTCGCCGATGGCGGTGACCTCGTTATTTCGGCCACCGAATCTCAACCGACAGCCAACGACGTCACGGTTACTACAGGAGAACAATTGATGAATCAGCACGAGGAGCATTCGCAAGGCGGCATTCGCCAGCCGGTCCCTACATCCGGTACGCTACTTAGCTTTGACATAGCTGAGGAAGTCCGTAGGCTCCAATCTGAGCAGCCATGGCAAGCGGAACATACCGCACCGCGCCTCCGCAGCAGAGACGCGAGGGATGACAAAAATTAATGGCTTAGGGGCACGACTAAAGTCGTGCCCTGGTACAAAACGGCGCGAAAAGGAGTTTTTCAGCCCGCAAAGTTGTGCCCTGATACAAAGCCCGACAGAGGCGAGTTTTGCCGCAAGGTGCCAGGGCAGGCATCCCTCAAGAAGTGGTTATCTCGATCCGGAGCGGAGGGTTGTGCTCGTGACCCACAACCGCCGACATACCCGCGAGCGACGGGATGATAATGTTGGCATCGGACAGCTCCTCCCCATGGTAAGTCGTTGGGATGCCATTTACCCTTGCTCCGGCGGCGTGGGCGGCGCGAAAGCCGGAAGGTGCGTCCTCAAGGACCAGCCAGGTGCGAGGATCGAATCCCAGGGCGGCCGCTCCGGTGAAATAAGGCTGCGGATCGGGCTACACGCCACGCAGGAGTTGCGACACCGAAAGCTCAAATCCAAGAGCAAGGATTTCCAAGGATCTGAGACACGGCTCCTTCCTGCCTCGCTCGATGGTTCGACGTAAACTGTGGATATGAACGCAATAGACTTCGAATGCCCAGTTTGTGGTGCCAAACCCGGAGAACGGTGTCAAACGCTCACCGGAAAAGCAAACCCGGTATCCCACGCGAAACGGAAACTGGCGGCTCTCGAAAGTGAGCACGTCCGGGAGGACATAAACCCGGCCGGTGAGCAGACCATTAGGAATGCGACGGACGAGAAGTGATGCTAGCAGGCCCCGACTCGATTTCGCACTTGTGGGAGAACTCCCATTGTTTAAGTGACCCGCCGTCCGCAGCGGAGCATGTGGTCTCCGCGCCGCACTTTTGGCAAACGGAGAGAATCAGAACACTCTCGTCATCTTGGGTGATCTCGCGCGAGAAATCAGGCAGTAGTGAGCTTAAGTGCGGAGACATGTACAGACCTCCTAAAGAAGCAATCTTTGGAGGATAAATCCTCTGCTTCGGTTGTTGTTCTGGTATCGAAGATTTAATGCAAACCCGCAGGGACTGGCGGGGTCTGGCCATGCGTGCTTCATCCCTCTGAGCAGTCCGCTGCGGGCGGACCCACCAACCGGAAATCTGAGTATCGACCAATCGCAGATCGCTGTCAGTGATAGGGGTCACGGGGGAAGGGTCGAGTCTAAGTGGACGACCGCCCGAATGGTCGCTGCTCCTTGGGTCTGCGGCCCTCAAAAACTGACACTCCACTCCCTGCCTACGCAGGCGCTCAGCCGTCTAAGTTCTTAGACTGCCACCGGCTGTATCGCCAAAATCACAAACCGAAAAAAGTGCACCGCGAAAAAATTTGCGAACCAAAATTTTTCTCGCTTCACCTGATCGGCCGGTCGGCCGCATCTTCGCCTAAACCACCCCCTTGCTTTTTGGTCGGTGGCGTGCCCGAGACAGGCCGGCCAACGGCGGAATAGAACAGCCGCGTGACCAATCTCTCGTCCACGAGCCGCGCAAGGACGGTTTTTACAACACACTCCGACGGCGTGTGCCCCTGAGGAAAACAAACTATTGACGGGCCAGTATGCGCTCCTCGATGCTCAATCTTGCAGGGGGAGGTCACGCCATGCAGCATCCCGAGTCAACCGGTTCACCCCAAAAGACGCCGGCAAGTACGCACTTTGTCGTTCCACCCGAGTACCCGAGCGACTTTGAGCCGGTAATCATACATCTTCCCGCGCTAAGGGATGCATCCATTAAGGTTCGAATGGAAGTTGGGCAAGAACTGGTGAGAGCGTTTGAGCTGTGGGCGGCCAGACTCGGCGTGGACCTCGCCAATTTGCCGCAGATTGAACGAGCCAGGCTGCGACAACTAATCGGCCTTGCTCTGGACGACGAAACGCTCACCACACTGACCAGTGATCAATCCGCTGGACGCAGGGAGGAAGCGCTGCGTTCCGTCGTGGCGAGGATCGAGGATACCGTAAGGTCCATTTGTGTCATTCCGAGGAGCAGGAGAGGAGCGAAGCTCAAGAATACAGTTCGTGACCAGCGTATGTATGAGCTACGTCAGGAAGGACTCTCGTTCGGACAGATCGAAAGGGAAATGAGCGCCCCTCCGCGCCGCGTGCAGGTTAAGCGTCAAGCCGTTGAGGCTGCTTGCCGGCGAGAGAAGAAGCGCCGCGACGAGTTCGCAGATGAAACCCGCAGCCTCATCGAACTTCTGCGCTTGATCGGCATCTTTGTCGTAGAGGATCTCGTGGAGTCAGCTTCATCTTCAAGCTCCAACTCACTGACGCGAAATTCAGCGGGAATTTAGGCGCTGCAGTCTTTTGCCATCCTCTTTTTAGCGTCACCAAAAATGTGTTGAAGTGTTCTTGCACGCGGGCAATAAATCATGCGTGCAGGAGCAATAAAGATGCACGACACACTCTTGCTAAGCCGTCGAGTCGCTGCACAATCCCTTTCAATCTCCCTCCGCCTTCTAGATGAACTCATCGCCGGCGAGAAGCTGCGAACCGTCTCAATTGGAAGGCGCCGCTTGATTTCACGCCGGGAGCTTGAACAATTTGCACGAGCACAAGAGGACATTCCAACTGGGGAGCTTCAACAATAAGAACGCCCCGTCCCGCCGATCCGCGGAGCCGGGGCTCGTGAAAGGTGAAACCAAGATGGAGCTTAACACTAGAGAGTCTCTGACTCAAATCGCTAATCCTCCTGTCGAACCCCGCTGCTATCGCGAACTCCCAGTAGAAGCCGCACAAGCGGCAGAATTGTTGCGTAGCATTCACCGCTGGGATGGTCACACGGTCTTATGTTGTAAACGAGCACGATGGCAGGAAACCGGATTCCAAGTCGAGCAACTTACGGCTTCGACGCTGTCGCAATTTGTCGGCACACAGGACTGGTATTTCACCATAAACACAATGGCCAGCGCCCGCCGAACCAGCGCGAACACACTTTATCTAACGGCCGTTTGGGTCGATATTGACGGACCCGACAAAAAGGTACGACTCAAGTTCGACGAGATTCAGCAAGCGATTACAGAACACCGAACTGCGGGAATAGTCCCGCCATTCAGTTTTCTTGTGGACTCGGGGCGTGGAGTCTGGGGTGTAATCCTGCTGACGGCCGAACACGGCGGACCCAGCTTGCAACAGAGGAATCGCGAAGACAGCAGCAGGAAATCAATCGTGCGCTCTCATCGCGACTGGCTGGATTGGGTACAGATACTCGTGTGCATGACGCAGCCCGAGTAACCCGGTTGCCGCTTTCGACCAACAGCAGAACCGGATTGCCGGTGATCTACCACGCTCAGCAAGATTCAAGTGGGCGACCTTACACAAGCACACTGGCGGAGCTTTTGGCCTTTTTCCATCTGGACCGAAGTACCGCCATCGTTTTCGTTAGTAAGCGTGTCTTTCAGCAGCCTGCACTGGACACGTACAACTCTCAGAAGCTGGTCTTGAATCCAGATCCCCAGCGGAGCCAATGGGGGCGAATTGGGAGAAATGTCCGCCTTAAGAAGGAACTGGCAGCGATGCACCGGCTCGAAGAATTGCGCGGCGGTTTCAGAAAATACCAGCGCCGGAACGCTGTTTTCGTCCAGTCGATTTTGCTGGCAGCGCTCGGACAGGACCACCAAGAGATCGTGCTCCGAGCTTTGGCTCTTGGTTCACGCTGCCGGCCGCCTCTTGCCGTAGGCAAGTGCCTGAAAATGGCAGACCTCGATCACGTGCTGAAGTACAGCCACTTTCCCTGGACTAGACGGAAGATACTGTTCTTTCTCCTAGTGACAACGCCAGAACTGTCGGCAATTCCAGAATGGTGTCCGAAACCATCACGACGCCAGTTGCAGACGGAGAGGACAGAGCGACGACGAGCCCTTATCAAGAAGTACTTCGCTTCCTCCGGCCCCTGCTCGCTCGCCAAGATGCGAAGGCTGCTCCAGTCCGCAGGGCACTCTGTCTCACGGGAAACTGTCAGGCAGGACTACAAAGCCCTGGGGCTCACTTCCAATGGCCAGTGCGGAAGGCCGAGCGCGAAAAGTCGAGAGCCATCTCCCCCTCACCCCTCCCCCACTACGTTAGGGTCCCTCCGGTTGACAATTTCCGGGCGGACATCCCACAAGCCGTCTCCACGACTCGCGAGGATCGCGCTCTCTTTCCGAAAGGCGCTACGCCCGTGCCAGGGTCGAGGTGCACTCGCAGCTACAGACAAGGAGCGGGCGTTCCATTCGCGGCGCGCCCGTCAAAGGCAAGAGGCAAATGTGAGCAAGGCTTCCCAATACAAGCACAGCGAGGTATGCGATCAAGATGATTGATATTCAAAGGTTTGCAGACAATCACCGCCTGAAAACGAGGTTTGACGACGATCTGACCAAGATCATCCCTGGCAAACTCGGGAATCTGTTCGAATACGACGGCGAACTTTTGGGTGTGATGGTGATGCCCAATCCCCCTCGGCGGAACTATTGGGGATACGTCCGCGCCTCGTTGATCGAGGCTGGCTTTCAGGTGGTGCAGGACGGCGACGGGGAGGGTTCTGCAACCTTCAATCCGGCCAACGCAAAACAGGTGAGGCTGGCGGTTAGCGCAGCGGGGATCAAACGACGCAGAATCTTGTCGCCAGAGAATCGAGAGAAGGCACTACGGGCGCTCGAAGGCACCCGTAGAACGGCAGGAAGCGGCGCAGGACGGGCGCAGTCGTGAAATTGGCCCCGTTACCCGCGCAACGATCCTGTCGCCAACAGGAGGCGCAATTACCACGCCGAAAAGAAGCAGCCAGGGGAACTCCCGCGATGAGGGTTCCGAGTCGGGGAGCGACCCAGCGGATTCAATATCCGCCGTCTTCATAGAGTGTGCGAACTGAGTGCGACGTGAATCACTAGTGACGTGAGCATAACGGCAGTGACAGGGAAGGTCTATATGGAAAACGAGCATTTGTTGAAGGTGGGAGAAGTAGCCGCACTCTTACGAGTCACCCCGAGTTGGATTTACGCCAACGCTGACTTCCTGGGCGCATACCGAATCGGGAAGTATCTGCGCTTCAGTAGAGAGGAAGTATTCAAGCGACTCAAGAATGAGCGCGTCCCCACGTTGGGGTCGCAGCCCAACGACTCTCGCCAGAGCCCCTAGATTCGCGCACTTCAACGTCGCGAAGAACAACTGAGGAACAAAATGAGCTTGACTTCCGACATTGCTGTATATACAAATAAGTCGTGCATGGGGCGTCCACCCAAACCGGAAGCGCTACGGCGCAGCAAACTGTTTCCCTTGAGGCTTACGCCTGGCGAGATTGCGGAACTCGAAGCCGCGTCTCACCGCCTTGGGGAATCGGTAGCCGATATCTTCCGCAAGGGCGCGAAGCTCTATCTCAAGAGAGGCAAAGACGAGTCAACGAAACGAAAGGAGAAAAGACGATGACTCGTCATTCGTATCAGCGAGGTTACGTATCGGAAGGAAAGCGCACGCGGCGTGGGCTGGCGTTTGTTATCCGTTATCGGCTGCGAGCCACAGAAGGGAAGTGGACTCACAAGTCCGAGGTTCTGTACGGATTGGCAGGCAAGAAGGAGGCCCGTGCCGAACTCGATAAACGGATTCGAAGCAGCGAAAACAGACCACTCGAACAGAAGGATCTGACCGTTCAAGACTTTGTGGAAACGTACTGGAGGCCGTACCTCGACCGCAAACAGGTGAAACCCTCCACCCGGCGTTCCTACGAGTCTGGGCTCAGACTCCACATCCTGCCCGCTATGGGCGCTTTGCGACTTTTAGACGCATCTGCACTTCACATCGAAAATCTCCTGCGCGGGCGACTGGAGAGCGGTGCGTCCCCCAAAACGGTTCGCAACGTGTTGGCGTTGCTGCAAAGCATATTCTCCCTGGCTCTGGATATCGACCTGATCGCCAGATCGCCGGTGAGAAAGAGTCACAAGCCGGCAGTAAACCGTTGTGAAAAGCCGACGTGGACACCAGAACAGATGCGCTCGATCATCGAGAACGTAGCCCTTGTATTTCGTCCCTTGTTCCAGTGCGCGATGCTCACTGGCGCAAGACTTGGCGAACTGCTCGGGCTGCAATGGAAACACGTGGACCTGGGAGAACGAAGGTTGGAGATCCGCCAGGCGCTCTGGGAGGGGCAACTGGTTGCTCCGAAGACTCATGACAGCACTCGGTCTATTTATTTTGGTCCGG
>Ga0097691_1000676_pt1 | contig 28163 bp, 22 predicted proteins | sample NGESurdeep072012_8_FD_72858 | JGI IMG/M metagenome (GOLD analysis project Ga0097691, IMG submission 72858) | Arctic peat soil microbial communities from Barrow, Alaska - NGEE Surface sample 210-1 deep-072012 | ecosystem: Environmental > Terrestrial > Soil > Wetlands > Peat ... | reverse complement strand
ACTCGATCCAGCCCCGCAGCTCCTCGCCATCCACGAGGCGAACGACGATCGGCGTCTTGCTCTGCATCTGCTTGAGGTAGTAGTACGCCTCGGCGTTCGTCTGCTCCGGGGGCACCATCTTCCGCGACGAGGGGCCGCGCGAGACGCCCTGATCCCTGAGGACGTGAGCCAGCGAGGGCCGGATAAGCTTGCGCGGGCCCAGCTCGGCCGTCGGGGCGTCCCCGGAAGGCTCTGCTCCGGACGGCGGCTTTTTCACCGAGGCCATGTCGAGGACTCCTCTGGCGGGACCCATGCGAGGGGAAACGAACTTGAGGAGGAGTCTATTCCGCGAGGCGAAGGAAAAGCGAGACCCGGAAAAAATCGGATATCGGGGACGGGAGCCCTCGGAAAGGGGCTCAGGCCGCGGGCTGGGGCGGGGCGGTGCGTCCCCGGTCGCGGTCCCCCCCGTGGCTCATGCGGCGCGCGGCCTCGATCCCGCCTTCGAGCTCGTAGGCGACGCAGCATTTCAGGCGGCCGCACTGGCCGGTGAGCTTCGAGGGGTTCGGGGTGAGGCCCTGCATCTTGGCCATCCTGATGGCGACCGGATGGAAGCTCTTGAGCCAGGTCGAGCAGCACAGCGTCAGGCCGCACGAACCGATGCCGCCGACCATCTTCGTCTCGTCCCTCACGCCGATCGTCTTCATCTCGACGCGGATCTCGAAGCGGTCGCCGATGCGGCGTTGGAGCTCGCGGGTCTCGGGCTTCTTCTCGGACGTGTAGAGCACCATCATGCGCCGCCGGTCGAAACCGACCGCGCACTTGACGATGTGGACGTCCAGCTTCAGCTCTTCCACGGCCGCGTCGGCGAAGAGGCGCGCCGCGTCCTGCAGCTCGATCCTCTCGATGTAGTCGGCGTACTCGGAGTCGGACGCGAGCCTCAGGAAGCGCTTGGCCTTCTTCGACGAACAGGCCTTCCAGAGAATCGGGGTCGTCGTCATGACTTCGGCGAACTCGGGGCCGTTCTCGGCTTCCACGATGACGCGTTCTCCCGGTTTGACGGCGACCTCCCCCGTGAACACGAGGACGGTGCGCCCGTCCACCGCGTCGGCGACGCGCACGCCGACGTAGTTCCCGCCCGGGTTCGCGGAGGTTCCGAGGGAGCAACCCGTGCAACTCATTCTCAGGATTGTGCCAGAGTGCCTATTCCCGCGCGTAGAGCGCGGCCCCGAGAACCCCCGCGTCGTCTCCCAAGGCGGCGGGTTCGACGCGCAGCCTTCCGAGCTCCTGCGAGAACGCGAAGGTGGCCGCCCATTTCCTCACGTCCGCGAGGTACGGCGCGCCGACGTCCGTCGCGACGCCGCCCCCCAGCACGAAGAGATCGGGAGAGAGGACGTTGAACACGTTCGCCATCGCGAGCCCGACGGCCTTCGAGGAGCGGGCTACGGCCCGGAGCGCGAGCGGGTCCCCGGCTTCGCACGCCGCGCGAAGCTCCGAGCCTTTCAGCCGCGCGCCCCTCTTCGACACGGCTTTCGCAAGGCAGGTTTTTTCGCCCTCGGCGATCTTGCTCCTCAGCCACGCCGTGATCCCGACCTTCGCGGCGATGCTCTCGAGCGTCCCGTCGGCCGAACCCTTCTTCACGCGACGGAAGTCGATGTGGGTCTGGCCGATCTCGCCGGCGTTGCGATTGTGGCCCGCATGGATCTTCCCGCCCCGGATGACCGCCCCCCCGATGCCGGTGCCGACCCAGACGGCGACCATCGTGGTCGCTCCGCGGCCCGCGCCCAGGCGCGCCTCGCCGAGCGCGGCGAGACGAACGTCGTTTTCGAGGCGGAGCCGGGCCGAAGGAAACGGCGCGCGGAAGACTTCGAGGATCTTCCAGTTCTTCACGGAGAGGTTGCCCGCCCGGAGGAGGAGGCCCTTCTCCGCGTTGACGGCTCCGGGGGCCGCGAGCGCGATCGCGTCGACCCTCCCGCGCGCCACACCCGCTTCCCGGAGCGCGAGCTCCGCGGCGGCGACCAGGGTCTCGCCGATCGCGGCCGTACCCTCCAGGAACGGCGTCTTGAGCTTGCAGCGCCCGACGATCCTGCCCGCGCCGTCGACGACGCCCGCGAGGACCTTCGTGCCGCCGAGATCGATCCCGAGGGCGACTTTGCCGAGCGTTCGAGGGGCCATCCTGACCTCCGCTTCCGCCGGGAAGGATAGTCTCGCGCCATGAGTCTCCGTCCATGGCAGCGCTTTCAGGCCCTCTCCCTTCACGTGCCCTCGCTCTCGCTCTTCGTCGACCTCTCGAAGACGTCGCTGGCCGACGACGCGCTCGCGCGGGATCCCCTCGTTTCCGGCGCGTTCCCGGCCGCCTTCCTCGCCATGGAGGCCTTGGAAGCGGGCGCACTCGCGAATCCCGACGAGAACCGCCGGGTCGGCCACTACTGGCTACGCGCGCCCGAACGCGCCCCCGATGCCGAGACCAGGAGCGCGATCGAGACGGCGCTCGCGCAGGTAAAGGCCTTCGCGGCGGACGTCCATGAAGGCCGCATCGCCCCCGAGACGGCCCCGCGCTTCTCGAACCTCCTCGTCGTCGGCATCGGCGGGTCGACCCTGGGGCCGCAATTCGTGGCCGACGCGCTCGGCGCGCCGTCCGATGCCCTCCGCCCCTTCTTCTTCGACAACACGGACCCCGACGGCATGGCGCGCGAGCTGGCCCGGATCGCGGCGACGAGAGGCGGCCTCGAGGGAACTCTCACGGTCGTCATCTCGAAGTCCGGCGGGACGAAAGAGACGCGCAATGGAATGTTGGAAGCGGCCGCGGCCTACCGCGCGGCCGGCCTCGCGTTCGAGCGCCACGCCGCCGCCGTGACCGGTGACGGCAGCGAGCTCGACGGCGTGGCGGTGAAAGACCGCTGGCTCGCGCGGTTCCCGATGTGGGACTGGGTCGGCGGGCGCACATCCGAGCTGTCAGCCGTCGGGCTCCTGCCCGCGGCGCTCCAGGGCCTCGACGTGGACGGCCTTCTCGCCGGCGCCGCGGCCTGCGACGCGGTGACGCGCGTCCGCGAGGTCGCGAAGAATCCGGCGGCGATGCTCGCCCTCGCGTGGTTCAAGGAGACGGGCGGAAAGGGCGAGAAGGACATGGTTGTCATCCCCTACCGCGACCGGCTGCTCCTCTTCTCGCGCTATCTCCAGCAGCTCGTCATGGAGTCGCTCGGCAAGGAGAAGGACCTCGCGGGGAACGTCGTGCGCCAGGGGATCGCCGTGTACGGGAACAAGGGCTCGACGGATCAGCACGCGTACGTGCAGCAGCTTCGCGAGGGCGTGCCGAACTTCTTCGTGACGTTCGTGGAGGTCGCGAAAGACCGCGAGAAGGGGGCAGCGTCCCTCGCCGTGGAGCCCGGCGTCACGTCGGGCGACTACCTGCACGGCTTCCTCCTCGGAACGCGGAAGGCCCTCTACGACAACGGGCGCGGCTCGATCACACTCACGATCCCCGACGCCTCCGCGCGGTCGATCGGCACCCTGATCGCCCTCTACGAGAGGGCCGTCGGGCTCTACGCCCAGCTCATCGGCGTCAATGCGTACCACCAGCCCGGCGTCGAGGCCGGAAAGAAGGCCGCAGCCGCGGTGCTGGCCCTGCAGGCGAGAGTCCTCTCGGACCTCGGCGCCCAAAAGGGCGCTTTCCGGACCGCCGAGCGCATCGCCGCCTCCCTCGGCGCTCCCGAAGAGACCGAGACGGTCTTCAAGGTGCTCGAGCACCTCGCGGCGAATCCCGATCATGGCGTCGCGCGGAAGTCCGGCCCGACGTTCTTCCTGGGAACGTACGGGATCCTGGTAAGCGCTAGCTGAAATTCTTCTCGCCCGGCCAGATCTGGTCGAACGGGATTTTCAGGCCGCGGCAGACCCAGACGGTGCGGCCGCTCTCGTAAGGCATCACCCACGGGTGCGTGAAGACGGCGCCCGGCTCGACGCTCTCGAAAACGCGCGCGTGCCCCTCCCGCGCGCCTCCGAACACGAGAAAGATCTCCGGCCTCTGCCCCCGCGCGCCCCAGAGAAAATAGTTGTTGTGCGGGCAGATCGCGGGCGGGAGGCCGAGCTTCTTTCCGAAGAAGTCGACCGCGGCGGCCTCGCCGTAGTTGGTGACGTAGACCGCGGTCTTCGCGCGGTCCGCTTCGGGCAGGGTCCTCCACACGGACGCGATCGTCTCGGCCATCTCCGGCCAGCCGAACATGTCCGCGTAGTGCTGCGGCAGCGGGCCGATCTCCTTCTTCTCCGACGTCGACGGCTTGACGCCGAGCGCCTTCGCATACGCGAGGTACCGCGGGACCGAGAGGAGCGGCAGGACGAAGGGCGCGACGAGAGCCGTGTTGAGGACGAGGGCCCCCGCGTAGACGCCGGCCGGCCACACGCTCCGGCCGCGGTGCAGGAGGCGTTCGAACGCGACGCCGCCGGCGGCGAGGAGCGGCGCGAACGCCGGCGAGAGGTACTCCGGCTTGGCGTTTCCGTTGACGACGAGGATGGCGAACGTCGCGGCCCAGACGAGTCCGAGGGCGCGGAACCTTCGCCCGTCCCGCGACGCGAGGAGCCAGACGAGGCCCGCGATCCACAGTGGCGCCGCGACGAGGTTGAAGTGAAGGAGCTCCTCTTTGAGGAAGGACGGGAGCGGGAACGCCTTGTACTTGCCCTGCGTGGCGTTCCGCATGAACTCGAGCGTGGGCCAGCCGTTCGCGGCCTGCCAGAGGACGTGCGGCAGGAAGAGGAGCCCCGCGATGCCGCCAGCCAGCCAAGGCTCGCTCGTCTTCAGCCAGTACCGTGCGGGTGTCAGGACGAGGCCGGCAAAGAGCCCGAAGCCGAGCCAGAGAACGCTGATCTTGTTCTCGAGGCCGAGGCCGAGAACGACCCCGAGGAGAAGCCAAAGACGCATCGCGCCGCGCCCCGGGTCGAGGTCGAGGATCTCCGCGAGGAGGAGAGCGGCCAGCGCCCAGAAGAAGATGTCGAAGGAATTCATGGAGTAATAGCGGCTCATGCCGAGCCAGATCGGCGCGCACGCAGCCGCGCAGGCGGCAAGGCCCTGCGCCACGCGGCCGCCGCCCAATCGGCGCGCGAGGAGCGCGATCAGGACGATGACCGAGGCGCCGAGGAGGAGCGGCGGGATCCGGAGCGCGACGAGCGAATCGCCGAAGACAGCCTTCCAGGCGGAGAGGAAGAGGATCGAGAGCGGTGGCTGGTCGACGTAGCCCGCCGCGGGATGGTCCGCGCAAGCGAGGTAATAGAGCTCGTCGCGAAAATAGCCGTACGACATGATCGCGGCGAGCTCGGCGGCGGCGCGCACGCACGCCGCGAACGCGACGAGGTTCCACGCCACCTTCGCGAGCGGGCGCCCCGGCGAATCGGTCACGATCCTGCTACGTTCCGCGGACGGTCCCGTCTCAGGGCTTGAGGCTCGCGACGAGCGCGTCGAAATCCTTCGCGGCGGCGGCGACGCTGCGGCGCGGGCCGGTGAGCTTGAAAAAGACGGCCCCGTTCGGCCCCTCGGCCATCGCGCCCCGGAGCACGGTGCCGCTTTTTGGCGCCGGCGCCGCGCCCATGCCCGTCCCGGCGGAGTAGGTCCCCGCCGCCGTCACGAGCGTGACGGGGATCGTTCCGATGCGCGTGAGGCTGCGCGTGGGTTTCGGATCGCCGGGCCCCGCCTGGAACTGGGAGAACCAGCGCGCCACGTTCGCGTCGATGCTCCCGCCCCGTCCCGGTCCGAACCAGAAGACGGCGAGCTCAGGCCGGTCGGCGTCGCCCGGGGCCACGGGAAGATAGTAGGTCGCGAGCCGCATGGCCGAGGACGGGCCCGGCGTCCACGACTTCGGCACGGCCCACGAGAGGCCGCCTCCCGACGTCACGGGAAAGGCGGGCGCGGGCGTCGCCGCGGGCGCGGGCATCGCGGCCATGGCGGGCGCGCTGCCGTGAGAGGAGACGAGCTGGGCGAGGAGCGCGGCGGCGGCGAGAACCTGCATGCGCGCGATCATAATTCGGCATACTGCCCGCGTGGCGAGCCTCTCGGACCTGTCGCTCAAGAACCGCCTCTTCATGGCGACGTACCGTTATCGCGCGCTCGATCCCGTCCCGTTCGCGCGTCCCCGAAAGCCGCTGCCTTCGGCGCGTGTCGCGCTCGTCACGACGGGCGGCGTCCACCTGCCGTCCCAGGTCCCGTTCGACGGCGCGATGAAGGGCGGCGACGCGTCGTTCCGCGAGATCCCGTCCGAGACGGCCGTCGAAACACTCGGCATCGCGCATAAGTCGGACGCCTTCGACCAGACGGGGTTCCGGGCAGACCGCAACCTCGGCTTCCCGCTCGACCGGCTGCGTGAGATGGCCGCGCGCGGCGAGATCGGGGCGCTGAACGGGCGCGCCCTCTCGTTCATGGGGTCGATCACGGCGCCCGGGCGCCTCGTGAAAGACACGGCGCCCGGCGCCGCCGCGCTCCTCGAGGCGGATGGTGTGGACGTCGCGCTCCTCGTCCCGCTTTGACCGATGTGCCATCAGACCGTGGGTCTGATCGCCGGCGAGCTCGAGAGCCGCGGCATCGCGACGACAACCGTCACGATGCTGCGGGAGATCACGGCGAAGGTCCGGACTCCGCGAGCGCTCGCGGTGCCCTACGCGCTCGGCTATCCGCTGGGGAAACCGGGAGACCCCGAGCTCCAGACCCGGATCATCCGTGCGGCTTTCGCGCTTCTCGAGGCCCCGGGGCCTGGCCCCGTGCTCGCCGACTTCACCTCAACATGGATCCGGAGCGCTCCATGAGGATCTCGAGCGCCTTGTGCCCGATGTCCTGGCGATAGTGGGCGCCTTCGAAGCGAATCTTTCCCGCCGCATCCTTCGCCGTCCGGAGCGCCTGCGACAGGCCGCGCCCGCGCGCGCACACGTTGAGGACGCGGCCGCCCGACGTCACGAGGCGCCCGTCCGCGCCTCGCGCGGTCCCCGCGTGGAACACGAACACGCCTTCCATGGCTTCGGCCTCCTCGACCCCGGTGATCGGCCGCCCGCGCTCGAAAGGACCCGGATAGCCTTCGGCGGTCATCACGAGAGCGGCCGTCGCCTCGCGCCGCCAGGCGAGTTGCGCGCCCTCGTCGAAGCGGCCGCGGGCCGAGCCCATCAGGAACGGCAGCAGGTCGCCGTCGAGGCGCAGCATGACCGCCTGCGTCTCGGGGTCTCCGAACCTGACGTTGTACTCGAGCACGTAGGGGTCCAGCCCCTTCTCGAGGATGAGGCCCACGAAGAGGACGCCGCGGAACGGGCGGCCCTCGTCCGCCATGCCCTTGAGCGTCGGCTGCACGACGAAGGCGAGGACGTCGGACGACGTGGACGCGTCGAGGAGAACGGACGGGCTGTGCGCGCCCATCCCGCCCGTGTTCGGGCCACGGTCTCCGTCGAAGATCCTCTTGTAGTCCATCGCGGTCGCGAGCGGCAGCGCGCGTTCGCCGTCGCACAGGACCATGAAGCTGACCTCATCGCCCGGGATGAAGCGCTCCACCAGGACGCGATCGGCCGCCGATCCGAAGACGCGATCCTCGAAGAAAAGCTTGAGCGCGCGCTCGGCCTCTTCGGGCTCCAGCGCCACGACGACGCCCTTGCCGCCCGCGAGGCCGTCCGCCTTGAACACGCACGGCACGCCGAACGACTTGAGCGCCCGCTCCGCCTCCGCACGCGTCTGGCAGACCTCCGCATCCGGCGTCGGAATGCCGTACTTCTTCATGAACAGCTTCGAGAAGACCTTAGAGCCTTCGAGCTCGGCGGCAAGGCGGTTCGGTCCGAAGGCCAGGAGAGAGCGGCGTGAGAGTTCGTCCACGAGGCCCAGCGTGAGCGGGAGCTCGGGCCCGACGACGGTGAGATCGATCTTCATCGACTCGGCGAAGTCCGCGAGCTCGACGACATTCTCGACGCCGATGGGAAGGCAGGTCGCGAGCGACGCGATTCCCGGGTTCCCCGGCGCGCAGAAAATATCGGTCACGCCCGGCGCCTGCGCGAGCTTCCACACGAGCGCGTGCTCGCGACCCCCCGAACCGACAACGAGAATCCTCATCTGGTCAGAAAGCGAGTTTAACCTCACCGGCGGCTTGACGTCTGCGGGCGACGCGCCGTAACCTTCGAACGGCTCTTTGACCGGGTTTCATCCAGAGCGGCGGAGGGACGGGCCCTGCGATGCCGCGGCAACCGATCCGGCGTTTCCCTTCGGGGAGCGACGGACGCCAGGTGCCAAATCCCGCTCCAGGACGCAGGGCGCGCGTTCTCGAGGAAGATGAGATCGAGGCCGAAAATGGCGCGGAGTCCCGACGCCCCTTCGTCCTCGAAGGGGCGTTTTTCATGGGGCTCTTTTCATGAAGAAAGACATTCGGGAGCGGCTACGGGCCGAGGTTCTCCTCGCCGATGGGGCGATGGGGACGCTGCTCGTGTCGCGCGGCGCCCCTGCCGAAGGCCCGCGCTCGCCGAACGCGCTCACGGCGCCAGAGCTCGTCCGCGAGATCCACGACGATTACGTGGCCGCCGGCGCGCAATTGCTCTCCACGAACACGTGGGACGCGAACCGCTCGAAGCTCTCCAGGTTCGACTGGGCCGACTCCCTCGAGAAGATCAACCGGGAGGCCGTGCGCCTCGCCCGCGCGGCTGCCGCCGGGGAATACGTCTACGTGGCAGGCGCCGTCGGCCCGCTCGGGCAGCTCGTGAAGCCCTATGGGCCGCTCACGCGTCTCCACGTGCGGGAGCTCTTCACGGAGCAGATCCGGATCCTCCTCGAGGAAGGGGTCGACCTGCTGTCCTTCGAGACGTTCTCGTCGACGCTCGAGGCCGCGGAGGCCCTGCGCGCGGCGCGCGCCTTGTCGGCGGAGATCCCGATCGTCGCGTCGATGACGTTCCTCGCGGACGGCAAGACGAGCTTCGGGGAAGACGTGGAGGACGCGCTCAGCACGCTCGTGGCGGCGGGCGCCGACGTCGTCGGGATCAACTGCACCGTCGGACCCCAGGAGGCCTTCGAGATTTTCGGGCGCGCGGCCGGTTCCGTGTCCGTGCCAATTTCCGTCCGGCCGAATGCCGGTTACCCGTGGGTCGTCTCCGGGCGGACGGTCTATCCCGCGACGCCGGACTACTTCCGCCAGAGCGCGCGCGACCTCCTCCACGCGGGGGCCGCGCTCGTGGGCGGCTGCTGCGGCACCGCACCGGAGCACGTGGCCGCCATGGCGCGCGAGGCCCTGGGCAAGGCCCGCAGCACTCCGGCTCCGCCGACGCGCGCCGTTTTCGTGGAAGACCGCTCCGCCCGCCCGCGCGAGGCCGCGCTCGAGACGTCCGCCCTGAAACGCAAGCTCGCCGATCCGCGCGCCCTCGTCGTGACCGCCGAAGTCGAGCCCCCGAAGGGCGTCGACGCCTCGGCCGCGGTGGACGGCGCCCGTACCCTGCGCGCCCTCGGCGTGGACGCGATCAACATCACCGACAATCCGATGGCGCGCCTCCGGATGTCGTCCATCGCCGTCGCGCATCTCATCCGCACGGAAACGGGTGCCGAGACGATCTTCCACTGCTCGCCGCGCGACCGGAACGTCCTCGGCATCCAGTCGGACCTCCTCGGCGCGGCCGGGCTCGGCATCAAGGCGCTTCTCGTCGTGGGCGGCGATCCCCTGAAGATCGGGGATTACCCGCAGGCGAAGCGCGTCGGCGAGGTGGACACTCTCGGGCTCCTCCGGATCGTGCGCGGCCTGAACGCGGGCACCGACCTCGCGGGCGGCGCGATCGGCTCGGCCACGTCGTTCGCGATCGCGTGCGCGGCGAACCCCGCGGCGAAGGACCTCGACGCCGAGATCTCGAAGCTCTCCGCCAAGATCGAGGCGGGCGCGACGTTCGCCCAGACCCAGCCCGTCTACGACGTGGCGGCGCTGGACCGTTTTTGCGCGCGCGCCGAGGCGCGGGCGATTCCGATCCTGATCGGCCTCATCCCGCCGAAGAGCCTGAAGCAGGCCCTCTACTTCGCGAATGAGGTCCCGGGTATGGTCGTGCCCGAGGAAATCCTCGTTCGGATGCGCCGCGCGGCCGAGAAGGGCCCCGCGTTCGAAGAGGAGGAAGGGCTCGCGATCGGCGTCGAGCTCGCGCGCGCGATCGCCGAGCGGGCGCGCGGCCTCCACATCATGCCGATGGCGCGCTACGACGCCGTGAAGAGGATCCTCGAGGCGCTCGGGGCGAAGGCGAAGCACGCATGAGCGAAGCGCGCATGACCGCCGAAGTTCGCCTGCGCGCGCTCCTGAAGGAGCGCATCGCCGTGATCGATGGCGCGATGGGGACCATGATCCAGGCCCGCTCGCTGGACGAGGCGGCCTACCGCGGCACGCGTTTTCGGAGCCATCCGAAGGACGTCAAGGGCGCGAACGACCTCCTCGTCCTGACGCAGCCCGCGATCATCGAGGAAATCCATCTGCAGTACCTCGAGGCGGGCGCCGACATCGTCGAGACGAACACGTTCAACGCGCAGGCGATTTCTCTCGCCGACTACGGCCTCCCGAGCCTCGCGTATGAGATGAACGTCGCGGCGGCGGGCACCGCCCGCCGTGCCGTGAATGCGCACCGCGCCGCCACGGGGAAGGACGCCTTCGTCGCCGGCGCGATCGGCCCCACGAACCGCACGCTGTCGCTCGCCGTGGACGTGAACGACCCGGGAAAGAGGACCCACGTCTTCGACGAGTTCGTCGCGGCCTACACGGAGCAGATCCGCGGCCTCCTCGACGGCGGGGTCGACGTCCTCCTCTTCGAGACGGTCTTCGACACGCTCGTCCTCAAGGCGGCCCTCTTCGCCGCGCTCCAGCACTTCGAGGCGGCGCGCCGGAGCGTTCCGCTCATGGTCTCGGTCACGATCACGGACAAGTCGGGGCGGACGCTTTCGGGCCAGATGGTCGAGGCCTTCTGGAACTCCGTCTCGCACGCGCCGCTCCTCGCGGTCGGAATCAACTGCGCGCTCGGCGCGAAGGAGATGCGGCCCTACATCGAGGAGCTGTCCGCGATCGCGCCGGTGTTCCTGAGCGCGTACCCGAACGCCGGGCTCCCGAACGCGTTCGGGGGCTTCGACGAGACGCCCGAGATCATGTGTGGAGACATCGGCGCCTTCGCGCGCGAGGGCTGGGTGAACATCGTGGGGGGCTGCTGCGGCACCACGCCCGCGCACATCCGCGCGATCGCGAACGCCGTGAAGGGGCTGCCACCGCGGCGGCTTGAGGCGCCCGAGCGCACGACGCGCCTCTCGGGCCTCGAGCCCTACACGTTCCGGCCCGGGGTCTTCACGGTGGTCGGAGAGCGAACGAACGTCACGGGGTCTCCGAAGTTCGCGAAGCTCGTTCTCGCGGGCGACTACGAGGGGGCGCTCACGGTGGCGCGCCAGCAGGTCGAGGGGGGGGCGAACGTCCTCGACGTGAACATGGACGAGGGGATGCTGGATGGGAAAGCGGCTATGACGCGGTTCCTGAACCTCCTCTCGGCCGAGCCCGACATCGCATCGCTTCCCATCATGCTCGACAGCTCGAAATGGGACGTGATCGAAGCCGGGCTGAAGTGCCTCCAGGGCAAGTCCATCGTGAACTCGATCAGCCTGAAGGAAGGCGAGGATTCCTTCCGGAGGCACGCGCGCCTCGTGCGCCGCTACGGGGCCGCGGTCATCGTCATGGCGTTCGACGAGGAAGGACAGGCGACGACCGCCGAGCGCAAGGTCGCGATCGCCGCCCGGGCCACCCGCATCCTCACCGACGAGATCGGCTTTCCGCCCGAGGACGTCGTCTTCGACCCGAACATCCTCACGGTCGCGACCGGTATCGAGGAGCATGACGCCTACGCATTGAATTTCCTCGAGGCCACGAGGCGGATCAAGGCGACTCTGCCAGGCGTGAAGGTGTCGGGCGGCGTGTCCAACATCTCCTTCTCGTTCCGCGGGAACAACACGGTGCGCGAGGCGATGCACGCGGCGTTCCTCTATCACGCGATCCGGGCGGGCCTCGACATGGGCATCGTGAACGCGGGCCAGCTCGCGGTCTACGAGGAGATCCCGAAGGACCTCCTCGTCCTCGTCGAGGACGTCCTCCTGAACCGTCGCCCGGACGCCACGGAGCGCCTCATCGCCTTCGCCGAGTCCGTGAAGAAGACCGGCAAGGCCGAAGTCGTGGCCGACGCGTGGCGGAGCGGCACTGTCGAGGAACGCCTGTCGCACGCGCTCGTCAAGGGCGTCGTCGACTTCATCGACGCCGACGTCGAGGAGGCGCGCCGGAAGTACCTCGCGCCGCTCGCCGTCATCGAGGGACCGCTGATGGCCGGCATGAACGTCGTCGGCGACCTCTTCGGGTCGGGAAAGATGTTCCTCCCGCAGGTCGTCAAGAGCGCGCGCGTCATGAAGAAGGCCGTCGCGTATCTGCAGCCCTACCTCGAGGCGGAAAAGCGGGCGGGCGCCGCCTCCTCCGAGGTCAAGGTGCTGCTCGCGACCGTGAAGGGCGACGTGCACGACATCGGGAAGAACATCGTGGGCGTCGTGCTGCAATGCAACGGCTACGCCGTCGTCGATCTCGGGGTCATGGTGCCCGCTGACCGCATCCTCGCGGCAGCGAAGGAGCACGGGGCGCGCGTCGTCGGGCTCTCCGGGCTCATCACGCCGTCCCTCGACGAGATGGTCCACGTGGCCCGGGAAATGGAGCGCGCGGGTTTCACGGTCCCCCTCCTCATCGGGGGTGCCACGACGAGCCCCATCCACACCGCCGTGAAGATCGCGCCCGCTTACGGGCCGCCCGTCGTCCACGTGCTCGACGCGTCGCGCGCTGTCGGCGCGGTCAGCGGCCTCCTCGGCGCCGAGGCGGCCGGGGTCGCTGACGCAAACCGGAAGAAACAGGCCCTTCTCGTCGCCGAGCACGAGAAGCGATCGGCCAAGCCGCTCCTGTCTCTCGCCACGGCCCGCGCCCGCAAGCCGCGCTTCGACTGGGCGGGCGCGGATCTTCCCGTTCCCCTCTTCACGGGCGCGCGCGCCCTCCACGACGTGCCGCTCGCCGACCTCGTGCCTTTCATCGACTGGTCGCCGTTCTTCCACGCGTGGGAGCTGCGCGGGAGGTATCCGCAGATTCTCGAGGACCCGATCGTCGGAGAGAAGGCGCAGGAGCTCTTCGCGGACGCGCGGGCTCTCCTCGACCGGATCGTGAGAGAGCGCCTGATTTCCGCGCGCGGGGTCTACGGGTTCTTCCCGGCGAACGCGGACGGCGATGACGTCCGCCTCTTTGCGGACGCGGCAAGGGCGCGACCGCTCGCGACGCTTCACACACTCAGGCAGCAGATGGAGAAGCCGGAGGGGCAGCCCCTCGAGGCTCTCGCCGACTTCGTGGCGCCGAAAGAGAGCGGACGGGCGGACTTCGTCGGTGCCTTCGCCGTGACCGCCGGCATCGGCGTCGACGCGCTCTGCCAGGTGTTCGAGAAGGACCACGACGACTATTCCTCGATCCTCGTGAAAGCGCTCGCGGACCGGCTCGCCGAGGCCTTCGCCGAGATGCTGCACCAGCGCGCGCGCCAAGACTGGGGTTACGGCCGGAACGAAAGCCTCACGGCGGACGACCTCCTCCGCGAGCGCTACCGCGGCATCCGGCCGGCTCCGGGCTACCCCGCGTGCCCGGACCACACCGAGAAAAGCACGCTCTTCGCGCTTCTGGATGCACAGACACACGCCGGAATCTCGCTCACCGAGAACTTCGCGATGACGCCCGCGAGCTCCGTCAGCGGGTTCTACTTCGCCCATCCCGAGGCGCACTACTTCGGCGTCGGCCGCCTCGGGCGCGATCAGGTCGAGGACTACGCCCGGCGCAAGGGAGCCCCGCTCGCCGACGTCGAGCGGTGGCTGTCGCCAAATCTCGGGTACGAGCCGGAGGCCGCGCCGCGGCCTGCGGCCGCGGCCGCGCGCTGACGAAGACTCGGGCCGCCACCGGCTTCCCGTATCGCTGCGTCGGAGGCCCACTCGCCGCTGCGGGAGGTCGATTCGCCGAAAAGGAGGGGCCGAACGCGCCCGGGCGCCGTACCTTATCCCCGGGAGAATTGCCATGGACAGCAGCGAGCTCAAAAGAACCCCGGACACCAGCCCCCGTTCCGACACCATGTCCCGGCTCGTCATCGGCGTTTCGCTCATCGCCGCGGGCGTGCTCTTCACACTCGACAACTTCGGTGTCATCGCGATCGGAGACCTCTGGATGTTCTGGCCTCTGGTCCTCGTCGCGGTCGGCCTCGCGAAGCTCGCGTCCCGCTCGTTCATGACCGGAACGATTCTCATAGCGGTCGGCACGCTCTTTTTCCTGCGCACGTTCGGCCTCTTTCACTTCCGGCTGAGCTACCTCCTTCCGCTCATTTTCGTGTTCATAGGCCTGCGCATCATCTTCGCGCAGCGCCCGGGCGCCCGCTCGTGGGACGCGTCCGCGAACCCCGGCGGCACCCTGAACGAGTGGGCGGTCTTCGGCGGCGGCGAGCGCCGCATCATCTCCCCCAACTTCCAGGGCGGGCAGGCGAACGCCGTCTTCGGCGGGTTCAACCTGGACCTCCGCGACTCGAAGATGGCGGGCGATCGCGCTGTGATCGACGTCTTCTGCTTCTGCGGCGGCGGCGAGCTTCGCGTGCCCGAGGACTGGAACGTGATCCTGAAGGTCGTGCCGATCTTCGGCGGCACGGACGACAAGAGCCGCCACGTCCTCAGCGAGCCCGCACGCGCGCGGAAAGACCTTCTCGTCACCGGCTTCATCCTCTTCGGCGGCCTCGGCATCAAGAACTAGGGGCGCGGCGATGCACCCCTTCTTCACGCAGTCGGGACGCCTGGGCGTCTACCTTCTCGGCTGGATTCCGCTGACCGCGATTCTCGGCGGACTTCTCATGCTCGCAGGGGGGCTCTCTCTCCTCGAGGCGGCTGCCCTCGCGACTCCGCTCGGGCTCCTCTACGCGTTTCTGTGCCTCTCGTCCTGGTATCTGTGCCGGGCCTTTCCTGTCGACTCGGCCCGGCTTCTCGTGACCGCGTCGGCGCTCGCCATGGCCTCGATCGTGGCCGCCTCGCTCTGGCTTCTCTCCGGAACGACGCTGGCGTGGGGGCTCGCGCTTCTTCCCGTGTTCGAGACCCTGCCCGACCGGCTCGCGCACGCCGGCCCCGTCGTGTTCCTCCTCGGGGTCCTCCTCTACCTGCTCGTTCTCGCGATGCACTACGTGCTCGAAGCCGCGGAGGCGGCGCGCGACCAGGAGCGCCGCGCGGCGGAGCTCCGGACGCTGGCCCGCGAGGCCGAGCTTCAGGCGCTCCGCGAGCGGCTCAACCCGCATTTCCTCTTCAACAGCCTGAACTCGATCGCGGCCCTCGTCGCCGTCCGTCCGGAGGAGGCGCGCTCGATGTGCGCGCTCCTCTCGGACTTCCTGAGGACGACCCTCGGCATGTCGGAGCGCTCCTCGATATCGCTCCGCGAGGAGCTCGCGCTCGCGCATCGCTATCTCGCGGTCGAGCGCGTGCGCTTCGGCGACCGGCTCACCGTGGCCGAGGACCTCGACGACTCCGCGCTCGACGTGGCCGTTCCGCCCATGCTCCTGCAGCCGCTCGTCGAGAATGCCGTCAAGCACGGCATCGGGGCGCGCCTCGAAGGCGGGATTCTCTCCCTCGTGACGAAGCGCCGGGGAGACCGCGTGTCTATCGTGATCGAGAATCCCGCGGACTCCGGATCGGAAAGGCCCGCCGGCGCGGGAATCGGACTCGCGAACGTGAAACGCCGCGTGGCCGCGTACTGGGGCGACGCCGGGCACGTCGGCGCCGGCCTCTCGAACGGCCGTTTCCGCGTGGAAATCGAGCTGCCCGCGGCACCCTGACGCGTCCCCTCGCGGGCAGGGCGCTACCATCGGGCCGTGCCTTCCCCTCTTCTCGGCGCCGTGCTCGTGGACGACGAGGCGCTCGCGCGGTCCTTCGTGCGCCAGCTTCTCGCCGCCCACCCGGACATCCGGGTCCTGGCCGAGTGCGCGAACGGCTTCGAGGCCGTCCGGGCCGTCGCCGAAACGAAGCCCGACATCCTCTTTCTCGACGTCCAGATGCCGCAGCTCGACGGGCTCGAGGTGCTCGAGCTGATCGACCGCGATGCCGCGGGGCGGCCAGCAGTCATCTTCGTCACCGCCTACGACCAGTACGCGCTGAAGGCGTTCGACGCGAACGCCGTGGACTACCTCCTCAAGCCGTTCGACCGGGCGCGCTTCGACCGGGCGCTCGAGAGGGCGCGCACCCGGCTCGCGGCGGGCGGCCTGCCGCCCGCGTTGCCCCTCGTGCCGCGCGGCGCGCCGCTCTCGCGCGTCGTCGTGAAGGATGGCGTCACCGTGACGGTGCTGCCCGTCGAAAAGATCGACTACGTGAAGGCCGAGGACGACTACGTTCTGCTCTCCTCGGGCGGCCGGAATCACATCAAGAAACAGACGCTCGCGAGTCTCGAAGACGCGCTCCCAGGGGAGCGGTTCGTGAGAATCCACCGGTCCTATCTCCTCAACCTCGACCGCCTCGCGCGCGTCGAAGGCTCCACGACGGGCGCTTTCACGGCCGTCTTGATCGACGAAGCCCGCCTTCCCGTCAGCCGCGCGGGCGCGCAGCGTCTCCGCGCGCTCCTCGGGCCCAGGTGACGACCCGGCGCCGCCGCGACGGCCGCGCTAGAGTCGCGCCGTGAACGCGAAGTGGCTCTTCGGGAAGAAGAAGCTCGCGAAGTCGCCGACCCTCGAGAAGGACATCCCGCGCGACGACGAGAGGCGCGGCCCCGTGCCGCCACCGCCGCGCACGGCGCACGCGCCGGGGGTCTCGGTTTGCGCGTTCGAGGAGATACCCGCTCCGCACCTGTTGCGGTTCGGCGAAGGACACGAGGGATTCTTCTTAGAAGGGGAAGAGGGGAAGGGCGGAGCGGCGGCGCTGCTCGTCCTTGCGGCTGGCGGCGAATTCAACGAGGTACCCGGCGACGTCCTCATCTGGGTGGCTTCCTCTCTTTCACTCGAAGAAATTTCCAGAACATCACCCAGACCCCACCACCACATCAGGAGAGACGGCGTCGCGGGCGCGGCCTTTCCCGGAATCACCGGCCTCCGCGTGCTTGCGCGTCTGCCCAAGACGGGCTTCGCCGTGCTTCGGCTCGGCCCGCCTCCGGGCGCGCGGTGGGTCTTTCGCGGCGTCAGCGCATTCGCCGTCTTCTCGGGGCGCTTCGCCGCGTTCGACGGAGACGACGTGAAGGAGGTTCGCGCGGGCATGCTCGCGCGCGTCGCCGATCCCTCCGCGACGCTCTATCTCGAAGCCGGCAACGACGCGGCTCTCGCGGTCGCGCTCGCGGCGGACGACTTCATCGCGACTCTGGGTTAACGCGGCTCGGGACTACAATGGCGCCCCGATTCTCGGAGGACCCCATGGTCAGTGCCAGGACGGTTCCGCCCGAGCGCAGGACCGCAGAAGCTGCGTCGCAGGAAATCTCGCCGACGATGAACCCGAAGGGCGAGATGCTGTGGGAGAGTTCTCCCTCGCGCTACATCGCAAAGGTGAGCCTCACGACCGGCAAGGAAGTGCTCCGGCCCATCGACCCCGACGAATTGCTCGTTCACGCCCACCGGGACAAGAACCCCATCGACGTGACCGCGCAGTACCTCGCGAGCCGGCTCATCCATTGGACCGGCAACGAGAATGCCGTCAAGGACGGCCTCAGAAAGGTGAATCTCCTCGGGATCAAGCTCGCCGAGGCGCTCGGCTCCGCGACGGGAAGCAAGGCGGTCGAAAAGGGCGCGAAGAGCCTCATCGGCGTGACCGACCGCGACGTCTTCTTCAAGTTCCGTGAGGCTACGCATCTTTCCGAGAAAGAGGTCAAGGCGCGCATCGAGAAGCTGCAGCGCGACGCACGCACGCTTCTGCGGGCGCGCGGCAGGAGCCCCCGGCTGCACGTGCTCCTCACGGGCGCGACCGGATTCCTGGGCAAGGAGCTCCTCGCGCAGGCCGCGAACGACCGCCGCATCGAGCGCGTCGTCTCCGTCGTGCGGCCCGAGAAGATCCGCGATCCAAAGACGAAGGAAGTCGTCCGGGTCCTGTCGCCCAGGCAGCGGGGCGCGCTCCTCCTGAAGCGCCTTCGCATCACGGGGGCGAAGGCGAAGAAATACGTCTTCGTCGACGGAGACATCGAGAAGCCGGATCTCGGCATCGCGCCGCGGGAGATGGCGCGCCTCAGGAAGACGCTCACGCACGTCGTCCACTGCGCGGCAAGCGTCTCATTCGACGATGCGTACGAGAACTCCTTCCGTGCGAACGTGCAGGGGGCGCGCAACGCCCTCCAGTTCGCCCTCGGGATCCAGGAGGCCAAGGGCACGAAGTTCATCCAGCACGTCGCCATCGAGACGTCCTACATCCACGGGCGGAAGAAGAAGACGACCGCTCAGGAAAGCGAGCTCGTGTTCCCCCGGAACTTCTACAACAACTTCTACGAGCTCACGAAGGCGATGGCGTCGCTCGAGACGGATTACACGCTCGTCGACAAGGGCCTCCGCGTGTCGCAGCTCCTTCCCTCGATCGTCATCGGCAACAGCAGGACCGGCAACAACCGGGGCGACACGAAGGTCGTGAACGCGCCCATCAACGCGTTCGGACGCTCGAAGGAAGCGATGGACGCGCTGCAGGCGGATGCCGTGGGCCGCGGGAAGGCGTGGCTCATCGGCGCGATCGCGTCGAGCTTCCCCGGGGACGCTTCGGCCGAGCTGAATCTCGTGCCCGTGGACCGCGTCGTCCAGGGGATCCTCGCGGCCCTCACGGTGCCCGAGTCGATCGGCGAGCGCATCCATCTCGCGACGGACAACCGCATCCGGTCCGAGGACATCGCCCGCATCACGCGCGAGGAGATCGGCATCAACGTGCGCCTCGCCGACCCCACGCTCTTCCGCAACATCACGCTGCCGATCGTGAAGACGGCGCTCGAGAGGGGCGGCGAGCCCAAGCTCGCGAACGCTCTCGAGAAGCTCGGGACGATCTTCGGCGGATACGGCGAGTGGGGCCAGCCGATCCACGACGTGGGCAACGACGTCCGCATCCTCGGCCTGCCCCTGAGGCGCCCGAACACCGAGCACGCGTTCCGCATGCTCTGCCGGCACAACAAGTTCGTTCAGGACTTCGGGAAGGTCCGCGATCTCGACGAGATCGCGCGCCGCGAGTTTCTCTGGGAGAAGGTCCTCGGCGACATCGAGCACGTGACGGGACGCCAGGTCGCGTCCCTTCCGCCTGGCGAGTTCCGCCGATTCCTCACGCAGCGCATCGAGTTGAAGACGTTCACCGAAAGATAGCGCGCTGGGTTCCGCCTACGGCACCGCGAGCAGGTAGTCCGACATCGCCGAGAGCTCGGCGTCCGGCAGGAACCGGAACGACGGCATCTTCGAGCCCGGCACGAGCTTTTTCGGTTCCTTGAAGTGCGCGACGAGCCAGTCCCTGTCGCGTTTGCCGAGGAGGTGCTGGAGCGCGGGGCCCTTGCGCCCGCCCTCGCCGTAGAGCTGATGGCACTGCCGGCAGTCTTCGCGATCGATCGCGGCGCCCCCTACGCGGATCGGCTGCGGCAGCGCGGAGAAACGCGGCCCGTCTCTCCCGAGCGCCTCTACGTACGCGAGGAGCGACGGAATGTCCTTGTCGGGACTCTCGCCGTCCTCCTCGGTGGCGGCCGGCTTCGCGCCCTTCTCCTTCACGTGCGCGGCGACTGCGTCGCCCGCGAGAACGTGCGCGCGCGCCGCGAGACCAACCGCGTTCGGCGAGGCGTCCGCCGCCGGCCGGCCCTCCGCCCCGTGGCACGAAGCGCAGCCGCGCCTCTCGTATGAGGCGAATCCGCCAAGGAGGCGCGCGTCGGGCGGCGGCTGGGACGCCGGGTCGAGCCCCGAAACATTTCCCTTCGGGGTGTCGAGCGCTCCGAAATAGAGGAGGCCGAGGAGCAAGGCCGCCCCCGCACCGCCGGCCGCGAGAACGAGTCGCCGGTCGCGGGGCCGCCGGGAGGCCCCGCGGTCGAGCCACGGAACGAGCGCGAGGAGAAGCATCGAGACCCCAGGGAGGACCGCGGTCCCGATCGGTTCGAACGGGCCCTTGAAGAACTTCAGGAGTTGAAAGAGCGGGAGGAAATACCACTCGGGCCGTGGCACGTAAGAGGTGTCCGTCGGGTCTGCGAGCCGTTCGAGCGGCGCGGGATGCCGCGCCGCGAGCCAGAAGAGCGCGAGGACGAGAGCCAGCGCGAGCGCGCCGTCCCGCGCGGCCTGATAGGGAAAGAACGGCTCGCGTGGATCGGGTTCGTCCGTCGGCCCGGCGTGCCCGTGCCGGCGCATCAGGAGGAGGTGGACGGCGACGAACACGAAGGTGAGAAGCGGCAGCAGGACGACGTGGAGCGCGTAGAAGCGCGTCAGCGTCGCCGCGCCGACGGTGGGGCCTCCCGCCATGAGGCGCGAGGCCGCGGCCCCCGCGATCGGGAGCGCCGCGGGCACTCTCGTGCCGACCACCGTCGCCCAGTACGCTTTTTGATCCCACGGAAGGAGGTAGCCGGTGAAGCCGAATCCGAGCACGAGGAGGAGGAGCGCGAGCCCCACGAGCCAGTTCAATTCCCGCGGCCGGCGATAAGCGCCGAAGACGAACGTGCGCGCCATGTGAAGCGCGACGAAAAGCACCATCGCGGACGCGCCCCAGTGATGGAGGCCGCGCACGAGCGCTCCCGCCGGAAGCCGCGTCTGAATCGCCTTCACGCTCTCCCATGCATGATCCGGCGTGGGGGCATAGGCGAGCGCGAGCGCGAAGCCCGAGGCGAACTGGACGAGGAGCGCGACGAGCGCCGCGGAGCCCAGGGTGAAGAACCACGCCCGCCGGACGGAAACCGGCTCGTCCGCGAACGCGCGCCAGAGCGACGAGAGAGAGGCGCGCGACTCCAGGAATTCGAAGAGCCTCTTCACGCGTCGAGCGCCGAAGCGTCGAGCTGCACGCGTCCGCCGATCACGACGAGCGGCAAGCGTGTGAGGGGCCGCGGCGGCGGGCCGGCGAGCACGGCGCCATCGGGCCCGTAGACGCCGCCGTGGCACGGACAGAGGAACGCGTTGCGGCCCCGGTCCCACGAGACGCCGCACCCGAGGTGGCTGCACGTCGTCGCGAGCGCCGCGAGGCCCGACGCGGCACGGCCGTCACGCACGACGGCGAATCGTTCCTTCACGCGGCGTGTCATGTAGCCGTCCTCAACGGCGCGTTCGACAAGGACTTCTTCGGGCCCCGCCGCGCCCGCGCGCAGCGCCTCGAAGGCCGACGCCGGGCCGACGTCGAGAAGCATGGGCTCTTGCGGGGCGCGCCGCCGAAGCGGGCCGAGGACGAAGGCGAGCACGGCCCCCGAGACGGAGGATGCAGCGGTGAGGGCCGTCCCGAACGCCGCGAGCGTGAAGGTGCGTCGCGTTGGCATCATCCCGTCCCGAGAAGAGACTTCGTCTCGGGAAGGATATTCCGGCCTAGCGCCTGCGCCGGGCCCAGGGCCGCGAGGGCCGGGGGAAGCCGCTTCACGTGTTGCATTATGGAGAGACATGGGCCCAAACAGGACGGAGGACGTCCGGACCGGCGACACGATCGACATCGACGGCGGATACCAGCACCGCGCGCTCACCGAGGGCTTCGTGGTCCAGCGGTTCTGGCACCGGCTCAAGACGGTCACGATCGAGCGCGTCGCGCCGCCGGAGCCCGGGATGGTCGTGCTCGACCTTGGCTGCGGCTCCGGTGTCGTCGCGGACTGGCTCGCGGAGCGGGCCGGGACCGTGGACGCCGTCGACGCGAACCTGCGGGCAATCGGCTACGCGCGGCGGACGTTCGTCCGCCCGAACCTCTCTTTCCATCTCGCGACGGCGGATGCGCTTCCGTTCCCTGATGGTCGGTTCGACCGGATCTACGTCCTCGAGTTCATCGAGCACCTTTACTGGGGCCAGCTCGCCGCGCTCTTCGCGCGGCTCCGCGCGCTCGATCCGCCTCCGGTGGATCCGTCGGTCGTGCCGCCGCCGGCCCCTGGCGCGATCCCGGGCGTCATGCCGCCCTGGTCCGCCGGGCACTTCGTGACGGCGATCGCGGAGCGGCCGTCCGCCGCCGATCCGTTCGTCTACGGCTGGCGGCGGCAGTGCCGGCTGTTCACGGCGACGGATGACGCCGAAGCGCTTGCGATCCTGTCCGCGGCAAAGTGCCGGTATCTCGTCACGACCGACCTTACGCCGCTGCTTCCCGCCTACGCGGCCGCCGTCGGCCGCCCGCCCACGCCCACCGCGAGGATGTTCGCGCGGCGGGTGCACGAGTCGGATGCGCCCCACCCGGCGCCGTTCCTCGAGCGGGTCCTCGACTCGCGGACCGGCACGCGGCGCGCCGACGGAATCTTCCAGCCGCGTTTCCGGGTCTTTCGCGTGCTCGAGGCGACGGCACCCTAGAATCCCAGGAGATGTCGATTCAGGGAAAGCGGGTGTCCGTCGTGATGCCCGCCTACAACGCCGAGAAAACGCTGCACCTGGCGTGGAATGAGATCCCGAAGGACTGGGTCGACGACGTCATCCTCGTGGACGACGCCTCCAAGGACCGCACGGTCGAGGTCGCGCGCGCGATTCCGGGCCTTCACGTCGTGACGCACGCGCAGAACCGCGGCTACGGCGCGAACCAGAAGACCTGCTACGCGACCGCGCTCGCGCGCGGCGCGGATATCTGCGTCATGGTGCACCCCGATCACCAGTACGACGCCTCCGTCCTCCCCGACCTGATCGGCCCGATCGCGCGCGATGAGGAAGATGCGATGTTCGGCAGCCGCATGCTCGGGGGGCGCCCGCTCGAGGGCGGGATGCCGAAGTGGAAGTACCTCGCGAACATCTTCCTGACCGCCGTCGAGAACGCCACGTTCTACCTCTACCTCACCGAGTACCACTCGGGCCTCCGCGCCTATTCGCGCCACTATCTCGAGAGCGTGAACCTCGAGGCCTTCTCGGACGACTTCGTCTTCGACACGGAGATCATCGCCGCGGGCATCTGGAAGAACATGCGCATCCGCGAGGTCCCGATCGTGACGCGTTACTTCGACGAGGCCTCGCAGATCGACTTTTGGAATTCGTGCGTCTACGGCCTCTCGATCCTCGGCGTCATGGCCCGGTTCAAGGCCGTCAAGTGGGGATGGCGGAACGACCCGATTTTCCGGTGAGCGACCGGCGCGCGCCCTTCGGTCCGGCCGCCCTCGCCGCGGCGCTCCTCGTCGCCGGCGCGGCCTTTTCCCACGCGGATCTCCTCTCGGGCCGGACGACCCCCGCCTACCGCGACATCGCGACCACGCAGCGGCCCGCCCGCGCGCTCGCCGCCCGCCTCGACGGGGCGCACCTCGATCCCTACGCGTCCTTCGGGCAGGCGTATCGGGGCAATCCGAACCTCCTCCTCGCGTATCCCTTTCCGGCGAGCCCGCGCTTTTTCGGCGTCCACCTCCTCCTCCACCTCGGGCTCGGCCTGCTCGGAGCGTTCCTCTTCCTGCGCACGGAGGTCCGCTCGAGAGAGGCGGCGCTGACCGGCGCGTTCGCGTTCGGCCTCTCGGGCTATGTCCTGTCTTCGGCGGCGTTCCTGAACGCGACGACGACGATCGCGTGGATGCCGTGGCTGCTCTTCGCCGTCGCACGAGCACGGACGGCGGCGGGACGGCCGGGCCTCCTCCGCGCGGGCGGACTCGCGCTCGTCTCCTCGGCGCTCCTCGTCCTCGGAGGCGAGCCGGCGCTCGCGGCCCTCGCGCTCCTCACGGCCTTCGCTCTGGCGCTCCGCGGGCCGGCCAAGGCGCGCGGGCACGGCCTTCTCGCCCTTTTTGGTGGAGGACTCGGCGCGACCCTCCTCGTCTCGCCGTGGCTCCTCGAGGTCGCGCGCGCGTCGAGCTTCGCGGCGCGCCGCTCGCGCGGGTTCTCGTGGAACGAATTCGCCGCGGTCGGCTTTCACCCGCTGCGCCTCCTCGAGACGCCGTTTCCGCTTCTCTTCGGCGATCCCACCCGAATCGTCTCGGGAGCGTTCTGGGGCTTTGCGGTGACGCAGGGAAACCCGCCGTACCACGCCTCGCTCTCTTTCGGAGTCGTCCCTCTCGCGCTCGCCGCCGTGTTCGTCGTCTCCGCGCGCCGGAGCGAAGGGCGCTTCTGGATCGGCGTCGCCGCCCTCGCGCTCGCGGCGTCCGTCGCGCCGTGGCTCCCGGGCATGCGCGCTCTGTACGAGGCCGTGCCCGCCGCCCACGTGCTGCGCTATCCCGTCAAGGCTCTCCTTCCCTGCACGCTCGCGCTCGCGGTCCTCGCGGCGCGCGGCGCGGACCGGCTCCTCGTCGAAGGCGCCCTGCCGCGCTTCCGGCGGCGCGCGGCAGGCGTTCTCTTCGCGTTCGGCGGCCTTTTGGCGGCCCTCGCGATCGCGGGGCGGCTCGCGCCCGGCCGCGTCGAAAGGTTGCTCCTTTCGGGCTGGGATCCGGCGTGGAGATCGGATCCGCGCGTCGTCCTCGCTCCGGTCGTGCACCGGCTGCCGGGTCAGGCGGCGCTCGCCGGCGCGGGGCTCGTCCTCGTCGCGCTGCTCCTCCTGCGCGGAGCCGCCGACTCGCGCGGCGGCCTCATCCTGCTCAGCGCGACCGCGCTTTCGCTTCTCGCCGGCGCCCCGCATACGATTCCGCGCGTTCCGTCCTCCCTCTACGAGAGGCCTTCACCTCTCGTAGAACGTGCCGCCGCGCTCGGAGGGCGCGTCTTCGAGCGGGCATCGAAGGATTTCGACGCCGTGCGCCGCGGCCCCGCGGGGCGCATCGAAAGCGACGGCCTCCTCGATCTCGTCTCGGCGCAGGTGCGGCAGGGCTGGGCGCTCTCCGGCGCGCCCCACGGCCTCGCGTATGCCTGGGATCCCGATCCCGACGGCAGCTACACGATTCTCACGCGCTACGCCTCCGACGTCCTACGCCAGAGAAGCTGGGAGCGGCGTGTGAAGTGGCTTCGGGCGGCGGCCGTGACGTCCGTCATCGCGTCGGACGTGCCGGCGGACACTCCGGGCCTCGCGCCCGTCCTCGTCGAGGCGTCCGTGGGCGTGCCCGTGACACTCTGGAAGCTCACCGCGCCCCTGCCGGGCGTGAGGCGTTCGAGCCGCGTCGTGCCGGCGGGCTCGGTCAGCGAGACCGTCGCGGTCTTCGAGCGCGAGGACTTCGACCCGAAAACCGACGTCGTCATCTACGGGAAGGAGGCCGCGGCGCTCGCCTCCCCCGAACGCGATCCTTCGGCCGCGGCCCGCGTCCTCGAGGACGGGCCGGACCGCCTCGTGATCGAAACGTCGGGGGTGCGCCCCGCGGTCCTTCACGTGGACCGCAGTTTCACACCGCGCGTCGCCGCCAGCGTGAACGGGCGCCCCGTGACGCTCCTCGCCGCCGATCTCCATCTCATCGGTGTGCCCGTTCCGGCGGGCTCCGCGCGCGTCGTCGTGGACCTCGCGCCCTGACGGGCGGAGTCGGCCTACCAGCGCTTGAACGCGGGGTGACCCTCGCGCACGGCCACGAACGTGCCCCGGCACGTGGCCGTCACCTTCCCGCCCGCCTCGAGCTCCGCGTCCACGACCGCCCGGTCGCCGGCGGATTCGACGACGCGCGCTTTCAGGTGAAGCGGCTCCTCGATGGGCGTGGGCCGTTTGAGGCGCACGTGGAAGTCGGCCGTGACCGTGGACGGCACGGTCGAGGCGCCGGCCTTCTGCATGAGGTACCACGCGGCCGTCCAGTTGCTGTGGCAGTCGAGGAGGGCGCCGATGATCCCGCCGTTCAAGACATCCTCGAACGCGAGGTGGTGTGGCTCGGCCTTCCATGTCGCGACGACTTCGTCGCCCTCGGCGAAGCTGCGGATGCGAAGGCCCTTCTCGTTCGCGGGGCCGCAGCCGAAGCAGCGGGTGTTCGGGCCGTACGTCTCCTGGAGGCTCTTCATGCGGCGATCATCCCATTTTGATGGTTTCAAGGAATGGTCTAACCAAAGTCGAGAGCCTTCGACGCGCAGAGACTAAACTTCCCGCTGGAGATCCGATGCAGGATAGTGAACTAGAGCAACTGCTTTCCGACATCGAGTCCGACCGAACGGAGCGAAAATCGTCGCTCTCGGATCCGGACCGAGTGCGTCAAGCGATATGTGCCTTCGCGAATGACCTTCCTGACAGCAGGAAACCCGGCGTGGTCTTCGTCGGCGCTTCCGATGATGGCAAACCCTTAGGAGTTCCTGTAACCGACGATCTCCTACTCAGGCTTGCGGCCATGAGGGACGACGGGAAGATTCAACCGTTTCCCTCAATCCTTGTCGAAAAACGTCGCCTCTCGAGAGTCGACGTTGCGGTCGTTATCGTCGAGCCTTCGATTGCGCCCCCAGTCCGGCTCGACGGCCGGACCTGGATTCGAGTGGGGCCTCGGAGGGCTGTTGCAACGGCGGAGGAGGAAAGACGATTGTCGGAGCGGCGCCGAAGCCGCGACCTGCCGTTCGACATTCAGCCACTCCCGTCTGCGACCTTAGACGAGCTTGACCTGGGTCTCTTTCAGAGAGACTACCTGCCCCAGGCTGTCGCGAGAGACGTTGTCGGGCAGAATCAGCGAACCGAAACCGAACAGCTTCAAGGCCTCAGATTCGTCGACGCTCAGAGGCAGGTGACGGTGCTCGGCATGCTCGTCTTAGGCGTTGATCCGCGACGATTCCTACCATGCGATTACGTGCAGTTTCTCCGCTTGGACGGAACAATGCTTACCGATCCCATCCGTGACGAGAAGGAAATTGATGGGCCCCTGCCGAACCTGCTTCGGCGACTCGACGAAGTAATGGAGGCTCACAATGAAACTGCTGTCTCGATTACTGAGGATCGCCTGGAGGTCCGTCGGCCCGTCTACCCCATCGCGGCGCTCCAGCAGCTAACAAGAAACGCGGTGCTTCACCGAACATATGAGGGCACCTCCGCCCCAGTGCGCATAACCTGGTTTCACGACAGAATCGAAATCCAGAATCCTGGAGGGCCCTTCGGACAGGTAACGACAGAGAATTTCGGCACTCCCGGTGTGACCGATTACAGGAATCCGCATCTTGCCGAAGCGATGAAGGTCTTAGGATATGTGCAGCGCTTTGGCGTCGGAATTCAGACCGCCCGAAGAGAACTCGAAAAGAACGGCAACCCACCTCCCGAATTCGAACCGAGAAGTGAGAACGTGTTAGCCGTTGTTAGGCGGAGAAAATGACCGTACCTGTCATCGCGTTTTTCAACAACAAGGGCGGCGTCGGGAAGACGACGCTTGTCTACCATTTGGCGTGGATGTATGCGGACCTCGGGCGCCGAGTTCTTGCCGCAGACCTGGATCCTCAAGCAAACCTTACTGCTGCTTTTCTCGACGAGGAGAGGCTAGAACAACTCTGGCCGGATGGTGCGCATCCTCAGACGGTCTTCGGAGCTCTTGAGCCGCTGGTCAAGGGCACCGGCGACATCGTCGAACACCCGTATTTTGAGCCGGTCGGAGAACGACTGAATCTGCTGGCAGGCGACCTCGCCCTCGGTCGCTTCGAGGATGAGCTCTCGCAGCAATGGCCCCAGGCTGCAGACGGGAAGGAGCGCGCTTTTCGGGTTCTTTCGGCGTTCTGGCGCCTAGTGCAACGCGCAGCGGATTCGGCGAGCGCCTCCTTCGTACTTGTCGATCTTGGCCCCAATCTCGGCGCGTTGAACCGCTCCGCGCTGATTGCTTCGGACTTTCTCGTGGTCCCTCTTGCGCCTGACCTCTTCTCGCTACAGGGGCTTCGAAACCTTGGGCCGACTGTAAGGGAATGGCGGCGGGAATGGGCTGAGCGGAGAAAAAAGAGCCTGGCGAAGGACCTCACGCTCCCTGAGGGCCGCGTCGAGCCGGCAGGTTACGTCTTAATGCAGCACGCAGTCCGACTGGAGCGCCCGACAGCGGCATATGACCGTTGGGCAAGGCGGATTCCCGCCGTTTATCGAAAAGACGTGCTCGGCGTCGAAACCCATGATGACCCGAGCGCCACGGCGGATCCAAACTGCCTTGGACTCATGAAGCACTATCGCAGCCTGATGCCGATGGCGCAGGAAGCCCGTAAGCCGATCTTCCACCTACGACCGGCAGACGGTGCGATCGGATCGCATGCGGCCGCCGCGCAGCAAGCGCGAGCCGATTTCGAGA
>Ga0097691_1000673_pt1 | contig 28262 bp, 32 predicted proteins | sample NGESurdeep072012_8_FD_72858 | JGI IMG/M metagenome (GOLD analysis project Ga0097691, IMG submission 72858) | Arctic peat soil microbial communities from Barrow, Alaska - NGEE Surface sample 210-1 deep-072012 | ecosystem: Environmental > Terrestrial > Soil > Wetlands > Peat ... | reverse complement strand
GAGGTCCAACCCGATCGTGCTAATCTTATCCATGGACGGCTCCTCTCTATGTGGCGTTCTAACCAACGACCACGCTATGGCACTCCGATGCCGCTGAGCAGGGGCCGTCCACCCCATCAAACAACAAACACGGCTTCGCATCCTCGCGGCGCGATGCGCCCGAACTTTGCGTCGATTGCCACCCCCTGAATGAACAAGAGGGCGCAGGGAAAGCCGGGTGCGCGCTGCACCCGCGGTCTCGTGTGCAGGAATGCACAAAGAAACGCACACGAGCATACAGGTTCAGCGGAGGCAATCCGGCTTTCCCTGCGCAGTGGTTTACCGGCTTATTCCGCGCTCTCCCCGGTGACCGGGCTTTCTTGCCACCGTCATCCCTGAGAAGCTTGCTCAAGAACTTGACGCCAGCGTCGGGGCGCCAGGACCACACGGCTTCGCCGTCCGCGACACCGGCGTTCGTCATTCGCCGCCTTCGCGTCCACCGCATCCCACCGCGCGTTCGTGACGATCGCGACCCGCCCCTCTCATCGGGTGAGACACGCGAAGCTAAATCACTGATTTGCCCGACGGGTTAAGCGGAATATTTTTGTCAGAGGGGCTGGACAGGTTTTTAGGTGATTTGCCCGTCGGGTTGTTTTGTCGCGGCTCGGGTCTCAAGATTGCGCTTGTGCGCGAGGCGAAGCAGTTCACGCTTCGCAAGTTGGCTGGCAGGCGCCGACGCGATAGGATTGCGAAAGAAACGGCGGAGCACGCTGACGCTAATCCGCCCCACGAGCTGTTAGCGGGGAAACCAAATCTTCTCGCCGGTCACCGGGTTGATCCCGTAACTTGGCCGATCGTCATCGTCGATGTCGTCGAGGTCCGGATATTGCGGAGGAGCATCGCCGCGTGTCGCAACCACGCGCGGGTACCGGACCTTCGCCAGCTTTGTGCCCTTCGCTTTCAGGCTCACGCGAAAGTGCCAATCGTCGCCATAGTCGAACAGGAACATCATGGTGTGGCCGATCTCCGCAAACGCCTGTGAAATCCTGGTTTTCTTAACGCCGCCGACGCCCGGTGCGGCATCGCCCATATCGGCGAACAGTTCGTATCGGGGAAGCGTGCTCATCAGCGTGGCGGGCTTGAGCCCGCTGTAAAAGCCAAAAGCGTGATCGAATTCGAAACCAAATGCCGTCACGATTGCCTCGGCAAGCCTGTAGAGCGATTTTGACGGCTCGATTTCGATGTCCCGGTAAATTGACATTTTACCGTCAAGCCCGGCGCGCAGGATAAAGGTGTAATTCGACGTCATGTCGGACCTCCACGAGTCGCTGCTGCAATCGTATCATTACTTCGGCAGCTGCGCGGGGCGCGGCAGTTCGTTCGCCGAACCCCAGCTTGCCACCCAGGTCTTCACGTCGTCCAGCGGCACGGCGGTGCGGGTCCGTTTGAAAGCGTCGAGCCGCCGGCGGTCCTCGCCGATATCCGGCCCAGCGATATCGACCACGGAATCGAGAAGCGCCACCGCTTCCGCCAGCACCGCTGCGACATCCTGCCCGCGCTCGTCAGCCATTTCGCGCAGACGCGCATCGGTGTCGGCGTCGATGTCCAGGGTACGGCGGATGATGTTCATGAGGGAAGGTTAATTGCGGAGGGTCGATTTGTCGAGATCATCCTGAGCAGCATCGCGCAGCGACCCGTTCCGGGATAGCATCCGTGCCAACACAATTCCGGGGGAGAATATTATGAATTCGAGGACCATCGCCACCGTCTGGCTCGCGCTGTCGCTGTCGGCCGGCGCCGCAATGGCCGCGGAGCCGGTCGCGGTGGCGGTGGCCGATTTCGACTATACCGACACCTCCGGCGAGATCGCCGACCAGGTCGAGGCGCACCGCGCCCGCGTGGCGGCGTTCGGCCAGTTGCTGCGCGACAGCCTGGTTGCCGACGGCAACTACCGGGTGGTCCGCCTCGATTGTCCTGTTCACCCCTGCACCGCCGCCAGCATGCCCGCGGACGACTTCGTCGCCGAGGCGCGCCGCGCCGGCGCACGGCTGGTGGTCTATGGCGGCATCCGGAAAATGAGCACGCTGGTTCAGTGGGGCGAGGTTCAGCTGGTCGACCTCGAGCGGGACCAATTGCTGCTGCGGCGCACGGTCACGTTCCGCGGCGATACCGATGAGGCGTACCGCCGCGCCGCCGGCTTTGTCGGCGAGACCCTGAAGGATGTCATGCCGAAACCGTGAGAGATTTTGGTGGGCCGTATGAGGAGCATCGCGCGGCGACGCGTTCGAGGATAGCCTACGCGCCAACACATACCCGGGGGAAACCATGAAGTCGAAGACCATCGCCGCCGCCATGCTCGCGCTGGCCCTGTCGGCCGGCGCCGCCGCCGCGCAACCGGCGACGAGTCTCAAGGACCAGATCGTCGGCACCTGGAATTTCGTGGTCGCCGAGGTCACGGCACCCGACGGCAAGAAGTCGTTTCCGTTCGGCGAGACGCCCAAGGGCATCCTGATCTTCACGGCCGACGGCCGCTTCGCGCAGATCCATGTCGCCGGCGACATCCCTAAGATCGCGTCCAACAACCGCATGACCGGCACGCCTGAGGAATACGCCGCAATCATGCGGCGCAGCCTGTCGGTGTTCGGCACCTGGACGGTCGACGAGGCGAAGAAGACGGTCACCTACAACATCGTGTCCGCCTCGTTCCCGAACTGGGACGGCCAGGCGCAGACCCGCACCATCGAAAAGCTCACCGCCGACGAGTTCGTCAACACCAATACCAGCGTGGCCGGCGGGCGCGGCAGCGCGAGCAATTTTTACCAGCGGGTGAAGTAGGGCGGAGGACGGCGCGCGCGATCGTACTGACCAACCAGAAGGGCGTGGTGCCGGAATCGTCCGGCCGGCCGGCAGGTCGGGCTGATGGCCAATGCGGATCAGAGCAGACTGGCGATTAGGTTGAAGTAGCGGGCTGGGCCGCACGAACGGAGCGACATGTCGATTCAGTGGAAAGTCTTTTCCCCTCCGCTGCCAGTTCCGCCGGAGGCTTCTTTCGCTGCGCTCAGGAGTTGCTTTGCGAGCATTCCCTCTAGCATGTTTTCGAGGTTGCTCACATCGATGAGGCCCGACTTTAGCCCGAGGTCTGCGGACTCTAGAGCGGCGTAATAAGGCGTCTTATCTCCAGCTATTTGTTCGGGAATTGTCGGGGCGCCAGGCAGCAAGCTGTCAAGTTTGATACTCAATACCACATAAGCCACCGCGCGCGCGGTGCGGCCATTCCCATCTGAGAATGGATGAATCCAGTTCAACTTCCAAAGCACGTAAGCGCATAGATGAACCGCGCTCATGTCGTTCCAATGATCGTTTACGTAGTCGCACATCAATTCCACTTCTTCAGAGACAAACGCCTCATCAGGAGGTTGATGCCCGCTTCCGCCTATCTTGACGGGTGTATTTCGCCAAGTTCCAGCAAGCGGATGCAGTCCGTCAAGGGCCGCCTTATGCAGCCGCAAGATAACGCTTGAGCGTAAGCGAAAAGGCCGCTCCGCATCCTTCACATGGGCGCGGACAATTTCCAGCGCCAGATTAAACTGTCGAATGCCGTTTTCTGCCTCGCGACGCGCAATCTCGTCGGCGTCAGTGAGTACGGCAGCAGTTTCGGCGATGCTATGGCGATCGCCAGACACGGAATCACTTATGCTCGGCTTCTAAACGGGCATCTAGGTCCGCAACCATCTCGCGAGTGATGCGATCGTTCTCGATATGAGTATTCCCATAAGCAAAGCTACGACGCTGTTCGCGCAACTGATCCGGAGTCATCTCGATTTTGCGAGCCAGATCAACGAGTTCTTGTAAATCTTTTGTCATTGATCTCTCCACTTCCTCGCCTCTTATATGAACTGTATACGTTCCCGTAAAGTTCCTAATGAGCCGTGAACAAGAATTAATATCGGGTGCTTCGCCTGCCAAAACAACCTTGCCGCTCTGGCCGGGCATTTGCCCGGCCACGACGAGGCGAGGGGTGGCCCTCACAACACCCGATTACTCTCCTTCACCTTCTCCGCATCCAGATACACCTGCCCGCCCATCTCCTTGAACTTGGCGCTCATCTGCGCCATGCCATCCTCGATCACCCCCGACACCGACATCCCCACCGCCGCCGGATCGTTCAGCGTCGCCGCATAGTCGCGCACGTCCTGCGTGATCTTCATCGAGCAGAATTTGGGGCCGCACATCGAGCAGAAATGCGCCACCTTGTGGGCTTCCTTCGGCAGCGTCTCGTCGTGATAGGCGCGCGCGGTTTCCGGATCGAGCCCGAGGTTGAACTGGTCTTCCCAGCGGAAGTCGAAGCGGGCGCGGCTAAGCGCGTCGTCGCGCAGTTGCGCGGCGGGGTGGCCCTTGCCGAGATCGGACGCATGGGCGGCGATCTTGTAGGTGATGACGCCGACCTTGACGTCATCGCGGTTGGGCAGGCCGAGATGCTCCTTCGGCGTCACGTAACACAGCATCGCGCAGCCGAACCAGCCGATCATGGCCGCACCGATCCCTGAGGTGATGTGGTCGTAGCCCGGCGCGATGTCGGTGGTCAGCGGGCCCAGCGTATAGAACGGCGCCTCGCCGCACTCCTTGAGCTGCTTGTCCATGTTGATCTTGATCTTGTGCAGCGGCACGTGGCCGGGGCCTTCGATCATCACCTGGCAGCCCTTCTTCCACGCGATCTGCGTCAGCTCGCCGAGCGTCTCCAGTTCGGCGAATTGCGCGCGGTCGTTGGCGTCCGCGATCGAGCCCGGCCGCAGGCCGTCACCGAGCGAGAACGACACGTCATACTTCCGCATCAGGTCGCAGATTTCCTCGAAATGCGTGTAGAGGAAGCTTTCCTTGTGATGCGCGAGGCACCACTTCGCCATGATCGAGCCGCCGCGCGAGACGATGCCGGTGACGCGGTTGGCGGTGAGGTGGATGTAGGGCAGCCGCACGCCGGCGTGGATGGTGAAATAGTCGACGCCCTGTTCGCACTGCTCGACCAGCGTGTCCTTGTAGAGCTCCCATGTCAGTTTTACGGGATCGCCGTCGCATTTCTCCAGCGCCTGATAAATTGGCACCGTGCCGATCGGAACCGGCGCGTTGCGCAGGATCCAGTCGCGGGTGGTGTGGATGTTGCGCCCGGTCGAGAGGTCCATCACGGTGTCGGCGCCCCAGCGGATCGCCCACACCATCTTGTCGACTTCTTCCTCCACCGATGACGTCACCGCGGAGTTGCCGATATTGGCGTTGATCTTGGTGAGAAAATTGCGGCCGATGATCATCGGCTCCAGCTCGCCGTGGTTGATGTTGCAGGGGATGATGGCGCGGCCGCGCGCGATTTCCGAGCGCACGAATTCGGGCGTGACGAACGCCGGCACCGAGGCGCCAAAGCTTTCGCCGTCGGCCAGCGCGGCCTCGGCGCGCTCAAGCTGGACCTTGCGGCCAAGATTTTCGCGGGTGGCGACGTAGATCATCTCCTTGGTGATGATGCCGGCGCGGGCGAACTCGAGCTGCGTGATCATGTGGTCGCCGACCCCGCGCAGCGGCTTGTGATGCGCGGTGAAGGATTTTGCCGCGTGCGAGGCGCCGACATTGCCGTTGTCTTCCGGCTTGATGTCGCGGCCCTGATATTCCTCGACGCCGCCGCGCTCCTTCACCCATGCGATGCGCGGACGCGAAAGCCCGGCATTGACGTCGATGGTCACATCAGGATCGGTGTAGGGACCTGATGTGTCATACACCGGCAGATTCGGCTCGCCGGCGCCTTCGCTGAGGATGATCTCGCGCAGCGGCACCCGCACATCGGGCGCCTCGTCGGGCGTGACAAAGATCTTGCGCGACGAGGGCAGCGGGCCGGTGGTGACGGCGGGAAGCGTGGTGTCGGGATTGGAGCGGATGTTCATGACGTCCTCCTTCAAGGGGCGGCGTTAGATTTCAAGCGGCTTCTGGTTGATATTGGAGCCAGGCGCGCACCCGCGCGTCGGGCTCGGCATTCTGGGTGACGTCGCTGACCACTGCGATCGAGTCGGCGCCGGCGGCGAAGATTGCGGGCGCCTGTTCGAGCTTGATGCCGCCGATCGCGACCAGCGGGATATTGCCGATGCGCTTTTTCCATTCGCTGATTTTCGCAATACCCTGCGGCGCAAAGCGCATCGATTTCAGCGTGGTCGGGAAGATCGGACCGAGCGCGATGTAATCGGGTTTTGCGCGCAACGCCGTTTCAAGTTCTTCGTCGTCATGGGTGGAGATGCCGAGCGTCAATCCGGCGTCGCGGATCGCCTTGAGATCGGCCTCGACCAGATCTTCCTGGCCGAGATGCAGATGCTTGGCGCCGGCCACGATCGCCGCGCGCCAGTAGTCGTTGACCACGAGTTTTGCCGTCGTGCCTTTTGTCATCTCGAGCGCGTCGCTGACGGTCTGCAGCGCCTCCGAATCGTTGAGGCCCTTGGCGCGCAGTTGAATAGTGCCGACGCCGAGCAAAGCGAGGCGCGCGACCCAGGCGACGCTGTCCACCACCGGATAAAAACGATCAGGATACGGCATGCCAGAACGGAGTCCCAACGACAGGGGTTGAAGGAAATGCAAAATCGCGGGCTTCCATCAGCCCGGCCTGATAGGCCAAGCGTCCGGCCTCGACGCCGGATCGAAACGCTTTCGCCATCGCCACGGGGTCGGCGGCCTTGGCAATGGCGGTGTTGAGCAGCACGGCGTCGTAGCCGAGTTCGAGCGCCTGCGCCGCGTGCGACGGCGCGCCGAGGCCGGCATCGACCACCAGCGCGATATCGGGCAGGCGGTCGCGCAACAGCTTCAGCGCATCGCGGTTGATGATGCCCCTGGCGCTGCCGATCGGCGCCGCCCATGGCATCACCACTTTGCAGCCGGCATCGACCAGCCGCATCGCGACGCTGAGATCCTCGGTGCAGTAGGGAAACACCTCGAAGCCGTCCTTGATCAAAATGTCTGCGGCTTCGACCAGGCCGACCACGTCGGGCTGCAGCGTGTCGTTGTCGGCGATCACCTCGAGCTTGATCCATGACGTCGCAAACAGTTCGCGCGCCAGTTTCGCCGTAGTCACGGCCTCGCGCACGCTGCGGCAGCCGGCGGTGTTCGGCAGCACCGTGACATCGAGCTCGCGGATCAGCGACCAGAACGCGTCGCCGGTCTTTCCCCCGGCGGTTTCGCGCCGCAGCGACACCGTGACGATGTTGGCGCCGGAGGCACGGATCGCCTTCTGCATGATCGCCGGCGACGGATACAGCGCGCTGCCGATCAGCAGGCGGGAGGTGAATTCGCGATTGTAAAATTTCAGCATGGCATCAGCGTCCCATCACTTGGGCTGTCATCCCCGCGAAAGCGGGGATCCAGTATTCCAGAGCAGCGGAGATTGAAACGAGAGGCCGCGGCGTACTGGATCGCCCGGTCAAGCCGGGCGATGACAATTGAGTTTGACGCTCACTCATTCTCACCCTCCCTGCCGCGGCGTGATGATCTCGATCTCGTCGCCGTTCTTGAGCGGCGTCTGCGCCCACTGGCTGCGCGGCAGCACGTCGAAATTCAGCGCGATCGCGAAATGGGTGCCCTCATATTCGAGCTCGCCGAGCAGCGCGTCGACGCTGCGCGAGGCGATCTCCCGCTGCTCGCCGTTGACGATCACACGCATTGCATGACCTCGTTGTCGATCTGGCCGCGGTCGACAAAAGCCAGCGTCAACTCCGCCAGCGCCGGCGCGATCAGGAAGCCGTGGCGATAGAGGCCGTTCACCATGATGTGGTTCTTGTCGATGGTGATGCGCGGCAGATTGTCGGGGAATGCCGGCCGCAGGCCGGAGCCGAATTCGACGATGCGCGCCTCGGCGAACGCCGGATGCACGGCGTAGGCCGCGCCGAGCAGCTCCAGCGCGGAGCGGACGCTGACGCCCCAATCCTCGGCTTCGATCGAGGTGGCGCCCAGCATGAACAGGTTGTCCTCGCGCGGAATCACATAGAGCGGCCAGCGCGGATGGATCAGGCGCACCGGCCGCGACAGCTCGACCTCGTCGGTTTCGATCAGGATGAGCTCGCCCTTGACGCCGCGCAGCTCGGGCTGGGTGTCGCGCGCGGCAAGGCCGCGGCAGTCGATCACGATGCCTTCGATATCCGAAGGCGCCGGTTCGCTGTTGAACTTGATGGTGCCGCCGACGGCGATGATCCGCTCGTGCAGTTTCGGCAGCACGCGGCGCGGTTCGACATGGCCTTCGTCGGCGAAGAACAGGCCGTCGCGGAAGCGGCCCTCCAGCGAGGGTTCGAGCTCGGCGAGGCTGCGCGCATCCAGCCGCTGATGACCGGAGGTCAGCCTGGCAAAACGTTCGAAATCGTTGCGGTCGCGGCTATGCGCCACCACCAGCGAACCGTTGAACGGCGTGTCCGGCAATTCCCTGCGCCACAGATCGAGCGCCCGAAGGCCGAGCCGGCTGATGATCGGCTCCGCCGCCTCGCCCTCGCAATAGGGCGCGAGCATGCCGCCGGCCCAGTGGCTGGTGGACAGCATCATCGCCTCGTCGCTGCGCTCATGCAGGGTGACGTCGTGGCCGGCTTGCGCAAACAGCAATGCCTGCCAGGCGCCGGCAATACCTGCGCCGATGACGGAAACGGGGGATTCCCCCCGCGGTAGTTTTGAACTTCGAAACATCCCTGTCCCTTCGCCGGCATGACCCGGATCAGGTTCAAAGGGTCACCGCGGTCTCGCAGCCTGCAAGCAGGATTAGAGCGTGCGGTCTCTCAGCTCCTCGTCAGAGCTCCCCTCGGAACAGGACTAATGTAGGCCGATGCGGCGGAGTGTCAACGCGCGCTTCGCCGGTTTGCACCGGCTTAGCGCGCGGGAACCTGCTGTGCGTTGGCTTCGGCGGGGCTTTTTGCCGTCTCTTTCGCCGGCGCACTGGCGAGCACGGGTTCGGGGTGCCTGAGATGCGCGAGCCGCTGCCGCTTGGCGGCCTCGTAATACCCGCTGGCATAATAGGCCATGGCACGGTTGTGGTCGCCGTTCGCAGCGCGGAAGGCGCCGGCGAGGTACTTCACCGCGTAGGTGAGATTGGTGTTGGGATCGCGCAGTCCTTCGGCTGACCCGGTGTAGCCGAGGCTGCGCGCGGTCGCGAGCTTGATCTGCATCAGGCCGATGGTGCCGCCGCGTCCGACCAGCGCCGGCTGATAACGGCTTTCACGCACGATCACGCGATGCACCAGGGATTCCGCCACGGCATTGGCCTTGGCGTGGGTGGCGACCAGCGCATCATATTGGGCGTGCTGCGCCCGGGCGATTTGCGGAAATGACAGCGCCGCGATGGCGGCGAGCCATGCGAGAGATAACAGACGTTTCATCGGACATGTCATCGGGACTTGGCCTCGGGACTTGGCCTCAGGATTTGGCCGCGGGTGGGCGGGATGCAGCTGTTAATGCTTAACACACCCCGAATGTTGCAATCGCCGGGCGGCGATGTGGCCAAAACCCGACTTTCTTATGCGTTTGCCCGCATCCGTCGTGGCCGATTTACCAAGAATTATGCCATGGCGTACTTCGATCGCTCCCCAGATCCCCTGGGGAAACCCGTAAGAAATCCGGCCGCCGATGACCATGTCCGTTGCCCATACCACCGAGGCTGCGAGCCCGATGCGCGGCCTGCTGCCGCTGTGGGTCGGCGTCGGCGTCTACCTGCTGTTCCTGCTGGCCGGAGACCGGCTGCTGATCGATCCCGATACGATGTGGCAGACACGGTCGGCCAGTGGATATCCGAGCATCGCGCGGTGCCGGAGACCGACGTCTATTCCTTCACCATGCGCGGCCAGCCCTGGATCTCGACGCAGTGGCTGGCGCAGGTGTTGTACGCGAAGGCTTACGCGATCGCCGGCTGGAGCGGGCCGGTGGTGCTTGCCGCAAGCGCGATCGCCGCGACCTTCGCATTGTTCGCAAAATTCTTGAGCCGACGCCTGAGCGAAAGCACGACGCTGGTGTTCGTTGCCGCGGCGCTGGCATTGACCGTGCCGCATCTGCTCGCCCGGCCGCATGTGCTGGCGTTTCCGCTCATGATGCTGTGGGTCGGCGGACTGGTCGCGGCGGCGGATCGGCGCGGCGCGCCGTCATTCTGGCTGCTGCCGCTGATGGTGCTGTGGGCCAATCTGCATGGCGGCTTTGTGCTGGTGGCGCCGTTCGCGCTCGATGCGGTCCTGAACTCCGAGCCGCGCTTGCGCAAATCGCTGGTGCTGCGATGGGCGGCCTTCGCCGTCGCGGCGCTGATTGCGGCTTGCTGCACGCCCTATGGCTGGAATTCGCTGCTGGCGTCGCAAAAAATCCTCGCGCTCGGCAGCGCGCTGCCGCTGATCATGGAATGGCGGCCCGCGGATTTCGGCAGCGTCGGTGCGCTCGAGGTCTGCCTGCTCTTGGGAATCGGGCTTGCGCTGTGGCGCGGCGTCAAGCTGCCGCCGCTGCGCATCGTGCTGCTGCTGGGATTGCTGCACATGGCGCTGAGCCAGGGGCGCAGCGGCGAAACCCTGGCGCTGCTCGCGCCGCTCATTCTCGCCGCCCCGCTCGCAAGGCAGATCGGCGGCGCCGAGGTTTCAAATTCAAGCGCCGCGCCGCCGATGCGCGGCGTGCTGTTCGCAGGCGTCGCGGTTCTGCTGGCGTCGGGAACGCTGGCCTTTACGTCGGTGCATCGCTTCCAGCCGCACGCCAGCGGCTCGCCGGTCGCGGCCGTGGCCGCGCTGAAGAAACTGAATCTCGATCGGGTGTTCAACGACTACGATTTCGGCGGCTATCTGATCGCCAACGGCGTGGCACCCTTCATCGACGGCCGCACCGAACTCTACGGCGAGAAATTCTTCGTCGACCAAAACGCCGCCGTCAGATTGAAGGAGCCGGAAAATCTGTTCCGGTTGCTTGAGCAGTACAGGATAGAAGCCACCCTGATGCGGACCCAGAGCGCCGCAACCAAGCTGCTCGATCACATTGACGGCTGGCAGAAGGTATATGCCGACGACATCGCCACGATCCACGTCCGCAAGGTGGGCGCGGTCCATACCGCAGAGCCGGCGGTTGATCCGAAGGCGCGTTGAATACCGCGAAATCATTCGCAGGGTGGGCAAAGCGAAAGCGTGCCCACCGTTCCATGTACTGCGCTAAACTTGGTGGGCACGGCGCGAGTGCGCCTTTGCCCACCCTGCGATCGGTCGTTCATCGCCGTTCAAAAGACTTATTGCGCGCCAAGAATTGTTGATGGCAGGATCGGCCGCTCCTATCCGACAGCAAGCCTGTCCAATTCGCTTCAAGACACCAAAAGAGCAAAAGGGAGACGCGCCATGGCCAGAATAGACTTCGGCTATTTGCCTCACGAGAATCCCTGCGCCCAATGCGGCAAGCCGATCGCCGCCCCGGAATGGGTCGAAGACGGTCCGCGCCGCACCTCCTATCTGTGGCATTGCCGGGCATGCAACTACCGCTTCGAGGCGGTGGCCTTTTTCGATGATTCGCAGCCGGATCGGGAAGCGCTCGCGGCCTGACGGAACTCGTTCGCGCGCATAACGTTGGTTTGCTTCATCAACCCAAAAGGAGGGTGATGATGATGAACGACGTCATGACCAAACCGCACCAGCTGATCGCAAGCGACCGGGTCGAAGGCACCGCGGTGCGGCGGCCGAACGGCGACAGGCTCGGCCACATCGAGCGGCTGATGATCGACAAGATCAGCGGCAAGGTGTCCTACGCGATCCTCAGTTTCGGCGGGTTCCTCGGCATGGGAACCAGCCTGCTTCCGCTGCCATGGGCGCGTCTCAGCTACAACACGCGGTTCGAGGCCTATGAGCTCGACATCGACGATGACGAACTCAGGTGCGCGCCGTCATTCCGCGTCGACAAGGATTTCGACTGGGGCGATCGCTCGCAGGAAGCGGAGCTGCACCGCTATTACGGAATACCGCCGTATTGGGGCAGCTTCTGATCGCTTGGAGGAAGTCGCATAGCAGCAATGCTGCAATCGGTTGTCGCGCGCGCGTGACGCGACAACGTTCCGCGGAACTCTCAAGATCATTTACATCGCAACCTCTAATATGTGTTCGGCCATTGGAACGGTCGACCGACTGGCGTGTTTTCTTCCCATCAATTTGATATCAGGGAGAAACCACATGTTAGCAAAATATATGACGGCCGGCCTGGTCGGGTCCGCATTGCTTGCGACCGTTGCATTCGCCCAAACTCCGACGGCAACCACCGACCGCGCCAATATGGCGCCGGCGACCGCATCGGAGTCGTCGTTCCAGGGTAACTGGCGCGCGTCGAAAGTCGTTGGCCTCAATGTCTACAACGACAAGAACGAGAGTCTCGGTTCGATCAACGATCTGCTGACCGACAAGACCGGGAACATCAAGGCAGTGGTGATCGGCGTCGGCGGCTTCCTCGGGGTCGGCGAGCATCTGGTCGCCGTTCCCTTCGACAAGATCAAATTCGTCACCGAGCCGATCGCTTATACCGGCGTTGCGGGCGCGCCGACCGCCCCGGGCAGCCGGCCCGCGTCATCGACGACCACAGGTGCCGCGACCACGAACACTCCGCCTGCCATGGCGACAACGTCGAAGCCCAACCCGTGGTATCCGGATCATGCCTTGTTCAACGCGACCAAGGACGAGCTGAAGGCGCTGCCTGAGTTCAAATATTCGAGCTGAGCAACGCCACAATAGCTTTACGAGGTACAGGCGCGTCCGGTTTTGCCGGGCGCGCTTTGCTTTGCCGGATTGCGCCTTTCTGCGATGCCACCGCGATGTTAGGTTCGTTGCCGGCAGGAGCACCTGCGTCCTGCCTAATACCGAAAGGGAGGACGACATGGCTGAGAGCGTCTACAAGGTTATTGAGCTGGTCGGTACCAGCAAGGAATCCTGGGAAAAGGCGGCTGCGGCGGCCGTCAACAGAGCCGGAAAATCGCTCCGGGATCTTCGCGTCGCCGAAGTCGCCCAGCTCGATCTGCAACTGGACGCCAAGGGCAAGATCGAAGCCTACCGCGCCAAGCTCAAGGTCTCGTTCAAATTCGAGGGCTAGCGAAGCGATCAAGGCGCGAGCGTGTTTAACCTCGCCCCGCTTGCGGGGCGAGGGACAGGAGACGTCACAGCCCCGGCAGCGCCGTCACGTAAACATTGATCGCGCCCTCGGCCTCCGCGGTCACGCGCAGCGTCTTGGAATCGAAGGCAATATTGGCGAGGCGCAGGCTGGTGATGTCAGCCGCCACCCGCACGCCGTCCTCGTTCTTCTGAAAATCGGATATCACGGCGGCGATCTTCTTCTGCGCATTGGTTGCGAAAGGCTTGAGGTCGACGGTGGCCTTGTCCGCCAGCGCCTTTTGCAGGTGCGGCATGGCGGCGCGCGCCGCGGCCCCGAGCAGTCCGAACGCCGCCTCGGATTCGACGGCGAGTTCGATGTTGCTCAGCCGCACGGTCTGCTGCGCCTGATCGAGCACGGGCTTGCCCCAGATATGCACGGTGGCTTCGCCGCCTAAACCGAACAAGCTCTTCTTCTCTTTGGCGTTGACCAGGAGCGAGATCAGCAGCCGGTCGCCCGATGCCGCGACCGATGCACGCTTCACGGTGACATCGACCGAGCCCGAACCGTCCTCCGGAAAAGTCCGGCCGGCGAACTGCGCCTCCACGATCTTGCTGATGTCGGTAAACGGCAGATCGATCGGCACGCCGATGTTGACCCCTCGCGGAGTCGGCGGGACGATGGAAATCGTCGCGGGAAACGGGCAGTCGGGTTTGGTCTGCGCCGAAGTGATGCGGGTCGCCGCCTCGATGCCGAGCGTCAGCGTGACCGCCGATGCATCGACGCTTGGCTGCGCCGCGATGGCGCGGGTCGGCCGCAGTTCCAGCCAAAGCGCCGGCAGTGACGAGGCCGCGCCCGTGCCCTGCAGCGGGATCGAGCGGCAGGCCTTGGCCCATTGCGCCCGCGCGTTCTGCTCGAACGCCGGGTCGTTGCGGATCCGCGCCGCCGCGGCGTTGAGCTGATCGGCGACCGTCTTGTCGATCAGCGGCTTGACCTGGGCCGGGACGTTGACGCGTGCGCCCGCCACCGAAAGGCTGGTGTCGCCCAAGGTGACCTGTGCGGCCAGATTCGGCTCGATGCGCCAGGCCGCGGCGAGCTTCGGCCGCGCGGTGATGGTGACGTTGCCTTTGATCTCGGCGCTGGCATTGAGCGCCTTGATGTTGACGCTGCCGATCTGCTTGGCGACATTGCCGCCGAGCAGGCTGCCGAGCGCGTTACCGACCGCGCCCGTCGCCTTTGACGACAGCGAGCCCGTCACATTCAGCGTTCCCGTCAGCGGCGTTGCCAGCGACAACACATCCTGGGCGCCGGTCGCCGTGATCGGCCCGCGCGACGCGGTCCAGCCGATGTCGGCGTTCTGCAGAATCTGCGACACCGGATTGTCGGCCTTGCCCGCGAAGGTGCGCGGCGCGCCGCGATCGGCGGCGACGCGAATCGCAGTCAGCGCAATCGCGACCGACGCGATGATGCTGGAACTGCGGGGCGCGGGCGGCAACGGCGGCAATTCGACAAGCACCGGCGCACCGACCGTGCCGCGCGGCGACAGCCAGTCCATGGTCTTCAGGCTGACGAAAAACGAGACCGCGACCACGGCGATTCCGAGCAGGATTGTCTTGAGATTTACCGCCAGACGCATCGTCCCCCCGGGACTGATTCAGGGGAAGAGTCTACAGGGCGGGTTCTGGAGGCGCCAGAGTGGGGGTACTTGCGTCGTCCCGAGGAAAACCGGGACCTTTATGGTCGTCCCGGCAAGCGCTTCTCGCGCAAGCCGGGACCCATAGGCACGGGTGTCGATGTTACGACGTCTGGTCCGACGCCGCAGTTGGCAAACGCGATCAGCCTTGCTTGTCGTCCGCATTGTCGGCGCGGCGGTCCATCGGCAGCACGATCACCTTGGTGCCGACATTGACCCGCGAATAGAGATCGGAGACGTCTTCATTGGTGAGGCGGATGCAACCGGACGAAACGTGGGTGCCGATGGTTTCCGGCGCGTTGGTGCCGTGAATGCGATACACCGTGCCGCCGAGATACATCGCCCGCGCGCCGAGCGGATTGCCGGGGCCGCCGGCCATGTGGCGCGGCAGATAGGGCTGGCGCGCGATCATTTCCGGGGGCGGGGTCCAATCCGGCCACTCGGCCTTCTTGGTCCCCGACTGCACGCCCGACCAGGTGAAGCCGTCGCGGCCGACGCCGATGCCGTAGCGGATCGCCTGACCGCCGCCGAGCACATAATAAAGATAGGTGTTGGGCGTATCGATGATGACGGTGCCGGGCACCTCGCGGGTGGCGTAGCTGACGATCTGGCGCTTCAGCCGCGCCGGCATCTCAACCACGGTGCCTTCATCTTCTGACGGTGCTGATTGCACCGAGGGCGGCGCCGATTGCGCCGGCGGCGACATGATGAAGGGAAACAGCTGCAGCGGCGCCGCCGCGGCGGAGCCGGAAAATGCGATCGTGCCGATCGCCAGCGCGCCGAAGGCGGCGGCACGGCGGGAATTCAGCTTCAATGCATCCAGATTGAACATCGGTGGTCCCCTGTTTGAGCGCCCTCGCGCACCAGTTCGGCGCGTCGTTGACCGGATCACTAGCGGCCAAAGGTTTCCGGTTGTTTGCGTCAAAACGCCAAAATGGTTTCGTTGGGGTAGGGAATTGTTTCGTCTCGGCTTCATCCAAACCGGCGCCTGCCAGAGCTATTTCCTTGACTTGCTGTTTTGTCCGCGGGCAAACTGTTGCTGCAATACTGTTGCTGCAATTAAGAAAAAACGCATCGGGTCTGAAGACCACATGCAGCAGGGAGTTTTCACATGCAGCCATTTCTAAAGCTGCTCGCGGCGGCGAGCGTGTTGAGTGTCGGCATCTCCATCGCGCCGGCGTCCGCACAACAGCCTATCCGCATCGGCATCCCCACGGCGATCCAGTTGCAGGTGGGACGCGATACCCAAAACGCGGCCAAAATGGCGGCCGACGAAATCAACGCCAAGGGCGGGTTGCTCGGACGAAAGCTGGAAATCGTCGTCGCCGACGAGACCGAAAATCCGGAACAGGGAATCGCGGCGATCAAGAAGCTGACCGCCGACGACAAGGGGGACGTGCTGATCGGGGGGCTATACCAGCGGCGTCACACTCGCGCAGTTGCCGCATATCTCACGCGCCAAGACGATCTACATCGGTGTCGGCGCGGCCTCGCCAGCGATCACGCAGAAGGTGAAGGCGGACTACGATAACTACAAATACATCTTCCGCGCGTTTCCGATCAATGCCGCGCATCAGGCCCGCGCGCTGGTCGATTTCATCGGCGGCAAGCTGAAGGACGACATGAAGTTTACCAAGATCGCGATCGTCGGCGAGAACGCGAAATGGGTGCAGGATCTGGTCCCGATCCTCAAGAAGGGCGCGATCGACGGCGGGTCCGACGTGCGGCTGTCGGAATTTTTCGACACCGCGACGTCCGACTTCTCGCCTCTGTTCGCCAAGGTCAAGGACAGCGGGGCGCAGTACCTGATCGTGATCCTGTCGCACGCCTCGTCAGACGTTTTCGTCAAGCAGTGGTACGACGCGCAGGTGCCGATTCCGATCGGGGGCATCGACGTCAAGAGCCAGGACGCCGATTTCTTCACGCGCGTGAGCGGCAAGGCCAACAGCGAAACCGTCGCCATGTTCGCGATCCGCGCTCCGCTGACGCCGAAGACCGTTCCGTTCTGGGATGAATTCGTCAAGCGGTTCGGGACCGCGCCTGTTTACACCGGCATCGGCGCCTACGACGCGGTCTATGTCTATGCTGAAGCCGTCGCCCGCGTCAAGTCGGTCGAGCCCGATGCCGTCATCAAGGAACTCGAGAAGACCGACCACATCGGCATCGCCGGCAAGATGGTGTTCGACGACATGCATGACGTCAAAACCGGACCTGGCATGCAGAACCTGCTGTTCGTGCAGTGGCATCCGAATGGCGATCGCATCGTGGTCTGGCCAAAGGAAGGCGCCACCGGCAAGATGATCGCGCCGCCCTGGATGAGCAACTAACGCCCTCGTCCTCATTGGGCGACCGGCCGGATTCGTATCGTCCGGTCGCCTGAAGGCGGAGGCCGCACCCTTCGCTCCCTGATCTCATCGCATCGGGCCGGCATGCTTGAAATCCTGATCTACGGCGCCGTGTCGAGCGCGATCTACGCGATGCTGGCGGTCGGCTTCACGCTGATTTTCGGTGTCGCCCGAATCCTCAACCTGGCGCATGGCGCGTTCTACGCACTGGGCGGCTATTCCGCCTATGTCTTCACAACGCTGCTGCATTTTCCTCTCTTTATAGCAGCGCCGCTGGCGGTCCTGCTCGTCGCCGGCTTCGGCGTACTGATGGAACGTTTTCTGGTTCGCCCGCTGCGCACCTCGCAGCTTGCGGTGCTCATGATCACGCTTTCGGTTTCGCTCGCGGTCGAGCAGGGGCTCTTCATTACGTTCGGTTCCGAATACCGCAATGTGCCATCGTTTGTAGCGGACAAGATCAGCATCGGCGGCGTCGATATCGGCGGCCAGCGGCTTCTCGCGCTGTTTGCAAGCGTGATGGTGCTGTGCTGCCTGTGGCTGTTTATCCAGCGTACCCGCCTCGGCGCCGCTATCCTGGCGGTGTCGCAGGATCCGGAAGCGGCCCAGTACATGGGAATTCCCACCAACCGGATATTTTCGATCGTGATGGCGATCTCGGCCGGCACTGCGGCGCTGGCGGGCGTGCTGGTCTCGCCGTTTCTCACGGTGCAGCCGGGCATGGGACTGCTGCCGATGGTGAAGGCGTTTGCCATCGTCATTGTCGGCGGGTTGGGATCGATCCCCGGCAGCATCCTCGCTTCGCTGCTTCTCGGCTATTCGGAGACCATCGTCGCTTATCTCATTTCATCGTCGTGGACCGAGCTGGTGTCGCTGGTCGCGGTGGTCACGACGCTGATGATAAAGCCGTCCGGCTTGCTCGGCCGGCGGGCGGCTTTTTAAAGTGCGCCGCGCGTCCCTCATCGATCTTTCCGGCGCCGCCGTCGTTGTCGCGGCGCTGGCGCTGACGCCGATGCTGCTCAACAGCAATTATCTCACCGGTGTTCTGACCGTCTGCGCGATCTATGCCATCTGGGCGGCGAGCTGGGACTTCATGTCCGGCCTGACCGGTCGCGAAAATTTTGGACATGCGCTGTTCATCGGAGCCGGCGCCTACACCGCGGGCTTCCTTGCCACCGTCTGGTTCGCCAATCCCTGGTACAGCCTGCCCGCCGCTGTCGTGGTCGCCGTCGCATTCAGTCTCGTCGTCGGGTTTCCGACGCTTCGCCTGAAAGGTCCTTACTTCGCGCTGGCGATGCTGACGGCGTCCGCCATCATGCAGCGGCTGTGTCTGATCTTCTGGGAATATAGCGGCGGCGAGGAAGGACTCTACGGCCTCGAGCCGCTGATCCTGTCGCCATTGCATTATTACTGGTTCGTTCTGGCGATCCTTGTCATCGCGGTGGCCATCCTCACGGCGCTCGCCCATTCGCATTGGGGGCTTCTGCTTCGCGCGATCCGCGGTGACGAAGCGACCTGTCAGGCCGCAGGCATCAACGTGACCTTCTACAAGATCGCATCGCTGATGATCAGCGCCGCCTTCGCCGGGCTCGGCGGCGCGCTCTATGCGCATTATCAGTTGCAGGTCAGCCCGCCGCTGTTCTCGGTCTTGGTTTCGATTACCGTGATCATCATGGTCTATGTCGGCGGCATCGGTTCGATTTACGGCCCCGCCATGGGCGCGATCCTGCTGACGTTGTTGACCGAAATGTTGCGCGGGTTCGGCGAGTACCGGCTCTGGATTTACACCCTGACGCTGATGCTGATCCTGTTTTTCCTGCCCAACGGATTGATCGCGCCGCTGTGGCGGCGGTTGACGGAGCGGTTTCGATGAACGCAATCCTGGAAGTGCAGGACGTCTCAAAACGCTTTGGCGGCCTGACCGCCGTGAAGAACGTCAGCTTTTCGTTGCTGCCGGGTGAACTCACCGGCATCCTCGGCCCCAACGGCGCCGGCAAGACCACGCTGTTCAATCTTCTCACCGGTTTCATTCCCCCCGACAGCGGCAGCATCCGCTTCGAGGGGCAGGAACTTCGCGGCCTCGCGCCCTACAAGATCGTCAACCGCGGCGTCGCCAGAACCTTTCAACTGACGCGGCCGTTTCTGGGTATGACGGTGCTCGAGAACGTGATTGTAGCCTGCCTTTCGCCGCGGGCGCGCGATGCGCATGACAAGGAATCCCGCGCGCACCAGTTGCTCGATCAGGTTGGCCTCGGCGCCAAAGCGAAGGACGCCGTCGAAACGCTGCCCTATGGCGATTTGCGCCGGCTGGAAATCGCCCGCGCGCTGGCGACCAGGCCCGATCTGCTGCTGCTGGATGAACCTTTCGCCGGGCTCGGCAGCAGTGAAATCGAGCCGCTCGCGCAATTGATCAAACGTTTGCATCGCGAGGAAAACCTCACGATTCTTCTGATCGAGCACAAGCTGCGCGAGTTCATGGCGCTGGTCTGGCGCGTCATCGCGATCGACTTCGGCGAGATCATCGCGGTCGCCGCGCCCGCTGATATCGTGCGCGATCCGCGCGTGATCGAAGCCTATATCGGACGAACGGAGGCTGATCATGCCTCTGTTTGAGGTCGCCGATCTGAGCGTGCGCTACGGCAAGGCCCTTGCGGTCGAATCGGTGTCCATCACGGTCGACAAGGGTGAACTGGTTGGCGTTCTCGGCCCCAACGGCGCGGGCAAGACGACGCTCCTGAAAGCGATTTCGCGCGCGATCCCGGCGACCGGCATCCTGAAATTCAAGGGCGAAACGCTCGACCGTCTTCCGCCTTATGACGTCGTGGCCCGTGGCATTTGTCACTGCCCGGAGGGCAGACGCCTGTTCCCGGAATTATCGGTTCTGAAGAACCTGCAGTTGGGCGCGTATCTGCGGTCGAACAAGGCCAAGATTCAGGACGATCTGGATCGCGTGTTCGCGTTGTTCCCGGTTCTTGGCGAGCGCCAGCAGCAGCAGTCGAGTACGCTGTCGGGCGGCGAGCAGCAGATGCTGGCGATCGGGCGGGCGATGATGGGACGGCCGGAGCTCTTGTTGCTCGACGAACCCTCGGTCGGAATCGCGCCGCGCCTCAAGGGGCTTATTTTCGACGCCATCGAGAAGATCCGGCAGGATGGTACGGCGATCCTGATCGTCGAGCAGGATGCAACCTCGACCTTGCGGATTGCCGATCGCGTTTACGTCCTCGAGCATGGTCGCACTGTGCGGGAAGGCCGCTCCAGCGAGCTGGCCGGCGACGAATATATCCGGCAGGTCTATCTCGGCGTCTGATCGGACATCGTTCGGATTGCGGATTCGCTCAAGCTGGCACGTCTAGCGCTTTTCCTTCGGCGGTTTACCCTTCGGCGCCAGCACGGCCGGCCGCCGCTGTTGCAGCAGGGGTCTGGTTTGCATCCGGGACGCCGCAACGCCACTTCGAGGGTGAGTTCTCAACGTCACCCGCAGCTACGCCGGCAAGGCTGTTGCGCGGTATGCGTGGTGAGAAAGCATGAAAACGCCCGGCGGCTGGAATAGTCCAACCGCCGGGCGCTTTAAGATCTGGGTACCTGAGCCCTAGAACACGCCGAGCACGATCGCGCCGACAAAGGCGAATGCGACATAGGCGGTAACAACGCTCAGTCTGCTGACGAAAGGACCGGCGAAGGTCATTGGGAAAGCTCCCTGGTTCACATCGCTGCCCGCAATAACGCTGGAAGCTAGCAAACCGTTCCCGCCGGAAAAAGTCAGCCCTGCTGTCACTCGCGGCCTCTGCACAGCGTGGAACCGCAGATAACGTGGTTAAAGAGTCCTGAAATCAACGCGTTGAAGAGTCCTTAAATAAATTCGTCGAACGTGCGCGGATGGCGCGCGGAGTTCGTTTGTATCTCGTCGGCTCCTTCGTCCTTGTCTCGTTGGCGGGTTGCGGCCGCGGATTTTTTCAGTCCGCGGAGCGCGAACCGTGGCGGGCCGAGGCCGAAATCGCATGCCTGAAGTCCGGCGCGGTCAAGGAGAAGGCCGAACTGGTCCGGATCGACCCGATTTCCGGCCCCGGGGTTTGCGGCGCGGAGTTTCCGCTCAAGGTCGCAGCCCTCGGCGAAAGCAGCGGCGGCTTCGGTTTTGCCGACGAACTGCGGCCGCCCGGAAGCATTGGCAATCAGCCGCGCTGGCCGATCTCGCAGCCTCCGGCTCCGCCGCAGCAATCCTATCCGGAAAACGCGTTGCGCCAGCCCGGCTACGGCGCCGCGCACAGTGGCCCGATTTCATTGACGGCGCCGGGGGTCTCGCCGGAGGAAGACGAGATCGATCTGCCGCCCGAGGGCACGCCCGGGTTGAGGGAGCCGGCCGCGCATGGACCATATCCCGGGCCGTATATGGATACCCGGGCCTATCCGCCGCGCGACCGCTACGCAGCGCCTTATCCGGAGCGTCCCACCGCCTCCGGTCTGCCGCGGGCGAATCCCCTGCCGCGGCTCGGGCCTGCGCAGGGTAATTCCGTTGCCGCGTTCGGGCCGGTGGCGGTGAAGCCCGCAGCCACGCTGGCGTGTCCGATCGTCTCGGTGCTCGACCGCTGGCTCGCCGATTCCGTGCAGCCCGCCGCGATGCGCTGGTTCGGAGCCCGCATCGTCGAGATCAAGCAGATCTCCGCCTATTCCTGCCGCGGCATGAACGGCAATTCGCGCGCGCATATTTCCGAACACGCCTTCGGCAACGCGCTTGATATCGCGGCATTCACGCTCGCCGACGGACGGCAGGTTTCGGTGAAGGACGGCTGGAAGGGCATGCCGGAAGAGCAGGGCTTTCTGCGCGACGTGGAGGCCGCGGCCTGCCAGCAGTTCAACACCGTGCTGGCGCCGGGCTCCAACGTCTATCACTACGATCACATCCACGTCGATTTGATGCGCCGCGGCAGCCGCCGCATCATCTGCCAGCCGGCCGCGATGTCGGGCGAGGAGGTCGCCGCGCGCGCCTCGCAGCGCAATCCCTACGCCTCGCGCGAGCCGTTCGTGACGGGATCGCTCGGCGGCCGGAACGCCCCGGCGCATCGGCACAAGAACGCCGGGATCAACGAGGAAGACGAATTCGAGGACGAGTAGAGGCAGGGCCTCTCGCGTTCCCGGTGCCGGTCTGGTTCGTCGGCAATGTCCGGTCAGTGATCGCCATCGATGTCGGACCCGGCCGCGTTCTCCTGTCAGCGCTCATTCCGAAGATTCGGATTTTGGCGATGTCCGTTCGTAAGGGGCATCGAGGACATCATTTCGAAACGTCACGCCCTGCGAAAATCAGCCAAAGCGGGCGTCAGCCAATCCCAACAATAATAGAGGGCGGGAGCGATCGTTTGCGTTCTTGCTTTCGCTCGAGCCATCATGGTTTTATTGTGCATGCCATCGGATTCAGTAAGGGGCGGCGGAAAACTCAAACCGAACGCTGCAATGAGGAGGGAACAAAGGTGACCGGAGATTTTTCATCCAAACTGGCGATCTCGGCTTGCCTCGTCATTTTTCAGATGATGATGGCTCCCGAGGTGTCCGCAAACGAATTAAAGGTGCTTTCGGAGCAGACCGCCACCGGATTCGGCCATCTGGAATCGGTTGCCTATGACCCCAAGGGCAAGGTCCTCTACACCAGCGACTTCGGTCCCGACCTCAAGCCTGGGGATAAGGACGGTAAGGGCAAGATCACCAAGGTATCGCTGGACGGAAAAATCCTCGAGGACAGCTTTCTGCCGGTCAAGGGCCAGACCCTCAACAAGCCGAAAGGCATATGGATACAAGGCAACCGGCTGTGGGTCACCGACATCGACTCGGTCTGGGCGTTCGATCTCAAGACCAAGCAAGGCAAGAAGCTCGATCTGCCCGACGTCACCTTTGCCAATGATGTCGCGGTGATGGGCAATGCGCTCTATGTCAGCGACAACCGCTCCGACCGGCTGGTGCGCGTGGAGCCCGCCGATTTCCTGGAATCGAAGACCGCTCCCAAGATCACGGTGCTGTTCAAGGAAAAATCGGTCAATCCGAACGGGGTCTATCCAGGCAGGCGCGGCGCTTTGCTGATGGTCGGATTCAAGGGGAAGGATGAACCGCGCGGCATCTACTCGATGACGCCCGGCAAGGAGCCCGAGTTGCTGTCCGACAAGATCGGCATGCTCGACGGGCTTTACATGATGGGCAATGGCGACTTGCTGGCGACCGATTGGAATTCCGGATCGCTATTCCAATGGAACAAGACAATGGGAATGAAACAGCTGGCGACCGGGTTCAAGGGTCCGGCCGATCTTTGCGCATTCCCAAACAGCAAAGGCCTGATGGTGGTAGTACCCGATCTGGTCAAGGGCGAATTGCGCTTCGTGCAGTTGGGGAAATAGCTTCCCACGGTCTGCGCGGCGCCGCCAGACCTTCAGGTGCAAGGCGGGCGGCGGCAATCCAGCCAGGCGCTCGGCGTCACGGGCCTCTCTCGCTACGTGGCCCGCGCCTGGCGCGATCGGGTAAGCGTTGCCGTTGGCTGCTTTGCATGAGCCCGGCTTGTTGCAGATGTCGGTTGTTGTCGATCAGGCCGGTGGTGCTGCGTTGAAACGGTGGCTTTAACGCACCGGCTCTGGCTCTTTACTCCCCTACGTTACGGATGCCGGCGCTTTGTCAGTCGTCGCCGGCCTCGCCTCCGTCCATCGTTTCCAGCCGGCTCTGACTTTGAAACCCAAAGCCAGCGGACAGCCGATTGCCTTGAGCGGCCGCACAATCTCGTGGAGCATGCGCGGCGCAGCGCCGTAATCGCGCTTATAGGGTTCGTTGCCGATGGTGAAATCGAAGCCACGGCAGCCGCGGGCGTGCATCTCCTTGATCTCCAGCCAGTTCATCAGCTTGCCGATTCCGTGCACCTGCGGTTCACCCTCCGCCATGGTGGGAATCAGCCCGAAGTAGATGCCCTGCCAGCGCAGACCGAGCAGCGTTGCGACGATGTCGTTGCCGACCTTGAGCGCGGAGATCGACACGAGACCGGACCGGAGGCCGTGGTTGAGTACCTGTCGGTAGAATTCGCGATAAGCGGCATTGTCCAGGATGTTCGATCGGCGAAGGCGCGCAAAGCGGGCGACGCGATGCGCGCACAGCGCATCGAAGATTTGTTCCGCGGCCGCCTCGTCCGCGGCATGGACGTGCGCGACCGTGCCGAACGATTCGAGTTTTCTGAAGTCGCGTCGCAGGTTGCTGCGCAGCTTTCTTGACAGCATGTCGTTCTGATAATCCTCCCAGCGATCCGGCAGATTGATGCGCCAGCTTTGCGTTTCCTTCAGCCAGGAGTCCTCTATGCCCAGCAACGGGTTGGCGCGCCGGCCGAACTGGTCCGGGATCTTGTTGATGCGAATGATGTCGGACGGCGGCAACGCCAGGATCGCCTGTTTCCAGGCGGCCGCAAGCCGCTCCGGCGCTGCGGCTATCTCGGGCGCGATGATCGGTGCGTTATAGTCGCTGACGCCGAAGTCAGCGAACTCGATGATGCGTGCCGGCCCCAAGCGGCGACGCACCAGCGGCATCAGCAGGATGTCGCGTCCCGAACTGGGGTCGCGAACGATGACGACGAAGGCCTCGGCGGCGAGCGACGGGCCAACGGTATCGGCCAGTGTCGAAACCCAGGTGAACGACTGGAACGGCGTTGCAATGCCTTCGGACTCCAATGCCTCCCACCGCGATCGTGCCGCCTTCAAATCAGTGAAGACGTCGACGCAATCGAGCAGAGCCTTTGGTTGTATCGGCCGCTTTTCCACCTTGCCCTTACCTTATCGCGCCGGCGCATGCATGAGCGGTCGCGAACGCAGCTTGTGGTCCTCCACCGGCAGTCCCTCTCTTAACGATATTGCTATACAGAGTTGGCGCCGGGCGATGCGATCTTTTATGAAGTAAAGCTAATACGCGATCGCGGCGACCGGTCGACGGCGTCCTGCAACGTGGATCGATCGCTGGAACCTGGTTAAGGCGGGATGGCGCATTGCATTCGACATTCAATGCAAATGATGGCGTGAAAACCGTCGGCGCTGAAGCACCGCGATCGGCCGCGGCGCTGCGTTGCCGCGAGATCGGCGAGCACGACGTCGCCTCGGTCATCGACCTGCTAACGTCGGGATTTGCTTCCCGGGGTCGCAGGTACTGGGCGCGTGCGGTCGATCGTCTGTTGCGGCACGCCACGCCAGCGGGACTGCCGAAACTCGGTTATCTGCTTGAGCACGACGGTACGCCGGTCGGTGTGATCCTTCTGATATTTTCCACCATCGCGGGCAGGAGCAGACCGACGCTTCGCTGTAACGTCTCGAGCTGGTACGTTAAGCCGGCCTTTCGCGCCTATGGCTCGATGCTGGTGTTCCGCGCGATGCGCCGCAAGGACCTGACCTATATCAATGTTTCGCCTGCGCCCCACACCCGCGCAACCATCGAGGCGCAGGGCCTCGTGCGTTACTGCAACGGCCAACAGCTGACGCTTCCGCTGTTGCAGCGGGGATCGCCGCACCTCGGCATTGTCCCGATCCACCGCGCTCGCCGGCCGGATAATGCGGCACTAACCGGCGAATTCGACATGCTGACCGCGCACGCCGCGCTCGGCTGCATTTGCCTGTGGTGCACATCGGGAGACGACATTCATCCCTTTGTCTTCCTGCCGCGGCGCATCGCCAAGGGCCTCGTCCCCGTGGTGCAGCTGATCTACTGCAGAGATCTCCAGGACTTTTCGCGGTTCGCCGGGCCGCTCGGGCGCTATCTTGCGATCCGTGGCCGGCCTTTGGTCCTGCTGGACGCCCCGGGCCCCATGCCCGGTCTGGTCGGAAAATACGTCGAAGGCAGCGGCCCGAAATATTTCAAGGGGCCCGACAAGCCCCGGCTCGGCGATCTGGCCTTCACCGAGAGCGTCTTATTCGGCGGCTAGTCCGCGAGGCCTCCACAACAGGCATCGTCAGCTGGACCGGCAATGTCGGGAAAGCGGCACGTCCGAGACACGCCGAACGACACTGCGCCGGTTTGCGCTCAGGGCTGCTTCGCCCGATATCCCGCGAGGAACATCCTTGTCGCGCTTGCGACCACTTCAGCGATGCGCTCCGCCGAAGGCGCCGGCGCCGCCTGAAAGATGAACGGCATGAACAGCAGCGCCTGACACATCTGCATGAATTGCGCCGCCGCGAGCTGGCGATCCGCGATCTCGAGATCGCCCGCAGCCGCGCGCGCGTCGAGATAGGCGGCGAGCCTCGCGATGGTGTGCGACACCACGTTGTTGTAGAAGCGCCGACCGACATCCGGCATCCGCTCGGCGATCGCCATCACCGTCCGGGTCGCCGAGCCGCCGCCCGGCCGGCACAGCATCTGAATATAGGCCTGGCCGAATTCCATCAGCGTCGTGGTGACATCGCGTTCGGGATCGAAATTGAACGCCACCTTGCCTTGCGCCAGCGATTCCTCTTCGACGATGGCTTCGAACAGCCGGCTCTTGTCGGCGAAATAGACGTACAGCGTCCCCTTGGAAACGCCGGCGGCGCGGGCGATCTCGCCCATGCTGGCGCCGTCAAAGCCGAGGTCCATGAACACCCGGCGTGCGCCATCGAGGATCTGGCGCCGCTTGGAACTGTCTTCGTCGCCGACGAGGTGGAGCGAAGTGCGATCAGCTGCAACCATTAGTTTAGCTTTTCTGGAAAGATTCCGGTCGCCGAAACGCCGCGGAAGCAATTCGCATTCTATGGTCTCGTTTATAGAATGTACCTTGACCGAACCGTTCGGTCAATGCTAATTTTAGGATTGGCGAGGCGGCAAGGCCTGTTTTCCGCCGCGTATGCGATACTTAATGGGGAGGCCTTGATGGCCGCAGCGAGAGACCAGGCCGCACGCATCCTTCGCACCGAGCCGGAAACGGCGGAGGGCGAGGCCGTGCGCGACCCTTCCACGGATCTCGCCGACCAGCTTCGGGCCCATCTTGCGGACGAGGCCGTCGCGCGCCGCCATGCCGAGACGCCGGACCGACCCGCAGGCGACAAGCCGGCCGCCGCGCCGACCGCTCCGGCTGCGCCCGCGGTATCGGCCGCGCCGCAATCGGGCAGACGCAAACTGGTGATGATGGGCATCGGCACGCTGCTCGCGCTCGCCGCGGCAGGCTACGGCGTCCATTATATTCTGGTCGGACGCTTTTTCGTCTCCACCGACGACGCCTATGTGCGCGCCAACAACACCACGCTCGGCGCGCGGGTGTCAGGCCATATCGCGGCGATCCTTCCCGGCGACAACACCGTGGTCCGCCGCGGCGAGGTGATCTTCCGGATCGACGACGGCGATTATCGCATCGCGGTGGACGCCGCGCACAGCAAGATCGCCACCCAGCAGGCCACCATCGAGCGCATCGGCCGACAGGTCACGGCGCTGGAAAGCGCGGTCGAACAGGCCAGGGCGCAGCTGGCCTCGGCGGACGCCGCCTTGAAGCGGGCCGGTCTCGACTTCGACCGTCAGCAGGCGCTGAACGCCAAGGGCTTTGCCTCGCGCGCGACCTTCGAGGTGTCGGAAGCCGGGCGCGATCAGGGCGCGGCGGCGGTGAAATCGGCGCAGGCGGCCTATGACGCGGCGCGCGACAATGTCGAGGTCACCCGGGCGCAGCAGGCCGAGGCCCGCGCGCAGCTCGCGGAATTGCAGACTTCGCTCGCCAAGGCCGAACGCGATCTCGAATTCACCTCGGTGCGCGCGCCGGTCGACGGCACCTTCTCCAACCGTCTGGTCAACACCGGCGATTTCATCGTGGTGGGACAGCGGCTCGGCAACGTCGTGCCGCTCAATGACGTCTTCATCGACGCCAACTTCAAGGAGACGCAGCTCAAGCGCATCCGCCCGGGCCAGCCGGTGACGATCTCGGTGGACGCCTATGGCCACCGCAAATTCGCCGGCGTCGTCGACAGCATCTCGCCCGCGGCCGGCTCGGTGTTCACGCTGCTGCCGCCCGACAACGCCACCGGCAACTTCACCAAGATCGTGCAGCGGCTTCCGGTTCGGGTTCGCGTGCCGAAGGATGTCGCCAGGCAGAACCTGCTGCGCGCCGGCATGTCGGTCTATGCGACCGTCGATACCAGCAACGGCGCGGCGGACGCCGACAGCGAGGCCGACCTCGACGCGCCGGCCATGGCTCACCCGCAATGATTTCTGCCAGCGGGCGC
>Ga0097691_1000672_pt1 | contig 28267 bp, 22 predicted proteins | sample NGESurdeep072012_8_FD_72858 | JGI IMG/M metagenome (GOLD analysis project Ga0097691, IMG submission 72858) | Arctic peat soil microbial communities from Barrow, Alaska - NGEE Surface sample 210-1 deep-072012 | ecosystem: Environmental > Terrestrial > Soil > Wetlands > Peat ... | reverse complement strand
CCGGGCCTTCCAGAACTGGTGGAAGAGTCCCCACCACTTTGCCCACCCCACCTGGCGAAGGGCCGGGGTCCACGAGGGCTTCTGCATTCGAGACCTCTCGGTCCGGCGACTCAACCGGAAGTGGGGCGAAGTGCAGGTCCCCAAGGCTGGATGGGTTCGGTTCCGCATCTCTCGACAGTGGGCCGAGATAACGGCAGCCACATCAGCCAGGGTCACCCTCGACCGGGCAGGGCGGTGGCACGCCAGCTTCACCACCCCGGCCCCAGCATTCGAGCGACAGTCGACCGGGGCAGCCGTGGGTCTGGACATGGGTGTCGCCCAATCCGTCACCACTTCCGATGGAGAGCACCTACGGATGCCGCCCCTGCTCAGCCCCGACGAGGCCCAGCGCAAGCGCAGGTTGCAGCGCAAGATGGCCCGTCAGCAGAAGGGCTCCGGTCGACGGTGTCGGACCAAGGTATCTATCGCTCGACTGGCTGCCCGTGAAACCGACCGCCGAAAGGACTGGATCGAGAAGACCACGACCCAACTGGTGCGAGATTTTGACCTCATCGTCATCGAGAATCTCCGGGTCAAGAACATGGTCCGATCCGCCAATGGCACGGTTGCCAACCCTGGCCGGAACGTCCGCCAGAAGTCCGGTCTCAACCGTTCGATCTATGCTCAATCCTGGGCACTGTTCCGTCAGCGTCTCACGGACAAGGCCACCCACGCCACCGATCTTGTGGAGCTGGTGGCCGTCAATCCTGCGTACACGTCACAGCGTTGCTCGGATTGCGGGTACGCGGCTAAGGATAATCGCGAGAGCCAAGCGATCTTCCGATGCCGAGCCTGCGGGTTCACCGCCAACGCCGACGTGAACGCAGCTATCAATATCCTTGCCGCCGGTGGACAACCGGTCACAGGACGTGGAGGGACATCGCACGCCCCACCCATCGGGGTGGATCAGGCACAGCGACCCGATGAAGCGTCAACCACCCGAAAGCCGCTGGCGGCGTGAATGCCGCCAGCAATCAGGAATCCCCCGGATTTATCCGTGGGGAGGATGTCAAGGTGGTGTTCACCGATCTCGAGGGTTTCACCGCCTTCACCGATACACACGGCGATGCCGTTGCAGTGGGCCTCATCGAGGAGCACCGCCGCCTGGCGAGGCCGGTGGTGCGACAGTGGTCGGGAAAGATCCTGAAGACCCTGGGCGACGGGCTGTTGTGCACGTTTCCCGACGCGGAGTCCGGGGTGCACGCCGCCCTCGAGTTACTGGAGACGGCTCCGGCCCCGCTGCGGCTTCGGGCCGGCGTCCATGTCGGCGAAGCCATGGTCAGCGCGGGGGACGTGATGGGTCACGTTGTGAATGTGGCTGCCCGGGTCACCGAGACGGCCGGAGGGGGAGAGGTGGTGGTGAGCGCCGAGGTGGCCGCCCAGGTCGGCGACGTTCCGACACTGCGTTTTGGCAAAGTGAAGAGTCGGCGCCTCAAGGGCGTCTCGGAGAGGGTCGGCATCTGCACGGTGACCGAAGTGGCGGTGCCCGTCATTGGCCCCGGGGCACCTGCCTAAGCGAGGATGTCCCGCAGAGCCGACTCGAGAGTGCGGTGAGTGAAGATGTAGCCGGCCTGTTCGAGCACAGTGGGTAGGACCCGCTGACCTTCGAAGATCAGTGCCAGCGCCGCTTCCGTGCCCAAGAGGATTCTGGGGCCGATCGAGGGTATGGGGAGGAGCGTCGGGCGTCTGAGTACCCGACCGAGGATTTTGGTGTAATCGCTGTTGGTCACCGGTTCGGGGGAGGTGAGGTTGACCGGGCCCGCCACCTCGGCATCGAGCAGAAAGCGGATGGCGTCGACTTCATCGGCGATGGAGATCCAACTCCACCACTGTCGACCATCGCCGAACCTCCCGCCGAGGCCGAGTTTGAAAAGGGGCAGTGACTTCTTCATCATGCCGCCATCGACGGATTGCACCAGGCCGGTTCGTAGGTGGACCACCCTGATGCCGGCCGCTTCTGCCGGCCGGGTGGCTGCTTCCCAGGCCCTGCACACATCGGGGAGGAAGCCGGCACCGGCCGCGGTGCTCTCGGTGCACACCTCGTCGCCGCGGTCGCCGTACAGGCCGATGGCCGATCCCGAGAGCAGTACCTTGGGCGGTGCCTTCATCGAGGCGAGCGTCCTGGCCAGCAGCGAGGTGGAGAGCACCCGGCTGTCGAGGATCTCCTTCTTGCGGTCATCAGTCCATCGTTGATCGCCGATGCCGGCTCCAGCCAGGTGGATCACCGCGTCGATGCCCTCGAGAGCGCCGGCATCGATCTCACCGTTGGCCGGGTCCCAATGCAGGGCGGAGCCGTCGGGGTGGGCACCTTGGCGCAGCATCCTCACCACCTGGTGACCGTCGGCCCGCAACGACGCGGTGAGGGCGGTACCGATGAGACCGGACGAACCGGTGATCGCCACCCTCTTCGACTCGGCTCGATCGTAGGGACGGCTCACGTGCGGGTTTCCACCCATGCCGAGATGATATCGGCGGTTTCGTCCCGGGCGGTTACCGGGCGCTGCAGGTAGTGGTCTCCTCTGATCGTCTGCATCGTCTTGTCCTCGGCGCCGACGGCGTCGAGGATGGATCGTGCGTCGGATGGGTAGCACCCCTGGTCGTCGCTGGATTGGATGACCAGCGACGGTTGCGAGATACGGGCCAGGTGGGGCTGCGCCCGGCATTGTGACTCCGAAAGACTCCACATCGAGAGCCAGGCCCGCAGGGTGTTGGTGGTCGCCAGCCCGAACGGTAGGTAGTTGGCCACCTTGGGGTCGCCGAAGTAGCAGCCCACCTCCCGATCCGAGGGATCGATGCTGAGATCGAGGAACCGGAGGTCGGCCCAGGTGCGGAACACGTTGAACACCCGGTCATAGGCACCCCCGGCGGACATTCGGTCGAGCTCTCCAATGCACCACTCTGTGATCCGGTGATTCCGCTCCTTCTGTGCCCGGCGATACCGGGTGACGAACCCCTCCTCAAAGGGAACGGTGTGTTCGGGACTGCACATGTCGAGGTCCGGATCGACCGACAACGGGTCGGCCTCGTCGGTCACCGAAGGGTCGAGCCAGGTGGTGAGGACATCTGGCCGGCCGAGGTGGGCGTTCAGCGACACGAACAGATCGGCAGCCGGAAGTGTCAACGTCTCATCGGGAAGGCGCGATCCCCGGGTGGGGGAGATGGTGGGCTCAATCGCCTGGCTCTGGTAGGCGGCCATCAAGGAAGCCCCGCCGGAGTTCCCCAGGAGAATGACGGTGTCGATGCCGGCAACCTCCCGGAGCCAGCGCACACCCACCCCGATGTCGACGACGGCTTGCTCGAGTGTGAAGTAGGAGCCCATACCCCGGAAGCGGGTGTTCCAGCCCAGGAACCCGTACCCGCGGGTGGCCAGATACTCGGCCAGGTAATGCTCGGAGAAGTCGATGTCATAGTGAGTGGCGATGAACGCCACCTTGGGCTTGGTGTCGGGGGCGTACCACAGGCCTTGACAGGGATTCCCACCGGCCCCCGCCCGGGCCATGGTGGGCGATGGGGCCGAAATGAATTGGGGGACCATGTCAGCTCCTGATGGCGTCGAGGTCGTCGAGGAGCATGTACGACACTTCTTCATCATTCATGCGCAACTGATCCCGTTCGGACACTGATGCCGACCTCTCCTGGCGAATCCGGGCCCGGGCCGAAAGTAGGTGGCTGCGACCCGGTCCTGTTCACTCCGAGTCGTTTGCCGAGATGGGTGAACTCCATCCGTCGAAGTGTCTCCCGGTAGGCCGCCGCCCCTACCCGATCGGAGCGGTCGTTGGCCATCGGCCTCAGGCCCATCACATCGAGGGACTCCGCGCTCGGTTCGAATCGGATGACCGTGGTCCCCCGGCTTTGCAGTATGCGGCTCTCGCGTTCGAGACGTCGGTGCGCCGACCATCGGAGGAGTCCATCGGGAGCACTGCCCCGAGGATGAACCGCCGACATGGGAGATATGACGATGACCAGGTCGAGCTGGTGGTATCGGAGTACGTCGGCGTTGGTGGGGGAGTGGACTCCGCCGTCGAAATACTCGACGCCACCGATGGCGATAGGAACGAAGTAGCCCGGGATGGAGCACGAGGCCAATACTGCCGAAGCCAAGGAGGCCGGCGGAGACCCCGGCCTCCCGAACACGACCCGCACACCATCAGTGCGCCGAACCGCGCAGATCCACAACCGGTCGGGCCACTGGTCGCCGACCATCTTGTGGAGTGAATCCCCGCGTTGGCTGAGATCGACCTTACCGGCGGGGATGAGGGTCATGGCAGCCACGCCGGGCCGGAAGGCCCACGGGCGCCGACCGAAGCGGGCCAGGAGGGCGGTCGATGGTGGTCGCCAGGGGCGGAGCCATGACCCTGCCGGCATCGGCGGCAGATCGGAGGCGTCAGGGAGAATCTGCTCCATCAACTGTGCACCCTCAGGCGACAGCGGCGTCCCGGCGGCTACCGCGGCCAGGTCCGAACCGGCAATGCCCATGCGCAGCGCGGTACCGGTCACCGCCCCGGCCGACGAGCCCACGATCACGTTGGCGGTGCGGGGGTCCCATCCGAGCTCAGTTTCCAACGCTGCCAGCACGCCGGCGTGATACGCCTGTCCCACCACGCCACCGGCGCCGAGCACCAAACCAACGCTGGTCACCGTATAACTCCTGACAACTTTCGCTGGCCGCGTTGATCGACGATCAGTCGTTGGTTTTTAGTAACGCCTTCATCCCCTCTTCGAAACCGCGGCCCAAAACGTCGATATCGGCGGTGGTGTCGTAATCGCCGGTGATTCCGAGATTCACCTGTCCGTCGTAGGAGAAGATGGCCACGCCCAACCGGACTTGACCGGCCAGAGGGACGTAGGGATAGGCCTCGAGCATTCTCCGGCCTTGCATGTACAGCGGGATTTGGGGGCCCGGCACATTGGTGGTCACGGTATTCACGTTCCGCTGGGGCAACCGGGTGGCCAGGCGCATTCCGAGGGCCAGCAACATGGGCGGGGCGAAGCCCGACATGGAGGTGAGCGCCTCGGCCGCCACCGCCTGTTTCGAGTCCTTGAGGCCTTCCATCTGCAAGGTGATGGCGTGGAGACGCTCGACCGGATCGGCAATCCCAACCGGAAGCTCGGCGAACATGGCTGACACTTTGTTGTGAAGGGTGCCATCGCCAACGGCTTTGCCACTGGCATCCCGCGGCCGCACGGACACCGGGACCAAGGTGCGCACCACCCGGTCCACCTCCTCGCCGCGAGAGAGAAGGAGCTCCCGGAACCCGTGGGTGATGGCCGCCAATACGACGTCATTGAACGTTCCGCCATGGGCTTTTCGCACCGCCTTCACGTCCGCTACCGAGCTCGACGCCCAGGCGTACCGACGATGGGGCCCCAGGGGCCCGTTGAGGCTCGAAACCGGTGTGGACCGAACCAGGCCGGACATGGCGGACAGGCCTTTGACCACTTCTCCGACTTGACGCATCGCCTGGCGAGGTACCCGGGCGGTGGCTCGTAGTGCCCGAACCTGCTCGTAAGGACTCCGCATCAGCCGCATCATCGTTTCCGTCACCAGTTGGCCCCCCGATGGCGACGGCCTCGGCCGCCAAGGTTGCGGCTCGGAGTCCGAATGCTCGGGTGAAATGTCCATGATGGCCGCTAACAGGTCGGTGCCCGATACTCCGTCGACCATGGCGTGGTGGACTTTGAAAATCATCGCCCACTGGCCGTTCTCGAGCCCTTCGACCACCCAGATCTCCCACAGTGGCCTCGCCCGGTCGAGCGCTTGGGACATCACCCGTTCGACCATTTTCTGCAGCTCGGCCTCTCCACCGGGCGTGGGCAACGCGGTGTGCCGGATGTGGTACTCGATCTTGAAGTGGGGATCGTCCACCCATACCGGTCGCCCGAGCTCCAAGGGAACCTTTCTGACGACCTGGTGGTAGCGGGGGACGAGGGGAAGCTTGCTGTCGATCATGGCCACGATGGCGTTGAACGGCGGTTCCGGGCCCTCGAAAATTCCGATTGAGGCAATATGCATATGACTCACGTCATCTTCGATGTGGAGGAAGGACGCATCCAGCGGGCTCATCCGTTCGACATCCATAGCTACCCCCCATGGAAAGGCATTCGGCGCGGTACGTGGCATCCGAACGTACCACCTGGTAGCTGTCGTTTGTCCCGTCTAATCTCCAGCGGGTGTGCCGGCTTCGGCCTGTCCGAGCGGCACCTGATGTCAGGGACGAGAAGAGAAGAGCATGTAGTGCCGAATCGAGATGCGAACGTGACCGTAACCGGGGCAAGCGCCGACGAGGCTCACATCGATTCCCTTCTGGACCAGCTGACCCTCGAAGAGAAGGCATCGCTCACCGGCGGTCACGACTTGTGGCACCTCCCGCCCATCGCCCGCCTCGGGATCGGGCGTCTCAATATGTCCGATGGACCCTCAGGGGTGAGGGGAGCCCGATTCATCGACCGATCGCTGTCGCTCCCGTGTGGCAGTGCTCTCGGCGCCACCTGGAACCCGGACCTGATCGAACAGGTGGGTGAGGTCCTCGCCGCGGAGGCTGTCACCAAGGGGGTGCACCTACTTCTCGGCCCCACCGTATGTATCCCGCGGACTCCTCTGGCCGGTCGGACCTTCGAGTCGTACTCCGAGGACCCATTTCTCACCAGTCGTCTCGCCGTTGCCTATGTACGGGGAGTGCAGCGACACGGAGTCGGGAGTTGTATCAAGCACTTTGCCTGCAACGACCAGGAGTTCGAGCGGATGACGATCAGTGCCGAAGTCGATCAGCGCGCCCTGCGGGAGATCCATCTCCAAGCGTTCGAGGCTGCGGTCAAAGAAGCCGGCGTGTGGGCCGTGATGTCGGCCTATAACCGGGTGAACGGCACCTATGCCGCGGAGAGCCCTGAGCTGCTCGGTCGGATCCTCAAGGAGGAATGGGCCTTCGACGGTGTGGTGGTATCAGACTGGTTCGGTGCTCACAGCACCGTGCCGGCAGCCACGGCCGGGCTCGACATCGAGATGCCGGGGCCGCCGAGGTGGCTGGGCGACAAACTTGCTGCCGCCGTCCAAGGTGACGAACTGGATGGCGGAGTCCTGGACGAGTCAGTCCGTCGAATCTTGCGGCTCATGGTCCGCACCGGCACGTTCGCCCGGGGGATCGACGATGTGCCCGAGCGTAGCGAGGACGATCCGGGACGACGCCGCATCGCCAACCGGGCGGCGGCCGAATCGGCGGTGTTGCTGACCAACGACGGGATTCTCCCCTTCGACGCCACCAAACTGAGCCGCATCGCCCTCATCGGCCCGGCGGCCGACGTCCTCGAGTTCAGCGGTGGAGGCAGCGCCACCGTGAACCCACACCGGGTGGCGTCCCCCCTCGATGCCCTCCGCTCCCGGCTCGGAGACACCGTGGAGGTGGTCTACGAACCGGGGTGTCGGATACATGCCACCTGCCCGACCATCGACCCGCGCCGGTTCGATCCGACCGAGGATGGAGCCCCGGGTTTTCGGGTCCAATTCTTCCAAGGCCAGGACCTGGCCGGGGACCCGGTGGCCACCCAATCCGGCTATCGCGGTCGTTTCCTGTGGTTGGGCGATCCGGTGCCCGGCCTTGCCGGGGAGCGTTTCTCCGCTCGAGGGTCGGCAGGGTTTCACGCCAGCCAGTCCGGCCCGTGGCGGTTCTCCCTCGAAAGTGCCGGGCGTAGCCGGCTGTTCATCGACGATCAGCTGGTGGTGGACAATTGGGATCCATCTCCGGGGACGTCATTTATGGGCTTCGGCAGCACCACGGTCGAGCGGGAGTTTGAGCTCATCGCCGACCGGCAGTATCAACTCCGCTTCGAACTCTCTTCGATGGGACTGCCCGGTGCCGGGCTTCGGATCGGTGCCCTTCCCGGTCTGCCGGGCGACGCCATGGAACGCGCGGTGGCGGCGGCCGCCTCCGCCGAGGTGGCGGTGGTCATCGTCGGGTCCAACAGTGACGGGGAGTCCGAGGGCTTCGACCGTGACGATCTCGATCTTCCCGGTGACCAGGTCGAGTTGGTGGAGCGGGTGGCGGCCGCCAACTCCAACACTGTCGTCATCGTCAATGCCGGCTCTCCCATCGCCATGCCATGGGTGGGCACCGTGCGCGCCAACATGATGCTCTGGTACCCGGGCGAAGAGGGGGCCGATGCCCTGGTTGATCACCTCCTTGGCCACACCGGCCCGTCGGGCCGGCTGCCCATCACCTTCCCGGCCCGGCTGGAGGACACCCCGGCCTTTGGCCACTATCCCGGCAAGGACGGAAAGGTCGTCTACGCCGAGGGCACCCGGGTGGGCTATCGCCACTTCGATGCCTACGGTATCGAACCGCTGTTCTGTTTCGGGCACGGCCTGTCCTACACCACGTTCCACTACGACAGGCCGAAGGTGACAGTGGGGGAGTCTGCCAACGTAGAGGTCGAGTTGCCGGTCACCAACACGGGGACCCGAGCAGCCTCCGAGGTCGTGCAGGTCTATGTGCGTTCGGTGTCCGGGCCCGAGGAGCAACCCGAGAAGCAGCTCAAGGCATTCGAGAAGGTGGAGTTGGCCCCGGCGGAGACGGCGACTGTCCACTTCACCCTCGACGCTCGGGCCTTCGCGCATTGGGATGTGGACGGCAATCGGTGGTCGGTCGACCGGGGTGATTTCGAGATCCTCATCGGGGCATCCTCTCGTGACATACGTCATTCGGTCACCCTCGGAGTTTAGGAAAGCAGGTTGACCTTTCCGGTTGCGAGGATGTATTCAGCCCCGACGATCTTGAGCGTTGCTGCCGTGATAGCGGGTTGCAGGATGGCCGCTGAGGAACTCAGCAACTGAACCTGATTCATCACATTTTGCCTGATCGCCGCATCCAATTGAAAGGCGGCCGGCATGGTGGCCACCGACTGTGCCGCCGGGACGACAGGGTCGAGGAGGGTACCGATGTCGCCGGGGAAGGTAGTTCCTTTTTGGACCTTGGCCAACGTCGCCTTGACCGCTCCACAGTTCTCGTGCCCCAGCACCATCAATAGTACGGAACCCAACTCCTCCACAGAGTATTCGATCGATCCGAGCAATATCGGGTCCATGGCGGTATTTCCGGCTACCCGTACGACGAACAGGTCGCCGATGCCCTGATCGAAGACGATCTCAGGTGACACCCGCGAGTCGGAGCATCCGAGGATGATGGCGAACGGAGATTGAGTGTCAACCAGTTCGACCTTCCGGGCGTTGGTCCGGCCGGCGTTGGTGGGGCGACCTCTGACGAAGCGGGCATTGCCGGCCATGAGCCGAGCCAATCCCTGGTCCCCGGTGGTGACGTGGGGGAAGGTCGAGGTGGTGGATTCGGCGACGGCGGCGACGCCCGATCCGGATCCGCAGCCGGCCAGGGATCCACCGACCAGAATGCCCCCGGTTGCCACCGCGCCTTTCACCAGAAACGCCCGACGTGATGGGTTGTACATGGCTGGACCTCCCCGCCTCTAACCATATCCTCGAAGACCGGGCGTAGTAGACCGGATTCCAGCACCACTGACGAAGAAGGAGCCACCATGCCTGACACCCATGTCGTTACCAATCAGGCCCCACCCCTTGTCGATTTCGACGTCGCCGACAGCCCGGCCCTTCTCGAGGCACTCCACCGCGAAGGGGCCGGATGGGCCGAAGACGAGCTGCACGCGGTGGGCCGTCTGGCCGGTAGCGCTGAGGCCCAGGAGTGGGGACGCCTGGCCGAGGCACATCCTCCGGTACTCCATAGTTTCGACCGTTATGGCAATCGCATCGACGAGGTCGAGTACGACGCCGCCTATCACCATCTGATGGAGCACGCGGTCGGCTTCGGGCTCCATGCCAGTCCCTGGAGCGATGGGCGACCAGGGGCCCATGTGTCCCGGGCGGCGAAGTTCCTGGCCTGGACGGCCACCGACGCCGGGCACGGTTGCCCCATCTCGATGACCTATGCGGTGGTACCGGCCCTACGGGCCAATCCCGAGCTCTCCGCGCGGTACGAGCCCCTGCTCACGTCGCGTGACTACGACTTCGGGTCGCGCCCGCCGCTCACCAAACGGGGGCTCATCGCCGGCATGTCGATGACGGAGAAACAGGGCGGCTCCGATGTCCGGGCCAACACCACTCGGGCCCAGCCCACCGCGGACGGCTCTTACCGGATCACCGGCCACAAATGGTTCACCTCGGCACCGATGTCAGATCTGTTTCTGGTGTTGGCCCAGGCCCCCGGTGGGCTCTCGTGCTTCCTTATGCCCAGGGTGCTTCCCGACGGCTCCCTGAACGGCATACAGGTGCAACGACTGAAGGAGAAGCTCGGCAACAAGTCGAACGCCAGCTCCGAGATCGAGTACGACGACGCCGTAGCTTGGATGGTCGGCGACGAAGGTCGTGGCGTACCGACCATCGTGGAGATGGTCAACATGACCCGGCTCGACTGCACCATCGGGGCGGCCGCGGGGATGCAGCTCGGCCTGTTCGAGGCGGTCCACCACGCCACCCATCGGAAGGCCTTCGGGAAGTACCTCATCGACCAGCCGTTGATGCGCAATGTCCTGGCCGATCTGGCCATCGAAACCGAGGCGGCGATTGCCGTGGCCATGCGACTGGCCGGCGCCACCGATCGGGCCGGCCGGGGTGACGAACGGGAAGCCCTGTTCCGGCGGGTCGGCTTGGCCTCGAGCAAGTACTACGTCTGTAAACGTGGCCCCGTCCACGCCGCGGAAGCGATGGAGTGCCTGGGCGGAAACGGTTACTCCGAGGACTCAGGCATGCCCCGGCTCTACCGGGAGGCACCGGTGCTATCGGTGTGGGAGGGATCGGGCAACGTGGCCGCTCTCGACACCCTCCGGGCCATGGCCAAACAGCCCGAGTCGGTGGAGGTCTTCTTCGATGAGCTCGACGCCGGCGGTGGGGCCGACTCCCGGTTGGATGCGGCGGTTGGACGATTGCGCCACCAACTCAGTGACCTCGACGCCATGGAGCATCGGGCCCGCACGATCGCCGAGTCGATGGCCATGGCGCTGCAGGGCACCCTCTTGGTGCGGTTCGGCCATCCGGCAGTGGCGGACGCGTATTGCGCGTCCCGCCTCGGTGGGGATTGGGGCGTTGCCTTCGGTACACTGCCGACCGGTGTCGACACCTCCGCCATCCTCGAACGGGCTCGTCCGAAACTGTAGGCGGGCCCAATCGTCCTGACTGCTCAGAAACCCTGACTGGCCAATGCCGCCTCCCGGAAGGTTTCGGTTGCCTCCACCATCACGGTCACCAACGGGAGGCTGTGTCGCTGGCATGGCCTGACCAGCCATTGTTTACTACCTCATAGTAGTATTTTATGTATGGCAAAAGAGAAGGCCACTATTACTCTCGACCGTGCCAAGGCGGCAGCTGCTCGAGATCTCCTGGGTATCGGGTCGACCTCCGAGGTCATCGACGTGGCGTTGGATCGGCTCATCCGCGCCGAGCGTCTTCGGGCTGACGTCGTCGCCTACCAACGGGTGCCACCGACCGAGGACGAGATCGACTTGGCATCGTTCGGCGACATCAGCGGCATTGGCGACGATACCGACTGGGAGGCGCTGTACGCCGACGACCTCTCGTGACGGCCGCCGTGCGCCGCGGTGAGGTCTGGCTCGCCGAACTCGACAAGATTCGCCCGGTTGTGGTCCTCACTCGTGATCCCCTGGGACGACTGCTCCACTCCGTGATCATCGCTCCTGTCACTTCCACCATCCGGAGTCTGTCCACCGAGGTGCCCCTTGGCCCCGGCGATGGGATCAGGCACCCCTCCGTCGTGAACCTCGACAACGTCCAGCTTCTCGCACGCGACCGCTTTCGCCGACGGATCGGACGAGCTCAACCCGCCACCATGAGGGCGTTGTGTGCGGCTCTCTCGGTGGCTGTGGATTGCGACGCCGCCAACCTCTCGTAGGCCCGGCACCGATTGTTCGATGCACGCCCAGGGCGGACGTCGGACCGAGCGCGCCTGACAAGCCGTTCTACGACAGTCCGGTGGCAGAGGCCGGGTGGGGGTGGCAGAGTAACGACGGGGGAGAGGCGATTCTCCACAGCCACCGACAACAGACAGCGAGGAGCGTCATGACCCAGGTTGAGACCGTCCGAGGTCCCGTCGATAGCGCCGCACTCGGTCGCACCTACATGCACGAGCACATCTTTGTGCTCACTCCCGACGTGCAGCAGAACTATCCCGACGAATGGGGCGACGAAGACTCCCGGGTGGACGACGCCGTCCAGAAGCTCAACGAGCTGGCCGGTCGGGGGGTGAGCACCATCGTCGACCCTACAGTCATCGGGCTCGGCCGCTACATCCCCCGCATTCAGCGCATCGCCGCCCAGGTGCCCGATCTCAACATTGTGGTGGCCACCGGTTGTTACACCTATAGCGACGTGCCGTTCTTCTTCCACTACCGCGGCCCGGCACTGGAGGCCGCCCTGGGTCAACCGGTCCCCGATCCGATGGTCGACATGTTCGTGGGCGACATCACCGAAGGGATCGCCGGCACCGGGGTGAAGGCCGGCATGCTCAAGTGCGCCATTGACGAACAGGGAATGACAGGAGGGGTGGAACGGGTCATGCGTGCGGTGGCCAAGGCGCACCGCCGAACAGGTACTCCCATCACCATCCACACCCACCCCGGCAGCCAGCAGGGCTTGGCTGCACAGCGGGTTCTGGACGACGAAGGGGTCGATCCCCGCCGGGTGGTACTCGGTCACAGCGGTGACTCCTCCGACGCCGACCACCTACAGTCACTGGCTGAAGCCGGTTTTGTCCTCGGTATGGATCGCTTCGGCATCAATCTCGAAACCACCTTCGAGTCACGGGCCGACACGGTGGTCGAGATGTGTCGCCGCGGCTTCGCCGAGAACATGGTGCTGGCTCACGATGCGGCCTGCTACATCGACTGGATCGAGCCGTGGGCCCTGGCTGCCACACCCCAGTGGCACTACCTGCACATTATCGACGACGTGTTGCCGTATCTGCTCGACAAGGGCGTGACCGAAGATCAGATCGAGACAATGCTCACCGGGAATCCGCGCCGGATCTTCGAGAACGTGGAATCCTACTGATGCCCTCCCACGCTTTTGATGACACCGGGGTCACACCCGACCATCTCGGTGTCAAGCACTATGCGGAATTGCCTTCTTCGGTCGTCACCATGCTGCGGTCCTCGGTGGAGCGCGATGGAGACGCGGAGGCCGTGGTGGTGTTGGACGGACCCCGGGTGTCGTACGCGGAAGTGTGGGACCGGTCCGCCCGGGTGGCCGGTGGACTGCGCGCCGTCGGCATCAACGACGGTGACCGGGTGGCCATCCGCAGCGGTAACGGCCTCGACTGGGTGCTGGCCTTCTTCGGCACTTTGATGGCCGGCGGGGTGGTCGTCCCGGTCAACACCCGATTCACCGACAGCGAGGTCGCCTACGTGGTGGAGGACTCCGGGGCATCCTACGTCGTCGAACCCGGTGCCGATCTGCCCGATGGCCCACCGTACGTCGCCGAGGGGTTGAAGCTGACCGATCTGGCCGCGATCTTCTATACCTCGGGGACAACCGGGTTTCCCAAGGGCGCCATGACCAGCCACGACAATTTCCTCACCAATTCCGAAACCTGTCGTCGCATTGCCAACATGCCCGAGTACGACCCGACGTTGCGCAATCTGATCAGCGTTCCGTTGTTCCATGTCACCGGCTGCAACAGTCAACTGCTGCCTACTTTGCAACAGGGCGGCACGGCCGTGGTCATGCCGGCCTTTGAGGTACAGCGTTTTCTCACCGCCATCGCCGACGAGCGGATCACCGTGGTCACCACCGTGCCGGCCATCTTTTGGCTGGCCATCAGCCAGAGCAACTTCTCCGATTTCGACGTCACCGGCGTTCGCTTCGCCACCTATGGCGGTGCCCCCATCGCCCCGGACCTGGTACGACAGGTAAAGGAGAGTTTCCCAGGTGCCAGGGTCGGCAACGGTTTCGGTCTGACCGAGACCTCGAGCGTGTCCACCTTTCTGCCCGACGAGTATGCCGATACCCACGCCGACTCGGTGGGTTTCGCCGCACCGGTGGTCGATCTCCATGTGGTCGACCCGGATCCCGGGACGGGGGTAGGGGAGTTGCTCATACGGGGCGCCAACGTCGTCATGGGCTACTGGAATAATCCGGAAGCCACCGCTGAAGCCTTCGTCGGCGGTTGGTTGCACACCGGCGATCTGGCTCGCATAGACGACGATGGTTTCACCTACATCGTCGACCGGGTCAAGGACATGATCAACCGCGGGGGAGAGAACGTGTACTGCGTGGAAGTAGAGAATGTGCTCTCCGCAGCACCGGGAGTCTTTGAAGTTGCCGTGGTGGGCGTACCCGACCAGATGATGGGTGAGAAGGTTGGCGCCATCGTCGTCCCAATCCCGGGAACGATGCTCGACCGGAACGGATTCATCGAATATGCCCGAGCCAATCTGGCCGACTTCAAGGTGCCGCAGTATCTGGTGGTCCGCGGCGAGTTGCTGCCGCGCAACCCTGGCGGCAAAGTGCTCAAGCCTGTCCTCCGCAAGGATCTTGAATGGGGTGAGCCGATCCGCTGAATGAGCGGGGACGGCGCGTTGAGCAAGGGCTACCTGGCCGCATGGCCGGTCGGGTGAGGCCGAGTTCCCTCGGGCCCCAATCCGAACCTACCCGGCGATCTCTGGCGTGGACTTCGGTGTCACCATGGCTGAGACCACCCCGGTGGTGACGTACTTGTCGAGCTCGAATCGACGAGTAAGCCGGCGGAACCGCCAGGTGAAGGTGGGCCACAGCGTGGTAGTTCGGCACTTCGGAAATAAGCGGGGTCCGTGCCCCCCGGTCGGCAGGACGAATGGGGACGAGGTGATCACATGCTCGTGCGGAAAGGTGGTCCCATGCTCGTGGCGGAGAGGTGGTCCCATGACGGTGGCGGGGTGACACTGAAAGCGCCTCCGGATCACCGGTGTTGGTTCGCCCGTGCGGCAACAATGCATACCGCGACACGTGGCGGGATAGATTGGGGTGTGGTCAATAGGGATGATTCAGGCGAAGCCGAAGGCGGGAGTAGCGGGCCTTCGGTTGCCGAAGGCAGAGACCAATCCAGGGAGCGAGAAGACAGCTCCGTCGATGCCTTAACCGGTGTGTATCTCCGGGGCGCGGGGTTCGTGGAGTTGGAACGCGACATGGCGAGAGCGAGACGGTCACAGCAGCCATTCGTACTGGCATTCGTCGTCGTCGTCGGCCTCAACGCCATCAGCGACTCGAGCGGCCACGCTGCCGGTGACCGGATGCTGCTCGAGGTCGCCAATACCTTGAGGGCAACGCTGCGCTCCTACGACCTGGTCTTTCGCTATGGGGGTGACGAGTTCGTCTGCGCAATCGCAGGTCTGAACCTCGCCGATGCAACGACGCGGCTCGCGCTCGTCAATGCAGCCCTAGCGGAAGCTCCCGAGTACGGGTCGGTAGCGGTTGGGTTTGCGGAACTACAACCAGACGACGGACCCCACGACCTTGTGGCACGCGCGGACAACGCGCTCTACCGAGAACGCCAGCAGCAGTAACGTACCCACCCCAGAGACGTCGACGGCCAGCGCTCGCCGGAACGCACGCCGGAGGCGAGTACCGCCGGACGGTGCCTTCCATTTGGGTTTGGAGATGGTCGTTGTACGAGGTCCGGACTTCGGGGCGGACTTCGACGGTTGCCAACTCGCGGCCCGCCATCTTCTGCAAGGCGTCCATGATGTAGGCGACCTGGGCCTCGATCATGATCACCATCGAGGTATGCCCCAGCCCGGTATTGGGACCCACCAACATGAACAAATTGGGGAAGCCGGCGATGGCAGTGCCCAAGGACGCCTCCATCCCGTCCTGGCACGGGTCGGCCAACAGAACCCCGTTGCGGCCACGGATGTGGTTGGCCGACGGCATATCGGTGACGTGGAATCCGGTGCGCCCAGATCGGCCAGTGGATTGGAGCCCGTTTTGCCGGCCGACCCGCTCCCACCGGGACGGTGCGAGTGAACCCGAGAGAAAGGGCCGAGCCGCCGACCGGGTGTCTCCTGCCAAGTATGTTCTTGGCATGCCAGACGAACTCTCCTTGGTCGGTGATCGTGTCAATCAGCTGCTGGCGGAGCTCGATCCCCGAAAGACACCGGTCGACGAGTTCCGTGGACGCCAGTTCGACCTGGGCTTGGCCTGGGTGTCCTTCCCCGAGGGAAGCGGCGGTCTCCTGTTGCCTCCCGGGCTCCAACGGGAGATCGACAGACGGCTGGCAGAGGCCGGGGCCCAACCGGGTGGGGCACGGGAGTTTTTCGGATGGACCATGGCGGCCCCGACCATGGTCACCCATGGATCCGAAGAACTGCGGACTCGTCTTCTGCGCAAGACCTTCACGGGTGAGGAGGTGTGGTGCCAACTCTTCAGTGAGCCCGGAGCGGGTTCAGACCTGGCCGGATTGGCGACCCGGGCGGTGCGGGACGGTGACGAATGGATTGTGACCGGACAGAAGGTATGGAACACCCTGGCCCACATCGCCGATCGGGGCATGCTGGTGACCCGTACGGACCCCGATCAGCCCAAGCACAAGGGTCTGACCTACTTTGCCCTGGATATGCACGCGCCCGGCGTGGAGGTACGCCCACTCCGCCAGATGACCGGTGAGGCGGAGTTCAACGAGGTCTACCTCACCGACGTGCGGGTACCCGATGCCGATCGCATCGGGGACATCGACGAGGGTTGGCGAGTGGCGATGACGACACTCTCCAATGAACGCACCACCATCGGCGGGGGTAGTGGGCCGCCGACCCGGGGATCGGGTTCGATCGCCGAAGCCGTGCGTATCTGGCAGAATGATCCGAGCCGCCAGAACCCGGTCGATCGGGACCGGTTGATGAGGTCGTGGATCGAATCCGAGGCTCTGCGGCTCACCAACATGCGGGCCAGTCAGAACCGGAAGGCGGGCAATCCGGGCCCGGAGGGTTCGATCGCCAAGTTGATGTTCGCTGAGGTCAACAAGCGGGTCTACGAACTGTGTGTTGATTTGCTCGGGCCGGCAGCGCTGGTCGACTACGACTACACCATGCGGCGGTCCGAGGCGTTGGGCCTGGTCGGCCCGCCCGGCTCGTCGCGCAAGATGTTCCTCCGTTCCCGGGCCAACTCCATCGAAGGGGGCACCTCGGAGATCCAGAGGAACATTCTGGGGGAGCGAATCCTGGGTTTGCCCGGCGACGTCCGAGTGGACAAGGCGATGTCATGGTCGGAGGTACCGAGAAATTGACAGATGCCAGAAAGTTTTTGGGTATCGAACCGATTGGCGATGACCTTCATTGGCGGTTCCACGTCGTCCCCGAGCTGACCACGCCGGGCAACTTCCTCTTCGGCGGTTGCGGTTTGGCCGCCGCGCTGGTTGCTCTCGAACACGCATCAGGTCGACCCACCATTTGGGCAACAGCGCAATATCTCTCCTATGCCCCCACCGACGCCGTCCTCGATCTGACAGTCACCTTGGCCGCGGTCGGGAAGCGGGTCACCCAGGGCAGAGTGGTCGGCAACGTTGGGGACAAGGAGATACTGACGGTGAACGCGGCGGTCGGTACCGCCGGTTCGCTGGACGTCGGTGGGGTGTGGGTCACCCCACCCGAGGTGCCTCCGCCGGATGAGTGCCCACCACGGCGGTTGCCGTTCCTCGACACCGCCTCCATCTTCGACCTCATCGAACTGCGGCTGGCTAAAGGCCGATCATTTGAGGAACTCAATGCTGGGCCGGGCGAAACAGGCGATGCCACCAGTGCCCTGTGGGCACGGGTGCCGGGGCATCTCGAACCGTCGGCGGCAACCCTGGCGATATTGGGTGACTATGTCCCCGGAGGGGTGGGCCAGCCAATTGGCCGAAATGTGATGTCCCACAGCCTCGACAATACCTTGAGGGTGGTCAGCTTGGAGCCGACCGAATGGGTGCTCTGCGATATCCGCATTCAGGCGCTGGTCGGCGGGTATGGACAAGGGGTCGCCTACCTGTGGTCGCAAGGGGGTTCGCTCCTGGCCACGGCCAGCCAGTCCATGAGAGTGCGTCTCTGGGATTGATCATCCCGACCCGGTCTGCCTCAATCGGCACCTACCAAGTGTTCTTTGAGGTTCCGGTCACAGAAAAGGGTCAACTCGTTTTGACTCTCAACGGATTCGAACTCCCCACAACCGTGGTGGGGAGGGTTGCCGGCACCACGGAGATTGTCGGGCAGTCTTTTGTCACCACCACAATCGCGAATTCAAGACTCACGGTACGGAACCCGGCCGGGGAATCACCCACTCTGACCACCACCCCTCTTGCCGGAGGCCCCCATCCGGTCAGCGCGACGCTCGAGATCCAACAACTGGGCTGAGTAACAGACACGACGAGTGCCTGCCCAGAAAGCTCCGAGGTGGTCTCGTGAGTCCCGGGCAACGATGAAATTCGGATACCTTCACATTGAGATTGATCATTACCGGCGACACAATGTGGCTCAACTCAATGTGAAGGTCGACGGGGAGTAGGTCGCCAAGATTTCAGTTGATTCTTCAATTGCCCTGTCCAAACTCAGCGCGTTCTGGCCGCCATGCCAAATTGCAGTGGTCGGCTGACATTCGGGGATACTTGGTTGACAAGGGTGAACCGGCGTATAATAACGATATGGACATAACCCTTTCGGAGGCGGCAGAGGTGCTGGGCACCACGGTGCCGAGGGTCACTCGTGCCATCGAAAACCTGGGGATAGCGCCCTTGCGGACTGCTACGAGCCACCGACATCGACGGGCACAGGTGCTCGATCCGGTGCAGCTCACCCGACTCCGCGAGCACCTCGGATCCACCCCGGCGGACGCCGAGTTCGGTCGGGAGGAGATGTTCGTTCTGTCGGCCCTCAATCTGAGCCCATTTGGTCTTCGTTCAGCCCGAGCTGCTGCTTCGGCCGCCAGCGTCAGCGTGACGACGGCGGCGAAGATCCTGCCCAAGTTGGTCTCAAACGGACTGGTCACAGAATCGACCAGGACGATGCTGGACAGCGGCCGGGTCACCCAGGGGATCGTCTATGAAGCGAACCGGACCAGCGACGAGTGGCGCAGTGCATTCGCCGACATCCGGTCGACCTACCTACCGGAGTCGACAAAGAGCGCCGAGCCGAAACTGGTCCCTCGAAGGTTCTGGCACCTGTTCTGGAACGCCACTCCATCGAAGCTGCCCATCTCCGAGCACGCAGACTTCATCGCATCTCGAATGCTGCTCAGCCAGAATCCGCAGGCTGTCGCGTGGGCTGCACTCCACTTGCCGGCAAGTTCGATCACCAATACCGCCAAGCTCCGGCAGGTCTCGGAACACGACCGAGCATGGCTGAAAAACCTGGCTCGGGCCATGTCGAGCCGGGACATGTTCAACAGCGAGACCCGTTGAGCCAGCGCCCTGTCTCGCGGGTGAAAGCCGGTTCCCCGACTGGCGGCCGGTTCGCCGACAAGTCCAACCCCAAGTCTGCGACTGAACTGGACGACCCCGGTCTGAAAGATGAGCTTCTGGCAAAGCTGCCTGCGGCCACCGGTGATGCCTGGAGGAAGATCGCCCCACTTCTCCCTCCCAGTGCCTACCTTGCCGGCGGCACCGCTCTCACCGTGCATCTGCTCCATCGGATAAGCCGAGACCTCGACATCTTCCTGGAGCAGCACGAGGACCTTCACTCCCTCTGGGCGAGGATTGAAGGAGCGGGAAATGCGCTGGCGAGCCAACAGGACGATCTCACGATCAACTGCGTGTTCGACAGCACCAGGGTCCAGGTGTTGGACGCTTCCACTCAGACGATGGTTGCCCCAACAACGATCGTTGGAGGCATGAGGGTTGCGAGCATCGAGGACATCATGGCCATGAAGTTGAAGGTCATCATCGACCGAGGAGAGCTCCGGGACTACTTCGACCTCATGTCCATCGAGACGGATCGCTCACTCTTGGTGGAAACGGGTCTGGCTTTTTCGATCAAGCGGTACTCACCCTCTCAACCCGACCAATACGTCGACTCCATCGTGAGGTCCCTCGGGTACTTCGGGGACGTCGCTGACGACCCGGAGTTGCCAGTGGCAAGGGCGGAGATCGAGGGGTACTGGATGCGGAGACAGCGACCGCTCATGAAGCACATCGCTATGTTCGGCGGCTGACCTGTCGTATTCGAGAGCCCGGACCCAGCGTGGGAGCCACAACTGGCGGCGTAATTGAGTGGCGCCCCTTGGGTATGGACAAGGGGTCGCCTACCTGTGGTCGCAAGGGGGTTCGCTCCTGACCACGGCCAGCCAGTCCATGAGAGTGCGTCTCTGGGATTGATCATCCCGACCCGGTCTGCCGATACCGGATAGGCCGGTACCCTGTACTTCCCGTGGCCGTGCTTGTCGATCTTGAACAGGTGACAGTTCGATCGGTCGATCGGGTCTTGTTCGAAGACTTGTCGGTGACGATCACCGACGGTGAGCGCCTTGGCGTGGTGGGCATCAATGGCACCGGAAAGTCCACACTGCTTCGGCTGGTGGCGGGTGTCGACAGTGCTCCCGAAGGGAAGGTGCGGAGGGGCAGCGGCACCCGGGTCGGGTTTCTCGATCAGCATCCCCAGCTTCCACCGGGGACAGTGAGGGCCGCGGTCGGGGAGGGATGGGAAGCCGAGGCGGCACTCGAACGACTGGGGATGGGTGCGGAACTGGGCACCCATACCTCGCAACTCTCCGGCGGCCAGGCCAAGCGGGTGGCCCTGGCCCGGGTCCTGTCGCAGCCGGCCGAGTTGCTGGTCCTCGATGAGCCCACCAACCATCTCGACCTGGCCGCGGTGGCCTGGCTCGAGAAGTGGCTTCTCGATTTCCGAGGCGGACTGGTACTGGTAACCCACGACCGGCACCTGCTCGATCGGGTCACCACCCGGATGCTCGAGCTCGACAGGGGACACGCCTACCTGCACGAGGGCGGATACGGGTCATACCTGGCCGCCCGGGCCAATCGCGAGGAACAGGCTGCTTCGGCCGAAGCCTCCCGCCGCAACCTGGCCCGGAGGGAGCTGGCCTGGCTGAAGCGCGGGGCCCAGGCCCGGTCCCGCAAACCTCAGGCCCGCATCGATGCGGCGCTCAAGCTCATCGAGGATCGACCCGAGGCAGCCTCGCGTGTCACCGAACTCGACATGGGTTTCGGCACCCCGCGTCTCGGGGACAAGGTGATCGAGTGTGTCGGGGTGGGGTACCGCTACGGGACGGACGGCCCACCCGTGCTGTCCGGGATCGACCTTGCCCTCGGCCGTCGCGAGCGCTTGGGAATTGTCGGGGCCAACGGCTCAGGGAAGTCCACCCTGCTCGACCTCATGGCCGGTCGCCGCACTCCGACCATCGGACAGATCGATGTCGGCCCCACAGTGGCGGTTGGTTACTACGACCAGCGAGGCATCGACCTCGACGCCGGGGCGCGGGTGCGCGACCTGGTGGCCGGCCCCGGTCGCTCTCCGGGCTCCCTCGAGGACGGGGCCCTGATGGAGAGGTTCTGGTTCACCGATGGATTGCAATTTGCCCGGGTGGGGACACTGTCAGGAGGCGAACGTCGGCGGCTCCAGCTGCTGCTGGCACTGGCGGCTCGACCCAACGTCCTGTTTCTCGACGAGCCCACCAACGACCTGGACCTCGACACCCTGAGGATCATCGAGGACTTCTTCGGAGATTGGCCGGGGGCATTGGTGGTTGTCAGCCACGACAGGACGTTTCTCGGCCGGACCACCGATCGGTTGATAGCGGTTCAGCCGGACGGGACGCTGGCACCGGTAGCCGGCGGTGTGGACGCCTGGTTGGCCCAGGTCGAGAGCGCCGCCGGCGCTGGACCGCGCCGATCTTCCCCGCCCGCGTCGGGTCCTGCCTCGACTCGGCAGGGGGTGGGCTCCGGGCCCGGGCGTGCAGTGAATCCCATCAATCGTCGTTTGCGGGAGATGGAGAAAGAGGTGGCCCGGCTCCACCGGTGCAAAGACAAACTGGTCGAGGCCTTGGCCGGTGCCGTCGGCCATGCCGAGATGGCTCAGGTGGGTTCCGACCTGGCCGAAGCCCAGGCCAGTCTGGACGACGCCGAGGAACAGTGGCTGACCCTGGCGGAAGAAGCTGAATCGGGCGGATAGCGTTCAACCATGAGTCGCTACGGGAAGTGGACGCCGAGACCGGTGAGGTTGCGGTGAGTAGAGATGCTCCCGAGGTGAAGACGGGGACACAAGTCGCGGTGCCGACCCCTCTCCAGGGGACGGTGGTCAAGGTGGGAGCCATCGCCACCGAAGAGATCACGTCCGGGGGGATGCTCGCCATCATCGAATCGATGAAGATGGAACACGTTGTCGTGGCTCCTTGTGGTGGCACCGTGTGTGCCGTGCTGGTGCGGGCCGGCGATCTGGTGGCCGCCGGGGACACGGTGGCGATCATCGAGCCAGGCGACGTGAATCAGCCTGCCGCCGAATCGAGGGCCGTGGCGGACCTCGATGCCATTCGGCCCGATCTGGCCGAGACGATCGAGCGACAGTCGCTGGTCCTCGACTCCGGCCGACCTGATGTGGTCGACCGCCGACACCGGGGCGACCGGCGCACCGCCCGGGAGAATATCGACGACCTCTGTGACCCGGGGAGCTTTACCGAATACGGCTCCTTGGCCATCGCCGCCCAGCGGGGCCGGCGCGATCTTCAAGAGTTGATCGAACGGACCCCGGCGGACGGCCTGGTCGCAGGTATCGGGCGCATCAACGGTGAGCAGTTCGGGCCAGAGGCCGCTACCTGCGCGGCCCTTTCCTACGATTACACAGTCCTGGCCGGGACCCAGGGTCAACAGAATCACCGCAAGAAGGACCGGATGTTCGATCTGATCGAGCGGTTGCGGCTACCTGTCGTACTGTTCGCGGAAGGAGGAGGGGGGCGCCCCGGGGACACCGACTATGCGGTGATCACCGGGTTGGATTGCATGGCATTTGCCCTATTCGGAGGGTTGAGTGGCCTGGTCCCGATGGTGGGGATCGCCTCGGGACGGTGTTTTGCCGGCAACGCCGCTCTCCTCGGATGTTGCGACGTGGTGATCGCCACCAAAGATGCATCGATCGGTATGGGCGGGCCGGCGATGATCGAAGGTGGGGGGCTCGGAACATTCGAGCCGGACGAGATCGGTCCGATCGAGATGCAGACGACCAATGGAGTGGTGGATCTGGTGGCGGAGGATGACGCCCACGCTGTCCAACTGGCCAAGCGCTATCTCTCGTACTTTCAAGGCTCCATCGATGAGTGGTCGTGTGCCGACCAACGACTTCTCCGTTCGAGCATTCCCGAAAACCGCTTGCGGGTCTACGACATTCGGGTAGTCATCGATACCTTGGCCGACACCGGATCGGTGTTGGAGCTGCGGTCGGCCTTCGGCCCCGGGATCGTGACTGCGCTGATCCGGGTGGAAGGCCGACCCATGGGTGTGGTGGCCAACAACCCGGCTCATCTCGGCGGTGCCATCGACAGCGACGGGGCCGACAAGGCGGCGCGCTTTTTGCAACTGTGTGACGGCCACGATCTTCCCATCCTCTTCCTTTGTGACACTCCGGGGTTCATGGTGGGACCCGAGGCGGAACGGAGTGGGCAGGTGCGCCACTTCAGTCGCCTCTTCGTGACCGGCGCCAGCCTCTCTGTCCCGTTTTTCACCTTCATTCTGCGGAAGGGGTATGGCCTGGGCGCACAAGCGATGGCGGGTGGGAGTTTTCGGTCCCCATTGTTCACGGTGGCGTGGCCGACCGGAGAGCTCGGCGGCATGGGTCTCGAAGGTGCCGTTCGGCTGGGGTTCCGCCGCGAACTCGACGCGGTGGATAACCAGGAGGACCGCGAAGAGCTCTTCCAAGCGATGGTGGCGCGGGCCTACGAGCACGGCAAGGCCCTCAATGTGGCTACCGCCTTCGAAATCGACGATGTCATCGACCCGGCCGACTCCCGCATCCGGATCATCGAGACCCTCCGGGCGGTGCCCCCCACGCCGGTGCGGACTGGCAAAAAGCGGGCCTGCATCGATACATGGTGAGAGCAGGGCCACAGTCGGTTCTCCACGGCGTGCGGCACCGGCCGGCAACCGGGATAGTTTTGCCATCGCATGCCCCAGAGCCCGATCGAGACGACGGATCGGCCTGACCACGATGATCCTGACGGTCCCTGGGCACAACCAGGGATCTTGTTGGGTCGAGAAGTCACCTTCGAGCCGGCTGATCCTCCCCGCTCCGGACGATTTGTCGTGTTCGACCCGCGGGCAAAGAGCCTTGCCCCGCAACCTCCCGGCGGCAGCCGTGTCGACCAGGTGGATGTGGTGGCGCCGGCCGGACGGGGTATCCGTCGTCATCGGGTACCGGCCACCTACCTCTCGGTGGCGGAGACGCTCCCGTTACTTTTGGAGTTGGACAGCGATCACCCCTTGACCCCGCCCCGCCCGAGCGCCACGGCGTGGGCGTCAGCGGTGACGGCGGGTCTGGGCGTGTTGGCCCGCGGGCGGCTCATTCCGACAGTCACCGCTTCGGGACATGACGGGTGGAGAGCCGGGCCACTGGGGCCGGATGACCTCGGTTTGATCGAGGAGTTGGCGAATGCCTTCCCAACCTGGGCGCATGCCCTCCCCATCGGGGGCTCGGCTCCGGTTCGCCTGCACTCACCGTCGTGGCTGATCCGTGCGGCGTGGGACGCACTGGCCGATTCCCTGGCCCGCACGCCGGCCGCGGAGCTGGTGACCGGCTCCCCGCTCTTTTCGGGCCAGGCGCATCAGTTCGCCGGTGAACTCCGCCAGTGGCTGGCCAGTGCCGACCACCAGGTCGAGGCGGGGCCGGATGTGGCACTCCGAGTGGAGTTCGGTCACGCACCGGGACCAGACCAGAGTTGGCCCGAACCCGCCGCCCGCGGGGTGGTGCAGGTGACCAGTCGGGACGATCCACGCTTGGTGGTGGATGCGGCCCAGCTCGCCGACATGCCGCCTGGCGACCTTGTCCGGCTCGGTGACCAGGTCGGAGAGGGGCTCCGGTTGACACTGTCCCGGGGGGCCCGGGCATGGCCGCCACTGTTGCCTCTCACCGACGAGGGGTCGCCGGGCGTGCTCACCCTGGATGACCACTCCATCGAAGACCTGGCCGGAGACGGGGCAGTGGCCCTGCGCGGAGCAGGGATCGATGTGGTGTGGCCGTCACAGCTCCCGTCCTCGGGACTCACATTGCAGGCGGCCATCTCGTTGCCGGCCACCGTGGCGGGCACGCCGATCGATGGTGCACTGACCCTCGACGCGGTTCTCGAATTCCGGTGGCGGGTGGCGATGGATGGTGTCGTCCTCTCCGAGGAGGAGCTCGAGCGGCTGGAGGGTGCCAAGGGCGGAATTGTCCGACTACGGGGTCGGTGGATGATGGCGGACCTTGCTCTGGTGGAGAAGGCCACGTCGGGTCGGGTGGGCCGCATGGGGACCGGCGAAGCCATCGGTTCGCTCCTCGGTGGTCAAGCGGAACTCAGCGGTGAGCGGGTGCCGGTGGTGGCCAAGGGATCCATTGCCGATCTGGTGGAGCGACTGGCCAAGCTGGGCGAGGACGGACCCGACCACGGCCTGGCTCCGCCTCCTGGCTTGGTCGGGGAACTACGCCCGTATCAGCTCCGGGGGGTGGCCTGGCTCGAGCAGATGTGCCAACTCGGTCTGGGCGGATGTTTGGCGGATGACATGGGTCTGGGGAAGACGATTCAGGTCATCGCCCTCCATCTTCATCGTCGTGCCCGCCGCGAGGGCACCATGTTGGTGGTGTGTCCCACCTCCCTGCTGGGCAATTGGGAACGTGAGTTGAAGCGGTTCGCCCCCGAGGTGCCGGTCCGCCGATATCACGGTGGCGACCGTCATCTCGAGGACCTGGCAGAGGGTGAGGTCGTCCTCGCCACCTATGGGGTCGTTCGCCGGGACCATTCGATACTGTCCGCGGCCGGGTTCTCGTTGGTAGTGGCCGACGAGGCCCAGCACGCCAAGAACCCGTCGTCCGAGACGGCCCGGTCGTTGCGTGCCATACGGACATCCGCCCGGGTGGCGCTGACCGGCACCCCCGTGGAGAATCGATTGACGGAGCTCTGGTCCATTCTCGACTGGACCACACCGGGGCTGCTGGGTCCACTCCAACGGTTTCGCCGATCGGTTGCCGTTCCGGTCGAGCGGTACCACGACATCGAGGTCACCGCTCGGCTTACCCGGATCATCCGTCCGTTTCTGCTTCGCCGCCGCAAGAGTGACCCGACGATCTCACCGGAACTGCCACCGCGGACTGTCTCCGACCTTCCGGTCCCGCTGACTCCGGAGCAGGCGACGCTGTACGCCTCCGAAGTGTCGGGGGCATTGGCTGACATCGGACAACGCACCGGGATCACCAGGCGGGGACTCGTCCTACGGCTGCTTACCGTGTTGAAGCAGATCTGCAACCATCCGGCCCAGTATCTTCATGAGGCGGCTCCGGTGATGGGCCGATCGGGCAAGCTGTCGGCACTCGAGGAGCTACTCGAGGTGATCTTGGCCGAAGGTGAGTCGGTTCTGGTGTTCAGCCAGTTCGTGGAGATGCTCTCGCTGGTCGAGTCCCGCCTGAAGGATCTCGAAGTGGGAACGCTGTTCCTCCACGGTGGAGTGGCGACCCACCGCCGAGAAAAGATAGTGGAGGCATTCCAGGCCGGCGAGGCGCCGGTATTCCTCCTGTCGTTGAAGGCCGGTGGGGTCGGTCTCAATCTGACCCGAGCCACCCATGTGATCCATTACGACAGGTGGTGGAATCCTGCCGTCGAGGATCAGGCCACCGACCGTGCCCACCGGATCGGCCAGGATCGACCGGTGCAAGTGCACCGTCTGGTCACCGAGGGCACCCTGGAGGATCGGATCGCCATCATGCTCGAACGCAAGCGCAGTCTGGCCGAGGCGGTGGTGGGCGAGGGAGAGGCCTGGTTGACCGATCTCTCGGACGATCAGTTGGCGGAACTGGTCACTCTCAGCTCGTCGGATGATGACCGATGAGCCCGGTCCATGCTGGCGATCAGAGAGACGGGACTGACGTCGACGACGGGGTACTGGCCAGTGATGCCTGGTCCCGGACGGCCGGACCGACTCCGCCGGTACCGTCCCCACCCCAGGTGCCCGGGCGCCCGAACATCGGATTGGCCGACCCGCCAGGTGACCTTGGACTCGATGTGGACTCGTTGCGTTTGCTGGCCTACGACGCCGCTTCAAGAGCCTGGGCACTGGCGTCGGGGGATCTCGAGACTGGGCTCGACCTGTCGGTGGACCAGGATCTCGCCCGATGGGCCGCCGCCCTCTTCGAAACCGGCGGCGCCGAAGCGGAATTCGGGCCCAGCCTGTCTGACCTGGCCCGGAGGACGGGAGTGGCGCCACGCGAGCTGGAGCGTCGAGCGTTGGCCTGGCACGACGGGGGAACCGGAGGCTTTGCCACCCTGGTCGACTCGTGGGATCCACACCCGGGTGAGCTCGAGCCGGGCCGTGAACGACTGGGCCCGTCCACCATCACCCGGCGGAACCGACTTACCCGGGACGAGGAGCAGCTCCGGCTGGGACGGGACGGTCGGTGGTACCCCTACCGGAAGACTCGTAACGGTTGGGACCCTGACGGACCCCCGTTCGAGGAAAGTGAACTGGCCAGATGAGGCGCCGGGTTCAACCGGTCGGTGTGGCGGCGGAATCCCGACCGTGGTGACCAACGCTCTGAGTGTCATGTTGCCGAATCGCCACGCGGCTTTCGCCGGGACGTGGAATGGAAGTCATATGCGTTCCCACCGCGGCACCACTGAAAGTGACCACCGCCGGATACGGCTTCGGCCCCGGCTGCACCTCCGAACCCTCCCGCCCTGACCCTGCTTCAGAAGGATCCGGTTGGCTTACGCTTCGCCCTCACCGGCATTCGGATCGTCATCGTGGCTGGGCGGCGGCCGCTCCCGGTTGTCACTCTGTCGGGCTGAACGGCATGCGGCATTTGTGAGTGGCCATCCACTCGAAACGCGGAGACCGAGACTGGGACTAGGACTAGGCGTGCGCCGTTCCTTTGCTCTCAAAGATCATGGCGCGCTGTAGAGCCGCGGCCCGGAGCTCCTCAGGGATTTCGACCGGGCCGCCGAGGCTGCCGGCATTGACCCCCGCCTGAGCGGCCTCCTCGACGATTCCGCCGACCAGGATGGCCAACTCAGGGGTGC